>OOAD01000004.1_pt1 | contig 148539 bp, 143 predicted proteins | sample 1671151 | NCBI WGS metagenome assembly OOAD01 (sample SAMN06348127, study PRJEB24527) | human gut metagenome | biome: human gut; feature: ankylosing spondylitis patient; material: feces | host: Homo sapiens | place: China | collected 2015-10
ATCCCTTGCCCGAGACGGTGATGTAGAAGACCATGGTGAAGGGGATTTTCCGGGCGGTCTGCCTGAGTGCCGCGATGTCTTCGGGGGGCACGTCGTCATAATCGAGCATCAGCCAGTAGGTTTCCTTCTGGAAGTCAGTCAGCTTCTTGGAGTTTCCCTTGAGCTGCACGCTGGGAGTGATGCAGGGCAGCCGGTGCTTGATGTCCTCTGCCGTTCTCTTGTCCACCTTTATCATCGACCTGTAGCCTTCGGTATTGGTTTTCACCGGTGCCGAATGCATGATGTTGTACTCCAGCACCTTTCTGTTGGGGAGAGGCTTGCTGGTAGAGGTCTTCAGAGTCTGGAAATAAGAGGGCAAGACCTCTTTCTCCTGTTCTGTTTCCGGGTTATTTCCGGTCTCGTTTGTGGTTTTGTTTTCTTTCATTTCTTTTGGGTTTTATGAGTTTGAATCTTCTAATATTTCTTTAAGTTTATGAGTAATATACCAGTAGGGAAGGCTATATCTCCAGTAGCTCCATGCTCTGTTATGTTCCCTCCAGTATACCGAACCTTTGTTCTGTTCCCATATGTACACTTCATCGCAATAATACTGGAATCTTGTTTTATGATGGACATTTTCTTCATGAACCCAGATTTTACCTTCGAAGGCATCATCTTCGTCTTTTTCCATGAGAATGGTTTTGATGGCTCTATCTATAGCGAATATGTACTCTGGTATGAGCGTCATCTTATCTGCCCTCTTATCGATAGTGTCCTGTCCCCCAGCTTCTTTACGAATCATAGTTGGTGATACGCCACATGTCTTTGCGATAGCCATCTTAAATCTGGCTTCATCTTCAAGTTCTGCCATAAATTTCAGCAAATCTTTTTCTCTTATATTTTTCTTCTTTTTCATGTTGCGAAGGTATACAAAATGTTTTACTTAGGCGGCGAGTCCTATAGGACTCGCTTTTCACAAAGAATAACCTAGGTTAAAGTTTTTAACGCAGCATTTTTGCGCCCATTTTTGTAGGGGTATTTTGAAGAAGAAGTAGTGAAGAAGTGAAACATCGGAAAAGTGACGAGGTGAAGGGTGAAGGGTATATTTTAAATCTTATATTATATTCTTTTTTTTAGGATTTTTGGAAAAACCAGATAATCAGAAAAATGAAAAAACGGATTTTTTTCCTTGCCGCGCGTATATATAAAAAAGAGTTTTCAAACCTTCACCCTTCACCTTTTTATTTAACGTTTTATGTGTCAAATAGTTACGGGTGAAGGGTGGTGAAGGGTGTTTTTCGCTTTTTATAAACATATTTTAAGAATTCAGCCCGTTTTTACATATTTTAAGCGTTTTTTTTTGGTTCCGAAATGGGTGCCTTTTTTTAGAGGTCCACTTTTTCCTCTTTTCTTACTGCTGAAATCTTTGAAAAATCGAGTGGGGTAGGGAATCACGTCTTATGTTGTGTTAAGCAATTATCTGATAAAAGAAGTTAACGATACCGAAAAAGGACTGGTTTTTAAACAAATATTAACGCAGAAAACTTGAAGTTTCGCATATTAGATTCTGGTTTCGCAAGTTCAGAAGTTAAAGAATTTTAAGGAGTTAAGAGACAATAGTCTTCTAGCTTAAACTTAGGACATTTGTCCCTTAACTTATCCCTAACTTCCTTTAACTTCCCCACATGCGAAAGTTCTGAAAATAAAAAGAGGGTGAGTCATCTGGTTATGACACACCCTCTTTTTTTGTCTTTTATTTCTTTTTCTTCTTCTTCTTTTTGATGCCGAAGAAATCGCGGAGGCCGTTGAAGTCTTTCTTCATGATGAGGCCGAGACCCTGCGTGTTCAGACTGTTGCGCGTAAAATAGCGGTCGTTGGTCTGATTGTACATGCGTATGGCGAGGTTGCCGCTAGGGAAGATGAGGTAGCGAAGGTCAAAATCGCCGATGAAACTCTGCGTGGCATTCGGATTGTCGCGATAACCGAACTGGCCATTGAAGAGCAGGCGGTTGTTGAGCAGCTTGCCACTCAGAATGCCCTCATATTCGGCATTGTTGAAACCTTCATCGCCCGTAGATATGTTGGCACCGAAATTCCAGTTGTTGCTCTTCACCACGTTGGAAAGTACGGTGTTCAGCTGCTGCGAGATGGTGCCGCTCAGCAGGCTCTGCATCGCCAGCGAAGTCTGACTCTGCTGTTCGCCGTCCTCGCTCACCTGGTTGTTGTTGGTCTGGGCGTAGAACCGGCCGATGCCCAAGAGATAGAGCACCTGCTGGTTCATCTCTTCCTGAGAATTGATGATAGAGTAGATCATCTGCTTCGCATCGCTGTTAACCGTAGGCAGGTCCATAGAGAAATCTACCTTAGGCGATTGAGGCGTGCCGGTGATGTCCATCAGGCAGTCTACGCGGATGTTGTTGCCCGAGAACGAACGGCCTATGCGCAGGTCGCTCAGCGGCACTCCGTTTACGGTATATTTAGCCCGCAGGTTGAGTGGGGCGTTGTATGGGTTGCCACCGAAGGCGATGGTGCCGCCCGGCATAAACTCGAACTCCTTCTTGATGAGATTCTGGATGGTGAGCTTGTAGGTGCCGTGGTCTACCACATAGTTGCCAAACATGTCGAACGAGCCCTTGTTGAAGTAGTTGGCGCGAATTACGCCATCTCCGTTCAGGGTGATGTAATCGCCCGACTGCTCGTCCATGATCAGCTTGAGCGTGAGGTTCTGGTTGGTGTTTACGAGGAAGTTGATGCGCATATCCGATTCGAAATCGATGTCATCCTCTCTCTGTTTCGTGGTTGGAGCCCCGTTCAGGCTGTCCATGATATCCGGCACAATCTCGTGCCAGTGGATAAAGCTCTTGTCGCTGATGGCGTCCGGACTTGCCACATTATATACAAAGATGCTGCCCGGTTCGGGTTCAGCGTTGATATCGATGACGGTTTCGCCGCTCTTGCCGTGGATGCCTACATCGCCTGTGGCATAGATGGTGCCATAGAAGGTGTTGTCGCCAAACTCGCGGGTATCGAAGCCCAGGAAGTTGTGCGCCTTGATATCGAGGTCGTAGCTCAGCTTGGTGAGGTGCTTGTGGTGGATGCCTCCGCTCAGGATGGCTATGTTGCGGTTGCGGTCGAAGATGGTATCATTCTCTATGAGGATATCATCTGGGATAGCGTGGGCATGGAGCGCATCGAAGGTATAATCGGTGTTGAGCTGCTTGAGGTGCACCTTGCCGTGAGCGGTAAGGTCGCCCACGAGATTGATGTTTTTCAAATCGCCCACCACATTGAGATGCCCATCGCCCCAGGCTTCTACCTGGTTCATGAAACTGCCGCAGAAATTCTCGAGGAATTTCATGCTGGTGCCCTGGGCATCGATACCCAGGTCGATATAGTTGCGCTTAGGCGAGACGTATCCGTTGATGAGCGTCTGATGCTCCGGACCATCGTCGGCAACTGCATGAATATCAATCTGTTCGAGCTCCTTGTTGAAGTTGACACCAGCATGGAGCACACCGAGCGGTCCGTTTTCGAAGGTAAACTCCTTTACGTCTAGCTGGGCGTAGGCATCAGGGTCGTTGAAGAGGCTCTTGATGATAGCCTTGCCCGAAGCCTTGCCGGTGAAATCTACCGAATGGAAATTGATGAGGTTCAGCACGTAGGCTACATCCACATCCTTCAGGTCGGCTACGATAGAATCTGTTTTCTCGGGTGTAGCAAGACCGGAAACGATGACGTGCTGCTGGTCGTGGCTCACGGCGAAATGGTCTACCAGCAGGCGGTTCTTGCTGTAGATGATGTCGGCAGGATGAACCTCCCACGGCGTGCCGTCGATTCTGATTTCAGACGGGTGTATGGTTACGTGGGCGGTAGAAACCTGATCTTCGTTCTTGAAGAACTGCGCCCTCGTATCGATGATGCCCTGGATAGGGAGCTTAGCCGAATGGTTGTTGTAGAAGAGCTTGGCGAAGAGCTGGTTGTCGGCAGCGGCTGCCTTTACGTGGATGCCCGGTCCGTTATCGCCCCATTTGCCCTGTCTGATCTGCGCATCTATCTTGAGCGAATCGTTGATGGTATGCAGTCGCACTTTGGCTCCATGATAGTCTTTTGCGCCATAGCTGAAGTCAGGCACGCTGGCATAGATGTTGACGGTTTTCTCGGCATCGTTCATGAATCCATCGGCAAAGACGGGCTGCTCTATCTTCAGCGGAATGCCCAGCATGCGCTGAAGTATCTCGGTAGAGGTGATTTCTGCCTGGAAGGTGAAATGGTTCTTCGCACTCCTGTCTACCTTGCCGATGCCCGGAAGGGTAGGCAGTTTGCTGGCTACCAGGTTGGTGAAGCTCTTGGTGAGGGTAGCGTAATCGTACTCTCCGTTAACATGGATGCTGGCGAACGGGGCTTCGAGGTCGAAATAGCTGTCCTTGCCCTGGTTCTTGGCGCTTACGGTGATGTTATCGAGACTGTAGGTCTTGTCAGCTACCTTCAGCCCCAGGATGGTTGGCAGCAGATGCTGTACATGGGCTGTTGCGGCATACTGCTTGCGCGGGATGGAGTAGGAGCCTTTTACCTGGATGTTGGCGTTAGGGTCGGCGATGGATGCGAGTCCTTCGAGCAATCCCCGGTTATAGCTGCCGTCTATCCGGATGTTGCGGTAGCTGTACTTGTTGAAATCGAAGCGCGGAATGCTGCCCTTGGCATAGAAATGCTGCTTGTTGCCGTGAGCCGAAAGCGATGCTGCCAGGATGCCGAACTGCCCGTTGTCGAGGATTCGGCCCAGGTTGATGCCCTGGGTATTGATGCTAGCCTTGAGCTCGGAGCCAGCCTTTTCGGCATTGATGGCTACTTCGCCCACGCCGGTCTTCAGCTGGCCGCGGGTGCCTGCCTTCTTGCCAGCACCATATGCTTCACCTATATAATATATGTCGCCCAGGCGCAGCACTTCTTTCGGAATGCTGATGCGTTTGCCCAGATTTCTGGAAACCTCTCCGATGCCATCGCCTGATATCTTGAGGGCAGAGATGTTTGCCTTCCAGCGCAGAAGGCGGTCCCAATCGCTCACACGGCCGTTAGCCCTGAGCAGCAGACTGCCGCTCTGAGTCTTGAATTCGAGGTTATGGATGCGGGCAGATGTACTGGTGCCCGAAAACTGGAGATGAAGCTGCAGGGCATCCTTGAACTTGCGGAGTTCAGGCACGAAGCAGGCAATATCGGCAAGCGTGATGACGGACGGCTTGATGCCGCCCTGAAACTGGAGTGTAGGCTTTACGATATGCTTGTTCTCGATGCGGTAGGTAGCGCGCAGGTCATCAAACTGCAATTGCGAATGAGGGAGCTCGATGCTGAAGTCTCTGAGCAGGGCTTGCTGCTGGTCGGCATCGAGTTTGAATCTCAGATTTCTGAGTTGAAGTCCTGATTTATCTTTCAGCGCTATCTTCTTGACAGCCAGATGGATATCCTTGTCGGTGAGATGGCCCAGAATAATGTGGGCAGAGAGGTCGGTGATGCCTAGATGCTGCGGCGAGAAGACGCCCGGTTTAGGTGCAATATCGCGCTGGTTGTAGGCAACGGCACCATGCCGGATAATCAGACTTCCGATGTGCAGGTCGAGCGGAGTATGGCGGGTGGTATCTTTCGAAGCCAGCGAATCGAGCACGAACTGGATGTTCATCGGGCTCTTGGCATCCTGCTTGTAGATGTTGGCGTTGAGACCGAAGAGCTGGGCAGATGAAACCGAAATCTTGCCATCCTTCAAAGGCAGGAAATCGAGCTTTGCCGATACGCGCGAAGCACAGATCATGCTGTCGCCCTTCTGGTCGAGCATCATCACGTCATCTATGATAATGCGGTTGAAGAAGCCCAGGTTCACCTTTCCGATACTTACCTGAGTGCCGAATTTCTGAGCCAGTGCACCGGCTACTTCAGAGCCGATGAAGGCCTGTACTGGTGGCACGTGCAACAGTACGACAAGCAAGAAATAGACGGCAGCCAGCGTCCATATAATGCTATTGATGATATGTTTTAAATGTTTCAGAGTTGCTTTCTCTAGTTTACAAAAATGTTACTAATTTGAATTTTGCGACAAAATTACTGAAAAATCGGCATAAAATCGAATAATTCACACAATTTTTCTTTTTTATATCACTTTTTTTCACTATTTTTGCAGCACGTTTAGAAGTTTCAGCATAGAAGTAGATAAAATATATGTTTTATGGCAGATGGCCAGGATAGCGTCTTGATGAGGGCGCTGACGCATATATCTTGAAGTGATTAGTAAGTTTATATATAATATTTTTTAATGTAGTTATGGCAAATGTAATTAAGTTACGTAAAGGCTTGGACATTAACCTTACGGGTAAGGCTTCCAAGGATGTAACGCTCCAGGTGGCTCAGGCTGGCGAGTATGCGCTGGTTCCTGCGGCTTTCGTGGGTGTGACTCCTAAGGTAGTGGTACGCGAGGGCGATCATGTCAATGCCGGAGATGCCTTGTTTGTGAACAAGGCTTGCCCGGAGGTGAAGTTTGCCTCGCCAGTGAGCGGAGAAGTAACCGCCATTGAGAGAGGTGAGCGCCGAAAGGTGCTCTGCGTGAAGGTGAAGGCCGACGCAGTACAGACCTCTACGGATTTTGGTAAGAAAAACGTTGATGCGTTAGACGGTGAGGCTGTCAAGCAGGCGCTGCTTGAGGCTGGTCTCTTCGGATACATCAACCAGTTGCCTTATGCTGTGTCCACAACTCCCGACACCAAGCCTAAGGCAATTTTCGTTTCTGCCCTCCGCGACATGCCGCTCGCAGCTGACTTTGAGGTAGAACTCGAAGGCAACGAAGAGGCTTTCCAGGCGGGTTTGACAGCCTTGAGCAAGATTGCGAAAACTTATCTTGGTGTTGGCGTTGACCAGCACAGCAATGCGCTCGGCGAGGCTAAGAACGTAGAACTCAATGTATTCGACGGTCCTTGTCCGGCAGGTAATGTTGGCGTACAGGTGAACAACATCGACCCAGTAAACAAGGGCGAGGTGGTTTGGACAGTAGATCCAGCATCGGTTATCTTCTTCGGAAGACTCTTCCTGACAGGTAAGGTTGATTTGCACAAGACTGTAGCTGTAGCTGGTAGTGAAATCAAAACTCCTGGCTATGCTGAAGTTTTGGTAGGTACACCTTTAAGCAGTTTTGTAGCCAATCAGCTGAAAGCTACTGACCATGTGAGACTTATCAATGGTAATCCTCTTACCGGTGTAAAGACGACTACAGCCGATTTCGTAGGTGGTCATACATCAGAGATTACAGCCATCCCAGAGGGTGATGACAACGACGAGATGCTGGGTTGGATCCTTCCACGTACCGACCAGTTCTCTACATCGCGTTCATATCTTTCCTGGCTCTTCGGCAAGAAGAAGGAGTATAATCTCGATGCCCGCGTGAAGGGTGGCGAGCGCCACATGATCATGAGCGGCGAGTATGACAAGGTGCTCCCGATGGACATCTATGGTGAGTATCTCATCAAGGCAATCATCGCCGGCGATATCGACAAGCAGGAGCAGCTCGGTATCTACGAGGTAAGTCCTGAAGATTTTGCTGTGGCTGAGTTCGTGGATTCATCTAAGCTCGAATTGCAGAAGATTGTACGCGAGGGCTTGAATACCCTGCGCAAGGAGAACGCTTAGTTTTAGTTTACAGTTGACAGTTTATAGTTGATAGCAATGCTGCTAAACCCCTATAAACTCTTAACTATTAATTATTATAATAATGAGTGCATTAAGAAATTATCTCAATAAGATAAAGCCTAACTTCCAGAAGGGAGGTAAGCTGCATGCCTTCGAGAGCGTGTTTGACGGTTTTGAGAGCTTCCTGTACGTGCCTAATACGACAGCGAAAAGCGGAGCCAGCATCCACGATTCAATCGACTCGAAGCGCATCATGAGCTTTGTGGTAATCGCCCTGATTCCTGCTTTGCTCTTCGGTATGTATAATGTGGGATACCAGAATTTCAAGGCTGCAGGTACACTGGATGCTGCCAGCTTCATCGAGGTCTTCGGCTTCGGATTCCTGGCTGTCCTCCCTAAGTTGCTGGTTAGCTACATCGTGGGTCTCGGCATCGAGTTTGCCTGGGCTCAGTGGAAGCACGAGGAAATCCAGGAGGGTTACCTCGTCAGCGGTATCATCATCCCGTTGATCATTCCTATCTCTACACCGCTGTGGATGCTCGCCCTGGCGTGCGCCTTCGCAGTTATCTTCTGCAAGGAAATCTTCGGTGGTACAGGTATGAACATCTTTAATGTGGCTGTGGGTGCCCGTATGTTCCTTTTCTTCTCATATCCATTGGCTATGAGTGGTGATAAGGTCTGGGTGGCTAAGGATGCTATCTTCGGTCTGGGTAACACCCTGCCTGATGGCTTCACAGCTGCTACTCCTCTCGGTCAGCTGGCTCAGGGCAGCATACCTTCAGCTAGTCTCTGCGATTCTATCATCGGTTTCATTCCTGGCTGTATCGGTGAGACTTCAGTCATCGCCATCGCCATCGGTGCCATCATCCTTCTCTGGACAGGCATCGCATCCTGGAAGACCATGGGTTCTGTATTCGCAGGCGGCATCGTGATGGCGCTTATCTTCCAGGCTCTCGGCATGACACCTATCGCCTGGTATGAGCACATCGTTCTCGGTGGTTTCTGCTTCGGTGCCGTATTCATGGCTACCGACCCTGTAACCTCAGCCCGTACTGAGAAGGGTAAGTACTTCTACGGATTCTTCATCGGTGCCATCGCCGTTATCGTACGTGTGATGAACCCAGGTTATCCAGAGGGTATGATGCTCGCTATCTTCTTCGGCAACATGTTTGCTCCACTTATCGACTACTGTGTAGTTCAGAGCAACATCTCACGCCGTGCTAAACGTGCTATTAAATAATGTAGGAGGAATGTAGATATGAAGACAAATTCAAATAGCTATACTATTATCTATTCGGTTATCATCGTGGTAATCGTGGCATTCCTGCTCGCGTTCGTGTCTTCTTCGCTGAAGGCAACACAGGATGCCAACGTGGCTCTTGATACTCAGAAGCAGATTCTCAATTCCCTCAACCTGCGCGACCTTGACAACGCTACTGCGGCTGCCAAATATAAAGAGGTGGTGAAGGACGAGAAGGAGAAGGACGGCATGAAGTATTACGAGTGCGAGATTGATGGTCAGAAGAAGACTGTTTACTCTGTAAAGGGTATGGGTCTCTGGGGCGGTATTTCAGGCTTCATCGCCGTGGATGCCGACAACAACACCATCTATGGCGTATATTTCAACCACGAAGGCGAGACAGCCGGACTGGGTGCTGAAATCAAGGACAACCTGAAGTGGCAGCAGAAATTCCAGGGCAAGAAGATTCACAAGGATGGAGTAGAGGGCATCGCTCTGGGCGTTGAGAAAGACGCTCCTGCCGGCGACCCTAACAATGTGGATGCCGTTACCGGTGCTACATTGACATCCAACGGTGTGGATGCCATGCTCAAGGAAGGTCTTGCTAAATTCATTAAATAATTAAGCGAAATTATGGCATTATTTAGTAAACAAAATAAGGAGGCATTCATCAAGCCACTGAACGGCGACAACCCTATCCTCGTCCAGGTGCTTGGTATCTGTAGTGCCCTGGCTGTTACTTCCCAGCTGAAGCCAGCCATTGTGATGGGACTTGCCGTTACTATCATCACGGCATTCTCTAACGTGATTATTTCCATCATCCGCAACACCATCCCTCAGCGCATCCGTATCATCGTTCAGCTGGTGGTAGTGGCTGCCCTGGTTACCATCGTGAGCCAGGTGCTGAAGGCTTTCGCCTATGACGTGAGCGTGCAGCTCTCTGTATATGTGGGTCTTATCATCACCAACTGTATCCTGATGGGTCGCTTGGAGGCGTTTGCCATGATGAACAAGCCTTGGCCTTCATTCCTCGATGGTGTAGGTAATGGTTTGGGTTACGCCCTCATCCTCGTGATTGTGGGTGCAGTTCGTGAGTTCCTGGGCCGCGGCTCATTGCTCGGTTTCCAGCTGATTCCAGAGGGAGCTTACGACTTTGGATATGTTAACAACGGTATGATGACCATGCCAGCCATGGCATTGATTCTCGTTGGATGTGTAATCTGGGTACATCGTGCCTATATTTATAAGGAGGAGAAGTAAGATGGAGCACGCAATAAGTTTGTTTTTCCGTTCGATTTTCGTCGATAACATGATCTTCGCCTACTTCCTGGGTATGTGTTCATACTTGGCAGTATCCAAGAACGTGAAGACCTCTTTGGGCTTGGGCTTGGCAGTAACCTTCGTGTTGCTCATCACCGTGCCTGTAGATTACCTGTTGCAGACCAAGGTGCTCAGCGCCGATGGCATTCTGGGTGTTGACCTCACTTACCTGAGCTTCATCCTCTTCATCGCCGTCATCGCCGGTATCGTGCAGCTGGTCGAGATGATTGTAGAGAAGTTCTCACCATCGCTCTATGCAGCGCTGGGTATCTTCCTGCCATTGATTGCCGTTAACTGTGCCATCATGGGTGCATCGCTCTTCATGCAGCAGCGCATCCTGATGGATCCTGCCAATACTCAGGCTATCACCTCTGTATGGGATAGCATCGTTTATGCCGTAGGTTCCGGACTGGGTTGGACTCTCGCCATCGTTCTGATGGGAGCCATCCGCGAGAAGATGCAGTATTGCGACGTGCCAAAGCCATTGCAGGGACTCGGCATCACATTTATCACAGTAGGCCTCATGGCAATGGCTATGCTTTGCTTCTCAGGCTTGAAAATCTAAAATAGGAGGACTATAGATATGGGTAATACATCATTTATATTGGCTAGTATCGGAGTTTTCCTCGTGGTGATTCTCCTGCTGGTTATCATCCTGCTCGTGGCTAAGAAGTATCTGAGCCCTAGCGGAAATGTAAATATCGAAATCAATGGCGACAAGACCATCAACGTACCTCAGGGCAGCAGTTTGATGACTACGCTGAATGAGAACGGCATCTTCCTGCCTTCTGCCTGCGGCGGTAAGGCAAGCTGTGGCCAGTGTAAGGTTCAGGTGCTCGAGGGCGGCGGCGAGATTCTCGATTCTGAGAAGCCTCACTTCACCCGCAAGCAGATTAAGGACCACTGGCGTCTGGGATGCCAGTGCAAGGTGAAGGGCGACCTGAAAATCAAGGTGCCTGAGAGTGTGATGGGCGTGAAAGAGTGGGAGTGCGAGGTTATCTCCAACAAGAACGTTTCATCATTTATCAAGGAGTTCAAGGTGGCTCTGCCTCCAGGCGAGCACATGGACTTCGTTCCGGGTTCTTACGCTCAGATCAAGATTCCTGCATACGACTGCATCGATTACGACAAGGACTTCGACAAGGATCTCATTGGCGAGGAGTACATCGGAGCATGGAAGAAGTTCAACATCTTCTCTCTCAAGGCTCACAATCCAGAGCCTACCGTTCGTGCTTACTCTATGGCGAACTATCCTGACGAGGGTGACATCATCACCCTGACCGTACGTATCGCCACAACTCCATTCTTGCCACGTCCACAGGTAGGTTTCCAGAACGTACCAACAGGTATCGCTTCTTCTTACATCTTCTCATTGAAGCCAGGCGACAAGGTAATGATGAGTGGTCCTTACGGAGACTTCCATCCTAACTTCACATCGGGCAAGGAGATGATCTGGATTGGTGGTGGTGCCGGTATGGCTCCATTGCGTGCTCAGATCATGCACATGACCAAGACTTTGCACACTACAGACCGTGAGCTTCACTTCTTCTATGGAGCGCGTGCATTGGGTGAGGCATTCTTCCTTGAGGACTTCTGGGAGCTTGAGAAGGAATTCCCTAACTTCCACTTCCATCTTTCATTGGACCGCAAGGACCCAGTGGCAGATGCTCAGGGCGTGAAGTACTACGAGGGATTTGCTGTTAACTGCATCCGTGATACCTACTTGAAGGATCACGAGGCACCAGAGGATTGTGAGTACTATCTCTGCGGACCTCCAATGCTGATCAAGACCGTAACAGATTATCTGGATTCTCTCGGAGTAGATCCTGAGAGCATCATGTACGATAACTTCGGATAAAACGATAATTCAATTAAAAAGAGCAATGCTTGTTCTCAAAAAATGAGAGGCAAGTGTTGCTCTTTTTTTATTTTTCTGAATATATACAATATAATAGAGATAATTACGTTTTTATCTTGAAAGTATAGATTTAATTATGAATAAGATAAAGATAGGTGTATGTTTTGCCCTTTGCAGTCTGGCAGTCCCATCTATGGCACAGTATATGTGGCAAGAGGGGGATGGCACGGAGAAGATAGATCTTCGGGAAGATATACAATATGGTGTTGAGATGCAAGGGTCGTTTTCGAAAGGTAAAACCCCATTGTGGCTTAACGCAAACAAACATGGATTAAGTTCTTTAGAGAAGAATAACGGCTATCTCAGAGGTAGTCTGGTTCGTCCGCTTTCTGCAGATTCTGCTCGCCGCTGGGCTGTAGGATATGGAGTAGATGTGGCAGTACCGGTAAACTATACCAGCCATGTAGTGGTGCAGCAGGCTTATGTGGAGGCCCGCTGGCTTTATGGTGTGCTGACTGCAGGTGCCAAGGAATATCCGATGGAGCTGAAAAACCAGTCGCTCTCCAGTGGTAGCCAGTGTCTGGGTATCAATGCCCGTCCGATACCTCAGGTTCGTCTGGCGCTTCCTGAATATTGGACGCTTCCGTTTGGTAGAGGCTGGCTGCAGCTGAAAGGTCATCTGGCTTATGGTATGACTACGGATGATGGCTGGCAGCATGATTTTACGAAACGGAAGACTAAATATTGTGACCACATGCTCTATCACAGCAAGGCAGGTTTCCTGCGTATCGGAAACGAGAATGCTTTCTGTCCGCTCAGCATAGAAATGGGCTTGGAAATGGTTGCTCAGTTTGGTGGCAATGCGTATCATTTAATAAATGGCAATATGGTACAGATTCCTACCGAGAAAAATCTGAAAGGCTTCTGGCATGCGCTGTCGGCAACGGGCTCTGATGCAGGTGAAGGGGCTTATGCCAATGTTGCCGGCAACCAGTTGGGCAGTTGGCTGATGCGTATCAATTATGACACTGACAGTTGGAAAGCTGCCATCTATGCCGATCATTATTTCGAAGATCACAGCCAGATGTTTCTACTCGACTATAATGGATATGGTGAGGGCGCAGACTGGAATAAGAAAGTAAAACGCCGTTTCTTCATGTATTCGCTGAAGGACATCATGCTGGGCTTCGAACTGAATCTGAAGTATTCACGCTGGCTGAAAAATGTGGTGCTGGAGTATCTCTATACCAAATATCAGAGTGGTCCGTACAATCATGACCGTACATCGGGTATCGCAGACCATATAGCGGGTACTGATGATTATTATAACCACAGCATCTATCCAGGATGGCAGCATTGGGGCCAGGTGATAGGAAATCCACTCTACCGTTCGCCTATTTATAATAACGACGGATATATTGATATCAGAAACAACCGTTTCATAGCTTATCATCTGGGTTTTGATGGTCAGCCTACACAGCGGTTGGGCTATCGTATATTAGGCACCTATCAGAAAGGTTGGGGTACATATAGCAACCCGTTTACAAAAAAGCATCATAATGCAAGTTTTCTGGTAGAGGCCCATTATGATTTCCCGCATCAGTGGCAGTTGAAGGCAGGCTATGCGATGGATTTCGGTAGCGAAAAGATGCTGGGGCATAATGCCGGTATGCAGATAACCATCAGCAAAAGAGGTTTGCTGACGAAAAGAAATAATAATCGATAAGATAGAAAATATGAAAAAGATAATAGGGGTGCTTTCCCTTGCTGTTATGATGCTCACTCTAAGCTCATGTGAGGTAGAAACAAGCCAGAATGGTGATTTGGATGGTTTCTGGCATCTGGAGCAGGTGGATACTTTAGCTACAGGGGGTACTTGTAACTTTGCAGATAAGCGCGTGTTCTGGGGCAGCCAGTATAAGTTGATTCAGGTTGCTGATTATGATTACTTTGGTGATGGTAGAGGATTTTATCTGCGTTTTGAGCAAACCTCCGACAGTTTGCTGATTACATCTGTTTATCGTAATAAATGGCATGAAGATTATGGAGGCGATGTACTTTTAACAGAAATGAATGATTCTTTGCGTAGCTGTGGCATCAATCATCTGAATGAGCATTTTGCCAAGGAGGTAATGACCGGAGGTAAGATGCAACTGAAGAGTAAAACCCTGAGATTGCGGTTCAGAAAATTCTGAAAAAAGCCCTCGATGCATGTAGCACCGGGGGCTTTTTGTATGCTCTCGATGCATGTAGCACCGGGGGCTTTTTTGTATGCTCGGTTTCTTACTTCTTCCTTTCTGATTCCTTGATGAAACCATGTCGGTAAGCATAGAGAAGCTCCTTCAGGTCTTCTATCTGCTTACGGAGTTCGCAACCTATATCTGTGTCGGCTACCAGCATTCGGCGGTTCGACATTTCTACAATCTGTGTGGTACTCTTGATGTCGGTACCTCGCTTGATAGCATCTTCCATACTCGTAAATGGCTCGTGCTGGACCAGCTGAAATCCGCGGGAGTGATATACTAAGGTGTAGCCGGCAATGCCAGTCTCGTTGTGGTAGGCTTTAGAGAAACCTCCATCGATAACCATCAGCTTGCCGTTTGCCTTGATAGGGTTCTCGCCCTTAGTTGTGCGAACGGGCACGTGCCCATTGATGATATGGCGGTTAGGACCGGTTACCCCAAACTCATCCATAATATGGTCGATAACCTGTTCGTTATCGCGCAACAGGAAGTAGTATCCCTTCTCTTCTTTATGAGTCTCCTTATCGGTAATGAAATAGCGCTCGAAGGTGGCCATCTTACTCTTGTCGAAGAGCGGACTGTCAGGACCGCACCATAGGTAGATGAAATAATCGATGGCATATTCCTTTTCATTCGGATCAGAATCTGATTGGAAAGCTGTGCGTATCTGCATGCCCGTATGATGCATCAGGGCTCTGCCGCTGAATTTCTTGCCAGGATATATTTCTACCTCTTTTAATGAACCATCTTCGTTGAGCGGACAGGATGCATGGAAAAGCAGGTTGTTGTTGAAGATAGCGTACATGCAACCATGCTGCAGCATAACGTTGATATGCTTGTGCAGCTTCTCGCAGACCATAAACGAATGATGCAGTTTCTGAATCAGAATTTTCTCTTCTTCAGATAGCTTGTCTGGATTGTCCGGATTGATGGTAGGGAAGTGGCATGAGGTCATGTCATACTCTTTTCCGTCAATCTCTACCTTGCCTTTCCTGTAATCGATATGGTCAAAAAGACAACGGTCTTTCATCTTCCATTCCGGATGCTTCTTGAAAAGCTGGCTCTCTAATTTAAACTGGATGACAGCTATAGCCTTGTGCATCTGAGAGGTGAGCCGCTGAGTCTTTTCATCCATTGCTGCTGCACCTCCGCTGAGCTTAGGCAGAAATTCTTTGCAATCATCCTCCTTGTAGGTTTCCATCGCAAAAGTAGCGAGTGGTACGAGGTTGATGCCATAGCCTTCTTCCAATGTCGAGAGGTTGGCGTATCGCAGGGAGAGACGGATCACATTACAGATGCAGGCATCATTGCCGGCAGCTGCTCCCATCCATAGTACATCGTGATTACCCCACTGGATGTCCCAACTGTGGTAGCGGCGCATCTTGTCCAAGATGATGTGGGCTCCTGGACCTCTATCGTAAATATCGCCCAGAATATGGAGCTGGTCGATAGCCAGGCGCTGGATGACGTTGGCTATAGCGATGATGAAATCATCGGCTCTGCCTGTGCTGATAATCGTATCAACAATAACATTGACATAGGCTGTCTTGTCATGATCTTCGGTGTGCTCGTGCAAAAGCTCCTGGATAATATACGAGAAATCGCATGGCAGCGATTTGCGCACCTTGCTTCGGGTATATTTGCTGGAAACATCACGGCATACAGCCACCAACTGGTGCAGGGTGATGTGATACCAGTCGTTGATGTCGGGTTCGTTCTGCTTGACGAGTTCCAGTTTCTGCTCAGGATAGTAAATAAGAGAGCAGAGTTCTCGCTTCTCCTGTTCGCGAAGGGTATTGCCAAAGAGTTCGTTCACCTTACGCTTGATATTTCCTGATGCATTTTTCAGTACATGCAGGAAGGCCTCATACTCACCATGGATGTCGGCAAGGAAATGCTCGGTACCCTTTGGCAGGTTGAGGATGGCTTGCAGGTTGATAATCTCGGTGCTCGCCTCTGCTATAGTAGGGAACGACTGAGAGAGCAACTGCAAATATCTCATGTCTTGTTCTATATTATAATGTTTCATGTTTTTTTCCATTTTCTTAGAGCCTTTTTACTATTTATCTTTTGCAAAGATAGTATAAATAATAGATAAAACAAAGGAAAAAAGTATATTTTTGAAAAATCTTTCTGTTTTTTCAGATTTTTGCAGTACTTTTGCAGAAGAAATATAATAATTCTTCAAACTAACTATATTTGATTATGAAACAAACTATTCTTGTTACAGGTGGTACAGGCTTCATAGGTAGCCATACTACAGTAGAGTTGCAGCAGGCAGGCTACAATGTTGTTATTGTAGATGATCTCTCAAACTCAAAGATTGAAGTACTCGATGGCATTGAGAAGATTACAGGCATTCGCCCTGCTTTTGAACAGGTTGACTTGCGCGACAAGGCTGCTACCGAGGCTGTATTCCAGAAATATCCTGATATTAAGGGTATCATTCACTTTGCTGCAAGCAAGGCAGTAGGCGAGAGCGTACAGAAACCATTGTTGTATTATCGCAACAATATCGTATCGCTCATCAATCTCCTGGAACTTATGCCAAAGTATCAGGTAAAGGGTATCATCTTCTCTTCTTCTTGTACCGTTTATGGTCAGCCGAAGCCTGAGAATTTGCCTGTAACAGAAGAGGCTCCTCATCAGAAGGCTACTTCACCTTATGGCAATACTAAGGAGATTAATGAGCAGGTCATAGCTGATTATATCCATAGTGGTGCAGCCATCAAGAGCATTGTGTTGAGATATTTCAATCCTATAGGTGCACATCCTTCTGCTGAGATTGGTGAGTTGCCAAATGGTGTGCCAAACAATCTGATTCCATACGTTACTCAGACAGCTATGGGTATCCGCAAGGAACTCACTATCTTTGGTAATGATTATGATACTCCTGATGGAACCTGTATCCGCGACTATATTTATGTTGTAGACTTGGCTAAGGCACATGTAGCTGCTATGGCACGTGTTCTTGATAAGGAGACTGAGCCTATCGAATATTTCAATATCGGTACAGGTAACGGAAACTCAACTCTCGAAATTGTTGAGACTTTTGAAAAAGCTACAGGTGTGAAACTGAATTGGAAATATGGTCCACGAAGAGAGGGCGATATTGAGAAAATTTGGGGTGATTGCACCAAGGCGAACAAGGTACTCGGCTGGAAGGCTGAGGCTAAGCTTGAAGATGTGTTGGCTTCTGCTTGGAAATGGCAGCAGAAACTTCGCGCTGATGGCATCATGTAAAATGTTGGTTGTTTTAGAAAATAATGTGAATTGGCTTCTTTTTTCCTCTGAAAGGTTAAAAAAGCTAATTTTTGGGAAACTTATCGTCGGGAAGATGGTAAGTTTCCTTTTTTTTATATATCTTTGCAGAAAGAACTATTGGTTTAACGAAACTTGAAAATATATGAAACGGACTTTACTTTCAATATTAACAATTGCAATGTTAGCACTTTCTGTTCCTTCGGATGCTATGGCCAACGAGGGAAACATAGAATGGACAGACCTTGATGTGGCAGATATCAACTTGAACTATGCTGGGGGCGTGATGCATATCACAGGCGCTAGCGGGCAAGTGGTGAGAATATATAATGTGGCAGGTGTTACTATCAAGACCTTCCGCATAGAAGGTAATGACAAGCGCGTAAACTTGCCATTGGCTGATGGTATCTATATTGTAAAGGTGGGGAATACCTTTACGCGCAAAATTTGCGTAAAGCATTAATAGTACTATAGAGGCCTTAGAATGCCGTTTAACTTTAATCAGAAAGTGAAAGTCTTTCATTTTTCGTTACTTATCATTTCTTGCTGTTTGATGTTCTGTTCTTGCCACGACAGGGTGCCAAACAGCAATTTCCAATTATCGTTAGATGATTATCAGGACTTACGTTCTTCTGCCTATGCTATCAATTCGAGGGCGGTAAGGAATCTGATAGACAGCATCATGCGAAATGATAAAGACCGACATGCTGCTGATTTGCATACCCGTCGCTATTATCAGAATGAAGGTAATCTGCTTTGGATTACACGTCATGGGGTAAATAGTCAGGCTGACTCCCTGGTGACTTGCCTGCGTACTGTAGCGGATATGGGATTTGATAAACGTCGGTTCTATGTGGATGCTATTGCCCGAGATATTGACAGGTTACGAGATTTAAATCTAGATTCAGCTGATAATCAGATAAATCAAGTGATAGCCCGACTGGAGTATCGCTTGACCAAAGCTTACTTCAGATATACGATGGGGCAGAATTTTGGATTTATGAATCCTAGTTTTGTTTTCAATCGTTTAGATACTCTTGCTCCCAATCCTTATGATAGTGTCAAGAGACCCGTTAGGTTCAGAGGTCTGTTTGATGTAAAAATGGCTCATGCAGATGATGCGTTCTATCAGAAGGCTATGCAAATGGTTAGATGCGACTCGGTGGCTTCCTTCCTGAAAGAAGTACAGCCTAAGAATCCTTTCTATTATCAACTGCTGGAGAAATTGAAGGCTGGAGGACTGGGCAAGGCGATGAAAATCAAAATTCTCTGCAACATGGAACGTTGCCGCTGGAGACAGTATGATAATCCCTGGCAACACGAAAAATATGTGGTTGTCAATATACCATCGTTCCATCTGATGGCTATTGATCATCAGGATACGCTCTTGATGCGCATAGGATGTGGAGCCAGTAAAACCAAAACCCCGATATTGAACAGTCATATCAAACGTATGGAGTTGAATCCTCAATGGTTTGTTCCCCGTAGTATCGTTCTCCATGATATGATACACCGGGTGGGGAATCATGGCTACTTTCGCGCGCGTAACTACTATGTAAGGGAAGTGGCAACAGGTAAGGAGGTTGACTTAGACAGAGTAACTCGATCTATGCTTATTTCTGGTGCTTATGGCATCGCTCAGCGGGGCGGAAAGGGGAATGCTCTGGGAAGAATCATCTTCCGTTTTGATAATAATTTCTCGGTCTTCCTGCATGATACTAACAGTAAGGGCGTGTTTGGACAAGAGGATAGAGGAGTATCGCATGGATGTATCAGAATAGAAAAACCGTACGATTTCGCTGTCTTCCTATTGGCTGACAAAAACGAGAAACTGAAGGAAAAGATATACTATTCGATGACAGCAGATTCGCTAGCCAATAAAAAACTTGTTGTGAATAACGTAAAGGTTAATCCTCAAGTTCCTCTCTTCATAACCTATTATACACTCTATCCGTTAGCAGGAGGCAGAATAGCTGAATATTCTGATGTGTATGGATTTGATGCGGTAATATTCGATATGTTGAGAAAATATCTATAAACAACACATTTGTAAAAGCAATGATAAACGATAAAGAACTCTTGGCGATGATTAGGGATTCTAAGACCCAACGCGAAGGCTTTGCTGTACTGGTAAGTCAGTATAGCGAGCCGTTGTATTGGAAGGTTCGCCATATTGTTTTAGATCATGATGATGCTGATGATGTGTTGCAGAATGCCTTTGTTAAGGCTTGGACCAATCTGGATTCGTTTCAGGGAAAGTCTTCGCTCTCAACATGGCTTTACCGTATAGCAATTAACGAAGCGCTTGATTTCTTGAGACGCAAGAAGCAGATGGTAAATGTCAGTACCGAAGACGAGCCGGGCTTGGCTTCACGTCTTCTTGCCGATGACTATTTTGATGGTGACCAGATTCAGGCAGAACTGCAAGAGGCTGTAGCCCAACTGCCCGATGTTCAGCGCACAGTTTTCACTCTAAAATATTATGATAATATGAAATATTCAGAGATGAGTAAGGTGCTGTCAACAAGTGAAGGAGCTTTGAAGGCATCCTATCATCTTGCTGTGAAAAAAATAACCGATTTTATATGCCGACATGATACGTTATAACTGCCTGATAATCAACTAGGGCTTTTCTGGTTTTTACATACACAACACCGAAAATGCACCGAGTTGCGTATCAAACAAGTTACAGATACTCAAACAGTTGTGTGATTATAGCAAAACAAATGTTTGGCAAAATAACTCATTTTACGCAAAAACGGTGCAATTAAATCTTAGTTTTCCAACATCTTTTTGGTAAGTCTATCGATAGTCTTCTGCTGACTCTCGATAGTCTTATTCTGTCTCTCAACGATTGTCAACAGGTTGCCCTGGTTGCCTTTCGTGAGTTCCTCTCCCATGATTAGGTAATTAGCGTCTACCCAATCGACGGCGTTAATGATCTTCACGATAATGTCGTAACTAGGGGCGTTTCTGCCAGATACGATATTTTTGATCGTGGTCCATGGTACACCAATCTTCTTAGCGAATGTAGCAATGGTGTGACCCTCTTTTTCAATGATGCTGTTCACGCGTTCATTGATAGTTTCTGTTGCTTCTTTTTCTTTTTCTGTACTCATAATATGTAAAATTCAAACAAAATGCTGAAAAATATAAAAATAATCAGTGAAATGTTTGGTTGTATCACCGAAATGTTATATATTTGCAGCGTGTTAATAATTAACATGATGCAAATATACAAAAAATGTCGCACATAATGATGATTTCAAACAAAAATTTTAAAAAATATGGGTTTTAGTGAGTACATGAAGAGTCTTCCATACCCTCGTTGTAAGGTCGTGGAAGCACTTGCGGAGAAATGCAAGGTATCTAATAATTCCGTCTACAGATGGATTCAAGGCAAGTCCAAACCGAACGCTCTATGCAGAGGAATTGTCGCTGATTATCTAGGTATGCAGGAGAGCGAACTTTTCCCGGAGGACTAAGTATGGAATCGGTAGAATTTTACAATACCCCAGAGGGTGATGTTATGTATAAACAGCTTGGTAAACCTGTTCAGGCGCTTACAGCTGACAGCCGTAAGGTTATCGAGGAGATGCTAGACCTGATCAAAACTAGATACCCTCAAGCTTTTAGGGCTCTGTGTAATCAGTATACGGCGAGCGAACTAAATCGCAAGGTGTATGAATTCAACATTGTATCTAGGTTCTGCAGATGTAATTTCGGCGAATATGATGCACATACTCCTGATATCGATGCAGACGGTTTCTTTCATTTTGAGGAGGTCAAGTGTCCGTTACGTGGCGAATGCAGAATGGAGGGTGTCATCTGTAAGCCTAAACTAGACTCTAAGCTTACTGATCGTGAGTTAGATATAGTGGAACTTATATCTAAAGGCTTGCGCGCACAGGAGATCGCAGACCGTCTCTACATATCTGTCAAAACCGTACAACGGCATAGGGAGAATATTAAGGCTAAGCTCCAGCTAAGATCACTGGCACAGGTGGCAGCATATTACCTGGAGCATATAAAAACAGAATAGCTTATGTCTGAGAAATGCGTTATTTGCAAAGAAGGCAGAACTTGCATTAATGGCCGGTTCTGTCTCAAGTTAAAGAGATACGTCGAGTATATTAATGATAGACCAATATGTGATTATGAGTAACAGAAAATGGAACAAAAACGAAATTGCATACCTGGTGGAAAATTACGGAAGAATGAGCCTTGAGGATATGGCCCGACAACTCAATCGTTCCGTAATGGCCGTTCGGTTATATGCGCTTCGCCATAGGTTGGACGACAAACATCAGGTTGTTAAGGAGAATCGCCTGAAGAAGTTGCTTGAGTATCGCTTCCGCCATCTCGAGGACTTTCATCCAAGCAAGTTCTTTTTTAAGGAGACTGGTATTAATCAGGTAAGATACTGGGACATCTTCTTCGGACGTAAGGCTATAAAACCAGAAGAGTATAAAGCTGTGGCAGCATACTTCAATATTACGATATCTGAAGCATTCGATTCTCTACAGCTCAATCTGTTCGACTAAACAAAATAAGAAATATGAAAATCAACTCAGACTTCATTAGCGATGTCAAGAGTAAACTTGATATTGTTGATGTGATAGGCGCCTATATTAATCTTCAGAAGGCGGGCATTAACTACAAGGGTATCTGTCCGTTCCATAATGATAGTCATCCTTCGATGATGGTTAATAAGGCTAGGCAAACGTATCATTGTTTCGTGTGTGGTGAACATGGAGACGTCCTTGACTTTCTACAGAAATACAACCAGATAACTTTTAATGAGGCATTGCGAATAGCTTGCAAGCTCGCTGATGTTGAGTTTCCGGAACAAGAATCTACTCCGGAAGAAAACGCTGCGTATAAATTGCTTGAATCTCGCCGTATAGCCATTGCTGCTGCAGCTAAGTTCTATCAGGGTAATATCTCACAAGCAGAGAGCTTTCTTAAGAAACGCGGTTACGAGTATACGGATAAGGTGCTTGCGGAATATGGAGTTGGTTATGCTCCGAATGGCAATGTAGCGATGAAGTATCTCGTGGAGAATGGGTACAGTCTGCAGATATTGGAGGATGTTGGAGTCGTAGGCAAGTCTCAAGACGGGAGGAACTATGACTTCTTCAGAGACCGCGTGATGTTCCCGTTTTACGACGTGTCTGGAAGAGTCGTTGCGTTTTCCGGAAGAATTGTCACTCCGAATGACAAAATTGGTAAGTATGTTAATACCGGGGAAACGCCCATTTTCAGAAAAGGTCGACATATTTTCGGACTATTCCAAGCAAAAAGGGCGATAGCGAAAGAGGGTTTTGCTTATCTCGTAGAGGGACAGTTCGATGTTGTCACTCTGCATAAATATGGGGTCGAGAACGTTATCGGTGGATCGGGAACAGCATTTACCGATGATCAGGTAAAACTCATTATGCGCTTTACCCAGTCTGTTGTAATGATCTACGATGCAGACAGCGCAGGGATTAAAGCTGCTGTAAAGAATAGTGAACTGTTATTGACGGCAGGAGCGAGCGTCAGGTGCGTTCGCTTGCCGAAGGGATATGATCCAGACAGCTACGGTCAGCTCTGTAAGGATGGCGTAAAACAGAAATTAATCGATGCAACTGAAACATTTCCGAAGGCGATGAAAAGAATGCTGGTTCCTCGCGGATGCAAGGACGAGGCTACAATCGCTTCAGCCATGAATACTATCGCTAATCTAGTAGCATGCGTGCAGGATGCCGGACTGCGTCTTGAATATATGAAGAGCATGACTAAGGATTTCGATACGAAGATGACTATTCTGGAAGATAAAGTTCGGGATATCCGACGTAATGTCGAGAATCTCAAGAAAGAGGATATGCAACAGGGTATTTTTGGACTTGATGAGCTGAAGGATAATCTGAGAAATAACGAGCCTGCTATCGTGACATCTTCTATCGATACGTTCATGGAGTCTTACGGAGATAATCCGATTGTGTACGTAGCAGGCGTTCCGTCGGCTACCGATATTCAGAACCTCCGCCGAATCTGCTGCTATCTAGCCACAACTGAAGAAGGATGCAGCATAGATACGACAACGGGCGACGATAGTAGTTACCTCTCAGCTCTGGCCGAGATGTTCAAGGCAGGAATCTCGCAGATAAGAGTCATGCACGAGGATAAAGTAGAATCCTTCATAGACTTCTATATACGTATACATGGCGATCTACTGTCTGGCTTCCTTGGTGACAAGGTTCCAATCATTACCAGGTGCATAGAGCTGACAAGTTTTGCAGAAGAGACTGTCATCACAGTAAACAAGAATCATTACTGCAGCAAACTTGGTCTGTCTAAGGGACAGTTTGATGAGATTCGGAAACCATTCGTCAGCAAGCGAAAGAACGTCATGAAAGCGAATGCCCTGAAAGACGATCTGTATGATGATGACTTCGATGGAGATGAGGTCCCTAGCTATGCGAGAGAAGGTGAGTACGCCCAAATGTTTCGCGAGTGCAAGTATTATCCTCGTCTGAATAAGCAGGGCATACCAGTCTGTTATATGTTCCAGAACAAGAACGGACGTGGTTTTTCGCAGGTCGCAGACTTCTATATGGTTCCTCTTCTCCATATATTTAACGAAGATTTCGAACAGAATAAGAGAGTACTGAAGGTGAACCGCCGTTACTTCGACAAGCCATTATATATTGAAGTACTGTCAAGTTCTTTAAAGAAGATGAGTACCATCGAGGATGTTCTTATCAACTACGAAGGCGTAAATTTTACGGATGGAGAAGAATGGCAATGGAGACGTATCAAGGAGTATATGAGCCGCCATTTCGTTCAGTGCCGTGAGATCCAAACATATGGCAATCAGCAATCTGAAGGAATGAGCAGAAAGACCGATGAGCAGTTTTTCGCCTTTGCAAACGGTATTGCTCATGAAGATGAGAACGGGAAATATGTGTTCGAGAAGGTCAACGAGTTGGGTGTAGTGACCCATAACCACATGAATTACTACCTCCCTGCCTTCTCTACTATATATGCTGGATCCGGAAGGCAATCTGATAAATATGAGCTGATATCTCAGCTGGTATATGATGACATCCCTGTTAATAAGCAGGTTACATTCGAGCAGTGGGCATCACTCATGGATAAGGTGTATAAAATCAACAACAACGGGAAATGGGCGATAGTCTTCGCTCTGATGTGCGCATTCAGAAGCAATATTCACTGCCTGGATCGACTCTTTACGGCTCCGTTCTTTATGGGACCAATGTCTTCAGATAAGACTCAGATCGCGATATCCATCCGCTCTCTGTTTATAAGCCCAACTATTCCGATATTTAACCTGAATACTGGTACTGATGCGGCCATGAGCACCATCATGGGCACATTTCGAGACGTGCCAGTTGTACTAGACGAATACAACAACAAGGATATATCGGATACCAAGTTTCAGGCTCTGAAGGGTATTGTGTACGATGGAGACGGAAAACAGAAGCGCCGTGGAACCTCGGGAAGAGATATCGAAAACGACAAAGTATTTGCACCTGTAGTTATCTGTGGCCAGGAGACCCCTCAGCGAGATGATAACGCTCTTATGAGTCGTGTTATCATCTGCGAGGTTCCTAAGCCTAAGAATAGAACTCCAGAGGAGACCAAGCTATTTGAGGAACTCAAGAATATAGAGAAGAATATAGGGTTATCTAATGTGCTGCTGGAAGTATTATCCCTCAGGCCGGCAGTCATGGATCACTTCCGAGCACTCAAGCAGGAGGCGTATAGTGAACTAAAAAGCGATGTGGTTAATTCGGGAGAGATGGACCGACTCATGAAGACGGCTTCCCTCTTTCTTGGCATGGTGAAGCTTGTAGAGCAATATTCCAAGCTCAAGCTGCCGTTTACCTACGCCGAGTTCTTCACTCTCGTTCAAGAAAAGATCAAGTTCCAACTGTCACTGATCCGAAGCACAGACAAACTTGCCATGTTCTTCAACGCAGTAAACAACATGATTGATACCAAACAGGTGCTCGTTGGCCGAGAAATGCTCATCGAGCAGCCTAAGAGCGTTACGGGTAAGGATTCGCACGGAGATAAGAAAACGTTCGCTTTCGAGCCTGGTACGCATGTTCTGTTCCTCCGTCTCAGCAGCGTGTACTCCATTTACGACAGGAGTGGATACAACAGCGAGAATACAACGCTATCTACCCTGGAGCAGAATCTTCGTTCTCATCCATCATATATTGGAACCGTACCGTCACGCCGCTTCACCTGGGAGGAGACCGTTGAAGTTGCTAAGCAGGATGATCAGGAGACGATGGTGAGAGTCCGCAAGGAACGCTCTACATCCACCAGTGCTATCATTATCGACTATGATAAGTTTATGGAGATGTACAACATCGACTTCAGACGAGGAGATATCTCTGCCGAGAATGCCCCTCAGGACGCTCCAGAGGCGAATAGGGAGGCTAATACTGATATCAATACCCAGCAATACAAGCCTGGCAGCATACCATTTGACGAGACTGACGCAGGTAAGAATGGGGATAAACCGTTCTGATAGGAGCCAGAAAACTACCTTATATAAGGTATAGACTACCCCAGTTTAACGATACAAAGATACAAAAAATATTCGAGAAAACCAAAAGTTTTCCGCATAAATTTGAGTTGAATTTTGCATATTTTTACCCACGTAAACCCGGGAGGGCGAGCGTGGGTATTTCTTTACATTTATGTGTGTTCCAGATGCGAAAAATCCCCCGTACCCCCTAAAATTTCAAAAATAACCGAGAAAACGAAGTTTTGAAAATGATTTTCAGAAAAATGCCTTCCTACAATCCTACAATCCTACAAATGTATTTCTTTTCAAACTATTATTATTATCTATTTATCTTATTATCAGTATGTTATGTGTATTTTTGCGTTTTTGTGGTTTTGTAGGAAATGCTGTAGGATTGTAGGACGTTGTAGGAAATAGGAAATTTTTACATTTTGGCGCTTTTGGAGATTTCGTCCTACAGAATACCCCATTTTGTAGGATTGTAGGACGTGTAAGAAACGAAAAAATGAGTGTGTAGGACAAAAATATGTTTGATAAAATTTGTGCAACTCGCTGAAATGTAGTATCTTTGCATTCGTAAGCCTACAATTTGTAGGATTGTAGGACGGTAGGAAGCAAAAATAAGCAAAAACGATATGGAAAGAAAAAAACGTCTCTCGAAACGAACAGCGTCTGTTAGAATTGAGCCCTATCTGGCTGAGTACATTCAGAAAAAGCTAGAAATTGAGCCAGAAACAGGCGGAGTAAAAATACCATACACCACAGATCTGTATCATGTGGTGTGGAATTGTATGGCCAAGCCCGACTCTCATCATGATGTCATGGAAGACTGTAATCTCAAGATATATCTGCCTTCACGGCGCTCAAAGATGGATGGACATCCTGGTAAGGATCCGGCTTACTTCAATTATCTATCCAGTAATGCGGCGAAAAAAATAGAAGAGCATATTCGACTTCTCTTCAATTTCGAGTTTCACCGACTCATGATTGAGAATGAAGAGCTGGGCAGGCCGTTACGGAACCAGGATGTGGTAGACAATTTCATCAGGAGATACTCTCTGAGGTCTATATCGCCCGATGCGCTCCTGAAGAACTTTTATCGCTACCGCCAACGGCTTTTTCCGAAAACACCTCGAAAATACCAAAAAAAACGGGGTATTTAATTATTTTTAATACATACTGAGTGCAAATTTCTGTCACTCAAAAATTAGCAATAATCACTCTAAAATTTAACATTATGAAAGAGTTTTCCTGTCTTTTAATGATTTCCTATCTCGGAGGGATGGAAAGAAGCATCGTCCTCAGCACCGATCCGTTCACATTCGAGCCTTCGATAACAGAAGAAAATGGAGGTGTGTACTGGGATTGTAGTAAGACATTTATTGTCGATATAGCGGAGGACGAGAGCATTTTTAACGAACTAAAGGTTCCTCGCAGCGCTATCGTCACGCTCGCAAGTGTTGGACTTCCTGGCGCACGTACATATGACATAGGTACAGAAACAATACCGGCAAAGGTTCAGCTCGTCAGACATCTGAACAAGGCAAAGCTTATCGTCAAGTGTAAAATGCTCGCGAATCCATTGTTTTAAGGTCTTTTCTATACCTATTATATATATGTACCTTTGTGGAAAACTTAATTAAGATGGACGAAATACAGACCCTTCTGCTTTCCACTTTGCCGTTATGGATTACTGAGGATGCCTACCGTCAGCTGATGGTTGCTGCATTTCCACTGAATGGCACGGTGGTAAGCTTCGAACAGAAAAAAGCCGAACAGGCGATGAGTATTCCTGAGATTCGGGAATATCTCAAGACTCATACATATTATCAGTACGAGACGCATGAAGCGCTGTTAGCGATATCTGCCAAGGTATCGCAGAGAGATGAAACGAAAAGTGCACAACTCACGGATGAATACGATTCGCCATCTCTGGATGATGGTACAATCGCATATCATCGTGTATTCGGAGTTGTGACAGCAAACAGCTACTGGTATTTCTCTTCTAAACAGTTGGAACAGGATATTATTGCTGCTGAGAATAACCCTCAGATATCCGCTCATCTCCTTCATATTAATTCTCCTGGAGGAGAGGCATGGTACATGGACCGTTTGAGCGAGACTCTGCGAAGCGCCAAGAAACCTATCATTGCCATCTATGAAGAATACTGCGCATCGGCAGCCTATTACATCGGCTGTCATGGCCAGAAGCTCTACGCTACTACCAATCATGACTTCGTTGGATGCATCGGTACTATGTGTTCCTTCTGGAACTTTGAGCCATACTTCGAGAAGTTGGGGCTGAAGAAAATTGTAGCGAAGGCTACCAATTCCAGCCGGAAGAATAAGATATTCGAGGATTTGAAGGATGGTAAGTCTGAAGATTATATCAAGAATGTTCTTGATCCGATGAATGAACAGTTCCTGGCAGAAGTGAAATCTCAGCGTTCCAAACTGGCAGAACTGGATGATGATGCTCCGGTACTTCAGGGCGAGAGTCTGTATACTGCTCCAGCAGAAGAAGTCGGTCTCATCGATGGTAAGCGCACCTTATTGGAGGCGATTGCGGAGGTGGCGCAACTGGGAGAGGCCTATATGGGGACGCAAAGCCTTTATGGATTTAGCTAATATATTATTTTTGTTTGATCTAAGTTGTTTTAATATTTAAATGATTGATTTATGAATTTCAAAGCAAAGTTAAACAAAGTTCTCGAGAAACTTGGTTTCGTCAAGAAATTCGAGAACAAGAGTCTTACTGCGGAAGAGTACAAGACTCTTTGCGAGGAATACCAGAAAGAGTACCAGAGCACTCTCATGGATGACCTCGCTGCGGAGAATAGTGCAGCCGAGCAGGCTGAGCATCAGAAGCAGATCAATGAGCTCTATGCCATTGTCTCAAAGGCCAACAAGTCAAAGGATGATGATCCTGACGACAATAAAGGTGGCGAAGGCGATGACGATGATGATGCAGGAAAGAAGAACGAGAACTGCCAAAATGTATCGTTCGAGAAACTCTCTACAGCTGTCAACACTCTCACTGAGAATATGAAGAAGATGGCTAATAGTACAGCAGATGACAAACCTGCTGCTCATGTTACTGCTCCTTCTATTCCTATTAACGGTTTCGAAACTAACGCTAACTACCTCTTCGGTATCGAGCATTCTATGTTTGATATGAAAAAGCGCTGGAACCGCATTGTCGCTAATCCTGAGATAGCCTTAGCATCTACGCCAAACGAGGAGACAGACGGCAAGGCGTTCCGCTCTGAGGCGATGGCGTTCGCGAGATCACTCCAGGAACGCTACAAGTATCACCAGGTACGAAATGAGCTCGGTAACGTCAAAGCTCTCGCTTCCGGCCAGTTTGCTACCAATTACTCAGGCGTGAATAATGCAGGACTGGGTGACCAGTTCGTCATCCTTCGCCAGGATGCGCTTATTGCCCGAATCCTTGAGCTTCGTAATCTTACAGAGTTCTTCCCTGTTCGTTATGGTGTCCAGGATCGCGACATTCTCTTCAACGCATTCTTCGACGAGGTATCTCAGGGCTACCAGGAAGGTGAGATCTACAAGGGTGGCATGCAGCTCGAAAACGAGATGGGCTATGTTGATGACGCTATGATTAAGGTTAAGTTCGGCCCAATGAAGGAACTTGAGCGCAAGTATATCGCTTATCTCAACAAGGAAGGCTCTGATCCTATCAAGTGGTCTATGGTTGAATTCTGTCTCCTCAACCTTCTGAAGAAGGCTCAGGACGAGCAGAACCAGCGTCGTATGCGTGGTATTTATGTAAAGCCAGAGACAGGTCAGGCATCAAGCTACCTCAATGCAGGTACAGGTATCTGGTACACATTGCTTCGTTACATCCATGACTACAGCATTAAGCCATTTGCCAATAAGAGCTACAATACTTATACTTCAGCTAATATGCTGGATGCGGTTAAGGAGTTCATTACCGACGTTAAGACTCACCTCTCTGAGGGCATGACCATCGATAACCATGTTCTCTATCTCAACGAGAACCATATTGACTGGTGGCTTGCTAACTGCCGCGAGACTTATGGCAAGGATCAGGACTTCACCGGTCCTAACGGCTACAAGAACCGTGTCCCAGACTCTACTATCCAGATTAAGTGGCTCCCATACGAGGGTAAGTCTTGCTGGATGTTTATGGACGTTCCTGGCAATATTCAATTCGTAGAGAACCTCCCTGGTGAGATGTTCGCCGTAAAGATGGAGGAGCAGATGGAGATGGTTCGTGCCTGGAGTACATGGAAAGAAGGTTGTGGCGCAGCCTTTACCGGTCGCAAGTTCGACAATAAGGCTGCCATGGATGCCAACGATTACGAATTCCAGCAGATCTTTACCAACCTCCCTGCAACTGTCATCGGCGCAGAGATCAACGGTGCAAACGGCTTCTGGCAGATTACAGATGCTGCTACTACAGCAACCGCTATCGAGGATTTCACGAATGCGAAGGCTGGCGTAGCTTACTGCATCGAGATTGGTGAGGATGATGCCAAACATCAGCTTACCATCGCCAAGAGTGGCAAGTTTGCAAACATTACCGCAGAATGGACTCCTAGCCAGGCTGGCGACTACATCATGGTTATTCTCGGTAAGGACGAGAAGTTCCGTGAGCTCGAACGTCGCGTAGGTGGCAAGCGAACCATTAACAAGGCTGTTCAGCCTAATGTTCCTGGTGGCCGTTAGTCCTTATTATATATATATTGTTAACTCGTAGGTGAGGTACGGCGTACCTCGCCTACCTTTTCAGAAAAAAATATGAAGAAAAACAATATTCCAGTACGTTCTCGTACTTATAACCCTAACAAGGGTTATCATTATGCCCAGCATAAGGGCCGTCTTCTCTTCATGACGCTCATTATGCTGCTCGGCATCGTTTCACTTCTGCAGACGTTAGCTGATCCTACATCTACCTTCGGTATAGGTGGCACAGGAGTCTCTATGGCTTCGTTCGTTGCGCTGACGTCTATCGATGATGTAACAGACCGAGATACCCATGGTTCTGCGATCGCTTACCAGGTAGTATTGGTCCCTACAACTTTAATTGACTTGTCGAAGGCCTTCCCTCAGCCGGATAAAGACCGCATGGTCAAGGCAATGCCGTTTAAGACGGCTGCTGCCGACACTTTAAAGGCATTTCTCTTCGATGCTCATGATATTCCTACGTTCACGGCTACGACAGAGAAGGGAGATATTACGACATCTGGCGAGAATAACCTGGTAATCATTATGGGTGGTACTCGCGTGGATCTCTATAACTTCATCGAGCAGTATGCTGGTGGTAAGTTTATCATTCTCTACAAGCATGTAAAGGAAACCCAATGGTATATCGTCGGCGAACCTGAGCGCCCTATGATTCTCAATAATACAGAGACTAAGGATGATAAGGATGGCCGATACACCACCTTTACATTCAAGCGCACATCTGTAGACCTTCCTTGTCTGTATGCTGAGGATCCTCTTGGCGTGACAGCTGTCGAGGCTGCCGCTCATTCAGATACGGCTCCTAGCACAAAGCAGAATACGGCTTCAGGTTCTTCAACTGGTAAGACAACAATTTCTTAGCGTTTCTCATTTTATTTAGTTTATTAGTTAATTTTAAGGTGTGTCGCCACAAGAGGTGGCGCACCTTTTATAATATATATAAGGTATGATTAGTAGAAGAGAAAAATTGCAATTATTCAATAAGCTTAGAGGAGTCGGACACGCTGAAGCCGACCTTGCTCTCCTGGATGATGTAAACCCTCGCCATCCTAAACTTACTCGTTTCGCCCGTGACCCGAAACGTTATGCAGACGAAATACTCTACGCCCTTTTGGATGAGTGCGATGAAGCGGATATCGTAGATCATCGAATCTATTTCGAGAAGTTAAATGAAAACATTGACGATATCCCAGCCGATGATGAGCAGGGACCGGAAGGCGGTTCAAGTAATACTTCAACTGGAGATGAGCAGGGACCGGAAGGCGGTTCAAGTAATACTTCAACTGGAGAAGAGCAGGGACCAGCAGATGGTTCAAGTAATACTTCAGCTGGAGAAGAGCAGGGACCAGCAGATGGTTCAAGTAATACTTCATCTGGAGAAGAACAGGGGCCAGCAGATGGTTCAAGCGATACTTCAACTGAAGAAGAGACTTCTGAAGGCGAAAAACAACAGGAATCAGAACAGCCTGATACTGCCGACCCTGGCGAGGACTCAAAAAAAAAGTAGTCCAAAAAGAAGAGGAATATCCTAACATCGACTGGGATAACCTCTATAATGAGGACGTGCAGATGGCAACCGTCATCTATAACGACCGCATCAATACCTGGCGCAAAATGAAGAAACTCGACGAGCTTCTGGATAAGAAGCCAAAGGCGAACGATGTGGCTGCGATGGCAGAACTCCGCATCCGCAACCTTCAGGCATTCGAGGAGCTGAAGACGTACAACGATACGGGCAAGTTCCTATATAAACATCCTCTGCTGAAGGGCAAGTCAGAATTCAATGAACTCGTGAAGCTCTTTAAGAAGGACCCTGCCGAGTTTCTTCACAAGCACAAGAACGTTCTCGACAATATCAAGCGCTATAAGAGCTACATTAAAAGAGATGATTGCAAGGATAAACGTGCCAGCGACCGTGATAATTTGCAGCGTCATCAGGAACGTGAACGTATGTTCAAGATGGTAATGGAGCAGTATAGTGACAAATCAGATAAATCAGATAGATAAGATGGATAAGACGGAATTACGGAAGATTGCAGAAACCTGCGTCTCGATGGTGAAGAACGGAGGTGTACTAGAGCAGGCTCAACTCAAGGCAGACGAGAAGATAGCCGAGTTGGCAGCAAACGGCGACCTCGATGCCATCAAACTACTGAATGAGCGGATGCAGGATCGCGAAGAACTGAAACTTAGAAAGGAGTTGTTTGGCGTATGAAAAGCGAGATAGAAAAACTGGAGAGCGTTCATCCAGACCTCATAACCACCTTTCTGACTACAGGTGAGGGCAAAGGCATTCCAGAGGATGTGCAGACCTTTCTGAAGCAGCTGCAATGGGCAGTCGAAATCTACGAGTATGAACGTAACATTACCCGTGGCGCCCGCAAACTCAAACAGCGTATTGCTTCGCAGCAGAAGATATCCCTCGATGTGCGCACCTGTATGACTCGTATCAATCAGGCAATATCTTACTTTAATGTAGATTGCAATGTGGCCATAAAAGTCTGGGAAAATGATTTTGCCAACAAGTACGAAGACCTTGCCAAGCTCTGTTCTGCCAAGCGCGACTATAAAATGCAGAAAGCCTGCATGGATCAAGCCCTGGAATGCCGCAGACGTGCGTCCGAACAGGCAGAGGCAGATAGAGATCTCGGAGTTGTGTTCCTCATTACTCCAGAGGTTACCCCAGAAGAGCTAGGTTTTCAGAAAAAGAACCTCAAGGAAATTGCCGGCAAGTACAACCGCGGTTTTTATATATCTCTCATCGATGGTTTACCTATCGAGAGTTCAGAAAAGAAACGATTGCTTCGTGATGCTGATATTCAGGAAGCGGAAATAGTGGAGGATCTAAGTGATGAGCCAACTGATTTTGAATGATAATACCCTCGGTGAATTCGAGCATTACTACATGAACAACATGCAGCTGCTTGCCAATATCATCGACCCCAACATGCTTTTTGCCGAGGTTGCCCGTGCCGGAGGTAAGACCGAAGGTGTGACGGGTCCTCGCCTGATACGTGTTGCCAACGATATGCCGGGAGAGTTATCTTTCCTGGTGCACAAGACGTATGTGGCGCTGATGACCAACGTCTGGCCTAACATCCAGGCATACTTCTCGCGTCAGGTAGTAGTAAACGGGCAACAGAGGTCCATGCTGGAATATGGTATTGATTACGTAGTAGGAGAGAGTACGCTGCCTTCCCACTTCCGCAAGCCGAGATACCCGATAGCGTATGCAAAGCATAGCGTGATATTCCGAAATGGCGCCCACCTTCAGCTGGTATCAAGCGACCAGCCGGAATCCGTTGCCGGTAGAAATGCCGTGCACGCTTTCGTTGAAGAAATGAAGCATAATAGTGGAGAAAAACTCAAAACCCGCCTGTTTCCATCCTTACGTGGAGGTCCAGCCAATGTGCGCTGCTCCGCTTACTATGAGGGTGTTACGGGTGTGAGTGATACGGCTCGTGTCGACCTCGGCGAAGATGACTGGTTTGAGGATTACGAGAAGAAGGTGAACCCGAAACTTATCGAGGAGATTGCAACCGTTGCCCTGGAAGTCAACAGAAGTCTCTACCGCCTGTTCGTGCTCAAGCAGCAGGAACGAGACTCAAAAGACCCTGTTCTCCTGGAGAAGATGCGCCTTGAGTCTGTTAAGCTCAACGCCTTCGTGGCAAGATGGAAACCTCGTCTGGCAGATATGAGGCGTAATGCCATCTACTATATCCGTGCATCCTCTTTCTGTAATAAGGATATCCTGGGACCGAAGTTCTTCAAGACCCAGTTGGACACTCTTGATACCGACGAGTTCCTCACGGCTATCTGCGCCATCCGCCACAAGGAAGTGACCAATAAGTTCTTTATCAACTACGACCACGCAAAGCATCAGTTCAAGGATAGCTATAAGTATGAGTCCATTCTTCGCCTGAATTTGAAGGATAGGTTTATCCTTACGGCAGAGTATCTTCTACATTACGACCCTCAGGAACCGCTCTACATGGGATACGACCCTGGCAACTTCCAGTCGCTCATCGTTGCTCAGAAGAAAGATTACGGTAGGCGTCTCGACATCATCAAGGAGTTCTTTGCCTTCCTTCCTAAAGATTACAACGACCTCGTGGCAGAGGTGCACCAGTTCTTCGGATCTGCGGCCGTAAATAAGACCATCTATCTCTATCCAGACCGTGCCGGTAACAAGCGCAGGGAGGAACGGGAACAGATAACTACCGACTCACTCAACCTGAAGGCTGCCCTGGAGTCGTATGGCTTCATGGTGATACTCTATAACGAAGATGCGCCAACGATATACCATTGGCAGCAGTTCAAACTCTGTCAGATGCTCTTCGGTGAACGCAGTCCGCTCCTGCCTATCATCCGTATCGATGAGAATGAGTGCAAGAACCTCTGCTCTGCCATCATGATATCACCCCTGAAGAAAACGGACGGAAAGATAGAACTTGATAAGAGTTCGGAGAAGAAACAGCAACTGAAGAATCAGGCAGGACTCACCACGCAGCTGCCTTCTGCGATGATTTACCTACTTTACGGCCTTTATTCTGATGCCGTGAAGGCGGAATTAAGTACATATCCTACCGATTTACCGGACAATTTCGAGATATAAACGCAGAATAATGCTGCATTTCTGCAGTAATAATTTTCACGAGTATATCAATAATTTGCGGAAAATGAAAGGGTATAAATGCTAAAATGCTGATAATCAGCCCAAGCAGACCGGCTGGGAGAAAAACTCCCAAAAACACCTCACCCAAACGAGCACGCACCGCTGGGAAGGGAAAGAGAGGTGCAGGCCTTACGTTTCTCGGAAATATGACGGGGAACAGGTGCAGCCGGTCTTTTGCAGGGCGATATTTTTTCACTATCTTCGCATCATTATGAGCAAGACAAGCAAGAATATCATCATGGATGGCGTTACGGCACTCCAGTGGGCCAGAGAGATCAGTAAGCTGCCCGATGGGGAGTTCACCCTGGTTTTCTTTCCTTACTCAAGGTCGAGAGGCGAGGCGAGCGCAAAGCTGCAGTTGCGCCGGCATTGTAAGTATCGAACCCAGTTGCCGAAGGAGTGTTTCGCCATCGATGGAGAGAACTACCTTCTCTATACAGACGAAGATGGAGAGCCAAAGATGTGCTATAGAATCCTCATCAGGTACATGGGCTTTCCTCAAGACGGATTTAAACTTCACAAAATAAATTGGTTATGAAAGAATACGAAATAGACATGTATGGCAACGCCGGCATCTACCTTGCCGATGGCAATACCTTCACCTTCCAGCTAGGTGAAGGCGACTCCATCTTTGGTGCAGACCAGCTCTTCCAGTCACCACTCCTGGAGTCTCCATTCGGAGGCACGCTCTGGATGCAGCAGCATCACTATCTGGGCATACAGGGATATCAGGTGTTGATGCGTGGCCACAACAACCAGCAATGCGACGAAGTGACCAAGGAGATCAAAGAAAACCGACTGCTCCCTCGTCTCTATTCAAAGGAGATCAAGATGCTCTATGGTCACGGACTCGCTGTATACAAACAGGCTATTGAGGACGGTAAGCTGGTACGCAAGTACGAGGAACAGCCTGAAGTAATGGAATGGCTCGACTCCTGGAGTTCCCGCGACATCCCTTCCGTTGAGGAGTTCTGCAAAACGTGCATCAAAAACTTCTATTACTTTGGCGACTTCTTCGTGAAGTGGCGTTTTACCCGAGGCAAGGTGATAGGTATGGGTAAGCCGGTGGCTGCGCTTGAGGCGATGGAGAACCGTTACTGCCGACTGGCAACTACCCGCCAGGATGTTGCTTCAGAATTGATTTCGTACGGAGACTTCAAACAGGTTGTAGTAGGACGATTCGCCTATGGCTTATCGAGTTACTCGGTTTATCCGAAGTTCAGCTTTAACGAAGTTGACAACTACCGGTATGCTGCGATCTCTCATCACAGAGAGAAATCAGTAGACGAATTCTATGGAGCCAACGAGACGCATCAGGGAGCTCGTCCGTACATTCAAGGTAGTAACAAGACAGCCCGATACATTAACAGTTTTCTGAAAAACTCACTTGCTGCAAAGGTTCATGTCATTATCCCTAATGCCTGGATACAGAGCAAGCGCACCCAGATGACCAAGCTCTGCGAGGAGAATAAGCGACGCAAGGCGAAGGGCATGGAACTGCTGAAGTATAACGGTATCGATATCGGTACAGACTTCAAGGAGTCGTGCATGGTTCGGTATGTTCGTGACGAGGTACGCAAGTTCAGCTCCTATCTGTCAGGTGCAGACAACCAGGGCAAAGGTTTCTCTTCCATCTCCTTCATGGATGCCCAGGGGCACGAACAGTCGTGGAAGGTGGAGACCATTGACCTCAAGTATAAGGAATATATCGAGGCGCTCATCTCCTACGACAAGCGTACCGAGCAAGCCCTCCTGTCTTCGGTAGGTCTCGATGCAGCCATATCTGCAGTAGACAAGGATGGCGTCATCTCGAAGAGTGGAAGTGATACCTATTATAATTATCTCATCTACATCATGTCGCTCACCTCAGAGGACGAAGTCTGCGCAGAACCGCTCAACTGGGCGTTGCGCATGAACTTCCCGGAACTCTACAAGCAGGGCTGCAGGCTAGGGTTCTACCGCGAGGTTCCACAACGGCAGGAAGATATAACACCATCCCAACGACTTAACCAGCAACAGGCATGAATAAGAAATTTCAACTCAATCAACTCTTCGCCAGTTATGCGCAGTTCTGCAACTGCGCACCTGGTGCAGATACAAGCGCCGACTTCGACAGCCTTCAGGGCTCTGCCGTAGCTGCGCGCAAGCGTATTGTTGCCATCATCGGCAACAATACGTTCTCTGATATTGTGAGCATCGAAGAAGAAGAGAGTGGCATCAAGGATTTTCTCCGCGCTGCCATGGCGAACCTTACGCTAGCTACTCAGATTATCTTCGATGCCGTGAACCGCAGGAAGAACGATATTAATCTCTACAAGTACGAGATGGAAGGCATGAAGCGCTCCTATATGGAGAACTACTTTAATGCGATGGATTCGTTGATTTCCGAACTTACTGAAGAGATAAGTGCCGATGATCCTGCCGATATCCGTCTTGCCATGGAAGACTGGCGCAAGACCAATTACTACAAGATGCTCAGTAAGCTGAAGGTAGATACTGCCGATGAATTCGATGAAATTTATCCTATCGACCTCTCGTATCTCTTCTTTTTCCGCTGCGTTCCTCTACAGAAGGAAGTGCTTGACGAAAGCATAGGCGCCTACTTCGACCGGCTCGAACAGGGAGGAGAAGACCAGACGTTTGCTGAGTTTGCCCAGAAGGCGCTGCCTATGCTCAAGCGTGCCCTGGTAAAGAAGACCGTGGCGAAGGCTCTCAGACGTTTCGATATCCTGGAGTTCCCTGCCACCATCCGCAACCTCTTCGATGACAATACCGCCACCCGCTCAGGCAGCGACGAGGCAAGCCGTGCGCTACAGCTCGCCACACAGCTAGACGGGGAGGTAGAAGATCTGCTGCATAATGTAGATATGCTCCTCGATGCTCAGGAAGGAAACGATTTTCTTTCCTTCTCAGCCGAGAACCGTCCGGACGACAACATGTATTTAATGCCATAAGCTTATGAAAAAGACGATAACCGTAAGGGCTAACGGAATAGAACATGAAATTCCGAACTCATGGGAACTACTCACTTCTGACCAATATCTGAAGCTGGTGGAGCTGCTTTCTCTTATGGAGAGTGGGCAGTTTTCCCCAGGCGCCGTGAAATGTCTGTTCCTCTGCTACATGAAGGGATGGAACCTGAACAAGATTAAGCGCGATGAGCGAACTCTGGAGAACTTCATGTCTATAGCCAGTCAGCTCTCGTTCATCTTCCAGGAGAAAGATGATAAGTTCGTGCTCGATCTCTGTTTCTGCAGGCAGCAGTTGCCGATTATCTTTATCGACAAGAAAGCCTATTATGGCTACGAGGTCAATACAGACTTCAAGTCGCTCACCTGTTCGCTCACGGCCCTTCAGTATATCGAGGCGCGCCAGCTGCTCGATATGGGCGAGGAAAGTCTTCCTCTGCTGGCTGCAATACTCTACTTCAACAAGGAAGTATATTCCTCGGAAGAGGCACAGAAACTCGCCCTGAAGTTCAAGAAACTGCCTGTCAACACACTCCGGGCGATAGCTTTGAACTTTACTGCAGTAAATAATTTCCTCTTCTCGAAGACTGAATTCTCCCTGCTCACCAAGTTTATCCCTAAGGAGGGCAGCAGTATTACTACCGACGCAACCGATGCGCTCTACGATCTCTCCAAGGATGGATTGGGTAATGCCCGTCAGGTAGAACAGCTGAACGTGCTTACCTATCTCCGCATTCTCAGGAAGAAGACCATCGAGGGAGTAAAGAGCCTGAAGGCTACCGGTATGGAGTTGGCCAAGATAGCAGACGAGGTAGGGTTACCTCTGGAGATAGTTAAAAAGATTATATAACTAAGGCAGGGAAGCAACCTCTCTGCGACAAAAATATAAAAGCCTATGTTATTGGATTTATTCGAATATTTCGCCAAGTTTCCTGCTTCTGCAGGAGTTACGAAGGGTATTGCCAACAAGGGCGAGAGTAGCATGGAAGAATATGCTACCGTGCTCAAGGTAATCAAGGAGATGCCCGAGAAAGAACTGGTTCCGGAGATAGAAAACTACGTTTACGGCCAGTCGTTCGACGAACTGAAGCAACGCATCGATAAGCTTACCGGTTCCTTCCTGTTCGTAGATTACGGAGAAGTGGATATGCAGAGCGATGGGCGCCGGAGTTTCCAATGTACCCAGCGCATAGCCGTAACTGTAGCGATGAAGTTATCTGCTCATGCCGATATGCTCGAACGAGTCATAGCCAACGACCGCACCCTTCAGATGCTTTCGAAGGTTCATGCCCGTATCATGGCAGATGTGGAGACAGAAGGACTCTACTGGATGGACCGGGAGAGTATTACTACCTGCGAGATCATTCCGTTCGTATCTGCAGAACTCCAGAGCTACGGCTGGACCCTCATGCTATCTGCTACAGGTGCAGATATCCTCGATGTTCACCGGCTGTCGCGCCAGATGATGCGCTAGCGTCCTTTGCGGATCCGGAATATTTGTGTAATTTTGCAATGTCTAAAAACATAAGGCGCCGAAATGTTATGAAACAATATAAACGTAATATACCGATGATAGCAATCACCTCGCTCCCTCTGACGGCTGTGTCGGAAGGGTTCCAGTATGTGTATCAGGACTGGGAATTCGCCAAGTGGATAGCGATAGCCATCTTTATTGATACCATCCTGGGTGTATGGAAACACCTTATCCACAAGGATGCGTCTAGCGAATCCTTCTTCTCCAGGTTCACGAAGAAGATTGTAATCTACATCTTCCTGATGGTCCTGAGTAATTTTGCAAGTCATGCCACCGTAGAGGGCTCTACTGTCGGCGCGATGCAATGGATAGGAACCTATATCTGCGTGTTTATGATGGTACGCGAGATATTCTCCATTATCGAGAACATACAGGCTATATATCCGATATTTCCGAAGAACTTTGTGAGGCACATGAAGGACTTCAACGACAAGGGAGACTACATCGGCGGCGGGCCTATCAACTTTTCAGAAAAAGATGCGCCCGATGATGCATCATAGGTATACATTATTATAATATATATAAAGGTATGGCAAGTAAAGCTCAATTAGCCTTCGCCCGTCAGGTGTATGCTGCGGCCGTGGAGGCAAAAACAGAAATAGATCCTGCCTTCGTTACTGCCCAGGCGATGCTTGAGACAGGATGGGGTGCAAGGGTTATCGGCAAGGCTAACCTCTTCGGTATTACCAAGGGTAGCCAATGGGACGGAGATATCGTCATGGTGAAGACTCACGAGTACTTCAAGACTTCTAAGCAGAAGTTCAAGGAGCCAGACCGCATCGTCTCCGTGTGTAAGGCAGCAGGCAAAAATCTCTGGTATTATACCGTGATGCGTGCCTTCAAGGATTTCGATTCCGTAGGCGACTGTCTGAAGGAACATGAACGTCTCTTCCAGAAGTCGGGCTATAAAGATGCCTGGCCATACCGTAAGGACCCGTTCAAGTTTGCCCAGAAGATATGCGACGGGGTAGGGTGCAAGTACGCTACAGATCCTACGTACCTCACCACCATTACCTCGATTATCAAGACGATCCAGCGAAAGTGTGTATAAGTTTTAAGTGTTTTGTTGTTATTTGTTGTAAGTTGTGAATAGGTTTATAGGTTTTATTAAGGTTATTTTTCTAGTGCTGATTCCGCTCGCCCTGGTTGTGGCATTCAAGGAGTGTCACGACCTCAGGGGCGAAGCGGAGCGCACGAAAGAGAATCAGGATATCCTCCTTCACAACGGCAGGGTAGAGATAGGACGGACGCAGTCAGGCAGGCCAAGAGCTTCCGTGCCAGCCATCACGTTGAAGACGTCTGACCTAAAGCGTAACCCCGACTCTCTCCTTGCCGTTAACAGAAAGGAGCTCAAGATAAAGAGCAGCCGGATCATGGCGGCAGCTACAACCTCTACCACCACCAAGGTAGACGTGAAGGCAGCCATCCAGCCGGTTCCTCACGATACATGCAGTCGAAGTCTTTCCGGTCTTTACCGACCGCCCGACGTCTCGCAGACGGTTTCCTGGAGCGATCCATGGATAACCCTGCGGGGCGATATCGAGGGCGACAGCATGCAGGTGCATATCGAGAGTCGCGATACCCTTCAGATGATTGTTCATCGTGTGCCGAAGAAGTTCCTCTTCTTCCGCTATGGGACCAAGGGTGTGCGCATGGAGGTGGTAAGTCAGAACCCGCACTCCCGGCTCTCTTATCCCAGGATTATCATGTTTAAGAAATAGTTTAAGTGTTTATAGGTATGTATAGTTAGGCTGAATTTTATATTAGATGTATCTTTTTTATACTCATGATTATTAGTTACAGTTATGATCTTCTAACATTGCACAAGCGTGTGTTCTAATTCTCATATGGAAATCTATCGTTCTTGTTGTAGAGTACGGTTTTCCAAGTTTATAAAGTTATCAAAATTATCAGGAAACCCCGGTGCGAGATGCATCGGGGCTTTTTCTTGCTCATTTTCTACCTTTTCACATACAGAAAGCTTAAACATAGTTAATACTACGATTTTTCGTATAAAATATTTGGCTACTACGAAAAATAGTAGTATCTTTGCATTGTCTTAAAATAAAACGATATGAAGAAGATTTTAGTAACAGAAAAAGAGGAAGAACTGATAGAAGCTATCAGAAATTTCCGGAAGTCATACCCTAGAGGTAACCCACAGTTATTATGGTACGCTCAGCAGTTGTTTGATGAGATGATTGAGCCACCAGAGTTTTACAACAAGTATTAACAGCAGCCTTCCCTTCGGGGAGGGCATTAAAAAGCATAAGATTATGGAAATAACAATGAAGCAGGCTAAGGACAGCACAGTAAAGCAGCGCATACAGGATATCCAGATGACGGTATCATGGCGCGAGATAGCACATACCTATTTCGGAAAATCGGCATCATGGCTTTATCATAAGCTCGATGGTATTGACGGAAATGGTGGTGTAGGCGGTTTCACCGAAGAAGAGAAGGTTATGCTCCGTGGAGCACTTTGCGATGTTTCTAATCGCTTGCGTGCGGCTGCGGACAGGATATAATGAGGCTGGGGTCATCGTTCCCCATAAGACAGAAGTCGCCATAGCCTTGTGGCGCATCAGCCCTGGTGCATCTCGCATCGGGGCTTTTCATTCCCATTTTTAAGTTTTTTGTGTTAAATACCCGCTTTCGTTTGTTCTGTTCAGAAAATAATAGTATATTTGCACCGTGAGAATTAGTAACAGAACGTGGACACTCAAAAATAAGGAAGATATGAGAATACTTAATAATTTACTGGAAGGGTTGATCAGCTTGGGAAGACTGGGCGGAGACAACAGCCTGTTCAACGATTATCTGAAGGGCGACAATGCTTCAGATCTGAGAAAGGACTGGGAGGCCATCGGTAATGACATGAGAAAGGTTATGAACTTAAAGCAGAAGTCGGCTTATGTCAGATAAAAAAGAATGTAGCGGAGAGATGATTCCTGCCAATATCAACGATATCCTGGAGGAACTTCCGGAAGACAAGCGGAAGGTGATTGTTTCTACGATGCTCGCCATTGAGGAGCGGTCGTACAGCGGACCTCTTCCTTCGCCTGAAGATTTCAAGGCATACGAGCAGACGCTTAAGGGTTCCACCGACCGCATCATGTCGATGACCGAGAAGCAGGTAGATCATCGCATCGATATGGAGAAGACCATTGTGAAGAAGAAGTTTTTCCAGAGCACGCTGGGGCAGGTTCTTGCCACCATACTCATCCTCTTCTTCGGGTTTATATCCTATAGTCTTGCCATGAATGGCCATGATACCGTGGCCGGCATTATAGGCGTAACCACCGTTATCGGTCTTGCCGTGGTATTCGTATTGAATAAGATTCCGCCGATTTATCAGAAAGGCGAACAATAACATATCAGCCCCGGTGCAGCATCGCATCGGGGCTTTTTCATTCCCCTCCCTCCCCAAATCACCCCGATTTTATGCTCTACAGCATATTTAAGTGTTAATTATTCTCATCGTGTGAAAATTTCCCGATTTTTATTTGGCGGTTCCGGATTTTCTTCTTACCTTTGCCGACGCTTATAAGACGATAGTAATCTATCCGGCAAGGCGACCGTTATCGCCTATGGCTTCTGGCTGCAGGCTTTTTTTATGCCTAATCGGGAAAAATATTTTTCCTAACTGGGAAAATATATTTTCCTAACTGGAGAAATAATTCTCGCAATAAATGGCGGCTGCATGAACCGTAAGATTTCATTTGTCCTTCCGGATAAGTCATCGTCTTATAAGCAACGGGGAATGCAGCCGCCACCCTTTTGTACAATCGGCTGTTAACGCTTATAAGACGATGCAATATGCAGAATTCTATTTTAATTAGTGATGCTCAGGTGCGCCCTGCAGGCATCAGCGTAGAGGAGGGCATGAAGGCCCTCAAGTGTGAAATCAGGAAGCTCGCAAAGACCAAGAGCGAGACCTTCTCCTACCTTTGCGGGGAGACGGTTACGTATGGCGAAGTAGCTATGACCATGGCAGGTTTCTTCGCCTTCATGGCAGTAGCTGTATTAGGTGGCTTTCTTATGGGAGGGGAGGTGATGTAGTTATGGCTAAGAAAATATCAACCAAGCAGCTCCTGGAGGAGTATAAGCAGTTTTATCCGGACGTCACCACAACCACGTGCAGCGTGTCATCCGAGAAAGATTCCTTCAGCACCAAGACAGCCTTCGACCTGGCTCTAAAGATAGGTAAGATGACTCATAGCTGTCCGCTGTGGGTGCAGGTGGCCAAGAAGAAGATAGTCATCCTCAAGTCGAGAGAGTTCCTGGAGAACCTGGACAGGATGAAGAAGGGTACCAGGGTAAGATACTTCGACCCTCGCCATCCCGAATTCTGTTGTGAGGGAGTGATAGCCAAGGACGGTATCCTCTATTCCGGTGCGGCTCCTCAGATTTTCGTAGAGAGCGAAGAGTACGACGCAGATGGTAAAACCCCTGTTTTCGCAGTCTTCTGGCGCCCGGTAGAAGAAATGAGTGAAAAATAGCCAAACATCACTCATATGTTTGTCCTTTGACGTAAAGCAAAGATTTCGTACCTTTGCAGCGTGAGAATTTTAACACAACAGAATTATGAGAACAATTAAGAACAAACATCGCAGGCGCACGCATTTGCTTTACAAGGTAGTATTGAGAACGTCCTGGTTTCAGTACACCGGCCGTCAGATGGGTCCGAACAAGACCGAGACAATGTGCTGGCTCGACTACAACCGCAGAGGCAGAATCCGCTGCTACAATGACAGGAAAAATGACCGCGCCATCATCGTCTGGCTCGACGGCAGGTATTACTCAGCTCCTAATACGCGGGGTTTATACCTGGAGAGAATCAGCATGAACATGGCAGAGTACAAACGATTAAATTCACATTAAAAAATGAGTAACGAAAAAGATATTAAGACCGTATTGGACGGAGCAGTAGAAACTGCTACAGAGAAAATGACAACTGAGATATTCCATGCTCAGCTAGTAAAAAACACCGAGGCTATTAATAAGGAACGCGAGGAGTATGAGCATAAGCGCGCGGAACTTCAGCAGGACCTTGACGATCAGAAGACCTTCTGTTCGGTCTCTAACCGTAAGCTTCAGACGGAAAAGCTGGAATACAAGATACATGTCAACCGGCAACAGGAGATGTTTGAGCAGACTGAGTGCAACATCCGCGAAACCCTCAGCCGGGCGAACAAGGAATTCAATGAGAAGTATGCTAAACTGAAAAGCGAGCATTCTCTGAAAAACCTGCAACTTCAGAACGAGCGCCACAAGATTTTCGAGGCTTACCGCAATTCGGGGGGGCAAACCTTGCCGAAGACTCTCAGCAAATGTACCCTGAAGGATGGTGCCGACCAAAGCCTAAAGATGGAGGAGTAGAATAATGGGAAATAAGAAAAAATATTCAGTTGGTATAAGTAAAGTCGGCGAAGGTGTCGATGCAGAACTTCCTGGCAACATGAAGTCATTCGGAACCATTCAGAAGGTTACCAAAGAGCTATGCGAGTGGCAAGGTCAGAACGATAAGCGAGCCTTCTTTCTGATAACTGCCAGCAAGAATGTTGATAATAATCTCGACCTGAATTTGGCAGTCGGCAGCGGCGGCGATGACAGGATGCTCGCCGTGATGATGCATGGAGCCATGAATGCCAGCGAGGACCTGCAGAAGGCTCTGCTCAGGGCTTGCAACTTGCAGGAGGAGACCGATATAGATAACGGTAGTAACAAACAATTTAATTAAGCAGATTATGGAAAATCAGAATAAAAATGCTGCAGCTAAGGTTGCAGCCAACGTGGAGGAAGAAAGAATGCACCCTATCTTTGAGGAGTGCGAGGTGATGGTTGCCGGTAAGCCGGCACGCGAACACATGCTCAGCATGAACGGCATGTACATCTCGGGCATTACCGACGAACAGCTCAAGGAGATGTTCGAGAAACTGGTCGAAGTGCTGTGGAACGAAAAAAGTAGTTTTCTAGTCTATCATGTAATAAAGTGACAAATAATTTAATTTAGTCAATTCTCTAACTAAGGATGGCTGCCCGTGAGGGTGGCCATTTTTTCTGGAGCATAAATTTGGTTTTTCAGAAAAAGTGGTGTATCTTTGCACCCGAGAATTAGTAAAACATTAAAATATCGAGATTATGGGACTGATAACTTATATACAAGGCTACTCCGCCATTATAGCGGTAGTACTGATGCCTTTCCTGGTTAAGAGTAGAATTCCCGCCTACTGGGTGCTCTACCTTCTATTCTGCACGATTCTTACACCCTTGATAGGGTATCCTCTATATCGGATCTGTATCCTCAAGAGGTAGGGTGCAGTCCTTTGCCCTTTGTCTGTCTGTTACTATATTTGCATTACTAATTAGTAATGTATAAAAATATGGTAACAGACAGTCTTGTTAAAAAGAAATTCGTTCATGAGACTCTTCAGGAAGGCATCCTGAAGATATACTCCACACAGGAGAACGTGGTGCGCAATCATTATCAGCGCCGTACCGGCAGATTGCTCACCACGCTTTCCGCTCACTCGTTCGACAGTCAGATATCGGGCGAGAACCGCACCATCTTCGTGCGCATCCTTCCTTATCTCCGTTTCCTGGATATGCAGTACCGCCAGCGCAACGACCGCATCAGCAAGTTCAAGCGCAGGAACCTCGCGCTCTATAACCGCGTGGTCTGGGGCGTATTGTATCACGAAACATTCCCTAAGCTTCGCTATGGTTTCAACGATGAAGTACGGAACAGCATACGTCGGGAACTGGAAAATTCACTCAACCCACAAAAATCATAAGTTATGGCCAACAAACATTTAACGGAAGACGAAATCCGATATACCGTAGACGTGAAGACTGCCGATGCGCAGAAAGCCATCTACACCCTGGAGCAGCAGAGCAAGAAGCTGCGCTCAGAGAATAAGGCACGACTCAACCAGATGATCAGTCTTGAGGCAGCTGGCAAAAAAGAGTCGGAAACCTACAGGAACCTGAAGAAGCAGTACTCCGAGACCAGCAAGGAAATCCGCACGCTTACCAGCCGGATAGGCGAGCAGACCAGTCAGATCAATATCCTGGATATGAGTATGGTGCAGCTGAAGAAACAGCAGAAAAGCCTGCAGAAGGAGATGGATAACACCGTGCAGTCGCTCAATCCGGAGGCTTATGGCGTGCTGGAACAGCGCCTGATGGACGTGAATGCCCGTATCTCTGAACTGAAACAGAATGCCAAGAGTTTTGGAGAACTCGCATCTGATGATACCGTGAACGGTGTACTTCTGGGTAATATGCTAACCAAAGGTGCAGAACTCTTCGGCGAAAAAGTGAGAGAATTCAAGGATTCCATCGCAGAGCTCATTAATGGCGGTCTTGAGATGGCAGAGCAGGCAGATGGTGTTACAAGGGCTTTCAACAACTTGAACCAAGAGGGACTGCTGGATAATCTCCGCAAGGCAACCAAGGGAACCGTGAATGATGTTCAGCTGATGACGGCTGCCGTACAGGCTAACGATTTCCGCATTCCGCTGGAAGACCTGGGCAAGTATCTGGAGTTCGCACAGCTGAAGGCTCAGCAGACGGGTCAGTCGGTAGACTACATGACCAACAGCATCGTGACCGGTCTCGGCCGCAAGTCCCCGTTAATCCTCGATAACCTGGGTATCTCTGCAGCAGAAATCTCCGAGAAGACCAAGGAGACTGGCGACTTTATGAAGGCTGTGGCAGAGATTGTGGATACCCAACTTGCCGAGGCAGGAGAGACCTATATCAGCGCAGCCGACCGTGCTGCCCGGAAGACGGTAGAACTGCAGAACGCCCAGAAGGCTCTGGGAGACGAAATCCTTCCCCTCAAGGAACAATGGGATGATGCCTATGCAGATATGCAGCTGAACACCATCAGTCTCATCTCCTGGTGCGTAAAGCATCAGGGCGTGGTGAAGACGCTCGGTATTCTGCTCACAGCCTTCACGGTTGTTGCGATTGCCACCAGCAACGCCATCAAGACGAATATCGTCGTGACCAAGGGTGCTGCCGCAGCACAGCAGGCATGGAACGTAATATGCGCTACCGGAACCGGACTTCTGAAGCTGCTGCAGGCAGGTTTCCTCCTGCTTACAGGTAGGGTTACTCAGGCCAAGGCAGCATGGGCATCGATGAACGCCACCATGAAGGCAAGCGTCTTCGGTCTGATTGCTGCAGGAGTAGCTCTGCTCGCCATGAAGCTCTGGGATATGAAGAAGGCAGCCGACGCGTCGACGCTGGCACAGAAGGCACTCAACAATATTAGGGCAGAGGCACAGAAACAGGTGGTGGAGGAAAAACTGAAACTGGAGAACCTGATAAAGGTGGCGAAAGACGAGAAACTCTCCATGGACGAAAGATACAAGGCCGTGGACGCTCTCAACAAGATAGTTCCTCAATATAATGCTACCATCGACAAGACTACAAAGAAGTTTAAGGCATCGGATAAGGCTCTGAAGGCTTACATCAACAATCTGGTGAAACTCTATGAGGTACAGGGTGCTAAGAAGCAGATACAGAGTCTTGCCGAGCAGCGGGCCGAACTGGAGGTTAAACTTGCCGGTGCAAAGAAGAACCTAGCTGGCGCAAAATCAGCACAAGGCGTTTCTTATACCACATCCTGGGGTGCGGTAGGTAATACTCAGAGCGATGCAGTCGGTCACTTCCAGTCGCAGGTCAATTCGATATCGAATAGCATCAAACAACTCGATACGCAGATTCATACCATTACAGGCTCCTTTGGCAAGGATATCATGAAGCAGACCGTGAAGGAGTCGTCAGAACCGGAAGTTCCGGGCAGTGGCATCGGAGGTGGTGGCGGAAAAGGTGGTGGCGGTCATACCGGAACCACAAATACCACCTCCAAGCCTAATCCTGATGATATCGCATCGAAGAGATTTTCAGAAAACCGACAGGCAGATATCGATGCAGCCAACCAGGACTATCAGCAGGATGTGAACAACTGGGAAATGGCTCTCGCCCGGAAGCAGGTATCTCAAGAGAAGTACGATCTCGCCATGCAGGCGCTGAAGACCCAGCATACCGCCAACATCCTCGCCATCGAAACCTCGTATAGCGAGCAGTCGCAGAATATCGGAATTGCGGATGGCGCAAAGAAGAAATCACTCCAGGAGAAACAGCAGGCGAACCTCCGGGCTGCAGAACAGGCTCATTTCGAGCAGCAAGTGACAGTAGAACAGGCTTATCAGGACGCCCTGGCAAAGGTGATGGAGCAAGGGGAGACGCAGCAGGAACTGACCCTGGAACAGCAACGCGACCAGAAACTGGAAGTTCTGAAGGGATATTATCAGGCTGCGCTCAATATGGCCAAGCAGAACGGGGAAGATACTGTCCAGCTGGAGAAGGCATATAAGGATATCCAGACTCAGATAGAGACGGAATATACTGCCAAGCATACAGAGCAGCTTGCCCAACAGGCCGACAAGGAAAAGCAGGCTAGGCAGGCTCTCGGTTTTGACCAGCAGAGCGAGTACGACCGACAATTGGAATTACTGCAGCAGGCTCTCGACAACCAGTATATCACTCAGCAGGAATATGAGCAGAAGGTACAGCAGATGAAGAAAGAGTCCTTCATGAAGCAGGCTCAGTACTACACAGAACTCTTCAGCAATACCGTGACCGCGCTGCAGAATGCAGAGATGGCGAACGTCGATGCAAAGTATGACGCAGAAATCAAGGCTGCCGAGGGTAATACGGCACTCCAGGAGAAACTGGAGAAGAAAAAAGCCAACGAGAAACTGAAGATACAGAAAAAGTATGCTGACGTGAACTTCGCCATGCAGGTAGCTCAGATTATCTCTAATACTGCAACATCTATCATGAAGGCGTACAGCGATTTAGGTCCAATTGCCGGAAGTGTTGCTGCAGCTCTGATGGGTGTGACCGGTGCAGCCCAGCTTGCCGTGGCAAATGCTGAGCGACAGAAGGTGAAGCGTATGACCCTCAACGGATCAGCTAGTGGATCCTCTTCTGTAGGTTCCCGTGTGGCAAGCGGCCGCGAGAGTGGCGGACGTATCGATGTAGAGCGTGAGCAGGACGGCAAGCACTTCAACGCCGAATATGCACCAGGTAAGCGCGGGTACGTAGATCATCCTACCGTTATCGTGGGCGAGGGACCTAGAGGCAGGAGTAAGGAGTGGGTGGCATCGAATGCAGCCCTTGAGAATCCTACCATCGCCCCGCTCATCAACCTGATGGATGCAGCACAGAGAGCCGGACAGATAAGAACCTTCGATATGAGCAAGTATCTGATGGCCATGCAGGGCAGGGCGCTGGGTGGAAGCATCGCCCGCCAGTCCGCCCGGACCAGTCAGGAAATCGCTCCGGGAGGGGCAGATTTTTACGTCCGGACGCAGGAATCTGCGCATCGCGATGCAGGAAATACTACGTCGGGACGCAATAATGATGAGCTCCTGGAACTGCTCAGAGAGCTTAGGAGAGACGGAATCCGCTCGTTTGTATCACTCTCGGATCTGGACGCCAAACAGGAACTGAGAAACCAGGCGAGAAAGTTTGCTAAAAAATAAAATCTTCTGAACATGAAAATAACAAATCTGGATAAAGGAAAGGCCTACCAGCTCGGCGAAGGCGCCAAGCTGGAGGTAGAACGTACCAACCCGTTCTTCAACGATTACGGGGAAACGACCTCCCCGTTGGATATTCCGGCAAGCGATTACAACCGCATGATACTGAACTATCCCGATACCTTCGGGATGAGAGACAAGATGGTGGCTACGAACGTAAGCATCGAAGACGGCGAGTATTTCGCCCAATGCCGACAGATAGTTCTCTCGGCACAGCACAAGGGGAACATCTCTTCTTCATTCTATATCAACGACGGGTCCTTCTATTCGAAGATACAGAACGTTAAGCTGAAGAGTATCTTCAAGGACGAGATGATACCCGGGTGCACAACCGTAGACGAGTGTATCGAGTTCTGCAAATCTCTCGTAGGTGGCAAGAACGAGAACTATGATATCTTCCCGGTTCTGCTTACTGATGACTCGGGTAGAGATACCGAGTACAACTACAAAATACTGAACTGGGGATGGAATGCAGGTACTATGCGTACTGCCAGCTACTGGAGATATAAGGAAGGAGGCGGTTACGAATACGTAACAGCTCACGAGATGCGTACCTGGTCTCTGGGCGTTGACTCGCCGTATTTTGCGGGTGAATGGCTGCTTACTGATCATGTAAACGAAATACCGATATCTCTGACGAAGGGATATTATATATCTCCTTTTATCCGTGCCAATTATTTGTTGAAGCGGATTTTCAAGCATTTCGGGTATGACCTCAAGGAGAATTTCTTCACCAAGACGGCTCCATTCAATAAGATGGTTGTCTTGAACAACGTGATAGACGTGCTAGTGAATGGACATATCCGTGTAGAAGACCTTCTGCCAGACGTGTCAGTATCTGATTTTCTCTCAGTTTTTCGGAAAAAGTTCCTCTGCGAGTTTGTTTCTGATGAAGGAACTCATACTGCAGATATCATCTTCCTGAAAGATGCGATAGACAGTAAGCCGGTTGCGGATCTTACCCGCCAGATGACTGAAGAACCTACCTTATCTTATAAGGCTGCATCCGATTATAAACGTGTGGTACTGCGCCCGAAGTATCAGGCGGATAGCGATACAGAGGATAGTTACGATGATATTAAGGATATGGTATCGAAAAATTCTGGCGCCTACTTTGATAGCGCAGACGGTTGCTTCTATAAGAAAGGTTATTCCGGCAACTACAGCGTGAAAGTAAAAATAGGTGGCTGTTCTCAGAGCTACGATTCTGGAGATGATGATATTGATACTCAAGATGTAGAAATACCAGAGATGATACCGGAGGTTCGTACGCTCCAGTATAGGGAAATCTTAGACGGGGAGACCGTGTCAAGAGACATGGACAGGCAACTGTATATCGGCGATTACGCTACGCTGAATTCATCGATGAAAGTTGCAACGGAAGACGGACAAGAGGTAAGTGAATCGACTCCTACGTTGCCCGTCATGCTCGCCTTCCCTTACGTATCTTCAGATGGTATAGCTTGTGGAACCGTGACAGCATATGATACGCATCTGTATTCAAATGTCGGATTCGGCTCGCATCGTCAGGGAGAGCAGACGCCAAGGAAGATATTCGATTATTCCCTGGTGTATAATGGTGAGGATGGTATCTATGAAAAGTTCTACCGGCAGTATGATCTCCTGCTCAGGAATTCACTCCAGGAACTCAAGGTAAAACTGCTCCTCTCCCAGTCGCAGAAGCAGAACCTTCCTTCTTATGCGAAGGTTGTGATCAGAGGTGTAAGTTTCTTCTTCAACAAGCTGAAGTTCACCCTCGGAGGAAAGAGCGAACCAACCGAAAGCGAGCTCAGAACCATCGCTCTCACTACTCCTGTTAACGAGGCAGAGAGTCTGGAAGATATGATGCCGGCAATGACCTGCAAGTACCAGTGGCTTGGATTCGAAGAGACGGTAGAAGTTTCAGAAAATGACTATAAAAAATCAGGTAACGACCAGGACCGTACCTTCAAGATCATTTATCCTCCTCTCCCTTCAGCTGAGTATGTTGGCAAAAAATACGGCCTGCAGAAATCATACGTAAGCCAGAAAACCCGACACGCAACGATGTTCCGTCACAGCAAATGGGTATACCATTGTACGACCGTCTGGCTGGAATGCATACCGATTTCGTAGGATATTGTCCTTTGTTATATACCTGTATTATCTTAACTTTGCAATATAATCAAAGCAATTTTAAGATGATACAGGTTTTATTATATCCAGATGCTCTGAGCATGGTAGGCTCCATGAATGCCTTTGAGATATTCAGTACCTCGAAGGCTGATGTGGTTTTCGCTCTACGCTATAAAGGCTCAAGCGCAAACATCGTTCAGCACACTTATACGCCGAACGATAAGAACCGGATTACGTTATCCGTCAAGGATATCATCCTTCCTCTTCTCAGCTTTGAGGTAAAGGACAGTAGTGAACCTTATGCTCAGCCGAACATCATGAAATCCTTTGTGGCGACACTTTACGAGGTTGGCAGCGAAGGCAGCAAGAAGGAATTCACCTTCTCCGTGATACGTGCCGGTGTGGACAGACTCTCTGATTCGGCTACCAATTTTCTGAAAAACAATTTCCTCACCTGGCAGCCGCAGGTGAAGGCCGTAACCTATTATTCTCCGGAATTCCTTACCTATTACGCAACTGCCACCAGCGTGATGAAGTGCAAGGCATACATGTGGAATGGGACCGCCTACGAAGAGAAGGAAGTGGTACTGATGAACCATATGAATGCCGGAACCGTTTATACCGTGCCGGTACAATACGCCATTATCGCCAAGAAGATAGGCGGTTCTATCCAGCCATCTTATTACGATATCTGGGTAGAACAGGATGGGAAGCGGGTTACCTACGTACAACGCTACTATGCTAGCGACATGAAGAGCGAAGAAGAAGAGTGGTTCCTCTTCGAGAATTCGCTAGGAGGTGTAGACTGTTTCCGCGCCTACGGCAACAGCGAAAATACTGCAGAGCATACCCACAATGTGGCAGAAATAGAGGAGGCCTCTGAGGAATACCGCGTAGATACCACCCGCAAGTTTAAGAAGAACACCGGATTCCTGGACAAGAAGGAGCGCCTGTGGATGCTCGATTTCTTCCCGTCTCTGGGTAAGTATGTTTACCATGGCAATTCTCTTCGTAAGATAACCGTTACCGAGAGTGACGTGAACTACGAGGCGAAGGAGCTGCCTTCGAACTATACCTTCACATACAAATATTCAGATGCCCGTCCGTACCTGAACCTCACGAGGTCGGATGCTAGCGATTTCAAACAGATGGATATCCATCTACCCGAAATCGGAAATTTTACTATCGCCCCTCGCTTAGTTGAGTTCCCACGTCAGCTGCTGAGTGGAGGGGTGCTCTTCCCTGTTCAGGAGCCCTATTCAGAAACATGGGGTGTTACTACTGCAGACGCTCTCTTTAACTACTTTGCAAGTACCCTGACCGACCGATATAGTGGCGGAGGAGGTATTGGCCATCAGCATTTCAACATCGAAGTGCTGAACGGACTTTCTTATGATTACGGTTATATCCTGTACCAGGGCGACAGAATAAAGGCAGGTATGGCAGACGACTGCACTCCTGGAGGCGCGCTAGAGAAGAAGATGCTGCGCAAGGATATAGACGATACGGCTAAAGGTAAGATTACCTTCGAGGATGTGATAACTCTGCTGAAAGGGTTGCAGCTTGGAGATGGAAAGAGCCAGATATCTGCCGAGGGATTGGCGACACTCTATGCCTTCATGACATACAATTTCGTTTCCGGAGCTTATGGTTCCGGCGCAAGTATCGATAATAATGGTGACGCAGAAATGAACAGCCTGTTCGTCCGTCAGTTCGTCTCTGCTCCTAAGTTCGTCTTCAACGAAATCTCTGTAACCAAAGCGGAGCAATGGAATACCAACGGCTATGGAACCATCGAGAGTGTAGATACCAAGAAACACATCATCTCTCTTCATCTGGAGGGAAATGATTACGGATCTCTGCAGGTGGGAGATATCTGCCGCGGTATCTATGCCGATATAGATAACGCCCATGGTTCAGATAAAAATACAGAAGGTGCGTTGGATGATTGCAACTTCGTTCTGCATAAAGGTTTCTTCACTACTTACTTTTATGTGAAGAAAATCATCACTAGCGAGAAGGGCAAGTTCGTATTCGAATATGGTAAACGTTCGGAGGCAACTCCGGATCCTTGTGCCTATATGGATTTTGCCCAATATGGTAGCTTTACTGATGACAAGCGCCAGAGCAGCATGTATTTCTCTTCAAGGGGAAACAGCTATATCGAGGTGCTGGATGGTGTATGCAACTGGGAAGTGCTGCCGCAGAATCGTGTGGCGAGATACGGATGGCTTAGTGGTTTGGCTTTGACTAAAAGGGATGGCAGTATCGTGCGTCCGGAGGGTAATGGTATCTACGTACAGGATAATATCTACTTCGGTGGCAACATCAACTACCTGCAAGGTCTTTCCGGACTCGATGACCTAAAGAACGAGGCGAAGGCTTATGATGTGAGTCTCTCGCAGTATCAGAGTGTCATCACGGTAGATGATATGGGCAATGTCATTAATGGTCTCTATACTCAGGATGAGGGCAAGGCTACCAAGCAGTACCGCATCTCTACGGCCGTCTTCGTGCGCAAGGGTATGGATATCCTGCTTGAGGAAGATGAGCATAACGAGAACGTGACAGAAGGCCATTATCGCTTGCATGTAGTAAGCGAGGACTGCGACGTAGAGGTGAAGAACTCTACCGTTTTCATCAAGGGTATCAGGAACATCAAGGATGGTGTTGCCGGAACTGCAGATGATACCAATTTCGATTACGCAGCTATGCGCAAAATGTCGGATGCGATGGTGACCATCGTCGTAGACCTTGAAGGTAAGACCTCGAAAACGGTGCAGATGCCTATCCGCATTCAGCACGACAGCCTTCCTTTCATGATGTGCGATCTGAGCAATGAGAGTGCATCGGTAGCCTGGAATACCAGAGCCGGTAAGTATATCGGTTTCCCTATTAAGACCAAGGTATCACTTATGTATCATAACGAGCCATGGGCGATTTCGTCACTCAATATCTCTAAGGTAGCAGGTTTAAAGACTTCGATGAGTATTGACGGCAAGGCAAAGATGATCACCATTGATGCAGATAATTTTACCGCCGATACCCTCGACCAGGTTACGAAACTGGACATCACGGTTGTGGGCAAATATGCGGGAGCTAACTACGAGTATACCCGAGAGCTTACCATTTTGAAATCGTCTGATACGGTAGTCTACGAGCTGCTACTATCTGCCGATAGCGTGATTATAGACAATCAGGGCAATATGAGCGCAGAAAGTATCTCATGCGATATATGGGCAACATCATCCGACGACAAGAGATATAAGTTGACAGAATTACCGGCAGGGTATCATCTGAAGTATGGAACTGCTGATACTCCTGATACCAACATAAAAATAGGCGCAGAGGTATCTGTGCAGAGTAATGCCCGTCAGGTGGTGTTCGCTTTATACGATGCTTCCGGAAATGTACTGGATAAGGAGAGCGTTCCGGTACTCACCTGTGGAGCGGATGGCGATGGATATGAGTATATCTATTATCTCTCTTCGTCAAGCTCTGCATCGTCAATTCCGACACCAAGCCGAACAAACGGTAGTCTGACAAGCGGTTGGCAGGATGATCCGATGGATCCGACTCTAGAAAAGCAGTATGTATATGTGGCATACAAGACGGGAGAGGTAGGAGCGGATGGCAGTTTCTCTGAACCTAAGCTCTTCAATCGTTACCCGAAGAGCATTTCACGTATCGAAACCTGGTATTATGCTGCAGGTAGTTCTGATATAAACCAGAGTCCGACATTATTCAGAGAACATGGCAGCAAAGACTTCAGCAAAATTACCTTTGACGATGTTACTCCGTGGCTGTGGATAATGAAAATCACATGGTTTACGGATGGAGACGAAATTATAACCTTTTCATGCGGAGGTTATAAAGCGAAGGATGGTGAGGATGGCGAGAATGGTAAGGATGGTAAGGATGGTAAGGATGGCGATGGTCTCATCGTAGGCTATCAGTCTTCAGCTTCAGAACCATCAGTTCTTCCTACCCCGAAAACGCTTGCCGACTATGATAAAGCGCAGGATGATATTGGCAGCGGCTGGACAAAGACGGCTCCGGCTACGGGAGGTAAGAGTATCGTGCTGGGTGGTAAGATTACAACAGATGAGATTATCGACCGGTATAACAGCAGTACTAGCGCATGGGGAACAGAAGAAAGTGAAATTCTGTTAGATGGTATCAAGCAGAAGAAAACTTTCTATAAGACTCCTTCCTCTCTTGGTGGCAACGGCAAGTGCATACGTCGTATTAAGGTTGTTAACCATTTCCGGGATAGCTATATCAGAGTGATGCTGAAGTCTTACTCTGAAGTCAACTATGACCTGGTATGTATCTCTCGTCTCTATCTGCCGTCTGAGGTTATCAATAGCGAGGGCAAGCAGATAAAGGAAGATAGCGAATATCTCAACAGATCGGAGCATGCCTATGTAGTAAGCGGAGATGGTCAGAGTCTTGTTGCTAAATTATCCATGCCTGATGCAGGAGAATATTATTTCTTTATTGGATATTTCAAGGATGGCGGCACAGACAGCTACGGCGATTATGGTCTCTTTGCCTGGCAATCGATGATAGCTCTTACTGAGAGTTTATGGCGGAGCGACGGAACCGTAGATGCTGTAGGCAACATAACCTGGAGCAAGGCGATGCCGATGCAGGCTGAAACCATCGTTATGGAGCGCGCCTATATCGCTACCACTAACGATACGGTGGCGCCAGCTAAGCCTTACCGTACAAATGGTATCCTTCAGGGAGGATGGACGGCAAAACGGCTGGCTGTATCGTCTACAAACCGGTTCATCTGGGAGTCTGTTCGTACAGGAAAACATGGTACTGACTCTGTTCAGGACGATTGGAGTCAGCCTGTTGTGGTAGCCAACTTTGCCGAAGCCGGAAAGATGGGTAAGAACGGCTGCATCGTCCGAAATTCTGAAGGATGGAAGAGCGGGACAACCTACCACAATGACTCTGCCCTGACCCTGGAACAGAAGTATCTCGATCTGATATATATCGAGGATAGTAATGCTAACGATGGTTGGTCTGTCTACCAATGCAACGTTACGCATACGGCTACGGGCAGTTCCTTCGACCCTTCGGCAGTTGACTCTAACAACAATAAGCTATGGGTGAAACTGAGTGATGCCGGTCCGATGTATTGTCCTCTTATCGTGGGAAAGAATGCGGTTCTGAAGTTTACCCAGGGCCAGCAGTTCAACCTGATGGAGGGTAACAATATCTTCGGCTCGTTCCGATGGGTGAAGAATGATGCAGATTATGCGTTCTGGATAGGCGGTACTGAAGGCAGCAAGGCTACTACTTCTATAACTAGAGGTGGCAAGCTGACAGCAAAGGATGCCGTGATTATAGGAACGATTTATGCAACTTCAGGTCAGATTGGCGGATTGAAAATCACGGATGCGGGTCTGAGTATCGGTTCGTATTCTAGTGATTCTAAAGGTTGGGAACTCAAGAATGGAACAATGTTGGAACATAGTTCGCTTTGGCTGGCCCGTACTAATTCCTGTGTCAGAGAAGTAGCAGCAGGTAGGGCTGCTGATTTGTCGCCAGTTATAAACTCTGATGGTACAGTTTATCACAGAAATCAAAGAGCCTGCGATATGTATGGCTCTGCTTTAGAGGGGTATGCCAATAATAATACGGTGATCATCCGTAAATATAGTCTCTACGATTATGGTACCGGAGATTATCAGGCCGTACGTGATTATAGTGACCCTTCTGCTGCGGCACTCAACGTTGATACTGACGGAGGTATCGGAATCCGAAGTATTGGCGGTAACCTGCTTGGATGTATTGCGCAGAATGTTTTATCAATGTCGGCTGCAGGCAATGTACAGCAGAATGCCATCAATAACAACAGAGTAGGCATTATTCTTATGACTAACAGTAGCGCGGTGGATATAAAGTTGCCGAAATACCCTATGACGGGGCAGATGCTCATTGTTATACAGGGTAATAGCAGGATATATTTCGACCCTGTTGTTTCAGGCAGAAGGCTATATTGCTGCGGCAAGATACATACAACCTCAGATAAGTTTTATTCTGATGATGTCGGGCAGTTTAATATTCTGATCTGGGATGGATATAATTGGCAGTTGCAGTATATGTATCATTAACAAAACATAAGAATATGAAGATAAATCTAGAAAGAGTAGAGGTCTTTACTGACCTCAGTAAGACACAATGCGCAGTAATGGATATGCGCAAGGAGATAGCTAACGTCATCTATGAGCGCGGGCAGGGATTAGCCTGCTCCGTGCTCGCCCATAAACTCTACGAAACGCAGGGCGAGGTGGAGATTGACGATAGCGAGAAGGAAATCATAAGTCGTGTAGCCGAGCAACTGCTTACCCCGGCTGCAGGCGAAGGAGTTATGAAGCAGATAAAACCAGAATAGTATTATGGCAGCAGTAAATATCAATGACATAGCCAGTCAGCTGAATACGGCATCTCGCCTTGTGGTGAGTACCGATTTCTTCTGGACCTACATGGCTAACGGCTCGCAGGTCAAGATACCTGCCGAGTTCGTAAGGGCTTATCTGATCGCAGGTATTAAGCCAGCAATCAACAGCAACGGCCATTGGGAGATAGGTGGCGAAGATCTCGGTGTAGTAGCCGAGGGAAAGACCCCTCAGTTCCGTGGCGGTACGATGGGCATCGAGGTGAGCTATGATAATGGAAAAACGTGGTCTCAGGTAGTAGCTTATACCGATATAGACCCAGACCTGGAAGCTCTTGCCGCGGCTTATACCAAGGTAACGCAGGGCGAAGCTGACCGAGTGAAGGCTGAAAGTACTCGTAATAGCAACGAAGCCGCACGTCAGGACGCCGAAACTTCTCGCAATAATAACGAGACGGCACGCAAGACGGCAGAAACCAAGCGGCAGCAGAACACATCAGCCGCCATTACCAACTCAAAGACGCAGACCGACCTCGCTAAGGAAATGAACGATCATCCACCCAAAATGGGAAGCAACGGAAACTGGTGGCAATGGGACCTCTCCAAGCATGAATATGTCGATACGGGTGTCATTGCTCGAGGCGGCGCTATGTATCCGTCATTCCGCCAGCATCGTAACAAGTTACTTATGATTGATTACGGAAGCCATGTCGCAGAACATGTTGTCAAGCGTAGAAACAAGTTAGTCATTAAAGTTTAATAAATATATGGCAGATAATACAAATATCATTGTTGTTGGTAATGTCGCCTTCACCGATCAAGGTACCTGGAAGTCGGACTACTCATATGAAGAGGATGGACAGACTGTTAGGGGCTACGATGAAGGGGATATAGTTCATACATCTACAGGAGTCTATGCGTCACTGGAGGATGGTAACACAACAACTCCTTCGGATACAAACACCAAATGGCGCAGATGGCTCGATAAGACACCAACCATCAAGGCACAGAGTGCAGCCGACGACGCCAACAAGGCAGCAAATCTCGCTCAGAGTGCAGCCAATACTGCACAAGAGCAGGCTACAGCTGCAGCAGCACAAGTAGCTCTAGCAGAGACAAAGGCTACAGAGGCAGATGCTGCCGCCAAACGAGCCGATGCCAAGATTGCACAAATGGATGGATTGGCAGGTCAGATAGCCACAGGCTTCATCGCACCATCGCGTATGAACCTGACCTATCTCCCGGAGATAAGCCTACGCAACAAGGTGGCACAGCGCATCACAGCCCAACTCATACCGAGCTACCTCCCTCAGAGCGTGCTCTTCCAGCGTGCCGAGGGCGACTCGCTGGTGGCAGACCCAAGCGGCAACCTCATCGTCAAGGGCGAGGGCACGACCAAGTTCTGGGTCATCCCCACAGCCAACACACCGCTTTGGCAAGAGGTGAGCATCACTATACACCAGCCACGCCTTCGCCTGTCGGCATCGGGAAAGCTACGCAAGGTGGGTTCATCATTACGCATCATTTAAATCACATTGTTTAATCAATTAAATACAGTTTAATTATGGCATTAACATCAGAAGAAGAGGCTAAGGTCAAGGCTATCATCGCAGCCTTCGACGGGGCGCAGCAGGTGGCAGACCTCCCTGCTGCCGACACTTCCTCGACAGACAAACAGATTGAGGTCTACGATAGAAAGACGGGCACGGCACAGCAGATGTCGCTCAAAGACGCTGTAGATATGGGACAGAATCTTTGGTGCGGGCGTGTCTGGAATCTAGACAACGCAACCCCTCAGGCAGCAACCTATGTGGGATCGCTTGAGCTCTTGAGAGAGCTGCCAATTCAGCTTGGTCTCGGTTGCTACCTGGTCAAGAATGACCATAGCCGCCGAAAACTCGACTCCAAAGATCATCACAAATATGCCACAGGAGAGGCTGCAAAGTTAGACGGATCAGAGGGACATTACCAGTGGGGATGGAACCGTAAGTTCTATCTGGTATTCAAGACCGTAGGCCGCTTGTTCTATATGAAGGTTGGACTTACTCCAATCAAAGGTGAATATAACTACACAATCCCTATCGGCTCACGTTCTGCCTCTGGTCATGCCACTTTAGAGCGCAGCACAGGTCGCCTCGTTAGCTTCCTTAATACAGGCGCAGACTACAGAGGTGGCAATAACGATGCCACCCTCGACAACACCAACCGTTCGCTCCTCGGCAAGCCAGCCTGCAACCAAAACACAGAGTACTGGCGAGCTGCGGCCAGAAAGAACGGCACGGGGTGGCTCTGTTCCTCGATGCGCCACTTCGCCGTGACCGCTGCGCTCTTCGGGGTTATCTTCGGCACCCACTACGCACAGGCGGCAGTCAACACAAAGCGAGATGCAAACGGACTCTATCAGGGTGGTCTTGGTCCTGGCGTGACACAAAAAGACTGGAGTGCGTGGAATAGCTACAACGGCTGCCGCCCGCTCGTCCCGATGGATGCCGGTCTCGACCTGGGCGATAGCTGCGGAGAGACTACCGTCAATATACTCAACGATGACGGCTCTACCTGGTATGCGGCCAAGGTCAACTCCTTCTTCGGCCTTAAAAACTCTTACGGTCATCTCTGGTATCATATGGATGATGAGTTCGTAAGGGCCAACGAAGATACGACAGTCACCCACCTTGTAGCACCTTCCATCTATGGTTCATGGACTGTCGGTAATGCCACAGGAATGATTGCCTACAGCACATCCATCAAAAAAGGCGAAGGCTGGGCAACCATGCTCTCCATGGACAACCTGGAGAATTTTCCAACGGCCGTCGGAGGCAGCCAGACTACCTACTGGTGTGCTTATTATTGGAATACGTCCGGCGCAACAAGCGGTTTCCGTCTCTGCCTTCGTGGTGGTAGTGTTAGCTTTGGTGGTCAGTGCGGTCTTTCGGCGCTCGACGATAGCAATGATGTCTCGCTTGCCAACGTGAACTGCGGCGCCGCTCTCTGCGAAGCAGTAGAGGAGTGGCCAGTCGAACCAGTGTACGTGGCGGCCTAAAGATTTCATGAGTTTGCTGGGTGTACATAAGATTACTGGGTGTACATAAGAGACCTGAGTACACACGGCGAAGCCGAAGCACCCAGCGAGCTCTGCTCGCTTCAATAACCGCCTTTGGCGGTCGGCGATAAAAAATTTTAGAAAAAAGTTCTTTGACATACTTCCATACCGATTATTTTTAGTATCTTTGCAGCGGTATTCATAATAATACCAGGTTGTGACCCTAGGTGCTGGTTTCCGTCTCTGCCTTCGTGGTGGTAGTGTTAACAATGGTGGTCAATGCGGTCTTTCGACGCTCAACGATAACAATGATGTCTCGAATGCCAACGTGAACTACGGCGCCGCTCTCAACTTTAACATATCTCAATACGGGGTGTTTGCTCTCCGTTCGAGACAACAGGGTCAGACCTCGCCCCATGGCGAAACATACACATAGTTCATCTAGCTGGTAGATGATGACAATAGGGTCATCCGGTCGAAGGTTATAGGATAAAAAATAGCAGACAACAGACATTACACAGTTTCACACAATTACACAGACATTACACCGCTTATGAAAAGATTTGGTAACATTTCTCCACAAGTCGAGACAAATGACAACTTTCGTCGGGCTTTCTATAATTATGCCCGACAAAAGATGTCTCGCAAGGGTGTGCAGAAATTTGATGCCAATCTAGATCATAATATAGAGCGTATGCTTGAAGCATACGCAGCCCAGACTTGGCATACATCAGGATATGTATCTAAGGATATAGAATACCCGAAGCATCGCCAGGTTAACAAGTTGCCAGTCATAGATCATGTCATGCAACACGCAGCCCTCAATCCTGTAGAGGATAATATACGTAACACCATCTACTACCATTGCCCTGCAGGCTCTAAGGGGAAGGGTACTCATTATTTCTACAATCTTGTCAAGAGAGATATATTCAACTCTCCACAGCAAGATACATTTTATTGCCTTCCGATGGATATTCACCACTATTTTCAGTGTATAGATCACAACTTGCTCAAGAGTGAATATCGCCGCAAGATTAAAGACAGAAAGCTCCTCTCCTTTATAGATGAGGTAGTTGACTCGTTCAACCCAGGAATCGTACTTGGAGTAAAACTAGCCCAGCTACTGGGTCAGCTCTTTCTCGCCCGGTTCGACTATCTGGCACTCAGATGCTTCGATATCATCGACGACCCCGAAAAATTCCACTATTGGCAAGCTCGCTATGTGAGCGACATGCTTGTTACCTGTCGCACTCAGCAACAGGCTCAACTACTATGTGGGGGGGTCAGTTTTCTTAACGAACGTTTTAAACAGTTCTGCCGTCAGGGGCTCCATCATTATTATCGTTTCATGGATAATATCTATGTTCTTCACGAAGACAAAGTTTTCCTGCGCCTGATGGCGGAGTTAGCTGTCATGCACCTTGCTCGTGACTGGCACCTCTCTATAAACAAGTCGTGGGGAATCCATCGAACTTGCGATGGTATAGATTTTTGTGGCCAGGTCATCTATGCCGACCACGCACTCTTGCGAAAACGGTTTAAGCATGATCTCTGCAAGCAGGTGGCTAATCTTCGCAAACATGGGTTTACACAAAGACAAATAGAACTCAAGGCAGCTTCACGCCTTGGGTTAGGAATTCACGCCAATTCAAAAAACTTATATAAAAAAATCGGTATGGAAAGATTCGGAAAACTCGTTAAGGCTCGCAAATCTCGTGTGCCTTTCGAGGGAATGCAAAAATCACAGCAGCAGTCCATTGAGGATATTATCTGCCATGAGGGACAGGATGAGAACAAATTCCTCATCCAAGTGATTGATTACAAGGTTGACGACTCTGTCATAGAAAAAGAGGTCGTACAGGTAGAAGAGACCGCTGCCGATGGCAGCACTCATTTGGTCAGCAAAGAGATACCTAAGAAACGTCTCTCACTGCGCTATCGTATCATCGACCATTTTGAAGGAGAGAGCGAGGTCTGGCAAACTGTAGAGCACTATCTATATACAGGTTCCAAGATTCTCATAGATCAAGCCCTAAATGACTTCTGTCGTGATGAACTTCCATTCTCCACCGTTGTCGCAGAACTGCACAACAAGTTTAAAAAGAAGTTTTATAAATTTACTTAACGATGAAAAAGGTATATTTATCTCGCAAAAGTTACGTCAGATTTGACGATGACCATTTCCTGCTTTACATTGGTGAGCAGAAAGTAGAAAACTATCATCCCGAGACTTCCGGTACTTCAGATACAAAATCTGAAGCTTCAGATTCGGGTAAAACCGCCTTCAGTTACGAAGGTGATGAAGCCGATGGTTCTACCAAGATTAAGGCAAAGTCTGCTACTTACGGTGATTTCACGGCAGGTTTGGTACGAACCAAATACAGCCAGAATCAGGTAGAGGCAATCTTGGCCAATCGAGGAGATGGAGATAAGAGCCACGAAGCAGAGTTCGATGCTTATCAGGCCTGGAGAATACAAGCTAAGCAGATAGCCCAAGAAGTTCTTGCAAGAGAACTCTAAACGTATCATAATACGAGATCGGGCTGAGGTAGCAGGTTTCTTTGATGTTTTTACATCATCGAAGGGCGCATACATGTAGAGTGCTATCCGCGTGATTTGTAGGAAAGTAGGATTGTAGGAGAAAAATCTCCTACAATCATTATATTAAAATACGCCTTCATAGTCGATAAGTGCGCTGTTTGCTTCTTTGCAGCCTTGCGGCGTGTATATATTGGTAATATCGACAGATGAATGTCTCGCCTGATCTCTAACAGACAGCAGATCTGTTTTGGATTTTATCATATTAGTTATACCAGTATCCTTCAGGCTGTAGAACTTATATGATGCGTTTAGCTTTAATGCTTTCCTGACGTTTTTATCCCAATATAGCGAGAAAGTTCTAGCCTTCAGTGCTTCTAGTCCTGGTCGAAAATTATTACCGAAAATATAATAATTCTGAGGTCTTGAGAATATACCTAACTCTTTCATCAGCTCGATAACATGGTTCGGGATGGTAACCACGGCGTCTCTACCATTTTTAGTGTTAGCGCCGTAAAGAGAGAGCGTCTTTTTCTTTGCTGATACATCTCTGATTCGTAGGCTGCACATTTCTCCAGGGCGAACGAACAGATAGTGGAGAAAATAGCATGCAAGCAGGAAGTGTTTGTTTTCTTTCTCAAGGTAAGATTTAAGCTGCCGCAGAACATCGTTAGGTATAACGTCTCGATTTTTATGCTGCAGTTTCGTCGTTACATTAATGCCGTCAGTCGGATTTTTCTGAACATACCCTCGTTCAACAAGATAGCTGGAGAAGGACTTTAGCCAGCCGATATAATTATTTCTAGTTCTTAGAGCATTATTTCGCCCGACCAGCACATAATCTAGGAACTTACTGATTAGAGTTTTATTGAACTGATATATATAAGTAATATGTTCGTCGCCGTTTAACCACTTTTGCAGAAAGTCTAATTTGCCCTCATAGTTGCGCCGAGTGCCAGGCTTCAGTCCGCCTTCTTTTACCATTTTCGCTAGATATACTCTGTATTTGTCGCAAACATCAGCGAATAAGGAATACTCTTCTCGGTTAGATTCCTCTATCCATGGATTCCATCCTTCAAGAAGTTTCTGGGTAATGCGCTTAATGAGAGCTTCACCGTATACCCTCTGATTCCGTTTGCCCTTGATATGTCCGAGCATAATCTTCTTTAGTCGCAATTTTCCATAACAAGGATCGAAAGCTTTGAAGGCGACATAGCATTCGGAGGCCTGATGCAGCTTTGGGGTAGTCCATCCTATAATCTCTTGGATGTTCTCTTTGTTTTTGCAAACATAATTTTTTTTGGTCATTTCTCTAATTTTCTTCGTGAAATGCCCTAGTTAATATTATTATACCTTATTATATATATAACGCATCATTCGAAGATATATTTCATGAATCTGTCTTTTTTGTATTATTGTATTACTATAATCAAACAAAACAATAATGTCGCCTACATGTGCAGTCCTCTATACCTTCACCGATTTTTCGCCGACTAAGTTGGTTTTATTTTCTCGTTATTTCTTAATTATCAAATAGTTATGCTATTTTTAGAAAAAAATAACCGATTTTTTCAATCGTAAGGATTAAACCTTTTCGGTTAGTTTTCGTCTATTTAATAAAGTATAAAAGAAAGGAATGAGGAATATGTTAAAAAAAGACAATATATTGAATAGCCGTTTTGGTAAGAAAAACCATTTCCAGGTGCCGGCTGGTTATTTCGACCAGCTGACGGATAGGGTGATGGCAAATTTGCCGGAGCAGGAACCCCGCATCATTCACATGCAGCCTAGCTTATGGCAGCGTATGCCGATTCGAAAGATTGCGGCGGCTGTTGCTGTTTTGGCTGTGATGGGAGGTGGTTCGGTATTGGCGCTGAAATATACGGGAAGCAGTAAGCCTGCTATGGCACATGTGGACCATATGGTTCAGAAAGCTGCTGTGAATAATAATGAAGATGCTACTTTTAATGAGATGGCTGATTATACGATGATGGATAATGAAACTATCTATGCATCGCTGATTGCAGAAAATTAATGGTTGGTATTTCTTTTTGTCTACAGATAAAGATTAAAAAAAAGATAAGGTATGAGAAAGATAATGCAACATAGGTTTCTTGCGCTTTTAGCTATGCTGATGATTAGCCTGGTTTCACTTGCTTCACAGCCTCAGGGTAGAAAGCATCATAATGGATTTGATCCTAAAAGGTTTCAGGCAGAACTAGAACAGTTTATTACGACTAATGCCTGTCTTACGCCGAGAGAAGCTGCTAAATTCTTCCCGGTATATAGACAGATGGGTAAGAAAATGCGTATGATATTCGATGAAATGCGCCGATTCCGTCATGTGAATCCGAATGATAATGAGGCATGTGCCGAAGCTATCAGAAGACAGGATGAGTTGGATATTCAGCTGAAACAGTTGCAGCAAGAGTATCATTCTAGATTTATGACCATCTTGCCACCTAATAAGGTGTTCAGTGTCATCAAGGCAGAGGAACGGTTCCATCGGCAGGCATTCAGACGGATGAAGAAATAAATCTCTAAAAAAGTAGAGATAAAACTATTTAATATGTATTTATGTGACTTTTGGTCACATTAATAGGGTCGCGAAGATATTTTTAATAATATTTTCGCGATTTTATTTTGTCCTTTCCGTTATTTGTTGTACTTTTGCACTTTGGAAAATAATAATATAATATAATAAGGTATGTACAGAAGTAATACGTGTGGAGAGTTACGTCTCTCTGATGCCGGCAAGGAAGTGACACTTGCCGGTTGGGTACAGCGCTCAAGAAAGATGGGTGGTATGACATTCGTCGATTTGCGCGACCGTTATGGTATCACACAGTTGGTCTTCAACGAGGCTGATAACAAAGACTTGTGTGATGCAGCTAACAAGCTAGGTCGTGAATTCTGCATTCAAATAAAGGGTGTAGTAAGTGAACGACAGAGCAAGAATCCTAAAATGGATACTGGTGACATCGAAATCCTGGTGAAGGAACTCAATGTCCTCTCTCAGAGTCAGACCCCTCCTTTCACTATCGAAGATAATACTGATGGTGGTGATGATATCCGTATGAAGTATCGTTATCTTGATTTGCGTCGTCCTGCAGTTCGCAAAAATCTGGAGTTGCGTCATCGTATGTGCATCTTGATTCGTAACTTCCTCGATGCACAGAACTTCATGGAGGTTGAAACTCCTATTCTTATTGGTAGTACACCAGAGGGAGCCCGCGACTTTGTTGTTCCTTCCCGTATGAATCCAGGTCAGTTCTACGCTCTTCCACAGAGTCCTCAGACTTTAAAGCAACTCTTGATGGTTGCTGGCTTCGACCGCTATTTCCAGATTGCCAAGTGCTTCCGTGATGAGGATCTTCGTGCTGACCGTCAGCCAGAGTTTACACAGATTGACTGTGAAATGAGTTTTGTTGATCAGGATGATGTCATCAACCTTTTCGAGGAAATGGCTCGCCATTTGTTTAAGGAGATTCGTGGTGTAGAACTTCCTAAGTTGGAGCAGATGACCTGGCACGATGCTATGCGCCGTTTCGGTAGTGATAAGCCAGACTTGCGCTTCGGTATGGAATTTGTTGAGTTGAAAGATGCTTTCACAGGTAAGGGTAATTTCTCTGTATTCGATGAGGCTAAGTATATTGGTGGTATCTGTGTTCCAGGTTGTGCTGATTATAGCCGTAAGCAGTTGAACGAATTGACCGATTTTGTTAAGCGTCCTCAGGTTGGAGCCAAGGGCTTGGTTTATATTAAGTACAATGCAGATGGTACCGTGAAGAGTAGCATAGATAAGTTCTATTCTCCAGAGGAACTTGCTGAAATCAAGACCGTAATGGGAGCCAAGGATGGTGACCTCGTTTTGATTTTGAGCGGTGATAATGCTAACAAGACACGCATTCAACTTTGCTCTTTGCGTTTGGAAATGGGTGACCGTCTTGGTCTTCGTGATAAGAACGTATTCAAGTGTCTTTGGATTATCGACTTCCCTCTCTTTGAGTGGAGCGATGAGGAGCAGCGCCTGATGGCTACGCACCATCCATTCACTATGCCAAATCCTGATGATATCCCATTGCTCGATGAGCATCCTGAGCAGGTTCGTGCCAAGGCATACGACTTTGTTTGCAATGGTATCGAAGTAGGTGGAGGTTCTCTCCGTATCCATGATACTCAGTTGCAGGAGAAGATGTTCGAGGTTCTCGGCTTTACTCCAGAGCGTGCTGAGGCCCAGTTCGGTTTCTTGATGAATGCTTTCAAGTATGGTGCACCACCTCACGCAGGTCTTGCTTTCGGTTTGGACCGTTTCGTCAGCATTTTGGCTGGTCTCGACAGTATTCGTGATTGTATTGCTTTCCCAAAGAACAACTCTGGTCGCGATGTAATGCTCGATGCTCCTTCTGAACTTGACCCTAAGCAGTTGGATGAATTGGAAATCAAACTTGATTTGAAGGCTGAATAAAAATAGAGAAACGAAGGTATTCACTCCATAAAAGAGTATGCGTAAAATGCCTTGAGAAAAATTCAATGATTTATAATAAGTAATTGATTTTTAGTAAATAAAGTGCTGCGCTTCTTGACGTAAATCAAGAAATGCAGCACTTTTGTTTATAAGTAGTAGTTTTTTCTATTTTTCTAACACTATTTCGAAATAAAAGTTATAAATTTGCAGCAGATATTAAGGTTGAGCTGACGAAATGAGGCTCAATAGAATCATAAAATTCTTAAAACATGGTAGAAAAGAAAGCGACAACTAAGACTGCTGCAAAGAAGCCAGCAGCAAAGAAGGCTCCAGTAGCAAAGAAGGCTCCTGCAGCAAAGAAGGACGTTCTTTACTTGAACGCAGAGAACGCAGGTTTTAGAGCTGGTGATGTATATCAGGCATTGGCAGCTTCAGAAAAGGCTCTCACAGTAGCAGAAATTGCTAAGGCTGCTAAGATCAGTACAGAGGATGTAATCCTTGGTATCGGTTGGCTCTTCAAAGAGGGTAAGATTAAGGATGAGGACAACAAGGTTGCTCTCGCTTAAATAAGGTTTATTTTTCAAAGAGCCGCGGTTGCTTGTAAGTGAGTAACCGCGGTTTTTTCTTTTTGTGTCTTCTCTCTTGAAAGAGGACGAATGTTATGATTATTATATGAAACTTGATCAGGAGATATTCAATGTTCTTTTGGCTGCGGGTGCAAAAGGGTTGAAAGTAGAAAAAATAGCTCGTCATGTATATAATTCCTGTAATTCGATTTTTACACCTCTGAATTACAAGGATGTTCATAGCTATGTTACACAATATCTCACCAGATGCGCTAAAGACCCACAATCGCTTATAGAAAAAGGTAAGGGGTATGGTGTATATCATGTTAATTTTGATTCAAAGGCCGTACAGCAACTGATGCTCAATTTTTCTTCTTCTGTATTAGAAAATAGTAATGAAGAAGAGAGTAAGGCTGATGATAGTGCTCCTCAAAGTCTTTTTGATGAGAATATGTTCTAAATTATTTTTTTTATGAGGGGAATGTTGTAGTATGTTCGTATAATATATGTAGACTTTATAAAAACTGATAAAAGTTAAACAATAAACATATAAACGAATAAACTATGGCTAGTAGATATTTATTAGGTTTTGACGTAGGCTCAAGTTCTGTAAAGGCTTCGCTTACTGATGTTGACAATGGAGAAATCGTAGCTTCTGCATTCTATCCGGATCATGAAGCACCCATTATGGCTGTAAAGACCGGTTGGGCAGAGCAGGATCCTCAGATGTGGTGGGATAATGCTAAGTTGGCGCTTAAGAAAATCATGGCAGAATCTGGTGCCAAGGGTGAAGATATCCTTGCTATTGGTATCTCGTACCAGATGCATGGCTTGGTTTGTGTTGATAAGAATCAGCAAGTTTTGCGTCCTAGTATCATCTGGTGCGACTCTCGTGCCGTACCTTATGGCGAGAAGGCTTTTCATGATTTAGGTGAGGACTTCTGCTTGCGTAATCTGCTCAATTCTCCTGGAAACTTTACTGCATCTAAACTTGCTTGGGTAAAGGATAATGAACCGGAACTGTTTGATAAGATTGATAAGATTATGCTTCCTGGTGATTATCTGGCAATGAAACTTTCAGGTGAAGTTAAGACTACTATCAGTGGTCTTTCTGAAGGTATGATGTGGGACTTCAACCAGAAAAAGCCTGCTAAATTCCTGCTTGATTACTTTGGCTTCGATGAAAGCATTCTGGCTGATATTGTTCCTACTTTCTCTGTACAGAGTGTAGTAAGTAAAGCGGCAGCTGAAGAACTTGGTCTGAAAGAAGGTACACCAATATCTTATCGTGCGGGTGACCAGCCAAATAATGCTGTGAGTCTGAATGTGTTCAATCCGGGTGAAATTGCAAGTACTGCAGGTACATCAGGAGTTGTATATGGCGTATTGGGTGATGTTAACTATGATCCAAAGAGCCGTGTCAATACTTTTGCTCATGCTAATTATACTACAGACCTTGACCGTCTTGGTGTATTGTTGTGTATCAATGGAACTGGTATCTTGAATGCGTGGGTTCATCGAAATATCACTCCAGATGTAAGCTATGCGGATATGAATGATCTTGCAGCTTCTGTGCCAATAGGTAGTGATGGTGTTAAGATTATCCCATTTGGTAATGGAGCTGAGCGTGTATTAGAGAATAAGGAAGTTGGTTGTTCTATTCGTGGCATCAGCTTTAATAAGCATAATCGTGCTCATATTGTTCGTGCAGCACAAGAGGGTATCGTCTTCAGTTTCTGCTATGGAATGGAAATCATGCAGCAGATGGGTATGGATATTAAGAATATTCATGCAGGTAAGGCTAATATGTTCCTCAGTCCGTTGTTCCGAGATACCTTGGCGGGTGTGAGTGGTGCTACTATCGAACTTTATGAGACAGATGGTAGTGCAGGTGCTGCTAAGGGTGCTGGTATTGGTGCCGGTATCTATAAGGATCATAATGAGGCTTTTGCTTCATTGAAGAAACTTGCAGTCATAGATCCTGATGAGGCTAACCGTTCTGCTTATCTCGAGGCTTATTCTGCATGGAAAGAAGAGATGAAAAAACTTTAAACGTTTGTAATTTACTTTAGACAAACTTTTTTATAATATCAGATAAAGGGTGGGAGAAGTCTCACCCTTTATTTTTCTTTTTCCCGATTCTTTTGACTTTTGGGGGAGCTTCCGTCTTATTTAAGGATTGGATTTAAATATCTGTAGTTGATTTTTCTGAGTATCTATCCACCTATGTTTTGCCATGATGAAGCTTTAGAAGATAGATAAGTGATTATACAATGAAAAAATCCCCCAGCCCGCTTGAGAAAGCAGGATGGGGGATTGGTATTTTGAATCAAAAAAGTTTAATTCTTGAAACTGTGGATTGGAGCCGGAATACGACCGGCACGGTTTACGAATGCCTCGCAACTGAATGGGTTTACAGGCATGATTGGAGCATGACCGAGCAAACCGCCAAAATCTACATTGTCGCCTACCTTCATGCCCACAACTGGGATGATACGTACGGCAGTAGTCTTCTGGTTAACCATACCGATGGCAGCCTCGTCGGCAATGAAACCGGAAATGGTGGTGGCTGGAGTATCGCCAGGGATGGCAATCATATCCAAACCTACTGAGCAGACACAAGTCATCGCCTCAAGCTTCTCGATGGTCAGCGCACCAGCCTCTACAGCGTTGATCATACCCTGGTCTTCGCTGACAGGGATGAAGGCACCGCTCAAACCACCTACATAAGAAGAAGCCATGATACCGCCCTTCTTAACCTGATCGTTCAGGAGTGCAAGAGCTGCTGTGGTACCAGGAGCACCGGCATGCTCAAGACCGATGAGCTCGAGAATATCGGCTACACTATCACCGATAGCTGGGGTAGGAGCCAATGAAAGGTCGATGATGCCGAAAGGTACGTTCAGACGGCGTGAAGCCTCCTTGGCTACCAACTGACCTACACGGGTAATCTTGAAGGCGGTGCGCTTGATGGTTTCGCAAAGAACCTCGAAGCTTTCGCCCTTTACCTTCTCCAATGCATACTTTACAACGCCAGGACCGCTGACACCGACACTCACTACCGCATCGGCCTCTGAAACACCATGGAAGGCACCAGCCATGAACGGATTGTCGTCTGGCGCATTGCAGAGAACAACGAGCTTAGCGCAACCTAGAGAACCTCTGTCCTTGGTTGCCTCGGCTGTATCCTTAACGATTTCGCCCATCAGGCGGACTGCATCCATGTTGATACCTGTCTTGGTAGAACCCACATTGACTGAGCTGCAGACGAAATCGGTCTGTGCCATCGCCTGAGGGATAGAACGGATAAGGAGCTCATCGCTCTTGCTCATACCCTTGCTTACGATGGCAGAATAGCCGCCCAGGAAGTTGACACCGAGCTCCTTGGCACACTGGTCGAGGGTCTTTGCAATCTTCACGTAATCGTCGGTAGTCTTGCAGGCAGAACCGCCTACCAGCGAGATAGGAGTGATGGAGATACGCTTGTTGACGATAGGCACACCAAACTCCTTGGAGATTTCTTCGCCGGTCTTCACAAGGTTCTTTGCCAGACGTGTAATCTTATTATGAATGTTCTGACAGAGCTCATCGAGATCGGTAGATGCGCAATCCAAAAGGTTGATACCCATGGTGATGGTACGCACATCGAAATTCTCCTGCTCTATCATCTTATTGGTTTCGATAACCTCAGATATATTGATCATATTGTTTGCTTTTTAAATTCTGTGCATCATATTGAAAATTTCCTCGCGCTGGCATTTGATCTGCACGCCCATAGCCTTACCAACATTGGTGAGTTCATCGGCTACTTCCTCGAAAGTTTTCTGCATCTTGCCCATGTCTACGATCATCATCATGTTGAAATACTCCTGTACGATGGTCTGAGAGATATCCAAGATGTTGATACTATTCTCTGCCAAATAGGTACATACCTTGGCGATGATACCAACGGTATCCTTGCCCACTACTGTAATAATCGTTCTGTTCATGTATTTATTCCTTATTTTAAATTGGTAAGTTTTCGGCTGCAAATTTACAACTATTTTGTTAGACTACCAAATAAAAAGTCAGAAAACTTGTAAAATCTCTAACGCTTTGCAAGTTTTCTGACTCATTTTTACCTTTCTTGTTTCCTTATCTTACTTGATACCTCTTTCGTTGAGTGCCTTAGAATATTTGGCTGCATTCTGCAGGTGCTCATCGTAAGTGCGGGCAAAATTATGAGTGCCGCTGAAATCCTCCTTGGCACACATGTAGAGGTAATCGTGATGCACATGGTTGAGGACGGCATCGATACCTGCTACGCTCGGAATACGGATAGGCCCCGGTGGCAAACCTGGGTTCTTGTAGGTATTATACGGGCTCTTGATAGACAGGAGGTTGTTGTAGATGCGCTTGAGGTCGAATCGCTGCCAGGCATATTTAATGGTAGGGTCGGCCTGCAATGGCATTCCCTCTGGATATTCGGCATTGCGAAGCATCAGACGGTTATAATACATGCCGGCTATCATCGGTTTCTCGCCGTTGTTGGCTGTTTCTTCGTCCACGATGCTGGCAAGGGTGATGATCTCAACCGGTGTCAGCTTCATAGCCTTTGCCTTTTCGGTACGCTCAAAGTTCCAGAACTTGTCGCTTTCTTTCTTCATGCGCTCCAGAAATTTATCTACCGAGATGTTCCAGTAGAGATCGTAGGTGTTAGGTACGAACATGCAGGCGATGGTGGCAGTATCGTAACCATATTTCTGACAGACGCTCTCGTCGCGCAGGGCATGGTAGAGGTCGTTGCTGCCAAACATCATCTTCTTGCCAATCTCATCAGAGAGTTTGTCGAGCGTGCGGACCGAAGGGATGGTAAGGCTAACCGGTTCCTGCAAACCGTTCTTCATGTGGCGCCATGTCTTGAGGGCACCATCGCCCGGAGCAATGGCGTATCTACCGGTGCGGATATGATCGGCATAGCCGGAATGGAGGGTCAGGGTCTTGAATGCCTGGAACGGAATGCTCTTGGCAAATGGGCAGAGCTTGTTGTATACAGAGTCGATGTTATCATCGCTGTCGATGTAAACATACTCGGTGTTGCTGCTCTTCGAGAAGGAAGAGAAACAATAGATGTAGCCCACGATGGCGATGACTGCGATGCAGCCTATAGCGCCATACAGATAGAGCTTAGAAAATGATTTTTTCTTTTTCATATTCTTCTTGTTTGTTATTTTTCGGGTGCAAAAGTACAGTAAAAATGGGAAATAGCAAAGTATAGGAATTTAAAATAGGTTAATTGTCATCTTTCTTTATCCGTTGTGTCTGCTTTTTTGTTACCTTTGCACTTGACATTGAGAATCAACATGTGTATCGGTGCTTTCGGGCACATTATTATAAAAGGATTATGAAAATGAAGTTTTCGATAGCGTATGCTGCCAAGTGGGGTCATGCCCTGCATGTAGAATTAACTTTTGCCGCCGCTGACGGCTATCAAGATACGATGGACTTGCCGATGACCACCCGGGACGGTTATCACTGGGAGGTGGAGATGGCGTCAAGGCAGAACCGCCATCACCCTTTCGTAGCTGTGGCTTACTGCTACTGCGTGAAAGATGCTGAGGGAAAGGTGCTGCGTAGGGAATCGCTTGCTTCTGCCCGCCAATATGTTTTTGATGAGAGTAAGAATTTCTATTTTCAGGACTATTGGCTGGAGGAGGATAATCCTTACGTGGAAAAAAATGCCTTCGTATTGCAGCAGGTAAAGTTTACTGATGTCAAGCCAGCGCGTCTGCCTCTCTTCGACCGTACTATCATCTTCAAGATTCATGCCCCGAAACTCTATGAGGGTGAGGCTGTAGCTCTGTTGGGAAATCATCCTACGCTGGGCAAATGGAATCCGGCTCATTTCCTGAAGATGCAGAACAATCATGGCAAGGACTGGGAAATATCTGTGAATGTGCAGGCTATCGATGAGCCGATAGAATATAAATATGTGGTGATTGATGCACAGACCCAGAAACTGAAGAGATGGGAATTTGGGGATAACAGAATCTTTGGCATTTCGGGTAATGAACAGGTTGGTGGACAGGGAACTCCTCAGGGTGAAATCCGCGTATACCATCAGGATGTTTATGTGCTACACGGCGGTGAGTTCCGCATCAAGAGGGTTCCGGTTCATGCCCAGTTCAATTTCGATACCTATATCTTCGATCTTGACGGAACCCTGATTTCTTCTCTCCACGACCTGGCTGCAAGCTGCAATTATGCGCTGAAGCTGAACGGGATGCCTGAACGTACGCTGGAGGAGGTACGCATGTTTGTAGGAAACGGGGTGAAGAAACTGATGGAACGTGCCGTGCCGGGAGGATTGGAGAATGAGAAGTTTGAGAAAACCCTGCAGGATTTCCGCCAGCATTATATGGTGCACAGTATGGATAATACGAAACCTTATCCGGACGTAATGGAGATGCTGGAGGAACTGAAGAATAGGGGAAAGAACATTGCGGTGGTAAGCAACAAATTTTATGCAGCTACCCAGGAAATCTGCCGCCATTTCTTCGGCGACCTGGTAGATGTAGCTATAGGAGAGCGGGAGAATATCAAGAAAAAACCGGCTCCAGATACCGTAAACGAAGCCTTGCGACAGCTGCATGCGGATAGAGAAAGGGCGGTATATATCGGCGACAGCGACGTGGATGTGATGACGGCAAAGAACAGTGGAATGCCTTGTATCTCTGTTCTTTGGGGATTCAGAGATCACGATTTCCTGTTGGCGCATGGAGCTTCTATCCTGGTATCATCACCCTTGCAGATATTATAAGAAAGGTAGGATAAAATGATTTGGAAGGCCATCATAGAGAATGGTCTTCCAGATAGTTCTTGATAAATTCAAAGTAGGTTTCTGATATCGGAATGCTCTGGTCGCCATAGGTAATGTGCTGCTGGTCTACCGTATCGAACTTTGTCATGTTGGCAAGGAACGAACGGTGTACACGCTTGAATTTCTCTCTTGGCAGCCTTTCTTCCAACTGTTTGAGGTTGCCCAGGGTTCTGATGTTAGGCCTGCCCTCAAGATGGAAACGGATATAGTCTTTGTCGCAGTCAACAAACAGAATATCATCTATCGGGATTCTTACGCATTTGTAATCTCGTTTTACCACCAGAAAACCGTCGCGCTTGATAGGGTTGTAGTTATCGTCCTGCATGTAGCTTTCGAAGACTTTCTGGCATGATCCCATAAAGTCATCGTAGGTGATGGGCTTGAGCAGATAGTCGAATGCATTCACTTTGTAGGCTTCGATGGCATACTCCTTGAATGCGGTGGTGAAGACAATCTTCACGTTCTTGGGTACAACCTTTGCAAATTCCAGACCGCTGATCTGCTGCATGTGGATGGCGAGAAAAAGTATGTCGAGATGGTTGTTATGGATGCCGTCTACAGCATCTATCGCACTTTTGTAGGCTCCAATCAAATGCAGGGTCGGAGTTTTCTCTATATACTGTTCCAGGAGTAGCAAAGCTTCCGAATCTTCATCTATGATGGCGCAATTTAAAATCATAATTTTACTGTTTTAGTGATTTTATTCTCGATTTTCGTAAAAACGAAAATTGTGTTTGTTTATTGTGTCAAGCTGCAGATTTTTTCAGATAAAAATCTATTTTCATGATTTTACCTTAAATTTGTTTAATCTATTTGGCTATTTGAGGAAAAAACCGTAATTTTGGAGATTAATAAGTCAGACTATAACTGTAGAATATGAAATACAATAAGAAACAACATACCAAATTGTCCTGTCGGAGCAAGTGTTTTTTCCTTGCCTTGGCTTTGGCTATGGCATCGGTTGATGCCTCAGCCCAGAAGATTTCGCTAGGCTCTTGCATCACCCGTGACGGAGGTCAGTTTAAAGGCGAAATGGTGAGCGGAAAGCCGCAGGGAAAAGGTACTACCATCTATAAGAATGGGGATACCTACGAAGGCTCTTATATGAAAGGTAAGCGCGAAGGTTATGGCGTTTATACCTTCAGTGATGGCGAAAAGTATGAGGGACAGTGGATGCAGGACCAACAGCATGGTAAAGGCATCTACTATTTCCAGAACAACAACAAATATGTAGGCCTCTGGTTTCGCGATTACCAGCATGGTCATGGCGTCATGTTCTATTATAATGGTGATAAATATGACGGCGACTGGTATAAGGACAAGCGTCAGGGACGCGGCGTTTATACTTATGCCAATGGCGCACAGTATAAAGGCCAGTGGATGAACGATATGAAGAATGGAAACGGCTTCTTCAACTGGGGAGACGGAACTACTTATGACGGTCAGTGGCTAGACAACCAGCGCTCAGGAAAAGGTACTTTCAAATATGCTGATGGCGATGTGTATATCGGCGACTGGAAGGATGATATCCAGGACGGAAAGGGTATCTATAAATTTCATAATGGCGACATTTATGAAGGCGATTATGTGCAGGGAGAACGCACGGGTATAGGCATCTTCCGCTCTGCAAAGGGCGCCAAGTATAACGGACAGTTTAAGGATGGCCTGCGTACCGGTCAGGGTACCTTCATCTGGAAGAATGGCGATATCTATGTAGGCGACTGGAAGGATGATCTGCAGAACGGCAGGGGCAAACTGACCAAGAAAAACGGCGACGTGTTTGAAGGTGAGTTCAAGAACGGTCTGGTTGATGGTAATGTCGTGATTCATTATGCTGATGGCAGAAGATTCAAGGGTGCCTATCACAAAGGTAAGCGCCAGGGACCTTGCATAGAAGAAGATAAAAACGGTAAGCGTTTCGAAGGAACCTACCATAACGATGTGCGTGACGGAAGATTTGTAGAAAAAGACCGCAACGGACAGGTTACAGCCAAGGGAGCCTACGAAAACGGCAAACGATTTGAAGACTAATCTCTTCAGAAAATTAGAAAAATACAAAGAAATTATAAATAACGAGATAGAGAACCTTTATATTTTAAATAATGAGAAAAAAGAACATATTATAATGTTGAATATTGAATGTTCAATGTTCTGTTTTCAAATCTCAAAGTTAAAAGTAAATGTTCAAATCTCAAAGCTTAAACTAGAATTATGGTAGTAGATACTTTAGACAATCTGGAGAAATACGTTTCTCTCAATCCGCTCTTCGCTGATGTCGTGAAGTTTATCAAGGAAAATGACCTCTCTAAATTGGAGGACGGTAAGCATTTTATCAAGGAGAGTAACCTCTTTGTTAACATAACGACAGCTCACGGAAAAAGCGAGGAAGATGCTGTTCTTGAAACACATCGCAAGATGATTGATATTCAGATTCCTCTTGACAATGAGGAGACTTATGGCTATACTCCTCTTGCTGGTCTTCCTGAAGTGGAATATAACGAGGCTAAGGATGTAACCAAGTATCCTGGTGTGAAAGCGCAGACGCTCGTTACCTGCAAGCCAGGTCAGTTTGCTATCTTTTGGCCACAAGATGGTCATCAGCCATGCATCGGTAGTGGTGATATCCACAAGGCTATCTTCAAGATTAAGAATTAAAGAAGAAATCTTCAAGATAAAATTAAAGAAGAATAATATAGAGTAACCATCTAAAATCATGATATATGGCAACAGAAAAGAAAACTACAGCCCAGAAGGCTGCAACTAAAAAGGCAACTGCAAAGAAACCAGTTGCAAAAAAGGCAGCGAAGGCTGTGGTAAAGCATATCGGACTCGTGAAGAACGACCCATATCTGGCAGACTATGAGGATGCCATCAAGGGCCGACACGACCATGCACTTTGGAAACTCGGTCAGCTGACTAATAACGGCAAACAGACATTGAGCGATTTTGCCAATGGATACGAGTATTTCGGACTGCATAAGACTGCCCGTGGATGGGTGTTCCGTGAGTGGGCACCTAATGCTACAGACATCTATCTGATCGGTGACTTCAACAACTGGCAGGAAACCGAAAAGTATCGTGCCAAAAGAATAAAGAATACCGGCAACTGGGAACTCAAACTTCCGGAGAAAGCCATGAAACATGGCGATCTCTTCAAGATGAAAGTTCATTGGGAAGGTGGTGAAGGCGAGCGTATTCCAGCATGGGCACAGCGCGTAGTACAGGACGACCAGACCAAGATTTTCTCTGCTCAGGTTTGGAATCCGGAACCATATAAATGGAAGAAGAAAACCTTCAGACCAAATGTGGCACCTCTGCTCATCTATGAATGCCATATCGGTATGGCACAGGATGCTGAGAAGGTTGGCACTTACACAGAATTTAAGGAGAATGTGTTGCCACGTATCATCAAGGATGGCTACAACTGCATTCAGATTATGGCTATCCAGGAGCATCCGTATTATGGCTCTTTCGGCTATCATGTAAGCAGTTTCTTTGCTGCAAGTAGCCGCTTTGGAACTCCTGAAGAGTTGAAGGATCTCATTGATACAGCTCACCAGAATGGTATTGCCGTCATCATGGACATCGTTCACTCTCATGCCGTAAAGAATGAGGTGGAAGGACTGGGTAATCTCGCTGGCGATCCTAACCAGTATTTCTATCCTGGCGACCGTCATGAGCATCCGGCTTGGGACAGTCTCTGCTTCGACTATGGAAAGGATGAAGTCATCCACTTCCTGTTGAGCAACTGCAAGTATTGGCTCAATGAGTTCCATTTCGACGGATTCCGTTTTGACGGTGTAACATCCATGCTCTATTACAGTCATGGTCTGGGTGAGGCATTCTGCAACTACGGAGATTATTTCAATGGTCATGAGGATGATAATGCCATCTGCTATCTTACCCTTGCCAACTGTCTGATTCACGAGGTTAACAAGCATGCCATTACAATTGCCGAAGAGGTGAGCGGAATGCCGGGCCTGGCAGCCAAGTTTGAGGATGGCGGTTATGGTTTTGACTATCGCATGGCGATGAATATTCCAGATTATTGGATCAAGACCATCAAGGAACAGAAGGATGAAGACTGGAAACCATCCAGCATCTTCTGGGAGGTAAAGAACCGCCGTTCGGATGAGAAGACCATCTCTTACTGTGAGAGTCATGACCAGGCATTGGTGGGCGATAAAACCATCATCTTCCGTCTGATTGATGCCGATATGTACTGGCATTTCAAGAAGGGCGATGAAAACGAAATGGCTCATCGTGGTATTGCTCTGCATAAGATGATCCGTCTGGTTACTGCCTCTACAATCAATGGCGGTTATCTCAACTTCATGGGTAATGAGTTCGGTCACCCAGAGTGGATCGATTTCCCTCGCGAGGGTAATGGCTGGAGCCATAAATACGCCCGCAGACAGTGGAATCTGGTAGATAATCATGAACTCTGCTACCACTATCTTGGAGATTTCGACCGAGAGATGCTCAAGACAATCACAAGCGAAAAGAATTTTAACAAGACACCAGTTGTAGAAATCTGGCATAATGATGGCGATCAGGTTCTCGCCTTTATGCGTGGCGATCTGCTCTTCGTGTTCAACTTCTCGCCAACCCGCTCTTTCACAGACTATGGCTTCCTGGTTCCAACCGGTTCCTACAGCGTAGTGCTTGATTCTGACAGCAAGGATTTCGGCGGTAATGGCTTGAATGATGACACGATGACGCATCTGACTAATTACGATCCACTTTATGTGAAAGACCGTAAGGAGTGGCTGAAACTTTATCTGCCAGCTCGTACAGCTTTGGTGCTGAAGAAAAATTAATAGATTGATTTATGAAAAATAAAAGGAGTAGTACTGCGAAGATGCAAATCGCCTGTGCTATCATCTTTATCACATTTACCTACGTCTACCTGGCATTTTACCAGGCAGACGTACTGGCAGTGGCTCAGCATGTTTTCTCAGGCGGTTTGACCAACTACAGTTACACGCTGGCTCCACTGCTTATCACGCTCGTACTCTATCTGCTGCAAGTGGGAGTGTACGCGGTAACCCGTGTGAAACGCCGTTTCCACGGGCTTACTTATTTCCCTTCGTTCCTCATCCTGACGATGATTACCGATATTCCCGTTGATATCGACCGTTATCATTCGCTGGGGGCGTGGTGGATTATCTTGCCACTCTGTCTGATTCTATGGGGCGGATTGATATGGATAGCCCGCCAATTGGAGCCGATAGAAACAGAGCCTCACAGCAACGGCTGGTTCTCCCGCTATATGTGGGTGAATCTGCTCCAGATGCTGATGATGATATTGCTTGTCAACTTTGTTGCTAGCAATGATCGGCTGTTTCATGGACGTATGCGCATGGAACATCTGATGAAAGAAAAACAGTATGAAAAAGCTTTGGAAGTAGGTGAAAAATCTCTGAAAACAGATTCTTCGCTGACAATGCTCCGTATAGCCTGTCTCAACGAAACAGGCGAGCTGGGCAGCCGTCTCTTTACTTATCCGCTGGTAGGTGGAAGTAAGGCGATGATGCCGGATAGCGTAACCGTGAAGGCTATGATGTGGAAGGCGCCAAAATGGATGCAGAAACCTTCGGCATGGATGGTTAAACATCATCTCAAGTATCGTCTGCCTGTTGACTATCAGCTTTGTGCACTCTTGCTGGACAAGCAACTAGACAAGTTCGTAGCAGAGGTGCAGAAACATTACAAAGTAACTTCGGGCAAACTGCCTGTTCATTATAAGGAAGCGTTGGTTCTTTATACGCATCGCCGCAGTAATCCAAGTATCGTTTATCACGATAATGTGATGGATACAGACTTTGAGGATTTCCAGCAGATGGATCACAAATATGCTAATGAGACAGAAAAGCAGAATGCTCTTCGGGATACTTATGGAAATACCTACTGGTATTATTATGAGTATGGAAACAAATGAAAGTTTTAATTTAGGAGATTAATATGAAAATACAGATATTCAGAAACTTATGGTTTTTACAGATAGCTTTTCTTCTGTTGGCGCCATTAGGGCTGCAGGCACAGAAGAAGGAGATTTCTGCAGCCAAAGATCTGGTAAAGGCTGGCAAGGATTTGGCGAAGGCCGAATCCAGTATGCGCAAACTCCTGACGGATTCTGCCAACCGGAATAACAAGAAAATTTGGAATATTCTCTTCGATGCTGTGAAGAAGCAGTATGAACAGGGTAATGAGAAACTCTACCTCAAACAGGCGTATGATACAGCCCAACTCTTCAATGCAACCCGACAGCTCTTCGTTATAGCCCAAGGACTTGATTCCGTTGAGATGATTCCTAACAAGAAAGGAAAATGTGAGTTTGGTTTCCGCAAGTCTCATTCTGAATATTTGAACAGGATACGTCCGAACCTCTATAACGGAGGAACCTGGTTTATCAGGAAGCAGAAATACAAGGAGGCTTATCAGTTCTTTGACCAGTACATAGAGTGCAGTACAGCCCCGATGTTCCAATCTTATAAGTATGCCCAGAAAGACAAATATCTTTCTTCGGCAGCTTATTGGGCTGTATATGCCGGATATAAGATGAAAGATACCAAAGCTACGCTTCATCATTCTTATGAGGCGCTGAAAGATACGGCTCATTATAACTATATGTTACAGTATCTGGCTGAGACTTACAAACTGGAGAAGGATACTGCGCGCTATCTCTTGACCTTGAAGGAAGGTTTTGAGCGGGATCCGAAATTCCCGTTCTTCTTCCCGCGTCTGGTAGAGTATTATTCGCAGGAAAACCAACTCGATTCTGCACTCGCCGTAGCAGATAAGGCGCTGGCGATAGCTCCCGACAATGATATCTATCTCTTTACCAAGGGAACCATTCTCTTGAATATGGGTGATTTCAAGCAATGCATCGAAGTGAGCAAAAAGGCACTTGCCGTGAACGATTCGTTATCCGGTGCTTATTATAATATAGGTTTGGCTTATTTTAATCAGGCGGTTGAAATGGATAAGAATTCACTGCAATCCCGCAAAACGCATCAGGTGATAGACGGACTTTACAAGAGTGCAATGCCTTATCTGCAGAAGTACAGAACGATGGCGCCTGATATGCAGGACCAGTGGGCTTTGCCGCTATATACCATCTATCTGAACCTGAACATGGGTAAGGAGTTTGATGAGATAGACAAACTACTCAATCAGAAAAAGAAATAATGCCTCATGATGAGGAATTTATGAAAACTTCTCTTGAAAAGAAAACTTCTCTTTAATAAAAGAATACTTCTCTTTAGAAATTGATTATTAGAAATTTATGATAGACAGAATTTTAGATAAACTGGGCATTGAGCTCAATGATATGCAGCAGGATTCCATGCAGGCAATCTTGCACGGGAACAAGGATGTGGTGATACTTTCGCCAACAGGTAGTGGCAAGACACTGGCTTATCTTTTGCCTCTTACACAACTTATAGATGCTACTGATGACGAGGCACAGGCGGTGGTGGTAACTCCTGGTAGAGAACTCGCTTTGCAGTCGGCTAACGTATTGAAGAATATGGGCAGCGGTTTGCGTGCGATGGCTTGCTATGGTGGTCGTGCTACGATGGATGAGCATCGCGTGATGAAACAGGTTCGTCCTCAGATTGTATTTGGAACTCCGGGTCGTCTCAATGATCATCTGGATAAGGGAAATCTTTCTCCATATCACATCAAATACCTGATTATTGATGAGTTTGACAAGTGTCTGGAGATGGGCTTCCAGGACGAAATGAGCCGACTGATCAAGTCTTTGCCTGGCTTGCGTCGACATTTCCTGCTTTCTGCTACCGAGGCGGAGGAGATTCCTCATTTCGTACACATGGGTAGGGTAGAAAAGATAGATTACCGTGTGGATGAAGATCAGGTTCCTGACCGTGTACATATATATAAGGTGGATAGTCCGGTAAAGGATAAGCTGGAGAGTCTGTCACTTTTGCTACGCAGTTTAGGCGATCAGAGTACCATTGTATTCCTCAATTATCGCGACAGTGTGGAGCGCACCAATAAATATCTGGTGGAGCAGGGATTTTCAACCTCTTTCTTCCATGGTGGATTGGAACAGAAGGAACGCGAGGCTTCTCTCTACCGTTTTAGCAACGGAAGTGCCAATATCCTGGTGAGTACGGATCTGGCTTCGCGCGGACTTGATATTCCAGATATAGATAATATCATCCATTATCACATGCCGGAGAGCGAAGATGGTTATATTCATCGTGTAGGACGTACAGCAAGATGGGAAGCCCAGGGAAAGGCTTTCTTCCTGTTAGGTCCTGAAGAGCATATTCCGGAATATGTGGATGCAGAGATTGAGAATTATGAGATTCCTGCTGCTGATCAGCTTCCTGCGCCAGCCAAACCTAAGATGGCTACTATATATATAGGTAAAGGCAAAAAGGATAAAATCAGCAAGGGTGACATCTTAGGCTTCCTTTGCAAGAAGGGTGGGCTGCAGTCGGCTGAAATCGGTAAGATTGATGTTAATGACCGTTATGCTTATGCTGCCATTTCCCGAACGAAGTTGCGCAGCGTACTGAATAATGTAAAGGGCGAAAAGATAAAAAGTGTCAAAACGATAGTGGAAGAGGTAAGGTAGTTGACAAACTGCTGCTATCTTTTCTCTGTTGCTTGCTAATGTATAATAAATGTAAAAATAGACATAAATATGCAGTTATTATACTAAAATGACTAACAAAATGAAAGAAATCTGCGCAAAACGCTAAAAATGTGCAGAAAAGTTTGGTAGTTTCAAATAAAAAGTGTAATTTCGCAGTCGTAAATACAATCCAAAGGTTTACTATGTATCCTATATGGGTGTATTGTGCACTAATTTTTCCTGCTAACAGGATTATATCGTATAAAACTTAAATAATTATACAAAGATGAAGAAGTACAATTTTAACGCAGGTCCATCAATGCTTCCACGCGAAGTGATTGAGAACACAGCAAAGCAGATTTTGGATTTTAATGGTTCAGGTCTTTCATTGATGGAAATCAGCCACCGTGCTAAGGATTTCCAGCCAGTAGTTGATGAGGCAGTCTCCTTATTCAAGGAGCTTCTTGACATTCCTGAGGGTTATTCCGTAATCTTCCTTGGTGGTGGTGCGTCATTGCAGTTTATGCAGATTCCAGCAAACTTCCTCATCAAGAAGGCTGCCTACATTAATTCTGGCACTTGGGCTAAGAAGGCAATGAAAGAGGCAAAGCATTTTGGTGAGGTCGTGGAGATCGCATCATCGTCCGACGCCAATTTCACTTTCTATCCACAGGTTCCTAACACTGTACCAGCCGATTGTGATTACTTGCATTTGACAAGCAACAATACTATATATGGTACTGAACTCCGTGTAGATCCAGACGTAAACGTACCATTGATTTCTGATATGTCTTCAGATATCATGAGCCGTCCAGTAGATGTTTCTAAGTATACTGCCATCTATGCAGGTGCTCAGAAGAATCTTTCTATGGCAGGTGTTACCGTTATCATCGTAAAGGATGATATGCTCGGCAAGGCTCCTCGCGAGCTTCCTACAATGCTCGATTATCGTACTCACGTTGAGAAGGGCAGTATGTTCAATACTCCTCCTGTTGTTCCTATCTATACCTTGATGGAGAATCTCCGCTGGTTGAAGGCTAATGGTGGTGTTGAGGCTGCTGACAAGCGAGCTCACGAACGTGCAGAAGTTCTTTATGCAGAAATCGACCGCAACAAACTCTTCAAGGGTACTGTTGAAGAAGCATCCCGTTCTTTGATGAACATCTGCTTCGTGATGAACGATGAGTACAAGGAACTTGAGAAGCCATTCCTCGACTTCGCTACAGAGCGTGGCATGGTAGGTATCAAGGGTCACCGCTCAGTGGGTGGTTTCCGTGCCAGCTGCTACAATGCACAGACCATGGAGGGTGTTCAGGCACTCGTCAAGGCCATGCAGGATTTTGAAGCACAACATTAATTTTTGAATTTGTATGAAAGTATTAGTTGCAACAGAAAAGCCATTCGCAGCGGCTGCTGTGGAAGGCATTAAGAAAGAAATAGAGGGAGCAGGCAACGAATTGGTGCTGCTCGAAAAATATACAGAGAAAGCTCAGCTTCTCGATGCAGTGAAGGATGTGGACGCGATGATTATCCGCTCTGACAAGGCTGATGCCGAGGTGCTCGATGCAGCAAAGAACCTGAAGATTATCGTTCGTGCTGGTGCAGGTTATGATAACATCGACCTTGCTGCTGCTACTGCTCATAATGTAGTGGCTGAGAATACTCCTGGTCAGAACTCTAATGCAGTAGCTGAATTGGTATTCGGCTTGTTGGTCTTTACTGTACGTAATTTCTACAACGGCAAGGCTGGCAGCGAGTTGAAGGGTAAGAAACTGGGTATTCTTGCTTTCGGTAATGTAGGTCGAAATGTGGCTCGCATCGCCAAGGGATTCGGCATGGAAGTAGCTGCTTACGATGCATTCTGCCCAGCTGATGTTATCGAGGCTGCCGGTGTTCATGCTGTAAAGTCACAGGAAGAGTTGTTCCAGACTTGCGACATCGTTTCTCTTCATATCCCTGCTACTCCAGAGACTATCAAGAGCATCGACTACAAGACTGTAAACCAGTTGCCTAAGGGTGGCATCCTCATCAATACAGCGCGTAAGGAGGTTATCAATGAGCCTGAGCTCCTGAAACTTCTCGCTGAGCGTGAGGACTTGAAGTTCATCACTGATATCAAGCCTGATGCTGATGCAGACTTTGCCAAGTTCGAGGGTCGCTACTTCTCAACTCCTAAGAAGATGGGTGCACAGACTGCAGAAGCAAATATCAATGCCGGTATTGCTGCAGCTAAGCAGATCAATGCGTTCTTTAAGGATGGATGCACTAAGTTCCAGGTAAATAAGTAATTATTCTTCCCATACATATAGCTCATGAAGGGTGCTTTTTCACAGAAGCACTCTTGATGGGCTTTTCATGTTTTTATTAAACTAGTCAATTTGAACAAAATATTATGGCAATAGTAAAACCTTTTAAGGGAGTAAGACCTCCTAAAAATCTCGTCGAGCAAGTTGAGTCTCGTCCTTACGATGTTCTCAATTCTGAGGAAGCACGTGCCGAGGCAGGCGATAACGAGAAGAGCCTTTATCATATTATTAAACCTGAAATCAATTTCGAACCAGGAACTTCTGAGTACGATCCTCGCGTTTATGAAAGCGCTGCCGAGAACTTCAGAAAGTTCCAGGAGAATGGCTGGTTAAAACAGGATGATAAGGAACAGTATTATATCTATGCACAGACGATGAACGGCAAGACTCAGTATGGTCTTGTGGTAGGTGCGTATGTAAACGACTATATGACGGGTGTCATCAAGAAACATGAGCTGACACGCCGCGATAAGGAAGAAGACCGTATGAAACATGTTCGTGTATGCAATGCCAATATCGAACCCGTATTCTTCGCTTATCCTGATAATGAGGTGCTTAACGAACTTCTGATGCGTTATGCAGCAACAACACCGGAATATGATTTCATTGCTCCAATTGATGGTTTCCGTCATCAGTTCTGGGTTGTAAGCGATGATCAGGATATTGCCACAATTACAGCGGAATTTGCCAAGATGCCTAGCCTTTATATTGCTGACGGCCATCACCGTTCTGCAGCAGCAGCTCTGGTAGGTGCAGAAAAAGCTAAGCAGAATCCTAATCATACAGGTAAGGAGGAATATAACTACTTTATGGCTGTTTGTTTCCAGGCAAGTCAGCTTACTATTCTCGATTATAATCGAGTTGTGAAGGATTTGAATGGTCTGACTTCTGATCAGTTCCTCGATGCTTTGACAAAGAACTTCGAGGTGATAGATATTGATGCAATCAATGTGAATGTATCTGGTGATGAAGAGGGCATTCCTTGCTATGAAAAGATGGCTATTGATGATGCTATCAGTCAGTTTGGCTTGGATATTCTGAAACCAGCTGCTCTCCATTCTTTCCTCCTCTATTTGGACGGTAAATGGTACGGTTTGTTTGCTAAGCCGGGAACCTATGATGATGCTGATCCAATCGGCGTGCTCGATGTTGATATTTCATCTCGTCTGATTCTTGATGAAATTCTGGGTATCAAGGATTTACGTTCTGATAAGCGCATCGATTTTGTGGGTGGTCTTCGCGGTCTCGGTGAGTTGAAACGTCGTGTGGATAGCGGCGAGATGAAGATGGCACTTGCTTTGCATCCGGTTACTATGCAGCAGATTATGGATATCGCTGACAGTGGTAAGATTATGCCACCTAAGGCAACATGGTTTGAACCTAAGTTGCGTAGCGGTTTGATTATTCACAAGTTGGATTAATGATAGACGAATTTAAGACTATATCAGATACGATAGGCGAGGGATATTACACCGAGAAAAGGAGTAAGTTTCTCGCCTTTGCTCACCATGTTACAACTGTTGACGAGGTGAAGGAAATTGTTGCCGGGTACCGTAAGAAATATTACGATGCCCGACATTGTTGTTATGCATATATGCTAGGTCCTGAACGGACAGAGTTCCGTGCCAATGATGATGGCGAACCTTCTTCTACAGCAGGAAAACCAATCCTCGGCCAAATCACGAAATCAGAATTGACGGATATTTTAATTGTCGTCATCCGATATTTCGGAGGAGTGAAATTGGGAACCAGCGGACTCATTGTTGCTTATCGTGAAGCTGCCATTGATGCTTTGGCTCATTGTGAGGAGGTTACGCAACAGATAGAGGAAATAGTAACCTATGATTTTACTTATCCGATGATGAATGATGTGATGAGGATAGTCAAAGATATGAATCCGCGTATCCTGGATCAGACTTTCGATAATACTTGCAGCATCAAACTTTCTATCAGAAAGAGCGAGGCTGAGCAGTTACGTTCTCGTCTGAAAAAGCTGTCGTTTGAATAGCAGATAACTGACAGACAGATGAATAACTGCTGGGTAAATAAAAAGAGGGTGAATCATTAATTTATGATACACCCTCTTTTTGATGGTTATTTCTTTTGAATTTATCCCTTTTCTTCCAATTCCTTCTGCAATCGGATGATTTCATCGCGATATTGGGCAGCTTGCATGAAGTCGAGGTCTTTGGCTGCTTGCTTCATCAATGCTGTAGTATTGGCAATGCTCTTCTCCAATTCTTCCTTGCTCATACTGCGAACAATAGGGTCGGCAACGAAGGCTGCACTTTCCGGTTCCACGTAAACGCGAGGCTTGGAACCCTCGGCTCCCATCGGAACAATCTTTGCTCCTTCTTCCTTGCTAGTAGGCAGAGCTGAGGTTATTGCTTTCACAATCTGTTTTGGTGTAATGCCATGGTCTGCATTGTATTTCAACTGGATGCTTCGGCGGCGGGCAGTTTCATCTATCGTTTTCTGCATGCTGTCTGTGATGTTGTCTGCATACATGATTACCTTGCCGTTCACATTTCGGGCTGCACGGCCTGCCGTCTGGGTCAGAGAACGGTGACTGCGAAGAAAGCCTTCCTTGTCTGCATCGAGAATAGCTACGAGTGAAACTTCCGGCAAGTCGAGTCCTTCTCGTAACAGGTTGACACCCACCAGTACATCGTATACTCCTGCACGGAGATCGTTCATGATCTTTACTCGGTCTAAGGTTGCCACATCACTGTGGATATAGGCAGCCTTTACGTTGTGGTTGAGCAGGAACTCGGTGAGTTCTTCTGCCATGCGCTTTGTAAGAGTCGTAATCAGAACTCGCTCGTTGCGGTGTGTTCTTGTTAATATTTCGTCCAGAAGATCATCTATCTGATTCTCACTTGGACGGACTTCGATTTCCGGGTCCAGAAGTCCTGTAGGACGAATCAGCTGTTCTACAACCACGCCTTCGGCTTCTCTCAATTCATAGTCTGCCGGAGTTGCGCTTACATAGATGGCCTGCGGAATGAGATCGTGAAATTCCTCGAATTTCAGCGGACGGTTGTCGAAGGCAGCAGGCAAACGGAAACCATATTCTACCAGGTTCTTCTTTCGTGCCCGGTCGCCTCCATACATGGCTCCAATCTGCGGGATGCTCACATGGCTCTCGTCAACCACAAGCAGGAAATCTTTAGGGAAGAAATCGAGCAGGCAATACGGGCGTTCGCCTTCGTGTCTGCCATCAAAATAGCGGGAATAGTTCTCGATGCCCGAACAGTGGCCCAATTCCTTAATCATTTCCATATCATATTCTACACGTTCCTTGATGCGCTGTGCCTTGATTCCATCTCCAATACTCTTGAAGAATTCTACCTGTTTAACCAGGTCGTCCTGAATTCTGCGAATGGCACTTTCCTGCTGTTCTTTTGTTGTTACGAAAAGGTTGGCTGGATAAATCTCGTAATCTTCGAACGAGGCAAGGCGGTGATAAGTGAGCGAATCCACTTCTTCGATACTGTCAATCTCATCGTCCCACCATGTTACGCGCAAAACATGATCGCTGTAAGCCATAAAGATGTCAACCGTTTCGCCTTTCACTCTGAAGTTGCCACGTTGCAGTTCTATATCATTTCTAACGTAAAGTGCATCAACGAGTTTCCTCAGAAATTCATTTCTGTCGAGTCGCTGCCCGCGATGAATCTTGATGATGTTCTCCTGCATCGCCACAGGTCCGCCCATACCATAGATGCACGATACGGATGAGACAACGATGACATCCTTTCTGCCCGAGAGAAGGGCAGAAACAGCACCGAGTCGCAACTTGTCTATTTCATCATTGATGGCGAGGTCTTTTTCTATATATGTATCAGTCGTAGGCAGATAAGCTTCCGGCTGATAATAGTCGTAGTATGAAACATAATATTCTACAGCGTTCTCAGGGAAGAAACCCTTCATCTCCTGATACAGTTGGGCGGCAAGAGTCTTGTTGTGGCTCAAGATGAGCGTAGGCTTCCCCACGTTGGCAATCACGTTTGCCACCGTAAAGGTTTTACCCGAGCCGGTTACACCCAACAACACCTGTGCAGGGTCTCCTTCAAGCACCCCCTCTGTGAGTTGCCTGATGGCTTGCGGCTGGTCGCCAGTTGGCTTATATTTTGATGTAATCTTAAAATCCATTTTCTTCCTGATTTCTTCTCAAAAGTTCTGTTTCAAGGTGCAAAATTACAAAAAAAACGCCATTAATCGTTATAAAGATTAATTTTTTACGAAAAAATGTATCTTTTCTTTTGATAATAAGTAAATTATGAGTAACTTTGCAGTTCAAAATGAGAATTATGAAAAAATTGACTCTTATTGCATCGTGTGTTGCATTGCTCTTGTCGAGCTGTGCCCACGAATATAACCAGGTATTGAAATCAGGCGATTATACTTATAAGTATGAGTACGCCAAGCAGAGCTATGCCCAGGGCAAGTATTCCCGTGCCATTCCTCTTCTGCAGGAACTGGTAACGATGAAGAAAGGTTCTACCGAGGGTGAGGAATGTTTGTACATGCTGGCTATGGCCGAGTATGGTATGAAGGATTATGAGACTGCTGCAGAGTATTTCAAGAAGTATTACTCTTCTTATCCTAAAGGTAAGTTTGCTGAAAATGCAAAGTACTTTGTGGGAGAGAGTCTGTATCAGAATGCTCCAGAACCTCGTCTTGACCAGAGTACCACGATTACAGCCATCGCAGCCTTCCAGGAGTTCCTGGATCTTTATCCAGATGCCCGACTCAAGCAGCAGGCTACAAACCGCCTTTTTGCTCTTCAGGACCTCTTGGTTGAGAAGGAGTATAAGAGTGCCAAGCTCTATTTTGATATGGGTACCTATTTCGGCAACTGTACCAGCGGAGGCAATAATTATGAGGCTTGTATCGTAACTGCACAGAATGCGCTTAAGGATTATCCTTACAGCAACCGACGCGAGGAGTTTGCATCGCTCATCATGAAAGGTAAATACGAACTGGCAAAGATGAGTGTCGAGAAAAAGCAGCTGGAGCGCTATCAGGATGCTGAGGATGAGTGTTATGGCTTTATCAACGAATATCCTGATTCAAAGGACCGCGCACTTGCCGAGAAGTATATTGAGAAGTGCAAGCAGTATGAGAAAGAGCATCCGGAGACTGCTCTCGACCAGCTTGGCAATAATGCCAATTAAAAAAAGCATATATATAATAAGGTAAAAACAATATAATAATAATAGTACTATAATTATGGATTTCAAAAAATCAAAGGCACCAGTAAACACAGTAACTCGCAACATTATGGATCTCTGCGATGATACCCATAATATCTACGAGAGCGTAGCTATCATTGCAAAGCGCGCTAATCAGATTTCTATCGAAATCAAGCAGGAGTTGAGCAAGAAACTTCAGGAGTTTGCTTCTTATAACGATTCTTTGGAGGAAGTTTTTGAGAACCGCGAACAGATTGAAATCTCTCGCTACTACGAGAAGTTGCCAAAGCCAACTTTGCTCGCTACAGAAGAGTTTATTGAGAATAATATTTATTGGCGCGATCCTACCAAGACATCTGCACCAATGGTTCACGAGAGCGAAATTTAATATTCCAGAGCTATATGATACAGCGTAAACAGACATTATTTCTGCTCTTTGCTGTCATCGCTATTGCTATCTGTCTTTTCCTTCCTATCGCCAGCATCGCAGCTAAGACGATGGGAGGAGACACTATGGTTTATAACCTCGGAGTGGTAGGGGAGGCAGGAATGCAGATTTCAACTACTTGCGTTCCTCTGTTCCTTCTGCTCGCCGTTTCAGCCATCATAGCATTGGTAAACATCTTTTTGTACAAGAATCTGAAGCTTCAGAAATCACTCTGTTCACTTGCCATGCTTTTTGCAGGTTTATGGTATGTAGATTATATCGTGATGTTCATGGGCTTGATTCCTGTTCCTGAAGCAGAAGGAACGATGAAGTTTCAGTTTGCCGCTTGCCTTCCTTTGGTAGCAATCATATTCGAATGGATGGCAATGAAAGGTGTGAACGATGACATCAAACTCTTGAGAGCAGCAGACCGAATCAGATAAAAAATGCTAAAAAAGCATTTGAATATCGATAAAAGTTTGCTCAATTCAAATAAAAGTAGTAATTTTGCACCCGCTGTCACGAGATGGCAGCACAAAATTCAAACCTCATTATAAATTAAATTAAAATTAAGATTTAAAAATGGCAACAAAAATCAGATTGCAGCGCGGCGGTCGTAAAAGCTATGCTTTCTACAGCATCGTAATCGCTGACGTTAGAGCACCACGTGATGGTAAATTTACTGAGAAGATTGGTACTTTCAACCCTAATACCAATCCAGCTACTGTAGATTTGAATTTCGAGCGCGCACTCTACTGGGTAGAGACAGGTGCACAGCCAACAGACACAGTTCGCAACATCCTCAAGGGCGAGGGCGTTTACTTGATGAAGCACCTCAAGGGTGGCGTTAAGAAGGGCGCATTCGACGATGCTGAGGCTCAGAAGCGTTTCGACGCTTGGAAGAATAGCAAGGACGCTAAGATTTCTGCTGTTCGCGAGGGCGATGCTAAGGCAAAGAAGGAAGCTGCTGCTAAGGAGCTCGAGGCTGAAAAGAAGATGAACGAAGCAATCGCTAAGAAGGTAGCTGATAAGAAGGCTGCTGCAGCTGCTGCTGAGGCAGAGGCTAAGGCTGCTGAGGAAGCTCCTGCAGAGGAGGCTCCAGCTGAGGCTTAATCTTCGACAGAATCTTCTTTTGAGATTTTAAAGTATAAAGGTTGAATTTCTCTTTCGGGAAATCCAACCTTTTTTTTGTTTCTTTTGATTATGGGTGATAAAAAGGAAAACAGTTATTCGCATATTCTGAAATATACAGGATTGTTTGGCAGTGTGCAAGGATTGGGAATTCTTGTAGGAGTTTTGCGCAATAAATTTACGGCGCTCTTCCTCGGACCTTCTGGAATGGGACTGCTGTCTCTTTTCAGCTCTACGATTTCTGTTCTCAGTTCTGCGTGTAATTTCGGCATTCCTACAAGTGGTGTTAAATTTATTTCTGAAAAGGAACATGCTGCAGATGAATCGCAGTCCGAAAAGGCTGATATCGCTGGGGCGGTTCTTCTTGTCCGCACCTATAGTCTGCTTGCTGCATTTTTCGGAGCCATCGTCTGTGTTCTTCTGGGTCCGTTACTCAATGGGTTTACTTTTTCCTGGGGCAATCATACGCTACATTTCATTCTCCTGGCACCAACCATTTTCTTCACGATTCTGGCTGGAGGTGAAACAGCCATTCTGAAAGCTACCGGACAGTTGCGTGCGTTGGCGATGCAGGCAAGTCTTCTGGCTATTCTTCTGCTTTTGGTTTCGGTTCCGGTTTATTGGATATTTGGTGAGAGAGGTATTCTGCCCGTTCTGTTCATTTTGGCATTTATGCAATGGGCTCTGAATTTTCGATATTCCCGACGAGTTGTAGGGTGGGGCGTAAATATGCGAAAAATGACGCTAGTTGCAGGTTTCCCACTTTTGCGACTTGGCGGGGCATTTGTACTTTCGGGTTTGATGAATAGCGGATGCGAATTTCTGATTCGTGCCTTTTTGAACCAACAAGGCGATCTGGAAGTTGTCGGACTTTTCAATGCCGGTATAACGATTGTCTTTGTTTATGCGGGCATGGTGTTCTCGGTCATGGATCAGGATTTTTATCCCCGTCTCTCCGGCATTTCGGGTTCCAGAAAAAACGAGGAGTCTGTTAAAGAGCGCAATCTCTGTGTGAACCGCCAGCTTGAAATGAATGTCCTGTTGCTGGGGCCTATAGTAGCTGCTATCATTTTGGGACTGCCTCTCATTATTCCGATTTTATACAATGCCCAGTTTATGGGGATGCTTCAGATGACTCAGCTTGCTGCTGTTGCCATGTTGTTCAAGGCCGTTTATCTTCCGATAGAATATCTCCCGTTGTCAAGGGGAGATTCCAGACTTTTTCTCATTCAGGAAAGTTTTTGTGTTATCTTGCTGATAATCTGTGAAATAGCTGGCTATCAGTTAGATGGATTGAGAGGAGTAGGAGGGGGGATTGCCGTTGCTTATGCCATAGAGACCATAGCCGTCTTGATTTTCAGCAGGTCCGTTTATGGTTATCGTTTATCCGCTCTTGGTTTCAGATTCTGTATCTTTCAACTTTTGATTCTGCTCTTGGTGTTGTTCCTGGTTTTCATGATCAGTTATCGTGATTGGCTTTACTGGCTGATTGGCGTAATCATTGTACTTATGAGCACATTGTTTAGTTTTAGGAAAATTAGAAAACTGGTTAGATAAAAATAGAAACTCTGTAGGATAAATTATTTTCTCCGAAAGATAGAAGAATATCTCCGAAAGATAAAAAAATATCTTTCGGAGATATTTTTTTATTCCAGTAGGATATTGGATTATTCCAGTAGGATAAATTAAGAAAAAGCCTTGAGAATCAGCTGATTCTCAAGGCTTTTATATGTTTTGTATCTCAAAGAAATTACTTCTTGTTGATAGCGAGGTCGATAGCTACAGCGATAGCAACAGTAGCACCTACCATAGGGTTGTTACCCATACCGAGGAAGCCCATCATCTCTACGTGAGCAGGAACTGAAGAAGAACCTGCGAACTGAGCGTCTGAGTGCATACGACCCATAGTATCAGTCATACCGTAAGAAGCAGGACCTGCAGCCATGTTATCTGGGTGCAAAGTACGGCCTGTACCACCACCAGAAGCTACAGAGAAGTATGGCTTACCAGCAGCAATACGCTCCTTCTTGTATGTACCAGCTACTGGGTGCTGGAAACGTGTAGGGTTGGTAGAGTTACCAGTGATTGATACGTCTACATCCTCGCTCCAGTTGATAGCAACACCCTCGCGAACGTCGTCAGCGCCATAGCAGTTAACCTTAGCACGTGGACCATCGCTGTAAGCGATGCGGTTAACAACCTTCAACTCACCTGTATAGTAGTCGAACTTTGTCTGTACGTATGTGAAACCGTTGATGCGGCTGATGATCTGAGCAGCATCCTTACCAAGACCGTTCAAGATAACGCGCAATGGGTTCTTGCGAACCTTGTTAGCCATCTCAGCAATCTTGATAGCACCCTCAGCAGCAGCGAAAGACTCGTGACCAGCCAAGAAAGCGAAGCACTGAGTCTCCTCACGGAGCAAACGAGCAGCCAAGTTACCATGACCAAGACCAACCTTACGGTCGTCAGCTACAGAACCTGGGATGCAGAAAGCCTGCAAACCGATACCGATAGCCTCAGCTGCATCAGCAGCAGTCTTAGCACCTTTCTTGATAGCGATAGCAGCACCAGCTACATACGCCCACTTAGCGTTCTCGAAGCAGATACGCTGAGTATCTTCACACATCTGATAAGGGTCAACACCTGCGTCCTCGCAGATTTGATTAGCCTCTTCCAAGCTCTTGATACCGTTAGCATTAAGAGCAGCAAGAACCTGCTTCTCGCGACGTTCCTGACTTTCGTAACTTACTTTTCTAATCATATCTGTATCTCCTTATTATTCTTTACGTGGATCAATTGCTTTAACAACACCCTGCTCAGCAGTTGTACGACCGTAGCTACCTGTGAACTTCTTGACAGCCTCGTTAGCGTCCATACCGTTCTTGATAGCTTCCATCATCTTGCCGAGGTGAACATACTCATAACCACAAACCTGGCTGTCCTTATCGAGGAACTGCTTTGTGATGTAACCCTCTGTCAACTCGAGGTAACGTGTACCCTTAGCTACAGTACCATAGAGAGTACCAGTCTGTGAACGAAGACCCTTACCCAAGTCCTCAAGACCTGCACCGATAACGAGACCGCCCTCAGAGAAAGCGCTCTGGCTACGACCGTAAACAATCTGGAGGAAGAGCTCGCGCATAGCTGTATTGATAGCATCGCATACGAGGTCAGTGTTCAAAGCCTCAAGAATAGTCTTGCCTGGGAGAATCTCAGAAGCCATAGCAGCTGAGTGAGTCATACCAGTACAACCGATAGTCTCAACAAGAGCCTCCTGAATAACGCCTTCCTTGATGTTCAAAGAGAGCTTGCAAGCACCCTGCTGAGGAGCACACCAACCCACACCGTGAGTATAACCAGAGATGTCTTTGATCTCTTTTGCCTGAATCCATTTTCCCTCTTCAGGAATTGGAGCTGGTCCGTGGTTAGGACCCTTAGCGACAACGCACATGTTGTCTACTTCTTTAGAATAGATCATATTCGCTAAATTTATATTAATGAATATTATAAGTATAAAGTTCTGTACTTAATTCATATTGTTTTGCTGAAACATCGGTGCCATCACCTCAATTCCGAGCACAAAAGTACAAAAAAAATCCGGAAAATACCTAAAAATGGGTATTCTTTTTAACTCTTTAACCTAATATTTAGATTTTTTCTTGGGTTTATGCACAATTTCATGTATCTTTGCAAACTGAAAATTGCAATTTTGTAGATTATGATCGAAGTAAAGATAAACGATGCCAAGCTTCAGCATGCTGCCGAGGCGGGCATGGATGAATTTGTAAAGGCTTTCGTGGACGCTATCCGCGAAGCGATTGGTGGTGAACTGACTGCCGAAACCATGGCGCAGCTCAACAGCGACCAGATTACTCTTCTGGCTTGGGATATCCTGCATGAGGAGATGATGGATGGCGGAATGGTTCAGCTCATACATAACGGTTACGGTGCTTTCCTCTGGAAGAACCCTACCGACAAGGCGTTTAAAAACTGGGGATTGACAGATCTCGCCAAACTCATCAAGAAGAGTCATTTCCTGTATAAGACAAACCATGAGGAGATAGAACGCGATCTGACCGATGAGGAGTTTATGGCGCTCTACGAAAAATTTCCTGAGTTTGATGATTTTGACGATGAGTTCGTTGAGAACGAAGAAGAGTGGACCAGCAAGGTTGCCTTCTACATCGATGATCATATCGACAATTTCTGCGAAATTGTCAAACTATAAACTTATAATACATTATTATATATATGAACAAGCAAGAACAGGAACTCCGTAAGAAGAGTCCGATACAGATACGCAACAAGAAGGCTTCGTTCGAGTACTTCTTCGTTGATACTTATACCGCAGGCATTGTGCTTACGGGAACAGAGATTAAGTCAATCCGTGGCGGAAAGGCTTCGCTGGTAGATTGTTATTGCGATTTCTATCAGGGCGAACTTTGGGTCAAGGGAATGAACATCTCTCCTTATTTTTATGGTTCTTTCAGCAATCATGAGGCTCGCCGCGACCGCAAGCTTCTTCTCACCAAGCGCGAATTGCGCCGTCTTGAAGAGGACAGCAAGCAGCCTGGTTTCACCATTGTTCCAACCCTCATCTTTATCGATAATCACGGTAGAGCCAAGGTGGATATAGCCCTCTGTAAGGGAAAGAAGGAGTATGACAAGCGCCAGACTCTGAAAGAAAAGGAAGACAGAAGAGAGATGGATAGAGCAATCAAGCACTTTTAGACAATGAAGAATTTAAGAGAGATTGTAAAGGAGAAAATTCTGATTCTCGATGGTGCCATGGGTACTGAGATTCAGAAGTATAATCTTACAGAAGAAGACTTCAGAGGAGAGCGGTTCCGCGATTTGCCGGGTATGATGAAAGGCAACAACGACATGCTCAACATTACTCGTCCTGATGTGATATCTGATATTTACCGACGCTACCTGGAGGCTGGCGCCGATATTATTACCGCGAATACTTTTTCGTGCCAGCGCATTTCGCAGGCTGATTATCACCTGGAGAACTGCGCCCGCGAAATGGCATTCGAGGGTGCCCGACTGGCACGTATCGAATGCGATAAGTTTTCTACACCTGATAAACCACGCTTCGTTGCAGGAGATGTGGGACCAACCAACAAGACTTGCTCCATGAGTCCGGACGTCAGCAATCCTGCCGCCCGCGAGATTACCTACGATGAGCTTTTCACCGATGTATGCGAACAGGTGGACGGACTTATCGAAGGCGGTGCTGACGTGATTCTCATCGAAACCATCTTTGATACACTCAATTGCAAGGCGATGATAGATGCAGCGCTCACCATGATGAAGAAACATGGAGTAGAGTTGCCTGTCATGATCAGTCTTACGGTAAGTGATCTGGCGGGCAGAACGCTCAGCGGTCAGACTGTAGATGCTTTCCTTGCTTCGCTTTCTCCTTATCCTATCTTCTCTGTCGGCATGAACTGCGCCTTTGGTGCTCCTCAGATGAAACCTTTCATCGAGCACATGGCTCAGGTTGCACCTTATTATATTAGTGCGCATCCTAATGCCGGTTTGCCTAACGAAATGGGCGAATATGACGAGACAGCCGAATCGATGGCTCCGCAAATAGCCGAATTCATCGATGAAGGCATCGTGAACATCATAGGCGGATGCTGCGGTACAAGTCCTGAATTCATCGCTCATTACGCCCGTATAGCCGAGGGTAAGAAGCCGCATCAAGTGGTGGAGAAACCTAAGTATATGTGGCTCTCGGGATTAGACCTTCTGCAGGTCGATGATTCCGTACATTTGCCGGTTGATGCCAGTCGGTTTGTCAACGTGGGCGAACGCTGTAACGTAGCTGGTAGCAGGAAGTTCCTGCGTTTGATTAACGAAAAGAATTATGAAGAAGCCATCGGTATTGCCAGAAAGCAAGTGGCTGATGGAGCAGCTGTCGTTGACGTGAATATGGACGATGGTTTGCTCGATGCGAAAGCCGAGATGGTTAATTTCCTGAATATGATTGCAGCCGAACCAGACATTGCGAAGGTTCCGGTGATGATCGACTCTTCCAAATGGGACGTCATAGTGGCTGGCTTGAAGTGCTGCCAGGGCAAGTGTATTGTCAATTCCATCAGTTTGAAGGAGGGTGAGGAAGTATTCCTTTCTCATGCCCGCGATGTGTTGCGCTATGGTGCAGCCGTTGTTGTGATGTGTTTTGATGAAGTAGGACAGGCTACCACTTTCGAGCGCCGCATCGAGATAGCAGAACGTGCTTATCATCTTCTGGTAGACAAGTTGGGCATGAATCCGCTCGATATCATCTTCGACCCGAACGTACTTGCCATAGCTACCGGTATGGAAGAGCATGATAATTATGCTGTTGAGTTCATCCGTGCAACGGAGTGGATTCATCAGAATCTGCCTGGCGCACATGTCAGCGGAGGTGTCAGTAACCTCTCGTTCTCATTCCGTGGCAATACTTACATCCGTGAGGCTATCCATTGTGTTTTCCTGCATCATGCCCAGCAGGTAGGTATGGACTTTGGTATTGTAAATGCCAAAGCCAGAATGGATTACAATAAAATTCCTGAAGAACAGCTTCAGCTCATCGAGGATGTGGTGCTGAATAGAAGGAAAGGTGCAGCTGACGAACTCATCGAGCTTGCGGCAGAGATAAAAGCCCTGGCTGATGCTGCCAAGGCTGCAGCTAAGGCAGGCGGTGTTGCTCCCAAGAAACCGGCTGCTCCTGAATGGCGAAAGGAGAGTGTGGAAGAACGTCTGAAGTATGCGCTGAGAAAGGGAATCACCGATTTCCTGCAGCAGGATATTGACGAAGCACTTGCCCAATATCCTCATGCAGTAAACGTAATTGAGGGCCCTCTGATGGACGGCATGAACCTGGTAGGCGAACTTTTTGGAAAAGGCGAAATGTTCCTGCCGCAGGTTGTCAAGACGGCTCGCACGATGAAATCGGCAGTTTCTATCCTTCAGCCTCATATCGAGGCAGAAAAACAGGGTGGAGCAACAACTGCCGGCAAGATTCTGATGGCAACCGTGAAGGGCGATGTTCATGATATCGGAAAGAACATCGTCTGCGTGGTTATGTCATGTAACAATTACGAAATCATCGACTTAGGTGTGATGGTTCCTGCCGAACAGATTGTACAGAAAGCTATCGATGAAAAGGTAGATGCAATCGGTTTGAGCGGACTTATCACCCCTTCGCTTGAAGAAATGGTTCATGTGGCCCGAGAAATGCAGAAAGCTGGTTTGCGCATTCCTATCATGGTAGGTGGGGCAACGACGAGCGAACTGCATGTGGCTCTGAAGATTGCGCCTGAATATGATGGTCCGGTCATCTGGGTGAAGGACGCATCGCTCAATGCCGGAATCTGTGCCCGCTTCCTCAACGAGACTGAATGTCCTAAGTTTGAGGCGGAACTGAAGGAACGCTACGAGAAACTTCGCCAGGACTATCACGAAGAGCAGGCTAAGATAGCCTCGCTCTCAGAGGCTAGAAAGAACAAGCTGGAGCTGTTCTGACCAAATAAAGAATACAACGTTTTTAGGATAATTATATGATTAAAACTGTGATTTTTGATATGGGTGGTGTCATCATCACCCTTGACGAGAATGAGGCAGGCAAACGTTTCATTGAGTTGGGTATGAAGGAGTTTGCGGAGAAGATGGACCCTTATAAGCAGGTGGGCTTGAATGGTCAGCTGGAAGAGGGCAAGATTTCCGAGGAGGAATATCGTCGGGAAGTGTGCAAGAAGATTGGCCGCGAGGTAACCTTCGAGGAACTGCAGCATTGCTGGCTGGGCTACATGAAGGAAATCCCAGAACGCAATCTGGTTACTCTCCGCAATCTTAAGAAGCAGGGCTACCGTGTAATCTTGCTCAGCAATACCAACCCTTATGTTTCTGCCTGGGTAGACAGCGAGGCATTCTCTGGGGATGGTCATCCTATTGGTGATTATTTCGATGCGATGTACCGTTCTTATGAGGTAAAGTATATGAAGCCGGATGAGAATTTCTTCCGTTATGTCCTTTCTCAGGAGAAGATTATGCCAGAGGAGTGCCTGTTTATTGATGATGGTCCCCGTAACTGCTGCTCAGCATCTGAGTTGGGCCTGTTTACTTATTGTCCGCAGAATGGAGAAGACTGGTGCGATAAGATTTATGAGCATTTGAAGTAATTATTTGTGGTGATTATTTGCACTAAAATGCAAATAATTGCCATTTTATTTTGTGCTCTGCAATAAAAAATGTACTTTTGCAGTCGCAAATATTAAATACATAATACAATGATTAAGAAGAAAAGATGGCATTGCTTGCCAGGTCAGCCTCTTACAGAGCTCGACAAGCAGGTAATGTTTTGGGAAAACAAGGGTAAACTTGTTCCTACCCGTGACTTGATTAAAACTCCAGAACAGATAGAAGGCATCCGCAAGAGTGGTGTCGTAAACACCGGTTGTCTCGATGCGGTAGCCGAGATGATCCGCCCGGGAATCAACACCCAGGAGATTGATGATCTCTGCATGCAGTATTGTAAGGATCATAATGCCATTCCTGCATGCCTCAACTACGAAGGCTATCCTAAGAGCGTTTGTACTTCTATCAACGAAGTAGTTTGCCATGGTATTCCTAAGGAAGAGGATGTGCTCGAAGAGGGCGATATCATCAATGTGGACATGACAACCATCGTTGATGGCTATTATGCTGACGCCAGCCGTATGTTCATCGTTGGCGGCAAGACTACTCCTGAAAAGGAGCAGCTGGTTCGCGTAGCCAAGGAATGCCTGGAAATCGGTATGGAGGTTGCCAAGCCTTACTCGTTTGTAGGTGATATCGGTCATGCTATCGAGAAGCATTGCAAGAAGTATGGTTATGGTGTGGTTCGCGATCTTTGCGGTCATGGCGTAGGTTGCCAGTTCCATGAAGAGCCTGAGGTTCTTCACTATGGTCATAAAGGCACGGGCATGCTGCTCGTTCCGGGCATGGTGTTCACCATTGAGCCAATGATTAACATGGGAACCTGGCAGGTATTCATCGATGCCGACGATCCATACGGATGGGAAGTAATCACCGGTGATGAGAAGCCATCTGCACAGTGGGAGCACACGCTTGTGATGACAGAGACAGGTGTGGAGATTCTTACACACTAGTGTTAGTTAATAGTTGATAGTTTATAGTTAATAGGGCATTTTTGCTTGAGCCTCATGGATAAGGTGGTTTATGCTATAAACTATAGTTAGTTAATAGTTGATAGTTTATAGTTAATAGGGCATTTTTTGCTTGAGGTTTATGCTATAAACTATAAATTATAAATTATAAACTTTGATATAATGAAGGATATATATATATTAGGTATAGAGAGCAGCTGCGATGATACCTCTGCCGCAGTGCTCAAGAATGGTGTGCTGCTGAGCAATGTTACCGCCTCTCAGGAGGTTCACAAGGCTTACGGCGGTGTTGTTCCGGAGTTGGCTTCCCGTGCCCACCAGCAGAATGTGGTTCCTGTCGTTGACCAGGCTATCGCGCGTGCCGGCATCAAGAAGGAAGATCTTTCTGCCGTAGCCTTCACCCGTGGTCCGGGTCTGATGGGCTCGCTCCTTGTGGGTGTAAGTTTTGCCAAGGGATTCGCCCGTTCGCTCAATATTCCGATGATTGACGTAAACCATCTGCAGGGTCATGTGATGGCTCATTTCATCAAGGAGAGCGATGATGACCAGAGTGCACCTCCATTCCCGTTCATCTGTCTTCTCGTGAGCGGTGGAAATTCGCAGATTGTAAAGGTGAATGCCTACAACGATATGGAAGTACTGGGACAGACCATCGATGATGCGGCTGGCGAGGCTATTGACAAGTGCGCTAAGGTGCTGGAGTGGGGCTATCCTGGTGGTCCTGTCGTAGATAAGTATGCACGCCAGGGCAATCCGAAGGCTTTCAGTTTCTCTGAGCCTCATATTCCGGGTTTGAACTACAGTTTCTCTGGCTTCAAGACCAGTTTCCTCTACAGCTTGCGCAAATGGGTGGCTGCTGATCCTGATTTTGTTGAGAAGAACAAGTACGATCTGGCTGCCAGCATAGAGTTTACCATCGTTGATATTCTGATGAAGAAACTCCGCATGGCTGTCAAGCAGACCGGCATCAAGCATGTGGCTGTAGCAGGAGGTGTGAGTGCTAATAATGGTTTGCGCAACGCTTTCCGCGATCATGCCAAGCGCTTCGGCTGGACTATCTACATCCCTAAGTTCAGCTATACTACCGATAATGCGGCGATGATAGGCTGCGTGGGAACCTTCAAGTATCGTGATGGCGAGTTTGCAACCATCGACTTGCCAGCCTATAGTAAAGTAACATTTAAGTAATTAACAAAACAAGATGGAATTTGAAACAAAGATATTGAGCAAGGGCATCCAGGAGATGCTCTACAATAGTGACAAGACAGTAGGCACAGCAGAGAGCTGCACAGGCGGTCGTATCGCCGAGGCGCTGATTTCTGTGCCAGGTGCCAGCAATTACTTCAAGGGTGGTGTAGTAAGCTATACCAACGAGGTAAAGGAGAATCTTCTGGGCGTGAGCCATGAGGTTCTGGAAGAGCAGACTGCCGTTTGCGAAGAAGTGGCTAGGGAGATGGTGCTCGGCACAATCAAGACCCTGAATGTAGACTTCGCCATTTCAGCAACGGGTGTGGCTGGTCCAACGGGTGGAACTCCAGCCATTCCTGTGGGCACAATCTATGTAGGTTATGGCGATAAGAACGATGTTCGCGTAGTAAAACTCACCGAAGATTTCGGACGTGACATCAATCTTGCAATTGCCACAAATACAGCGCTTAAAGGCATGCTCGAATTTTTGAAAGAACATGCTGAAGAACTTAAAAAAGAGGCTTAAATTGCTAATTTGAGGCTACTAAATATTAATAATCCTTAAAAGATAGCGTTCTTTTAGGGATTATTTTGTTATTACCAAATTATTTTGTAATTTTGCACTCTGTTTGGAATAGGTATCAATTAACGAATTACAAAATTAAAGATAGAAATGTCTAAGATTTGTCAAATTACAGGTAAGAAGGCACAGTTAGGTTGCAATGTGTCTCACTCAAAGCACCGTACAAAGAGAAGCTTTGATGTTAACCTCTTCAGCAAGAAATTCTACTATGTAGAAGAGGGTTGCTGGATCAGCCTCAAGATCAGTGCTGCTGGTCTTCGTCTTATTAATAAGGTAGGTCTCGATGCTGCTTTGAATCAGGCAGTAAAGAAGGGCTACGTAGATTGGAAGGACATTAAAGTTATAGGAGAATAAATATCATGGCAAAGAAAGCAAAAGGTAATAGAGTACAGGTTATCCTCGAGTGCACTGAACACAAGAACAGTGGTATGCCAGGTACAAGCCGTTACGTGACTACAAAGAATCGTAAGAACACTCCTGAGCGTCTTGAGTTGATGAAGTACAACCCAATCCTTAAGAAGATGACTCTTCACAAGGAGATTAAGTAAGCTTAGCTTACAAGTTTAATAATTTTATCAATTTAAATAGACTATGGCAAAGAAAGCGGTCGCTACCCTCCACGAAGGTAACATGGATGGTCGCGCATATACAAAGGTTATCAAGATGGTTAAGAGCCCTAAGACTGGTGCATACGTTTTCGATGAGAAGATGGTACCAAACGAGGCTGTTAAGGATTTCTTCAAGGATTAATTTCCTTGCAGATGAGCATCGTTGAATTTAGATTACATCAAAATTCAAATATAAAGATAAAGGTCGCTACCCAGATAGGGGGAGCGACCTTTTTATTTTTTTATTTTTCTTAGGACCCAAAACAGTTTTTGGCTTCTTTCATATTGTCACTTGACGATATCTTATCGCCAAGTGACGAATCTTCTTGCATTTGACTCATCTTATCACCGTTTGACGCCTCTCACGGCCTGACTCTCTAACGGATTCTCCGGCCAGAAATGCTTAGGGTATCGGCGCTTCAGTTCCTTACGGACTTCGAAATAAGTGTCTTGCCAAAAACTTGCGAGATCCTGAGTAAGCTGAACGGGCTTGAAACCGGGAGATAACAACTCAAGCAGAAGAGGCCGTTTGCCAGCATCGACAGTGGGAGTTGATGTCATTCCGAAACACTCCTGAAGCCGTACACTAAGAACTGGGGCTTCGGTTCCCAAGCGATAATCGATGCGGATGTTGCTGCCCGATGGCACACGGATGTGGGTGGGAGCAAAGTGGTCTATCTCCTGCTGAAGGTTGTAAGGAAGGATGTTCCATAAGATTTCGCACAGGTTGAGTTTCTTCAACTCTGTAACAGAAGTCTTCATCTTACCACCTTCTTCGAGATAGAAAGGGAGCCACGCTCGGGCTGTTGTCAGGAGATGCTCTGTTGACAGGTCGGGAATCTCCAGTTCCGGATGCCATTCAGCTACTTGTGCCACGCGCTGTTGTAGACGATGAACGGATTCGTTCCAATCGAACATGCTGAGTCCGTCTTTTTGGGCAGCTTCGCAGATAATGTCCGAAACTGTCTCTCGGCTGGCATTCTGTATCGGCTTGCTGTCTATGACGAGTGCTCCTATCCGTGTTTCCTCCTGCATCTTTACCGCCAGCGCTTTGCTGTCCCATGAAATATTCTCGCAGGTTTGTGCCGGCAAGTTCTTCCAGTTGACGGGGGCTGAGAGAAATACTCTTCCTTTCCGTCCCAGCGTAGTTTTGGATGATGAGGTTGAAGCGAGGTTGAGCGATGCGATGGCAAGCCATTCGTTTGCAGCCATGCTGTCGCTCGGGTCGATGAAAACCATGTTTCCATTCGACATCTTGTAGTTACCTGCATGGTCGGTGGCATGGGCGATGCGTTCAGGATAGGCTAGGGCGATAAGATGGCCCACTTCCTCAGCATCAATTGGCTCGTTGTCTTCCTTGATGCGCAGCATCTTCCTGTATTCCTGCGCAATTTGAGCGATACGGTTCCAACGTCCCAGATTCTTCTTGCTTCGCGCGGAGCGGAGGAGTGAAAGGCGGAGCGTCATGTCAGAATCCTCATTTCCGCCCAACGGATCTTTCTCTTCCAGCAGCGCTGCAATGTCGCAGGCCAAGGCTTGGATTGACGGAGAACCGCTGCTGATTATCATCTTGGCGATTCGCGGATGACAAGGAAGCTGAGCCATTCTGCTGCCTTCTGCGGTGATGCTGCCACTGAGAGCGTGAGCATCATGATCAGAAGTGAGGGCGTTAAGCGACTTAAGAAGTTGCTGGGCCATGGCGAGGTTGCCCCTAGGAGGAGGGGTAAGCCAAGGAAGCAGTTCCGGCTTGTTTTCGCCGAAAGCAGCAATGTCGAGAACCATGGAAGAGAGATCTGTATCCAGTATTTCGGGCAGCCGTTGTTCAGGCATCAGATGTTCAGAGGTCTGTGTCCAAAGCCGGTAACATACGCCTGATGTGATTCTGCCAGCACGTCCCCTTCGTTGCGTAGCCATGTCCTGACTGATGCGAACGGTTTCGAGATGACTCAAGCCTGTACGGGCATCATAAACCAGTTTTCGGCAAAGTCCGGAATCAACGACGATTCGTACCCCCTCGATGGTGAGAGAAGTTTCGGCGATAGGAGTGGCCAATACGATTTTTCGTTCGCCCGGTTTGGAAGGAGCGATTGCGAGTCGCTGCTTTTCTGGCGTGAGGTTGCCGTAGAGCGGATAGATTTCCGTTGAAGATAAGGCAGAACGAAGCAGTTCTTCACATTTCATGATTTCACCTTGTCCCGGCAGAAAGGCAAGAATGTCGCCTTCCTGATTTCTGAAAGCCTGACAGATGGTGGCTGCCATTTCCTGCGCTACCTGATATCTGTCTATGTCGTGGTCTGCATAAATGGTTTCTATCGGAAACATTCTGCCTTCACTCTCGATAAGCGGAGCTTGAAGTGCTTTACAGATACTGTAAGCATCGATGGTTGCCGACATGATGATGAGCTTCAGGTCGGGGCGGATGATTTCCTGTGTTTGCCGGGCCAGTGCTAACGCCAGGTCGGAGTTGATGCTGCGCTCATGAAACTCATCAAAGATGAGGCACGAAACGCCTTCGAGTGTAGCATCATTGACCAGCATTCGGGTGAGAATGCCCTCGGTAAGGACTTCGATGCGTGTTTCATCCGAAACCTTGCTTTCGAATCTTACCCGATAGCCGATGGTTTTGCCCACGGGTTCTCCCAGAATCTGTGCCATCCGTTCGGCTATCTGGCGAGCAGCCAGGCGGCGCGGTTCGAGCATCAGAATCTTACCCTGACTTTTAAGATGATCATGGATGAAACCTTCGAATGCCTGATTACTCATGCCCCGCAGAATGGTGAGTGGGAGGAGGGTAGATTTACCGGCTCCAGGAGGAGCTGTAATAACAAGGTTAGCCGACTCCATCAATGCTTCATTGACAGAGTCGGCTATCTGGTAAGCTGGCAGATGACCAGCCTGCTGTTCTATTCTATCTAAGTTCATTTCTTCTTATTTCACAAACTTCAGAATCTTTTTTTATTTCACATACTTCAGAATCTCCTTACTCTTTCTGCCCTTTTTGGCAGGAATCGGCATGAAGCCTTCTGTGAGTCCTGTTTTATCTGTCATGGTCTGGAAAACGGAGGCGGCATAGGAAGAGAGATTCTTCTCTGCCAGTTCTTGCTTGATAGCATCCTCATCATAATCATCAGCATAGAGCAGAGTGTGCAAATCGTCAAGATATTTTTGCGGAATATTCTGATGTGGCATGCGGCTTTTTATCTGCATAATCTGTGCGATGATTGCCTGTTTGGTTTGGGCAGCGATGGCTTCTGCCTTTTGCTGCTCGAAGACTGCCAGCGTCTCCTCATCCGTCTCCTGCCAGTTTTGCATCATGGCTTCAGTGTTGGTAAGATGACTGTAGCCTGCATAGCGAATCAGGGCGATGCGCTTGTTCCAACCTTTCTTTTCCAGATAGTTTTTCTCCATAGGGGTAGTAGCTACTATGAGGTTGGCTTTGGCGTACATGGCTTTCTGATACATAGACTGTTGCAGTGAACGCTTCAAGTAAGGGTTCTTGCAGTTTCTCTCAGAAATATCACCTAGTGGACAAACGATGTAGGGAATGTCCATCTGCTTTGCTTTCTTTGCTATCTGGGCTCCCTGCCATGTCCATGCTCCTATAATCAACACAATGTCGGCATCAACCAGACTGTTGGTGATGTCGAGCTGCTTATTCAAGGCTTCGATGTATGGAAGATACATCTTCAGCAACTTCTTATGGTTGGAAATGAACAAATATACTTTCATCGTTCTGTCGGTTATTTTTAACTGTTATTATTCTGATAGACTGTTACTTCCTTTTTACCCTGTTTAGAGTTTATGAGAAGTGAAATCGTTTTTATCAGCCCGCCAATAGCGCAATTTGGTAGCCAGATTTCTCCAGATAATTCCATATTCGAAGAATGGCAGTTTGAACATCGCTATTCCGTCATCAAAGTGTTTGATGGCCTTGTTGGCTATCAGCATTCTCACGATGAACAGCAGGAGGAAACTGAAACCTGCGCATCCTGTAAGAATCCAATTCTTCATGAGGATAGAGTAGGCTGCAACGGCCAGTGTTGCTATCAGGCTGAGATGTGGCATGAGATGGTCAAAGAACATGAGGGTTCGCATGGAACCGGCTCTTTCCAAACTCTTGCGTGAAGCCTGCAGATAGAGGTGGGCATTGTGCCAGCTCTTGTTCGATGGTGCTTCGCGGATGAGCCATGCATCGCAATCCAGTTCTGTAGCAGTTTCGCCATAATGGGCATACTTGTTGACGAGAAAATCGTATTCGCCGCGAACATATTCCAGGTTGCCCTGATAGCCCTGTTCCTTCATGAAGTCGCTCTTGCGGAACGCTACGTTTGGCATGTGGCTGCGATAGCCGTAGGTCTGCTGGGCACGACGCAAAACATAGTAAGCCTTGCGGATGCTGTCGAAACGGCGTACGCTCTTAGTTTCCTCATCAAGGGCTACATATCCCAATACCAGATGGTTTGGGTCCTGGCATTGACGGGTCATGGTTTGCAGCCACTTGTCGTTGCTTGGGCGGCAATTAGGTTCTGTCAGAATAATCCATTCATGTTTGGCTGCCTTCACACCCAGTGTAATCTGCAATTTCTTGCGGCTCATGTAGCGTGAACTCTCAGGAATGTAAGTATAATACAGATGAGGGTTCTCGGCTGCTGTTCGCTTCAGAAAATCCTGTGTCTCGCCATCTGTACTCTGGCAGACTACGATTACCTGATAGTCGGCAGCGTACTGCTGACGCAGGAACATAGGGAGATTCCTCTCCAATTCAGCAAGATTATCGTGTGCGGTAATGAGTATACTGACAGGAGGTTGATTCTCTGCCGTTTCTGTTTTTTGAAAGCGCAACGAGCGCAGAAATGGATTTATCAGCGATCCGAGAACCGCCAATAAAACCACCACTGCGCTTGCTATTATAGTAGTTGTACTAATGATCATCATTTTCTTTTTCTCGTAATATAGAAAGCTAGAGAAAGGAGAATCCTATAAACTCTTAACTTTTAAACTTTCAACTATATTAAAAGTCTTCTGTAATATACCCCTTTGGCAACTGGCGACAGTTATACTGGCTCGCCATAATCTCACCATAGGCTCCGGCTGAGCGTAGGGCGATGAGGTCGCCGCGATGGGCTTTGTTGATGTCGACAGCCTTGCCGAAGACATCGCTTGATTCGCAGATTGGACCTACAACGTCGTAAGTTTCTACAGGTTCATCGCTTGAGATGTTCTCAATCTTATGGTAAGCCTGATAGAGGGCTGGACGGATGAGGTCGGTCATTCCTGCATCCACAATGGCAAACTGCTTGGCTGTGCCCTGCTTGATGTAGAGTGTCTTGGTGATGAGAGAACCCATCTGACCCACTACGGCGCGGCCCAACTCAAAGTGAAGCTTCTGACCATCGCGCAACTTCAGTTTCTTAGCGTATGTATCAAAATAATCCTTGAAGTCTGGGATAGGCACACGGTTTGGATGGTTGTAATCGATACCCAATCCACCGCCTACATTGATGTTCTTTACTACGATGTGATGAGCCTCCAACTGGTCTTGCAACTCGTTGATGCGGTTACAGAGAGCCTCGAAGTCTCCCATATCAAGTATCTGACTACCAATGTGGAAGTGCAGACCCAGGAACTTGATGTTCTTCATCTTGAAAGCCTCTTCGATTACGGCTTCCATGTCGCGCATGGCAATACCGAACTTGTTTTCTGCCAGACCAGTTGTTATGTTAGCATGCGTATGGGCGCCGACATCCGGATTGATGCGGAAACAAACCTGTGCAATCTTATTCTGTTTTTCAGCCAGTTCGTTGATGATTTCCAACTCCGGAATACTCTCTACATTGAAGCAGAAGATGCCTTTCTCCAATCCGAGGTTGATTTCCCAATCGCTTTTGCCTACACCAGCGTAAACAATCTTGCTGGCTGGGAATCCGGCTTTGATGGCAGCCTGAATTTCTCCTCCGCTCACACAGTCGGCTCCTAAACCAGCCTGACAGATGATATTGAGCACCTTAGGGTTGGCATTTGCCTTTACGGCATAGTGCACTTCAAATCCCTCGTGCTTGCCAGCCTCTTCATTGATGGTTTTCAATGTCTGGCGCAACACATTGGTGTCGTAATAGTAGAACGGAGTCTGTATCTCCTGAAACTTATCTATCGGAAATGTACCTTTCATTTCACTTAATCTTAAATTAATACCTTATTATAGTTAAATCAGAATATCCAATTTATTGTAAATCAGAATATCCAACGAAGAGTGGATAGGAAGCATTACATACGAATTCTTCACTTTTCACTCTTCGTTTTCATTGGCATTACTTCTTCTCGAACAATACGTTGCTCAAGTTCTGCAATGCCTGCTTCTTATCTTTCTCTCTGATGAGGAATGAGATGTTGTAGTTAGAACCACCATAAGAAATCATGCGTACAGGAATGTTCTTCATCGCATCGGTAGCGATGGTCTCGAAGCCAACGTTGCTCCAGTCCAAATCACCTACAACGCAGATGATGCACATATCAGAATCTACAGTTACTGTACCATATTTCTTCAGCTCGTTTACGATGTCGTTAAGATGAGAATCATTATCAATACTCATGCTGACACCCACCTCAGAAGTGGCAATCATATCAATTGGAGTCTGATAGCTCTCGAAGATTTCGAATACCTTGCGTAGGAAACCTGTAGCGAGCAACATGCGGCTACTCTTGATCTTGATGGCTGTGATGTTGTCCTTGGCAGCAACAGCCTTGATCTTGCCGCGTACGATGACATTGTCGATGATTGTACCGTCGGCCTTAGGATCCATGGTGTTCTTCAAGCGTACAGGGATGCCTGCATACTTAGCTGGCTGAACACAGGTAGGGTGGAGGATCTTGGCACCGAAGTAAGCCAACTCAGCAGCCTCCTCGAAGTTCAACTGGCGGACAGCTTCAGTGTGCTCTACGACACGAGGGTCGTTGTTGTGCATTCCGTCGATGTCGGTCCAGATTTGAATCTCTTCAGCTGGGAGAGCTGCACCGATAAGAGATGCGGTGTAGTCGCTACCGCCACGCTGCAGATTGTCAACCTCGCCATATGCGTTGCGGCAGATGAAGCCCTGAGTGATGTAAATCTGATAGCCCTGGTTCTGCTCCATGATAGCAGCCAACTTCTCCTTGATGTACTGAGGATCTGGTTCTGCGTTCTTGTCAGTTCGCATAAAGTCTAATGCGTTGAGCAATACAGCCTTTACACCCTGTTCCTTCAAGTAGTTTACAACCATGTTGGTGCTCATCATCTCGCCCTGAGCCACGATGCTCTTCTCCTCGAAAGAAGTGAAGAGGTCTTTGGTGAATGAGCGGAGATAGTTGAATTCGCCCTGCAAGAACTCACGAGTCGTATTTTTCATCTCCTCGGTAGAGTAGAGTTCTTCTACATGCTGCATGTATTTCTTCTCCAAGTTGTTGATTACCTCGTTGGCGCCCTCTGGATTCTTCTTGTAAAGATAGTCAGAGATCTCAACGAGAGAGTTTGTTGTACCGCTCATCGCAGACAATACGATGAAAGTTGGTTCACCTGATTCTGTAACCAAAGAGGCTACTCCCTTCATGCGCTCTGGTGAGCCTACAGAAGTACCTCCGAATTTCATTACCTTCATAGTCGTAATTTTATTTAATTATTTCACTTAATTATCTTCTCCATCCTCTGTGAGGTCGATGTGGTTGTACTCGTTGGTTACGTCGTAGAGCACACCTTCCTTACAGCGGTAAACGATGCCTGGGAATTTGTCGAGCATCGGGATGTTATGGGTTGTCATCACAACAGCTGTGCCTTGTTTGGTGATGTCTTTCAGCAGACTCACGATGTTGCTGGCTGTCTCTGGGTCGAGATTGCCTGTAGGCTCATCGGCGATGATGATTTTTGGATTATTGAGAATGGCGCGGGCGATGGCTACACGCTGCTGCTCACCACCTGAGAGCTCATGAGGCATCTTGTCGATTTTATCAATCATGCCTACTTCGTTGAGCACCTCTTCGATACGCTTATCTCTGTCTTTTTTGTTTTTCCAGCCTGTTGCCTTGAGTACGAATTCAAAGTTCTTGCGAACGGTGCGGTCGTGTAGCAGCTGGAAATCCTGAAAGATGATTCCCAACTCCTTGCGCAGAGCCGGAATCTCCTTTCGCCTGATAGTTTTGAGGTCTCTGCCGAGAATTTCAGCCTTTTCGGTTTCGCCCTCTACAAGGTCTAGTTCGCAATAAAGTGTCTTTAAAAGCGAACTTTTACCAGAGCCGACTTTTCCGATAAGGTAGGCGAATTCTCCTTCGTCAATATGGAAATTGATATTCTGGAGCACGCACTTGTCGGCCTGATATATGCTGACGTTCTGATAATCTATTAACATCTTATTTTTTTTCTCCTTAATGTTGGTTTGTTATTTCATTTCGCCCTTGCTCTTGGCAACGCGACGTTTCTTATCCCATTCCGGATCGTGACGCATCTGAAGTTCTTTCACAACATCTTCTATTCTCAAGCCCTTGCTTGTGAGCAGAACGATGAGGTGATAGAGAAGGTCTGAACTCTCGTAAACGAGTTTCTCGTTGTTGCCATTTGTTGCTTCGATAATGGTTTCAACAGCTTCTTCTCCAACCTTTTGTGCCATTTTGTTAACGCCTTTCTTGAAGAGACTGGTAGTGTAGCTTCCCTCTGGCATTTCTTCGTGGCGCTTGTTGATGAAGTCCTGAAGCTCTGAGAGGAAGAGGATAGGGTTGAGCGTATTCTCTTCTGCCCAGCAGGTGTCTGTGCCTTTGTGGCAGGTTGGACCGTCTGGGTGAACCTTTACCAATAAGGTGTCGTTATCGCAGTCGTTCTGAATGCTGATAAGGTTCAGAAAGTTGCCTGATGTTTCACCTTTTGTCCAGAGGCAGTTGCGTGAACGGCTCCAGAATGTTACCTTTTTGGTTGCTATTGTCTTATCGTATGCTTCCTGGTTCATGAAACCAAGCATCAAGACGTTCTTTGTAACTGCGTCTTGGATGATGGCAGGAACCAGTCCGCCTAATTTTTCGAAATCTATTTCCATTTTATCTTGTTTGTATTTTTCTTACATTATTATATTCCCATGTTCTATATTCTCACGTTGATTCCTTCTTCTCTCAGATATTTCTTGAGGTCAGGAATGGCGATTTCACCGAAGTGGAACACGCTGGCTGCCAGGGCAGCATCTGCCTTGCCTTGGGTGAAAGCATCGCGGAAATGCTCCATTTTTCCTGCACCACCTGAGGCGATGATAGGAATGCTTACTTCTTCGGCAAGACGGGCGAGTGCCTCGTTTGCGAATCCCTGTTTCACGCCATCATGATCCATACTGGTGAAGAGAATCTCGCCGGCACCTCGGTCGGCCACTTCCTTAGCCCAGTCAAACAATCCTAGTTCCACCCGTTCTCTTCCGCCTTTTACATAACAGTGCCAGCCGTCAGAATCGAGACGTGCATCAATGGCGCATACGCAAACCTGTGAGCCATAATGGTTGGCAATTTCATCGATGAGCTCCGGATGTCGGATGGCAGCACTGTTGATGCTAACCTTGTCAGCTCCTGCGTTGAGCAGGCGGTCAACATCTTTGAGTTCATTGATTCCACCTCCCACAGTAAATGGGATATTGATTTCGGCAGCCACGCGGGTTACCATATCCGTAAAGGTTTTGCGCTCTTCGAAACTCGCTGTAATATCGAGGAATACGAGCTCATCGGCTCCAGCATCGCTATAAGCTTTTCCCAGTTCTACCGGGTCACCAGCGCTGCGAAGGTTTACGAAATTGGTTCCCTTTACCGTCTCGCCGTTCTTTACATCAAGACAAGGAACGATTCGTTTAGCTAATCCTTTGTTACTTTGAACTTTGACCATTGAACTTTGAACTTTATGATTACTTAACTCCTAACTATAAACTTTTTGACTGTCAACTATTTCACTATTAACTAGTTTCTTAACATCGATTTTCCCTTCGTAGAAAGCTTTTCCAAATACTACGGCAGGAATTCCTGCAGTTTCCAATGCTTCGATGTCTTCGTTGCAACTCACTCCGCCTGAGGCGATAAGATGCAGTTGAGGATAGGCAGCCATTACTTCTTTGTAGAGTTCTATGGCAGGTCCCTGCAGCGTTCCGTCTTTGCTGATTTCTGTGCAGAGAACATAGCGTACTCCTTTATCGATGTACTTTTTCAGGAAAGGAAGGAGATCTTCAGAAGAATCTTCTTTCCATCCGTTGATAGAAATCTTACCGTTTCTTACGTCGGCTCCCAGAATCAGGCGGTCGGCTCCATACTTGTCCAGCCATTGCATGAAGAGTTCAGGATTGGTGACGGCAATGCTGCCCACTGTAACCATGCTTGCTCCCGCAGCAAAAGCTTTCTCAATATCTTCTTCGGTCTTGATTCCGCCACCGAAATCAACCACGAGAGAGGTTTCTGTGGTAATGGTCTTCAACACCGCATCATTTACGATGTGCTTTGACTTGGCTCCATCGAGGTCTACTACATGAAGGCGTTTGAAGCCCATCTGCTCAAACTGTTTTGCAACCTCGGCAGGATTGTCATTGTAAACCTTCTTCTGGTCGTAATCGCCTTTGGTAAGACGAACACACTGGCCATTTATCAAGTCGATAGCTGGAATTAATTCTATCATATTAGTATTTCCTCTTTTATTTTATCTCTAAAAAGTTCTTTAAAATCTGTTCTCCCACTTTTCCGCTCTTTTCCGGATGGAACTGGCAAGTATAGAAATTATCTTTGTGGAGCGATGCGCTATAAGGAAGAATGTATTCTGCCTTGGCAATGGTCTCCTCGCAGAGTGGCACATAATAACTATGTACGAAATAGGAGTAGGGATGAAGCAGCGCATCAGCGATAGACTTGTCTGAGTCAGAATCCATTCTGTTTCCGAACCCCTTATAAAGGTCAGTCTTCAAATCATAGATTTCATTCCATCCCATAGCAGGCACCTTGTCTTCGTGTTTCTGAGGCTGGAATCGCTTTACATCTACATCAAAGATTCCGATGCAATCTACGTCACCTTCTTCCGAATGGCGGCACAAGAGCTGCTGTCCTACACAAATGCCCAGGACGGGTTGCTTCAAGTTCTTGATTACTTGATCAAGCTGATGAGCCTTCAGATATTCCATTGCTTCTCTTGCCTGGCCTTGTCCTGGGAAGAGAACGCGGTCAGCCTTCTGGAGCATTTCTGCATCATCTGTAAGTACAGGTTCGATGCCTAAACGCTTCATGGCGTTGACTACGGAATAGATATTTCCGGCATTATATTTTACGATTGCTACATCCATAACCTAACGTAATTCATTTCTATTTCTTATATTCCGATGCAAAGGTACACATTTTCTTTTAATTTAAAGAAAATAAAAGCAAAAAGATTACGAAATATAGTAGATTTCTTTCAGAAAGTTAGAAATATGGCGGGATTTTACGTTTTCGTTAAGTGAAAAAGGAGCAATTGGATGTAAACCAACATCCAATTGCTCCTTTTGAAGTGTTTATTTTGATAATCGAAACTACTTAGTTTTCTTCTTCACTGTCTGCTGTGCGGAGAATGATAGAAGTTGCTCCAATGGTGAACAGGGTTCCGTCTTCGATAACGCGGCGTTCTCTGTCGCCCAGAATCTCATTGTCAACGAAAGTTCCTGTATAACTTGGTCCATCACGGAGTACGTATTTCAATTTGCCTTTCTTGTCGCGGCTAACGTTGATTACGCAATGGTTCATGTCAACGCTTGGGTCTACGGTTTCGATAGGGCAGTTGATTCCGCTGTTCTTCATGTAGCGGCCGATGATGTTGTCGCCTAACTGGAGCGGGATGACCTGTTTGTAAGCGAATACGTTCTCGATGACAACGATAGAGCCGTATCCCTTCTCGTTGGCATTCTCGTCAAGTTTTTCCTCTTTGCGGGTTTCGCGGAGCTTGGAAACTCCCATTCGGATGCCAAACTGCTTATTGCAATTAGGACAAACGAAAACGAGACTCTGACCTGCCTGATACTTGGTCTCGTCGAAGGTGATAAAATTATCGCACTTAGGACAACGTACTCTTTTCATATTCTTTTTCTTACTTTTCTGTCTTTATTATAATAATGTGCTGTAGAAGTTTCCGATACTCCTTGCTCTTTGTTCTAGCTATAAACTATAAACTATAAACTCTTAACTGTCAACTATTCTTTTACTTTCGTAATCCAGCCGTCAGTAAAAGCATCATAGTTGTGTAAACGGTTGAGAGCAGTATAAGCTTCGCCCTCGGTAGAGTATGTTCCGTATATAACTTTCACATTATTATCCGTAATCAACACCCTAGCTTCCTTGAATCCTTTGTTCTGGAGGAGTTCAGCATAGCAGGCAGCATTGCGCTTGGTAACACGACTTGCCAAAACGATGCTGTAGTAAGAAGAAGCTGTTTGCAATTCGTTGTCCTGAGCCATGTTGACAGACTTGGCAGGAATGCTTTCTTCTGCCTGTGATTCTGTACTAAGTACCAGTTCTTGAGGTTGCGCAACTTTATTGATCTCCTTAGGCATGATGCGGTTCAACATACCTGTGTCGATTTGGCTCTTCTGAACGGTTGGGGTTCCCAATGGAGAAGAGTAGGTGAAGAATGCAATGAGAGCGATGCAGGCTGCTGCAATATTGCGCAACCAGCTCTTCTTGATGCTGATGAATTCGGCATTTGATTCTTCTTCTTCGTTAACGAACACAGAATTGTTGACAGAGAGTCCACTCTCCATCTTCTGGTTACTATCCTGATTCTTGACTTCGCTTTCTGTACGATTGTTTTCTACTGTCTTTGCTGGCATTTCAATGATTGAAGCAGCAGAATCTTCAGTCTTCTGAACCTCTTCTGCAGAAATCTGTGCGAGTGGGAGCATGTTTAAGCCGCCCAAACCATACAACTCAGGGGTAAGAATGCCCGCCTCGCATGGTTCGAAGGTATAATTTCCGTCTTCGTTCAATATGATGGTGCCAATATCGTTCAGTTCAAATTTGCCTGAATTCTCCAGAGTCTGACGCATCTCTGTCACCTCATCAGCAATGCGGTTCAAAGCTTCCGGATAGCTGATGTCGTATGCTTCAACATACGAAAGTGCAAGGAGAGAATCGTTCATCTGGAGCTGAGGATTAAAGCCAATAGTTCTCAGCGGTGGCAAAAACATGCTGTCTCTGCCATCGTAACGCGCATCTACATGATGAGCCATGAAGCCACCAAATCCTGGGACAATCACGCAATCGTTGCTCAAAAGTAGGATCTCTATATGTCTTTCTAGTCTTTTCACGTTTGCAAAGGTAGTGATTTTTTCGGAAATGACCAACAGAAAATAGAGAAAATTTTCGATGAAATCATAAAAAGTCTAATTTGTTTTGTCGTTTCGGGAAAAAGTATTACCTTTGTGCCTAAAATAAATAAGGTATTAATCGATGAAATATACAGAGACAGAAATTGAAGGAGTCTGGCTGATAGAACCTCGGGTATTTGATGATGCTCGCGGCTATTTCTTTGAAGCATGGAAGCAGGCTGACTTTGATGCTCACGTTGGAGGGCATGTGGAGTTTGTGCAAGATAATGAATCGATGTCGGCTCGTGGTGTGCTCAGAGGACTGCATTATCAGAAAGGTGAATTCTCACAGGCTAAGTTGGTGCGTGTCATCAAAGGCCGCGTGCTGGATGTAGCTGTTGACTTGAGAAAGGGCAGTAAGACTTTCGGTAAATATGTAATGGTTGAACTGAGTGGAGAGAACAAACGTCAGTTTTTCATTCCTCGCGGTTTTGCTCATGGTTTTCTGGTACTGAGCGACGAAGCAATCTTTACTTATAAGGTTGACAACGTTTATGCTCCTGAACATGAAGCCAGCATTCATTGGGATGATCCTACCATCGGGATAGAATGGCCTATTGAGGGAGTAGAGGTACTTACGTCAGAAAAAGACAGAATCAAGGCAAAGTCTTTCGAAGAGGCTTATTATTTCGAGTAGAATTGGCATCAGCTTTTACCGATTAATTTATTTAAAGAACTCATCATGAAAAAGATAGTTAATTTATGGCTGCTCAGTTGTATCTTGACTCTTGTTGCTTGTGGGCAGAAGGCCGAAAAGCAACAGGAAGTAAAGGAAGATACTGCGGCTAAGAAAATGTTGCAAGGCATTTGGCTGAACGATGACTATGAGGATGATGTGGCGTTCCGCGTAAAAGGCGATACGATTTATTATCCTGATTCTACCAGTCAGCCTGTCTACTTCTACATTGCTGGCGATACGCTTGTAATGAAGGGTGCTAATATTGCAAAATATCCGATTGTAAAACAGGCTGAGCATATTTTCCAGTTTAAGGTGCAGAATGGGGATGTGGTTAAGCTGGTGAAGACGGAAGATAAGTCTTATTTGCAGCAGTTCATCCACAACCATGCTTCCGTGGCGCTGAATCAGAATACGCTGATTAAACGTGATACGGTGGTTGTAAGGGGCGATGAGAAATATCATCTCTACGTACAGGTTAACCCAACAAGTTATAAGGTCTACAAGAGTTCTTATAATGATGATGGTGTTGAGGTAGACAATGTTTATTATGATAATATTGTGAACTTGCATGTTTATCATGGTGCCAACTGTCTGTTCTCTCGTGATTTTCATAAGAAGGATTTCGATAAGCAGGTTCCTGCTTCTTTCTTGGACCAGTCTATATTGAGCGACATCGTATTCAATAAGATAGATGAATCTGGCATTCATTATCTTGCTGTTCTGGCAATGCCTGACAGCAGTTTGAGTTATCAGGTTGAGGTTATCATTTCCTTTGAAGGAAAAATGAGAATGCGGGTTAAGAGCTAAAAAAGAAATAAAAAAGTCGCCCTGAAAGGGAAAGCATTGGATGTAAGATGCTTTTGTCCTTTCAGGGCGATTCTTTTTTATGTGCTTATCTTGGAGGAGTAGCTTGATGGCTCAATTTTTAATTGAAGAATCCCAGCAAAGCTCCGGCTGCAACGGCAGAACCAATGACTCCCGCAACGTTTGGTCCCATGGCGTGCATGAGAAGGAAGTTGTGGCGGTCGTATTCCAGACCCAGATTGTTGGAGATGCGTGCACTCATTGGTACGGCACTCACTCCGGCGTTTCCGATAAGTGGGTTTAGTTTCTTGCCTTTTGGCAAGAAGAGATTCATCAGCTTTACGAATAATATTCCGCTTGCCGATGCGATGATGAAAGCAAGAGCACCGAGAGCAAAGATCTTGATGGTATTCAATGTCAGAAACTCTGATGCCTGGGTAGAACAGCCTACGGTCAGACCGAGGAGGATGACTACAATGTCATTCAAGCTGCTGCTTGCTGTCTTGGCAAGTCGGGTTGTCTTTCCACTCTCTTTCAGAAGATTTCCGAAGAACAGCATTCCTAGCAATGGCAAACCGGACGGAACGATGAAGGTGGTGAGAAGCAGACCGATGATAGGGAAGAGAATCTTTTCGGTCTGTGAAACCTGACGTGCCGGTTTCATCTTGATGACGCGCTCTTTCTTGGTTGTAAGCAGTCGCATCAAAGGTGGCTGGATTACAGGCACAAGTGCCATGTAAGAGTAGGCGCAAACCGCAATGGCTCCCATGAGGTTCGGACTCAGTTTGCTGCTCAGGAAGATGGCGGTTGGTCCGTCTGCTCCTCCGATAATGGCAATGCCAGCTGCCTGGTTAGGTTCGAATCCCAGAGCCAGTGCAATCATGTAGGCGCCGAAGATTCCAAATTGGGCAGCGGCTCCAATCAGGATGAGCTTCGGGTTGGAAATGAGCGCAGAGAAGTCGGTCATGGCTCCAATGCCCAGGAATACGAGTGGCGGGTACCAGCCCTGTTTCACTCCCTGGTAGAAGATGTTCAGAACGGAGTTGTCTTCGTATAAACCTATTTCGAGTCCTGCATCGGCACGGAATGGAATGTTGCCAAGAATGATTCCTAATCCGATAGGAACCAGGAGCAGCGGCTCAAAATCTTTCTTGATGGCGAGCCAGATAAAGAGTGCTCCCACCAGTATCATGATGAGGTTTCCTGCCGAGGCGTTAGCAAAGCCCGTGAAGGTAAGAAACTCATTGAAGTTTTGTATGATGAAATCCATAATTTACTTAGAACTTTGAAAGTTAGACATTGATTTACTTTGAACTTTGAAAGTTGAACATTGAACTTTATGATTAGTCTTTTGATTGGAAAAAAAATCATTAGCTTTTTGTCTAAACAGCTTATTACGCGATTGTAACAAGCGTGTCTCCTTCCATTACTGCGTCTCCCTTGTTCACGTTGATGCTGGTAATGGTTCCTGAAGTTTCTGCATCGATGTTGTTCTGCATCTTCATGGCTTCGAGAACGACAACAGTATCGCCTGTGTTCACCTTGTCACCGACTTTCACCTTGATTTCGTTGATAGTACCAGGCAGAGGGGCAACAACTGGTTTGCCTGTAGCAGGAGTTGCCTGTTTGCTTGATGAAGCAGAATCAGAACTTGCTGCAGAACTTGAACCTGCAGCAGAACCTGCGCTTACAACAGAGCTGGCAGAAATGTTGTTTTGTCCATCAGTTAACTTCACTTTCTGCTTACTGCTCTTAACCGGCTGTTTCATTTCCACTTCGAATGGAATTCCATTTACGGTTACATTGGCGATATTGCCTTCAATATCCTGTATTTCAACGACGTAATCTACGCCTTTAACCTTATATTCGTACTTTGCCATAGTTTCTATATTTTAACGTTGTTATTGTTGTTGTTGAATTTCGGAGCATTCCATCTGGTCTGTTTTGGCTTGATGGTGATAATGCCTGATTCTACATCGTGAACATCTTCCAGATATTCCTGTAGTGCAAGGGAGATGACTGCCATGTAAATCTCCTTATCAATACCCTTGGTTTCTAAACCATCTTTCAGAATCACGTTGGTCTTATGACTGAGGTCTTGAGTAACCTCGATGGTCTTCTTTCCTGTCTTATATAATAAGGTGGCGTGCTTCTCAGTAGCACGGGCGATGCGCTGTTTATGTTTCATGTAGGCTCCGAAAACCCAGAACACGATGAAGAGGAGAGCAAGGCAGGCAAATACGATTCCCATTGAAAGTACGGCGATTCCTATTCCGTATGGGTCGCTTTTCTTCAATTGCTGGGCTTTGCTCAAACCTGTGTTTTGAGGCAGATAGCCTGGAGTTACTGATCCGGCAATGGCTTTCTCCCATGTCTTGAAGTCCTTACTCAGTTCAAAACTCTCATCAGCAGCCAACACTGGCACGCTTACGGAGTCTATCAGGTCAACGGCATTTCCGTCATAGAGAGCTATCCAGTTGGGCATCTTTTCCTGTAGAATAAGATTGAGATGAAAAGGTCCCGAGTTAGAAGAATTCTTTGCCTTCCAATGTTGTCCGTTCCTGCCATCCTGGTTCCAGGAACTGCTGTCGAAGATAACGATGCTCTTCTTGCCTCCCAGTGTGGTTCGTGGTTCATTGTTAGGCAATGGACACATCAGCTGTCGGCGAGCTTCAGGCGACATTTTCTTGTCGAGAACCCTTCGGTCGGTGGTTAGGAACATACCACGCACATTATACGTGGTAAAGGAGGAATTGCTTAATTCCACCCATGGTTTGTGCTGCCCGTACTCATCTACAAGATTGGTACGGTTGTCGGTCATCACCTCCGTAATACGGATACTTTTGGCTCCTTGACTCCAAGCGGGCAAGGACGTGATGACTAGCATGGTTATCAGAAATCCCAATTTCTTCATACGCTTACTAACGTTTATAGGGTTATTGTTTCATGTTCCGAAAAAAACTGCATCATGTAGGAACTGTTGCTGTTCCTAGAAGATTCATTAGGTTTGTTTCTTGTGCTCAAAGGTACGAAGAATTTCTGAAAAGACAACAAAAAAGGTGCACAAATTTTTGTCTTTGTGCACCTCTTTTATAATTTATAACTATTTTCAGTTGTTTTGTTAACTTTTGTAAGTCTTACGCTCCGCAGAAGAACAGCACCACGATCTGGGCTGTAAAGATACGGAGGAACATGCTCAAAGGGTAAACTGTAGAGTAACCTACAGCTGGAGCCTCTTTAGAGCAAGAAGCATTTGCATAAGCCAATGCAGGAGGGTCTGTGTAAGTACCGGCGAGCATACCCATGATGGTGAAGTAGTTGAACTTAAACTTCAGGCGGGCAATCGTACCGATGATGAGGATAGGAATAACGGTGATGAGGAAACCGCATCCCACATATTTCAAACCGTCACCCTGTACTACTGTGTCCCAGAATCCGGCACCAGCCTTGATTCCCACACTCGCCAGGAAGAGTACAAGTCCTATTTCTCGCAGCATCATATTAGCCGAAGTCGTCGTATAAGTTACCAGCTTCATGCGATAGCCGAAACGACCGATGAGGATGGCGATGATAAGCGGACCTCCGGCAATACCCAACTTCAAAGGCACCGGCATTCCCGGAATGGCAAATGGGAGAGAACCGAAGATAATACCTACCATAATGCCTACGAAGATAGTGGCAATGTTAGGCGCATCGAGGCGCTTTACAGAGTTACCCATGATTTCAGCCACACGGTTCACATTCTCTTCAGGACCTACAACCAGAATCTTATCACCTACGTGGAAGTGGTGGTTTCTGCCTGCAAAGATGTCCATTCCCTGACGGGAAATACGGGTTACGTTAACGCCGTATACGCTGGAGAAGTGCATCTTACCCAAGGTCTTACCGTTCATTTCCGGACGGGTAACGATGATACGGCGAGAAACAAAGTGCTGTACTTCATCCTTCTCGCGGTCCCATTCAGCTTCAACCTCTGGTCCGATAAAAGCCTTGATGGCTTCAGCATCAGCCTCTGCACATACAACGAGCAATTCATCTCCAACCTCAAACTTAGTCTTGCTGTTAGGAATGCTCACCTCGCCATTGTGGAGCAGTCGTGAACATACAATGTCACGGTTCAAGAATTCTGAAACTTCTCTCAGCGTTCTGCCTGTAATATAAGCATTTTCCACGCGCAAGTGCATGTTGTGGGCCTTAGCGTGTGGGTTTGCAGCATCTTCTTCGTTAAGCTGTTCTTCCTCATCAGCAGTATTAATCTTACAGATGTACTTGATAAGGATAGTAGCACCGATAATGCCCACTACACCAAGAGGATAAGCACAAGCATAACCGTTGGCAATACTTGGAGCACCATTAGGGAAGACGCTGAGCAAAGCCTCGTTGGCAGCACCAAGACCCGGAGTATTGGTAACCGCACCATAGAGAGTACCTACCATCATAGGCAGGTTGTTAGGGTTGCTCGTGTCAAAGAAGAGATAATAGCAACCAAACATCACGAGGATGTTGAGTAGAATAGCGCTAGCCGAAAGCATGTTGAGCGTAACACCACCTTTCTTGAAACTCTCGAAGAAGCCAGGTCCTACCTGGAGACCAATCATGAAGACGAAGAGGATCAAGCCGAAGTCTTGCACGAAAGTGAGAATTTCCTTTGGACCGGTGAAGCCAACGTGGCCAGCCAAAATACCTGCGAAGAGAACGAAGGTGACACCTAACGAAATGCCGCCAATCTTTATCTTTCCGAGGTAAACACCAATAGCTATCACGATAGCGTAGAGTAGGGCGATGTGAGCCACCGACTCGGTATTGGTGAAGAGATTAACAATCCAATCCATGTATTCGTTTTAAAATCAGAAAATTATATTCCTTGTAGTTTACCAAATAATTTTAGAATTTATGTTTTCTGTTGCTTGTTTTAATTGAAAGTTACAGTTCTGTTTATAGAGAGAATCTGTAGATTATTAGGGGATTCAGTTAAAACTGAAAATTGGAGGACATCACATAGGATGCCCTCCAACCTATTTTTTTCTTGTAAAAAATCAAGCCCTTTTTTCAAATGGCTTTCTTTTAAACATAAGATTACTTCTCGATAGCTGCTACACCTGGCAATACCTTACCCTCGATAGCCTCGAGGAGAGCACCACCACCTGTAGAGATGTAAGATACCTGATCAGCCAAACCGAACTTGTTGATACAAGCTACAGAGTCACCACCACCGATGAGTGAGAATGCACCTTCCTTAGTAGCCTCAGCGATTGCGTCAGCAATAGCCTTAGAACCACCAGCGAAGTTGTCGAACTCGAATACACCTGCAGGACCATTCCAGAGGATAGTCTTAGCACCCTTGATGGCAGCTGCGAAAGCCTTGCGAGTCTCAGGACCTGCGTCCATACCCTCCCATCCGTCAGGGATGTTGTTAGATGGGCAAACCTGAGTATTGCAATCGTTCTTGAAGTCATCACCGCAGATAGAGTCTGTGCCGAGTACGAGGTTTACACCGTTCTCCTTAGCCTTCTTGATTACGTCGAGAGCAACGTCGAGCTTGTCATCCTCGCAGATAGACATACCGATCTTGCCACCGAGAGCCTTAGAGAATGTATAAGTCATACCACCGCAGAGAATCAGGTTGTCAACCTTAGTCAACAGGTTCTCGATGATACCGATCTTAGTAGAAACCTTAGAACCACCCATGATAGCTGTGAATGGGCGCTTGATGTTGCCGAGAACTGCGTCAACAGCCTTAACTTCCTTCTCCATCAAGAAGCCGAGCATCTTGTGATCCTTGTCGAAAGAATCAGCGATGACAGCTGTAGAAGCATGCTTGCGGTGAGCAGTACCGAATGCGTCCATTACATATACGTCAGCGTAAGAAGCCAACTTAGCAGCGAACTTCTTCTGACGCTCCTTCATCTCAGCCTTAGCAGCATCGAATTCTGGAGTACCCTTCTCAACGCCAACTGGCTTGCCTTCCTCTTCTGGATAGAAGCGGAGGTTCTCGAGCAAGAGAGCCTCACCTGGCTTCAAGGCAGCTGCCTCAGCATCAGCGTTACCGCAGTCCTTAGCGAACTTAACGTCTACGCCGAGAGCGTCTGATACGTTCTTAACAATCTGAGAGAGAGAAAGCTCTGGTTTAACCTTGCCCTTTGGCTTACCCATGTGGCTCATCATGATGAGCGCACCGCCGTCTGCAAGTACCTTCTTCAATGTAGGAAGGGCACCGCGGATACGAGTGTCGTCTGTTACATTACCATTTTCATCCAATGGCACGTTGAAGTCAACGCGCACGATTGCCTTGTGACCGGCAAAGTTAAAATCTTCAATTTTCATTTTACCTAAATTTTATTTAGTTTATGTACTAATTTATTGTTCTAAACCTTTCTGCTGGTTTCAAAAACCGAAGGCAAAGATACAAATTATATTTGAATCAGCAAAATATAGTAGCGGTTTTTATGATTTTTAGTAGATGAAATTGCCTGTTTGCTATATCGGGTTTGCAAAATTCGTGTTTTGCGCTTCCTTCTGCCTGATTTGTTAAACAAAATGGAGAGAAATGAAATATATTCTTAACAAATTACTTTTTTTTTGGATTTTTCGATAATAAATAGTACCTTTGTGCGCAGTTAAAACGTTATTACATATAAAAGAGATAAAATGGCGAAAGATAAGATTGCTTTTGTGTGCAGCAATTGCGGACAGGAAAGTGCCAAATGGATGGGCAAATGTCCTAGCTGCGGACAATGGAATACATTTAAGGAAATTCGTATTGCTGCTGATTCCGGATCGCAGGCTGCGAAGAATGCCGGAATGACCATGCGTCATGGTGGGGCTGCCACGATGTTTGGCGGGCAGCACAGCGAGCATGATGCTGCGCCGATGAAGCTTCGCGATATTTCTGCGATTGATGAACCGCGCATCGATATGAGGGACGAGGAGCTGAACCGTGTGTTGGGTGGCGGAATGGTTCCTGGCAGTATTACGCTCCTGGGCGGTGAACCGGGAATCGGTAAGAGTACGCTCACCTTGCAGACTATTCTGAACATGACTGACCGCCGCATCCTGTATGTGAGCGGAGAGGAGAGTGCCCATCAAATCAAGCTCCGTGCCGACCGGTTGGCTAAAGGACAGGCGATGCTCAGAGAGGGTTCTTCTGCGGACACACAGAAAACGGCTTCTCTTTCATCAGAAGGAGCCTTTGATCATATTACGGTTCTATGCGAAACGAAGTTGGAGAAAATCTTCAGCCATATCCAGGAAGTGGCTCCACAGCTGATAGTTATAGATTCTATTCAAACTATCGCTACAGAAGAAGTAGACAGTTCGCCGGGTTCTGTTTCCCAAGTTCGCGAGTGTGCAGCCTCCCTGCTCCGTTTTGCCAAGACGAGTGGCATTCCGGTTATTCTGATAGGACATATTAATAAGGAGGGAACACTTGCCGGACCAAAGATTCTGGAGCACATCGTAGATACGGTGATTCAGTTTGAGGGCGACCAGCATTACATGTACCGCATCTTGAGAAGCATCAAAAACCGATTCGGAAGTACTTCTGAGTTGGGAATCTACGAGATGATGCAAGGCGGACTCCGACAGGTGAGCAATCCTTCAGAGTTGCTGCTTACTGAAGATCATGACGGGCTTTCGGGTGTTGCCATCAGCGCAGCCATCGAGGGTGTCCGTCCGTTCCTGGTAGAGACGCAGGCTTTGGTTTCAACAGCAGCCTATGGAACTCCGCAGCGTTCGGCAACGGGTTTTGACCAGCGCCGTTTGAACATGCTCCTGGCGGTTCTAGAGAAACGTGTGGGGTTCAAGCTGATGCAGAAGGACGTGTTCCTGAATATTGCCGGAGGATTGAGAGTAACCGATCCTGCCATGGACTTGAGTGTGTTGGCAGCCGTATTGAGCAGTAATGTTGACACGCCTATCGAGCAAGGCTGGTGTATGGCGGGCGAGATAGGTCTGAGCGGTGAAGTCCGTCCGGTGAGCCGTATCGAGCAGCGTATTGCTGAGGCCGAGAAACTCGGATTCCAGCACATCATCATTCCGAAGTACAACAATCATGGTTTCGATCATAAGAAATATAAGATAGAAATTCATCCCGTAAGGAAGGTGGAAGAAGCATTCCGCTGCCTGTTCGGGTGAAGTAAAAAGTAATCATACAGTTCAAAGTTCATAATTTAAAGTTCAAAATAAAATGAAGGATTCAGTAATCATTGTGAGCGGCGGCATGGATAGCATCACGCTGCTCTACGATAAGAAAGACGAGATTGCACTCGGCATTAGTTTTAACTATGGAAGTAATCATAACGAGCGTGAAATTCCTTTCGCCAAGATGCATTGTGAGCGTTTGGGAATCAAGCATATTACGATAGATTTGGGGTTCATGCATCAGTATTTCAAGAGTTCTCTTCTTGAAGGTGCCGATGCGATTCCTGAAGGTCATTATGCTGCTGATAATATGAAGAGTACGGTGGTTCCTTTCCGTAATGGAATCATGCTGAGCATTGCCATCGGCATTGCAGAGAGTAATAAACTGAAGAAAGTTTTCATCGCGAACCATGGTGGCGATCATACGATTTATCCAGACTGCCGTCCGGAGTTTATCAAGGCGATAGATGAGGCTGCTGAAGCAGGAACGTTCGTTGATGTGCGCGTGGTGGCTCCTTATACGAATATTACCAAAGGGCAGATTGCTGAGATTGGCAAGAAGTTGGGCATTGACTATGCTGAAACCTGGAGTTGCTATAAGGGTGGAGAGAAGCATTGTGGCAAATGCGGAACCTGCGTAGAGCGCAAGGAGGCTTTGGCCGAGGCGGGTATTGAGGATACTACTGAGTATGAAGAATAAGGATGAAGATGAATCAGGCGTTCTTCGTCCCTATATATAATAAGGTGTAATCAGAATAAATATAATAAAAGAAAAATGAAAACAGCGATTTTATCTGCGGCTCTGATGCTTGCATCAACCGTTGCAATGGCTCAGAAGAGCAACTTCCAGTTGAAGGTGGATTTGAAGAATTTCAATTCCGATTCTGTACTTGTTTACAAGGGCAGAAATGTTAAGATGGATACGGTTTTGGTGAAGAATGGCAAGTTTACCTATTCTGCAAACCTTGATAAGGCTGCCGGATACGTTTTCCTCTCACCTGAAACTTATCGTGGTGCAGGTCAGTTTATGTTCAACCTGCCTTGTGTTCCTGGCGAGAAGGCTGAAGTTAAGGGCGATGCAAAGACCCGCTTCGATATTTCGGGTTCTAAGTTCTATCAGCAGTATCATGAAGTAGATGTTCTGCTGGAGAATGCTAATAAGGAGTTGAGAGATTACGAAGCTTCCCTGAACCAGAGAATCAAGAATGGTGAGACCCAGCAGACCATCATGGCAGAATATGAGCAGAAGGCTCCTGCCCTGCAAAAGGCAAAGGACGATAAGATTTTCGATTTCGTAAAACAGCATCCTGATTATGAGGCCTGTGCTACTATCATAGAGCAGTTTGATGATGTCAGCAAGATGGAGAAACTGCTGGGCTTGCTCTCTGAGAATGTGAAGAACGGCAGAATGAAGGCTTTCTACCAGCCAATGGTGGATATGGCTAAGAAGCGTGCTGAGGCTGAGGAGAAGGCTAAGAAGGTGCAGGCTGCCGGTGTTGAGGCTCCTGACTTTACGCTGAAGGATATTAAAGGAAATGATTTCAAGCTTTCCAGCCTTCGCGGTAAGATTGTAGTTCTCGATTTCTGGGGTTCATGGTGCGGATGGTGCATCAAGGGAATGCCTAAGATGAAGGAGTATTACGAGAAGTACAAGGGTAAGTTTGAAATTCTTGGTGTAGATTGTAATGATACAGAGGCTAAGTGGAAGGCTGCTGTTGAGAAGCACCAGTTGCCATGGATTCATGTTTACAATCCAAAGGACAGCAAGGTTCTCAGCGATTACGCTGTTCAGGGTTTCCCTACTAAGATTGTGATTGATGCTAACGGTAAGATTATCAAGACTATTGTTGGCGAGGATCCTGCTTTCTACACTTTGCTTGATGAAGTGTTGGGCAAGTAATGTTAACATAAAACAATGTCGCCCTGTAAGTGCAAAATTTTATTTGCTCTTACAGGGCGATTTTTTGTTTGTTCAGTATTTTATTTCTTTTTCTTCTTCAATTCCAGTTTCGGAATCTTGATTTTCTGTCCGGCTTTTACGGTGTTTGTACCATTCAGGGCTTCTACGTAGCATTCCATGCCGGAACCTAAATAGCGGGTGCTGATCTGTTCGAGGGTCTGACCGGCGCCAACCGTAACGGTTTGGGCAACTCCTATGATTCGGTAAGCTCCCGTGCGTACGCGAGCATCCTTGTCATACTGGGATGATGCTATTTTCGAAGTAGCCTTTTCTTCGGCTTTATCTTTAGCCTTTTCTTTCGCTTCAGCCTTAGCTTTTGCTTCAGTCTGCTTAGCTTTTTCAGCGTTAGCACTTTCCTCATCCGAATTTTCAGCCAGTTTTACTGCTTCTGCAGTTTTAGCCATACGGATGCTGTCTTCCATCGCTTTCTGGCGGAGTTTCTGTTCCTGAGAGAGTGGGGCGGCAGCTGGTTTGGCTGGGACTTTCTTGGCTGGAGCCTGGTGATACTGGTTTAGCTGCATGGCTAGATGATCGCGCTGGGCAGTCATCTGACCATAGTTGAAGGCAAACCATCCCATTCCGCCAATCAAAGCTACTACGATGAGACAGACTGCAACAACCAGATAGCGAGGAATAACAATATGATGAGAATTGGAAGATTCTTCTTCCTCCTCTTCTTCTTCAGATTCATCTGATGCAGGTACTGCAGGTTCAACAACTGCTTTCAGGGCTTGCTGTTGCTGGGCTAATTCAAGCTTCTCTTGCTCCAGTCTTTCCTGCTCCAGCCTTTCCTGCTCCAGTCTTTCCTGTTCCAGTCTTTCCTGCTCTTGCTTTTCTTTTTCAAGCTTTTCTTTCTGTATTCTTTCCTGCTCCAGTTGGGCTTGTTTTAATCTTTCCAGTTTAGCTTGTTCAATAGCAATTTGCTTTGCCAGTTCGTCTTCGTCTTCTTTTTCCTTTTCTGATCCGATTACGACAACCTCCGGATTTGGAGTTGCAGTTTTTTCTTCGTCCAGAAAATCGATTACTTGTGCAGGAGCATCTTCTGTCTGTTCTTCTCCAAACTTCTCATCTATTTCATCGAAATCTACGCCGTCATTTACCACCACTGTTTCAAATTGGGCGAATGGCTTATTCACGATTTCTTTCAGGATGTTGTCAGGCGTGAAGGTGAGTTTGTCTCTGCCTTCAATGGTGAAGCGCTCGCCCGTGTTCACATTGATGCTTTCACGGTCTTTCGTGGCCTGTACCTTAAAGGTGCCCAGCCATTTTATCTTCACCTGCTTGTCGGCTTCGAGTCCCTGGTTGCACACATCAAACATCTTCCGGATGAAGAGTTCTGCTTCCACCTGGCTCAGCCCGCTTTTGTCAGCAAGCAGTTTTCCGAGTGTATTTAAACTGAATTTGCTCATTGCTCATCCCCTCCATTCTTTAGTTTTTCCTTGACAGAAGCAACCGGTCGGAAACCCAACACCAACTTAGGCGGCACCAGCTGGCGCTTCTTGGTAGTAGGATTAACCACCACTCGCTCCATGCGCTTCTTCACTTCGAAGGTGCCAAAATTGGGGATAGAGACAGCTTCTCCATCCTCAAACTCGGCAATCATAGCGTCTATCGCCTTGCGCACCAACTTCTGGGTGTCTTCCTGCGAATAGCCGGTTTGCTGAGCCAGTTCTGCGATGTATTCCTTGTTGTTCATATTTTATTTAATATGTAGTCAAAATTTCTAAAACTCCAGGCTATGGGGGAGAGAATGATTATTTCACCACCTTGCCATAGAGGTCAAATTCCTCGCTTGCAGTAATTTCTACCTGATAGAAACAACCCACGCGCAGACGCTTCTCATCGGCACGGATCAGAACCTCAGGGTCTACTTCCGGAGAGCAGAACTCTGTTCGTCCGATGTAGTAATCGCCTTCCTTGCGGTCGATGATAACGGTCATGGTTTTGCCCACCTTATCTGCCTCAATCTCAGAGCTGATGTCTTGCTGCAGAATCATCAGTTCGTCCAGCCGGCGCTGTTTTACTTCGGCAGGCACATTGTCTTCGTAGTGGGTGGCGCTGTAGGTTCCTTCTTCCTCAGAGTAGGCAAAGGCGCCCATGCGCTCAAATCTCTGTTCGCGTACGAAGTCGAGGAGCTCGTGGAAATCCTCATCTGTCTCGCCTGGGAAACCAACCATCAGCGTAGTGCGGATGTGAATGCCTGGCACGCGTTCGCGGATAGCCTTCAACAGATTGATGGTTTCCTGCTTCGTTACGTGGCGATGCATGCTGGTGAGCATGTGGTCGCTGATGTGCTGGAGGGCAATGTCGAGATATTTGCATACGTTTGGCTTCTCGCGCATAACGTCCAGAAGATCCATAGGAAACTGGTTTGGATAAGCGTAATGCAGGCGAATCCATTTCACGCCCGGAATATCAGCCATCTCGCTGATGAGTTCGGTAATATGATGCTTGCCGTCAATATCTACGCCGTAGTAGGTGAGTTCCTGAGCGATAATCTGAAACTCCTTTACGCCTTCAGCTACCAGTTCGCGCACCTCCTGCAGAATCTCTTCCTTCGGACGGGAAACGTGCTTGCCGGTGATGATAGGAATGGCGCAGTAGGCACAGTGGCGGTTGCAGCCCTCAGCTATCTTGATGTAGGCATAATGGCGCGGTGTGGTGAGATGACGCTGGCCGTTGCAGGATGAAACTTCCGCCTTGCCGAGTTCCTGCAGAAGCTGCTTGTAGTTGAATTTGCCGTAGAACTTATCCACTTCGGGCATTTCTTCTTCCAGTTCCTTCTGGTAGCGCTGCGAGAGGCAGCCCATTACGTAGAGCTTTCTGAGTCGGCCTTCTTCCTTAGCCTGGATAAACTCCAGGATGGTGTCTATGCTTTCCTGCTTTGCATCCTCGATGAATCCGCACGTATTGATGACGACTATCTCGCCCTGAGGGCGCTTGGAATCGTGAACACAATGGTAGCCGTTTGCCTCAAACTGCTTCATCAGCAACTCGCTGTCTACGAGATTCTTCGAGCAGCCCAGGGTAATAATATCTATCTGATTTTTCTTCATTTTCTAATTTTTAAAGAGCGAGTCTACGAATTCTGTCTTGTTGAAGAGCTGCAGATCTTCCATACCTTCGCCCAGTCCGATGTATTTTACAGGCACTTTGAGCTGGTCGCTGATGCCGATGACAACGCCGCCCTTAGCGGTTCCGTCGAGCTTGGTGATGGCGAGCGAGGAGATGTTGGTTACTGCAGAGAACTGCTTAGCCTGCTCGAATGCATTCTGTCCGGTACTTCCGTCGAGCACGAGCATTACCTCGTCTGGTGCCTCAGGCATTACCTTCTTCATCACTTCCTTTATTTTCTTGAGCTCATTCATCAGGTTCACCTTGTTGTGCAGTCGGCCTGCCGTATCGATGAGCACCACGTCGGCGCCGTTTGCCTTGGCGCTCTGCAGGGTGTCGAACGCTACGCTTGCCGGGTCGCTTCCCATCTGCTGTTTCACTACAGGCACACCCACGCGCTCGCCCCAGATGCAAATCTGCTCTACGGCAGCGGCACGGAAGGTGTCGGCAGCTCCCAGAACAACCTTCTTGCCAGCCTTCTTAAACTGGTAAGCCAGCTTGCCGATGGTGGTTGTCTTGCCCACGCCGTTTACGCCTACTACGAGGATAACGTAAGGCTTATGGTTGGCAGGGAGATCCCAGTCTGCCAGGTCATCGCTGTGATTCTCGGAGAGGAGAATGGCGATTTCCTCGCGCAGAATGCGGTTGAGCTCGCTGGTTGAAACATATTTATCGCGGGCCACACGTTCTTCGATGCGGCGGATAATCTTGACCGTGGTTTCTACACCTACATCTGAGGTGATGAGTACCTCTTCGAGATCGTCGAGCACATCATCATCGACGGTAGACTTTCCGGCAACGGCGCGCGCCAGTTTGCCGAACACACTCTCCTTGGTTTTTTCAAGTCCCTTATCGAGAGTTTCCTTCTTTTTGTTGCTGAATAATCCGAATAATCCCATAATCTTGTTTTTTATCTTCTGCAAAGATACTCATTTTTTTTTATTTTATGGCTTTTTCACTTGCTTTTTCTCCCTTTTCAAGAAAAAAAGTAAAAATTTAGAGGGTTTTATGTCATGACAGAAGGTTTTTTACTGATAATGTGGGTTAATAAGGTTTAATAAATAATGTTGTCAGATACAAGAACAATTCGCCCTGCAAAGGGACAGAAGTGGTTTGGCTTCTGGACCCTTGCAGGGCGTTCTGTTTATTTCTTCATCATTTCCTTTACGGCTCTTTCGAGCTGGGTATCATGGCCATTGATGAAATCTTCCGGACTGTTGTAAACCTCGATGTCTGGGTTCAGCTGGGTGTTCTCGCCGAACACGCCACGCATGTCGCGGCAGCCTACCTGAGGAATACCGAATACCAGCGTGTTGTCCATCAGTCTTTCCCACCATACAGCTGTCATGGTTCCTGCTACAGGAGCACCAATTAGCTTGCCGATTCCGAGTTCCTTGTAAACCCATGGAAAACCATGACCATTGCTGTAATCATTCTCGCAGATCATGACGCAAGATGGCTTCACCCATTTGTTGAACGGATCGCGGCCAACGACCTTGCCGTGAGGCACAAACTCCTGATACTGCTTGCCGTTGAGCAGGGTGCAGAGATCATCGTGCAACCAGCCGCCACCATTATGGCGCTCGTCTACGATTACAGCGTCTCTGTTTCGGTTCTTGTCGCTCAGCAGTTCGCTGTAAACGGTGCGGAAACTCTCCGAATCCATCGCCTTTACGTGAACATAAGCGATGCGTCCGCCCGAAATGCTGTCAACGAAAGCGCGGTTGCGGTCTACCCATCGCTTGTAGAGCAGGTTGTTGAGTTTGCCCTGAGAGATAGCCTTCACCGTAACCTCCATCTTCTTGCCCTTGGCGTTTCTGATGCCGAGTCGTACATTCTTGCCAACCTTTCCGTCGAGCAATGGGAAGTAGTCCATTCCGGCTTTAATCTCCTCGCCGTCGATGCTCTCGATGATGCTGCCGGCTGTAACGCCCGTATTCTTTACATCGAAAGGACCACGCTTGATAATCTCCTGAATATTCAGGCCGTCGCCCTGATACTGAGGGTCGAAGAAGACACCCAGATTGGCGGTGGTAAGCGCGCTGTTCGAAGCGTAGTAGCGGGCTCCTGTATGCGAAGCGTTCAGCTCGCCAAGCATTTCGCTCAACATCTCCTGGAAGTCGAAATTGTTGTTGATGTAAGGCAGGAACTTCTCATAGGTCTTGCGGTAACCTTCCCAGTCAACACCATGAATCTTAGGGTCGTAGAACTTGTCTTTCACCTGTCGCCATATGTGGTCGAAGAGATACTGGCGCTCCTCGGCTGGCTTATAGTTGAAGTTAGCCTCAAAGCTGATGTCCTTGGTGCTGAAACCGCTCAGATCCACCTTCTTGATGCTGCTTCCGTTGCAGATAAAGAGGTTCTTCACATCCTTGTCGGTCTGCAGGTTGCCCTGGCCTACGCCCTTCATCACGAGCTTGGTAGAGCCGTCCTTCAGGTCGTGCTGCCAGAGGTCGTAATCATCCTCGAAGGCTGCCTGGTAATAGAGCTTGTCGCCATCTTTAGAGAGGACAGCATCGCCCATGTGCGAAGAATTTGCGGTGAGGCGTACGATTCTGTCGCGGCAGTTTTCGATGTCCAGCTCCAGTGGCTTCACTTTTTCCACCTCTATCTTTCCGGTCTTCTTCTGCTTTTCGTCAGCTTTCTTTTTAGCCTCTTCCTTCTTCTCATCTTCCTTCTTTTCCTTTTCGTCCTTGTTGGCGTCAGCCAGTTCTATTTCTTCCTTGCTCATGTTGAAGCGGTTGTAGGCGTCCAGGTCGAAGAACATGATGTAGGCATCGTCTTCAGCTCCCCAGCTTCCATGACTGCGGTAACCGGCTCTGTCGCTCTGGAAGAGCATTGCCTTGCCGTCGAGCACCCATTTGCCGTTGCTGTCGCTGTAGCCGGAATTGGTCAGGTTGTGAACCTCTTTGCCGTCAGCCTTTACCAGTGCAATATCCTGGTTGTTCCAGCCGCCGTTGCCGATATAGGTTGAAAGGAGCCATTTGCTGTCTGGCGACCATTCGAAAGCGATGTCTCCATCGCTGTAAGAGTAGACGTATTTGCCATCGAGCACGGTGCGGATTTCCTTCGATTTCAGATTGACGATGCGGAGTGCAGCGCGGTCTTCGAAGAAAGCCACTTCCTTGCCGTCAGGAGAGTATTGAGGATACTGCGATGTAATGCCTGTTTTCACCAGCTGCTCTTCCTCGATGTCGGTAGCGTAGGTGAAGTTCTTCTCTTTCTCGTTCTTGATCTTAGACTGGTAAATCTGCCATACGCCGTTGCGCTCGGCTGCATAGACCAGGGCTCTGCCGTCTGGCGAGAAGCTCAGGTCGCGCTCCTGCTGCGGTGTGTCGGTAATGCGCTTGGTAGTGGTGTATTCTACAGAAGTTACGTATACGTCGCCATGCATCACGAAAGCCACTTCCTTGGCGTCTGGCGAAACGGAAATCTCTGTAGCTCCCCAGCTTTTAATCTGACGTACGAGGCTTGGAGCGTCATTATCTGTTGTAATGGAGATGTTCACCTTCTGAGGCTCTCCACCTTCTTTCACGGTATAGATTTCGCCATCATATCCGTAGCAGAGCAGGTCGGCGCTGGATGCAGTGAGGAATCTTACCGGATTGCCTTTGTGGTGGGTAATCTGCTTGTCGCTTGAACTGTTGAGGCTGCGGCGGTAGATATTGAATGTGCCGTCCTGCTCGCTCAGGTAGAAGAATGATTTCTCGTCTGATGTCCATACTGGCGAGCGGTCTTCACCGGCAAAGGTAGTCTGCTTGGCAAACTTTCCGTTACTTTTCAGCCAGATGTCGCGAGCGATAGGTGATTTCTGGTGCTTGCGCCAAGGGTCTTCGTATCCCTTTTTGTCGTGGTAGAGAATGTCGCCGTTCTTGGCGATGCTGATATTCTCCATGGTGAGGGTAGAGAAGAGTTCCGGTCTTCCGCCCTTGGTGCTTACCTTATATACTTGTGGAAATGTGTTGTCGCCGAAGATGATGCTCTGGGCTGTAGGCTGCAGACTGGCTGAGTAGAGCACATGGTCGTTGTCTGCAAAGGCGATAGGTGTTTCGCTGCCGCTGTTGGTGGTGAGTCGGGTAGGAGCACCGCCTTTTGCATCGATTACGAAGATGTCGAGACTTCCTTCGCGGTTAGACTGGAAGGCAATTTTCTTGCTGTCAGGGCTCCATACAGGATGCGAATCGAAGGCTGCATGGGTCGTGAGCTGTCGTGCTTCACCGCCGTTGACAGAAACACTGTAGAGGTCGCCTTTATAAGCGAAGGCGATGGTAGTGCCATCGGGCGAGATGGCTGGGTAGCGCATCCAGAGCGGATGTTCTTCTGCGCTGGCAGAGAGTGCTGCTGAGAGCAGGGCTACTGAAAAGATTAACTTTTTCATTTGCGTATGTTTTATGTTTCAATATGCGTTATAAAAATCTCTTCTCTTTCGGGGTCAGAATGCTGTTTCTTGCTCCTAACGGATGCAAAGGTAGTTATTTTTTGCGATATTTAAGCATAAAAGAAGAAAAAAGTGAGAAAAAGTTTGGTGTATTCAAAAAATATATGTACCTTTGCAGCCGCAAATAAGAAAAGTGGCTGATTGCGTTATTGGTTAGCTGTTTTGCGATTTGAAAAGTGTTGGTTCCGTAGCTCAGTTGGATTAGAGCAACAGCCTTCTAAGCTGTGGGTCTTGGGTTCGAACCCCAACGGAATCACTATAATAGGCAAAATGAAACTTATTTGTACAAAATAGCGTGAGAGAACAATAGTAGTAAGTTGCTTATTCATAGGTACTTATCTCTGTTGTTCTTTTTTGTTTTTATATATATTTTGTCACTTATTCCTCTTTTATGTACTCTTTTCGTAAATGGCTGTTAATCAATATGTTATGAATTTGACGTATTGAGAAATCATCCATGTGTGTTACAAATGTGTTATCAAAAAGCGCTAATGTCGGCTCTCGAATAAACACTACCATGCGAAGTGATAACGTTTTACAGCCGCCCGGCGCAAGTCCATAGGAGGTGATCATCGTGATAAGTACCTCGGTGCCTGTTTCCCTGATGATAATGTGCCTGACATGCGTCCGACATTCGAAGAAATTCGGAAAGTGGATGATAACGGGAAAGAATACTGGAGTTCACGCGAACTTTGTAATGCGATGGGCTATTCGGGATATTGGAAATTCCAGAATGTAATAGACAAAGCAATCAAGGTTGCCAGTGAAAAAGGTATGGATATAGATGACCAATTCAACCACGTGGTTGAAATGGTTAAGCTGGGTAGTGGATCGTTTCGCAAGGTCGAAGCTTTCCATCTATCCCGTATGGCCTGTATGATTATTTCTGAGAATGCTGATTCAAGGAAGTTATTGGTGAAGCAGGCAAGAGCCTATTTTTCTCAATCCGTATCTACAACCGAACTTATGCGGAACTCACTGGAATCCAATATCTTACTGTATAAAACTGCACAGGGTGAGACTCGCATTGAAGTGATTTTCAACAACGAAACTTTTTGGATGTCACAGAAAAAGATGGCTGCTTTATTTGGTGTTGATAGAGCAACTATCACTTATCATATTTCTCAGATTTATGAGTCTGGTGAATTGCAAAGAGAGGCAACTTGTAGAAAAATTCAACAAGTTCAACTGGAGGGAGAGCGTGATGTTGAGCGTGCTCCATTGTTCTACAATCTTGATGTTATCATCGCTGTTGGTTATCGAGTGAACAGCTATCAGGCAACCCAATTCCGTATATGGGCAACTTCTGTATTGAAGGAGTTCATCATTAAGGGTTATGTCTTGGATGATGAACGTCTGAAACAAGGTAAGCACTTCGGCAAGGATTATTTTGACGATTTGCTGGAACGTATCCGTGAAATCCGCACTTCTGAACGCAGATACTACCAGAAGATAACTGATATTTATGCAGAGTGTAGTGCAGATTATGATGCAAAGGCTGAAAGTACCAAACTCTTCTATAAGATGGTGCAGAATATGATGCACCTGGCGGTTACCAATCATACGGCAGCCGAGATCGTCTATGAGCGAGCTGATGCGGAAATGCCTCACATGGGCTTGACTACATGGAAGAAAGCACCGGATGGAAGAGTTCAGAAATCTGATACGATAGTGGCAAAGAACTATCTTTCTGATGAAGAATTGTCTCAGCTCAACGCAATAACAACAAGTTTCCTGGATCTCGCAGAATCTCGTGCAAGACGACACATTGTTACTACGATGGAGGATTGGAAGAATCGCCTGAAGCTGTTGCTTGAAACTATGGACTATGATGCTAAGAGTAGTGCAGGTAAGGTTTCGCAAGAAGAAGCCAGAGAAAAGGCTTATTCTGAGTATGAGAAATATAAGGTTATTCAAGACCGTTCCTATATCTCGGATTTCGACCGATTCAATAGTGGAAATGATGATGATACTCCATTGCTTCCATTTGACATTCATTTGTTTTTCTGATGAAACTCCTTCCTTGTCTTAGCCATTGCTTCCGTAGCCCTATCGTGGGTCTCTATCAGCAATGGACTCTTGTGATATTGCACAATCTTGACTCCGACAAAGTTGTGCCTTTTCTTTTCCTCGATGCATTGAACAATCAAGTCTGGATTGGCAGACTTTGAGGTTGGAGTCTTGTCAAAGTTCTGAATATAGGCAGCATTGGTCAGGAAGAGAATGTCGGAACCTTCCGGTATTTCCTGCATTACCTTCACCATGAGGGTTAGCATCATGCGGAACTCTGTGGTGTGTAGGTCGCTGATTACATCACGGCTGATGATATTGCCGTTATGCTCAATCACAACGGCAGCACCACCAGCTCGCTCTTTATGGCCATAATCACATGAGCCACCTATCCAAACGTAATATGTAGATGTATCTTGTGTCATAATTATTTTATCTTCAATGTCCGCAGATATTCCTTCTGCTCGGGCGTGATTCTGTAGCTCTCAATGGCCTTCTGGATGGTCTTGTTGTGCGTCCAGGGAGCAAGGCGTTTTTGTTCGATGTAGGGAATCGCCTGGTCCCATTGCTTGGCAAGGGCGGTGGCGAAGAACCAGGCTACCATCATCTTTACGTAATACTTTTCGCTCCTTACAGATGCAGGAATTTCAAGATATTCTGCCTTGAAGTCTTTATCCAGATAATGAGACATAAGTGCCTCTATTCCAAAGCGACAAGTATAAACGTGTGACGATTTACTCCAAGTCTTAATCTTCGCCAATAGTTCCTTCTTGTGTTTGGCAAACACCTTCGGAGACATGATGTCGCAAACTGCCCAGTTGTCCACAAAAGGCAGGAAGGTGTCTGTAAGACGAATGCATTCCTCGTAGTCCTTTACCTCAGAAATGAGGAGACCGTGAAGCATGTTCTCATCGTAATATTCATGAGGAAGCTGCTGAAGAAATTCCTTGCATTCTGTCTCCTTTGTAAACTCTTTTGCGAACTTGCGAAGCACAGGCACACGAATGCCTATGAAACTTTCCATAGGCACTCCCGGTGTCAGTTTGGCCTGGAAAGCAGCATACTGCTTATCCTGCATGGCGAACAGTCTTTCTTGAAGTGAAGTCATAAATCTTATTGTTATTTTAACTTTTCATATTCCTCATCGGTCACAGGCTCCAGCCACTCGTTGGAGCTGTTCTCGCCAGGTATTTCAAAGGCGAGGTGGGCAAACCAGCTGTCTCTTGCTGCACCGTGCCAATGCTTCACGTTGGCAGGAATGTGGATGACTGTGCCTGGGAGAATCTCCTGTGCAGGCTTGCCTTCTTCCTTATACCAGCCTCGTCCGGCTACGCCTACCAGCATTTGCCCGCCGCCCTTTGTGGCGTGGTGCGTATGCCAGTTGTTACGGCAACCAGGCTCAAAGGTTACGTTTAAGAAAGGTATCTGACTGTCGGATATTTGTGCCAGATAACTGTTGCCCTTGAAGTACTTGGCATAAGCGGTGTTAGGCTCACCGATAGGGAAAATCATCTCGCGCTGGAATGCAGCTTTCGCATCGTCGCCTTTTACATCCTCGCTCCACACTTCCTTAGCCAGATTGAATGCTGCCCAGGCTTTTGGCCAGCCGGCGTAGAAGGCGATGTGGGTGATGATCTCTGCCGCTTCCGTGCGAGTAATTCCATTGTTCTTTGCTGACTGCAGGTGATATTTCAGCGAGCTGTCGGTGATTCCTTGACTGATGAGCGAAGTGATGGTTACCAAACTGCGGTCACGCAATGAAAGCAGGTCATTGCGGCTCCATACTTCTCCGAAGAGGATGTCGTCGTTGAGGTGAGCGAACTCTGGGGCAAACTCACCCAGTTGGGTGCGCCCTGCTGTCTGTACTATTTTCTTCATTGTATCATTTTTTTAATTCTTCTCCATATTTTCAAATTCTTCTCCAGGAAACATCTTCGATGTAAAAAAAACAGTTATTCTATATATGCTTCATTATATTTAAGCAGTCTTGCGGTACTCGCTTGGAGTCTTTCCCGTCTGTGCCTTGAAAAAGCGGACGAAGTGCTGAGAATATTCAAAGCCGAGGCGCTGGCTGACTTGCGTAATGGTTAAGGTTTCATCTACAAGTAGTTGGCGGGCTGCTGAAAGTAGTCGGTCGTTGATCATACTCTTAGCGGTTTTGCCAGTCTCTGTCTTGACTAATTCACCGAAATATTTGGTAGAATAGCAGCATTTGTCGGCAAAGTAGGCTACGGTAGGCAGCCCTTCATGCTCCGCTTTCCGGGCAATGTATTCATCGAGCAGAGAGATGAACTTCTTTACCACCGAATGATTAATCTCCTCGCGAGTGATGAACTGGCGGTCGTAGAAGCGCAGACAGTAGTTCAGCAGCAACTCGATGTTAGAAACGATGAGTTCACGCGAATGCCTATCTATAGGATGCTCGAGTTCCTGTCCAATCATTGAGAGTACATCACGGAAGATGTTTACCTCGGCAGCGGATAAATGTAGTGCTTCGTTGCTTGTATAGTCGAAGAACTCATAGCGGGAGATGTTCTTGCCAAGCTGGGTGCGGTTGAGCAGCTCGGGATGGAAAATCAATACCGTATATTTGGCTATCGGAACTCCTGGAATGGGTTCTACTTTAATCGATTGTCCCGGAGCAAACGAGGTGACGGTCATCTCGTCAAAGTCATATTCTGTTCTGCCGTATGACAATTTACATCCCTTGTTTTCCTTCAGGAAGAGGGCGTAAAGTCCGTAATGGTGCACAGCCTCCTGTATAGGAGAGGTGTTCTCTACACGCGCAATGCTTACCAGAGGATGAAGTGTTTTCACCCCTATGAAGTCATTGAACTCCTGTATGGTATTAAAGAATAATTCCTTCATAATCCTATGCTTTAAATTTCTAAAACGTTCTAATTCATTTTTTACGGGTACAAAGATACGCACATTATCTATATTTCTTTATACCTGAAATTCGGAAAGTATTACCAGTAATGTGGATAAGCGATGCTCACTCCCATATTGGCGAAATATATCTGCAAAAATACAAAAAATAATCAGAAAAGTGATTATGTGGATGGATTTTGTTTGCAGGGCTAACTTGATTTAACCTTTATTCAAGCTTCGCAAGTGAATAGTTACTTTTTTATTTTTTACTTCTGTATCTTTTGAAGGTCTAAATATTGTTAGTACGACAAATAATATAAAAAAGAAACAATAGCATTATGAGAAGATTATTTATAAGTCTGATGTTGACTTTGACAGCATTTATCGTTAACGCCCAACCTTCTGCCATCGCTCCATGCGATTATCAGCAGATGCTGAAGAAGGGAATCGATGTTGATTGGTGGGGAAGAAGTGAGAAAAATAAATATGGTGCCTATTCGGAGACGGCAGTTAAGAGATTTGCACAGCAAGGTATCAAGCATGTAAGATTCCGTTTGCATCATTATCATTTTACAGATGAGGATTTCAAGAGACTGTTTTCGCAGATAAATACCTGCATGCAGTATGAGCTGATTCCGATTATAGCCTTCTCAGCCAAGCCTTACAAGGAGAATCCGAATGCTGGGGAGCATGAGAAAGTAGTAGAGTGGTGGAAGAGAATGGCAGAAAAATGTAAGAATCTCTCACCATTGGTTTCGTTTAATCTGATTGTAGAGCCTTCGGGTCAAGTAAAAAAAGATGTGGCGGAACTCAACTCCCTTTATGAGGATTGTGTTACGGCTATTCGCAAGACTAATCCTAAGCGAATCGTCTTTATAGCACCTCCGAAACTGTCTCATCCAGAAGGTCTTAAAGATTTGAAGATTCCTTCGATGGGAAATGGTTATCTGATGGCTGAATGGCATTTCTATGCTGCTGGTCCCAGCAAGTCAAACGACAAAAAACGCTGGATTACTGGCACGGCAGAGGAAAAGCAAAAGATAAAGAAAAGCATCAAGGTGGCAGTTGATTGGCAAAAGGAAACTGGTATTTACACCTGGGTTGGGGCTTGGATGCCTGGCGCTTATAACAAAGACGATAATTACAGTGTAAAAGAACAGACTGAATTTGCATCATTCATGACCCAGCAGCTTGATAAACATGGAGTTCCTTTCGCCATTAATGCCGATCATCATTTTTATGATTATAAGGCTGAACAATGGATTCCCAAATATAAAGATTTGTTGAATACAATATTTATGTGATATTTAAATGAATCTTTTTCGTAAAGAGCGGCCTTCAGGTCGCTCTTTTGAATCAGCTCCATCATGCCTGTTGCTGAATATATTTCAGGAAAATTCATGTTCATTTATTTTATCCTTTGTACTTAAACACTTTCACCATATCCTTGTCGCCACCCCCTTCCAATAAATCCCATTCTTTTTAATGCTCATATACTAAGTTATTTATTTTGTTATTAATTCATGTGCAAATACGCCATCAGCGCAATCTGTATCAGCAGAATATGTAATGTATTTATGCTCATTTTCCTATTTTACTCCTTTATTCTGTTCTTGTCCACATCCACCTTGATGATTCGGATGCGGTCGCCCAACACACTCTTCACCTGTTCCAGAATGGGGTACATCGCCTTACAAGGTTGGCACCAGGTAGCAAAGAAATCGACCAGAACAAGCTGGCCACTGTTTATTACATTATTGAATGTCTCCATAATTATTTGTCTATTATCTGAATAAATCTGCCATCGTCAGCTGGCATTGGATGTCATCAGAATAGCCGCCCGGCGCAAGTCCATAGGAGGTGATCATCGTGATGAGTACCGTTTTCTCGGTGCCTGTTTCCCTAATGAAGGTCTCCCTTCGGTTGCGGATGCGGTTGTCCTCTTCTTCTGTAATAACGTAAGGGACGCTGGATTATTGCATTGTCTTGATAAGTGCTAAAATTAATATATTCTGACATGTTTCTTTCTTTTTGCATAAATAACATTAAAAATCATACTTCTTATAAATGATTAGTGGCGATTTCATCTTTTTTTGTATTTTTGCTATTCAATATTGTTGAACGTCAATACAAAAGAAACGGAAAAGATATGGATGAGAATAATGTGCCTGACATGCGTCCGACATTCTAAGAAATTCGGAAAATGGATGATAACGGGAAAGAATATTGGAACTCACGTGATCTTTGTAATGCGATGGGCTATTCGGGATATTGGAAATTCCAGAATGTAATAGACAAAGCAATCAAGGTTGCCAGTGAAAAAGGTATGGATATAGATGACCATTTCAACCACGTGGTTGAAATGGTTAAGCTGGGTAGTGGATCGTTTCGTAAGGTCGAAGCTTTCCATCTATCACGTATGGCGTGTATGATCATTTCTGAGAATGCTGATTCAAGGAAGCTGTTAGTGAAGCAGGCAAGAGCCTATTTTTCTCAATCCGTATCTATAACAGAACTTATGCAGAAATCCCTGGAATCCAATGTCTTACGATTCCACTTTATGAAGAAATCTATCTGCATAAAGACCGGACATATTGGAAGCAGTTGGAGCAAGAGGCTGCGAAAATGGCGCAGGAGGCTCAATGCAAGTATGTGGACAATAAAAAATACGCACATTCTCCAAAAGAGTTCTACAGCCGTGCGTCATCTTCAATTGGTTATAAATGACTATTGTCAGAACTGCAGATAATACGTACCTTTGCAGCGCGAATTAAAACAATAAATAATATGACATTTAAATCATTTTTACCAATGGCTGCCTTATGCGTGCTAGCATCGTGCAGCAACTCTTCAAAGCAGGAGAAAGCAGACAGTTCTTCAGCTGATTCTGTTCAGACACCTGTCATGAGTTTTCAGAATTGTGACCTCACGCTTGGCGGTATTCACTTCACCAAGATGCTTAATGAAGCCGACAAGCAGGTGAGCGAGAAGGCTGGTGTCATCACTTTCGTTGCTCCTGAGAAAACCGATTTGTTCATCGACCCCAACGATGCAAAGCTGACCGCCAATACGGCAAAGGTGCTTTTTACGGAGGTTGACAACACCAAGCCCTTTACATTCTCTGCCAAAATGAAGCCGGGCTTTACTCCTGATGGACTCTATAATGCAGCAGATATTGTTGTGATGGCCAACGACACACTCTATCAGAAATTCTGCTTCGAACAGGATGAACGAGGCAAGCACCGTGTGGTGACCGTGCGCACCGTGGGGACGAGCGATGATAACAACCATGAGGTTGTGAATCAGAATTTTATCTATTATAAGATAAGTTCTGACACAAGAACCATCGCTTCCTATTATTCGTTGGATGGCAAGGAATGGCAGATGGTTCGCCTTTACCGCAACAACTATCCCAAGAACCTGAAGGTGGGCATCAGTTCTCAGGCTCCTCAAAAAGGAGTATGTGTGAGTGAATTCTCAGAGTTGCGCCTATCAACCGAGACGGTGGGTGACTTCCGAATGGGAGAGTAGAAACCGAGTCAGAGTAATCCCATCACATGTGCCAGTTTGCATGCTTCGATGGCACGATCTACCTTCAGTTTCTGGAGAATGTTCTGGCGATGGCGGTTCACGGTGTTGATGCTGATGCAGAGATTGTCTGAAATCTCTTTCGACAGCAGTCCCTGGTCGATAAGACGGAGCACTTCCATCTCCCGTTTAGAAAGTATATTTTCGTAATCCTTATGCGTCAATATCCGCACCTCTCCGGTTCGGGTATTGGCGAATTTTGCTTTCCTGTCCTCATCAGTTGCCAGCGTATAGATGCAGGCGCAGAGCAGCAGGCAACCGTTCTTATCGGTGGCAAGCGGAATCATTCGATGCTTCACCCAGCGGTATTCTCCGCAGGCATCTTTTACCCGCAGGTAGTTGCAGAGCACATAATCACGATAGTGCTGGGGGGTAGAGTTGCCGGCGATGTAGCGAAGGAAGGCAATCTCTTCTGCATGGCGCCTGCTGAGATCATCGGGATGGCAACGGTCGAAGATGAAATTCTCGTAAAGCGAAGGCAGCTGGCTGACCCGTTCCTCCGGCGAAATGCCCAGCACGTCGGCCACTCCGCCGAAGTAGCAGTAACTGCAGTTTCTGCGGTTGTCTCCCATCGAGACCACTGCATTCTCTGCCAGGGCGTATGTCCGGACTATCATCTTACATTCTGTAAGCATCTGTTCTTCATCGCTTTCCGTATCAAACGCCTGCGAGAGATACAGTTGCTCTATTGGTTCGAAATTCTTGTCCATATTTTCTTCATGCGCTATTCATTAGATGCTTGTGCGCCTATAATCCAGGAGGATAAGCCATGCTCAATCCCCATATTGGCGCAATATATCTGCAAAAATACAAAAAATATTCAGAAAAACAGATTATATGGATTAATTTTGTTTGCAGGGCGAACTTGATTTAACCTTATTTTATAAGATAGAGGGATGCTGAGGGATGTCTTGAGTGCCTGGGGATATTTTGAAAACAGAAATCCTTAATGACCTTAATGACCGTGACCTTAATGACCGGAAACGCCCCTAAACATTCATTTGTTTTTCTGATGAAACTCCTTCCTTGTCTTAGCCATTGCTTCCGTAGCCCTATCGTGGGTTTCTATCAGCAATGGGCTCTTGTGATATTGCACAATCTTGACTCCGACTGAGTTGTGCCTTTTCTTTTCCTCGATGCATTGAATAATCAAGTCTGGATTTGCCGACTTTGATGTTGGAGCCTTGTCAAAGTTCTCAACCTATTACATTCCTCTTCCTCAGCAGCTCGCGAGCTTTGCCTGATATTTCCATGTCGTTGAGGGGATATCCCAGTCTCAAACACTCGAATATCGCTTCGGTCGCTATTTGCCTATATTTTTTGCTCACGTTCATAAGATACTGCAGAGCTGTTTGACCGCTAACCAAATATATAGTCGATAATTTTTCTTCCATAATTCTCCATTCTAATGACTTTTATGCAAATGTTCAGATTCTCCTGCATTCGTTCCTTATGAACAGTCTTCGGGATGATGATTACATCGCTCTGCAACAGCCAGTGCAAGGCTACCTGTGCAGCAGTCTTGCCGTATTTCTCGCCTATCTGGGTGAGGGTAGGGTTGGATCAGGTTCCACCTGATAAACACCATAACCCAGTTGCGGCATTTCCACGCCATTGCTTAACTTTATCTTTACCATAATCAAAATGTTTTAAAAGTTCGTTTACTAAACTTTCGCAAGTGATGGCACACCTGCATAATTTAACATAAAATAGGAATAA
>OOAD01000024.1_pt1 | contig 100804 bp, 72 predicted proteins | sample 1671151 | NCBI WGS metagenome assembly OOAD01 (sample SAMN06348127, study PRJEB24527) | human gut metagenome | biome: human gut; feature: ankylosing spondylitis patient; material: feces | host: Homo sapiens | place: China | collected 2015-10
TGATGCAAAGATAAGATTTTTTTCTTTCTTTCCCCACTATTTATCGGGTGAGCCCTTATCTATCAGCATACCAACGAGTTGCTAGGGAGAGAAAATGAAAAAGGAGAAGCTGTAGCCAACTTCTCCAATTCTGTACCCAGAGCCGGGGTCGAACCGGCACGGGTTGCCCCACTGGTGTTTGAGACCAGCGCGTCTACCGATTCCGCCATCTGGGCTTCTTTTCGGCTGCAAAGATAAATATAAATTCTGAATTGACAAATTTTTAATTGAAAAAACTTAAAATAATTGGTTATACAGACAATAATGCTTATCTTCGTATTCGTAAAACAATCTGTAAATACAATGAGTGTGAATAAAAACAATTATTGTCTTATTTTGGCCGGCGGCAAAGGACGCCGCCTGTGGCCTTGCAGCCGCGAAGACCGTCCTAAGCAGTTCTTGGATTTCTTTTCGACAGGACGCACGCTTCTTCAGCAGACTTACGACCGCATGGCCGGATTTATTCCTTCTGAAAATATTTATATCAGTACAAACCACATCTATCACGACCTGGTGAGGGAGCAGCTGCCCGAGCTGCCCGAGGAGCATATCCTCAGTGAGCCTATCTTCAGGAACACGGCTCCGAGCGTGGCCTGGGCTACATACCGCATCCTGCATAGGGCCGACCGCGACGCGCGTCTCGTGGTGGTGCCGTCGGATCAGGCTGTGTTCAAGGAGGATGTGTTCAAGACTGACGTTATCAACGGTCTCGACTTTGTCGGCAGCCACGACTGCCTGCTGACAATGGGCGTAAGGCCTACGAGACCTGAGCCCGGCTATGGCTACATACAGACGGGCGAGCCTTCTGAGCGCGACGATGTGTTTAAGGTTAAGTCGTTTACGGAGAAGCCCGACCGCGACTTTGCGCGAATGTTCATGGAGAGCGGCGAGTTCTACTGGAACACAGGGCTGTTTCTTTCTAACGTTAATTATCTCTGCGAGTGTCTTAAGCGCATATTCCCTCCTGTGCTGAGAAAGCTTGAGGCTTCGGGGGCTGAATACAGCATGGAGCGCGAGCTTGAGTTTGTCAGGGAGAACTTTCCGTCGTATCCCAACCTGTCGATAGACTATGGCATACTTGAGCACAACGAGAATGTGTATGTGATGATATGCGACTTCGGCTGGGCCGACCTTGGCATGTGGCACTCTATATATGAGAGCATGAGCAAGGGCGAGGGCGACAACGTGGTTATCGGCTCGCGCGTGATAGCCGACGACAGCCGCAACAACATCATTAAGTTGCCTGACGACCACATGGGCATAATAAACGGGCTCGACGGATATATCGTGGCCGAGAAGGGCAACGTGCTGCTTATATGCAAGAAGGAGGATTCGTCGGCGCTTATACGCAAGTATATCAATGAGGTGCAGGTAAAGTATGGCGACGAGTTTATTTAGTCCTGCCGCCTATTATGTATAAAAAGAGTGAGGAGCGCCAGGCTTTGTTTGTGCCTGGCGCTCCTCACTCTTTTTTTCTTGTGCCGCCTTCGTGGCTTCATGCTTCTGCCGTATTATTCGCAGAAAGCGGCATATATCTTGTCTGCTGCTTCTTTAAACTCCTGCTCTGTAAGTTTCAGCTTGGGGTTAGAGAAGAGCATGTCTTTCTCTGTCTGCATGGGCACGAGGTGTATGTGTGCGTGTGCCACTTCGAGTCCGAGCACGGCCATGCCCACCTTGCGGCACGGGAAGGCCTTCTTTATAGCCACGGCCACTTTCTTTGCAAACACCATCATTTCGGCTATCTCGTCGTCGTTGAGGTCGAAGAAGTAGTCAACCTCGCGGCGCGGTATCACCAGCGTATGTCCCTTTGCAAGCGGGTTGATGTCGAGAAATGCGTAGAACTTGTCGTTTTCGGCGCATTTGTAGCTGGGTATTTCGCCTGCAGCTATTTTTGAGAAAATATCCATGATGTTATGTTTTTATATTATTGTATGTAAGGTCCTTAGGGCTTATGGATGTCGTGTGTGATGAGGCTTCAGTGTCAGGAGTCTTCGGCTTGCCTGCCTTAAAGCCTCATGACAGCTGTATCTCATGAGCTTTATTCTACGGTAATCTTTTCTATGCGCAGCTTTATGGTTCCGCGTGGTATCTTTATTTCAACCTCGTCGCCTACCTTCTTGTTGAGCAGTCCCTGTGCAATAGGTGTCTTTATCGAGATTTTGCCTTCGCGCAGGTTTGCCTCGCTCTCGCTCACGATTGTGTAGCTCATCTTGGCGTTGTTTGCCAGGTTGGTCATTTCCACTTTTGACAGAATCTGCACGCAGTCTGTGCTCAGGCGCGATGTGTCAACAATCTTGGCTTCAGAGATAGCAAGCTTAATCCTGTTGATCTTGTCTTCAAGATGTGCCTGTGCCTCCTTAGCTGCATCATATTCTGAATTTTCGCTCAGGTCGCCTTTGTCTCTGGCCTCTGCAATTGCCGCTGACGCCTTGGGACGTTCGACACTTTCCAAATGTTTTAGTTCGGCCACTAACTTGTCGTAGCCTTCTTGTGACATGTAAGCCATAATTTATTGGTTTTAAAGATTATTATTATTTTTGGGACAGACAAAACGAAAGATTCCGGCATGTTTCTCAATGTCGGAATCCTTGATCTTGCCTTTCCTTATGTTAATTCATTTTATTCTTGTTGGCAAAGGTAGGCTTTATTTTTCAAATCAACAACTTTTTAGTGCTAAAAATAGTTAGTTCTTGCCTCCAGCCGTGCTAAATTTTGTTCTCTGTGCCGTCTCGTCGGCGTGTTTCGGGCGTGGCTCCGGGCGCGCCGCTTCTGTCATGTTTTTATCATGCCGGTCTGTATCCTGTCGTGCTGCAAAGGCCGTCAGATGCTGTGGTACGGGCGGACAGCTTACATATTGTTATCCTTCTGATTGTCAGCGCGTTAGCAGACGTGTTGCAAAACGTGCCCTTTTGCCTTGCAAAACATGGCCTTTTGCATGATGAAAGACCACCTTTCAGAGTCCGAAACGTGGCCTTTTGCAAAACGCCTTGCCGGTGTATGCGCCGGGTGTTGCCGGCTTACGGTTGGCGTGAGCATTCCGCCTGAAAATGTATTTTTATGCTTAAAGTTTACAAAATGTAAGCAGTTTTAGTGGCGCAGACGTGTTGCAGCCCAACTTTTTTGTAACATTTGCGTAATTTTCCTTGTTAAAAATAAATTTTTTCCACTTAAATTTGTAACTTCGCAGCTTGTAAGTATAACCTAAAAATCTTAGCAATGTTGTCAACAGAAGAAAGAAAATCTATTATAGCCCTGATTCACAGTCAGGTTTTGCCGGCAATAGGCTGCACAGAGCCTATTGCCGTAGCTCTTTGTGTGGCAAAGGCCAGAGAGCTGCTCGGGACTCTTCCTGAGAGCATAGACATAGAGCTTAGTGCCAACATCTTGAAAAACGCAATGGGAGTGGGCATACCGGGAACAGGCATGATCGGCCTGCCCATAGCCGTGGCTCTTGGTGCCATAGTAGGCCGTCCGGAGCTTGAGCTCGAAGTGCTGCAGGACAGCAACAAGGAGGCCGTTGAGTGCGGCAAGGCGTATATCGCCGAAGACAGAATACACATAAGCCTGAAGGAGGATGCGCCCGACAAGCTTTATATAGCCGTGAAGTGCAGCGCCGGCGGTCATGAGGCCGAGGCAAGAATAATGCACATGCACACCAACTTCGTTTACCTGCGCAAGGATGCCGACGTGATGCTTGACAATATGGCCCCGAGAGAAGAAGAGGCAAAGCAGGTTGAAGTGGAGCTCACTCTGCGCAAGGTCTACGAGTTTGCCACCGAGACCGACATCGAGGAGCTGAAGTTTATCCTCGACGCCAAGCGCATGGACGAGACTGCCGCAGCAGCAGGCCTGCGCGAGAACTACGGCCACACGCTGGGCAAGACCATGTGCAGCCCGCTGGGCAAGGGCATAATGGGCGACAGCATATTCTCAAAGATACTTTCGGCCACAAGCTGCGCCTGCGACGCACGTATGGCCGGCGCCATGGTGCCCGTGATGAGCAACAGCGGCAGCGGCAACCAGGGCATCTGCACCACCATGCCGGTGGTAGTGTTTGCAGCCGAGAACCATAACACAGAAGAAGAAACAATACGCGCCCTCATCATAAGCAACCTTACTGCCATATACATCAAGCAGCATCTGGGCTCACTTTCAGCCCTCTGCGGATGCGTGGTTGCCAGCACGGGCAGCAGCTGCGGTATAACTTACCTTATGGGAGGCAGCTATGAGCAGCTGTCGTATGCCGTGAAGAACATGATAGCCAACCTCACGGGCATGATATGCGACGGCGCTAAGCCAAGCTGCGCGCTAAAGCTTACTACAGGCGTGAGCACGGCAGTGATGAGCGCCATGCTCGCCATACAGAACAAGCATGTAACCTCGGTAGAGGGCATCATCGACGACGACGTAGACCAGAGCATACGCAACCTTACAGAAATAGGCAAGAGAGGCATGGACGAGACAGACCGCTTCGTGCTTGATATAATGACACATAAAACCCAGAAAAAATAATGAAACTTTTAAAAACAACATTCCTGACAGCGCTGCTCGCCATGTTCACACTGGCCGTTGCAGCACAGATGCAAGACCCGGTTCACTTTAAGGTGAGCCAGAAAAAAGTGTCGCCCACAGAGCTTGAAGTTATTTTTACAGGGCGGATAGACAAAGGATGGCACGTGTATTCAACCGGACTGCCTGCTGACGGTCCTATTTCTGCCACTCTGCACACAGAGAAGGCCGAAGGCGTTAAGGCTGCCGGCAAACTCTCACACAGAGGAAAGGAGATAAGCCAGTTTGACAAAATGTTCGGCATGAATCTGCGCTATTTCGAAAACAGCGTTACTTTCGTGCAGAAATTCAAGATTGTCGGCAAGACATACAAAGTAAGCGGATATCTTGAGTATGGCGCATGCAACGACGAAAACTGTATCCCGCCCACACAGGTTGAGTTCGCATTCAACGGCGAAGGACCTGCCGACGCTCCTGAAGCAGAGGAAACTACCGAGGCTGAGGCTACAGACACAACAGCCGCAGCAGCAATGGCAGGAGCCGACTCGCTGCAGACTGACACAGCCGCTGTAAACGCACAGGGCGACCTCTGGAAGCCTGTTATCGACGAACTGCAGAACTTCAACGGCGGCGACACAGGTTCAAGCCGCTCTTGGATATATATCTTCCTGATGGGACTTGTCGGAGGTTTCGTGGCTCTGTTCACTCCTTGCGTATGGCCTATCATACCTATGACCGTAAGCTTCTTCCTGAAGCGTACAAAGGATAAGAAGAAGGGTATACGCGACGCCATAACCTATGGTATCTCTATCATCGTTATCTACCTTGCCCTCGGACTTGCCATCACGGCCATCTTCGGTGCAAGCTCGCTCAACGCGCTGGCCACCAATGCCGTGTTCAACATATTCTTCTGCCTGTTGCTGGTAGTGTTTGCCCTGTCGTTCTTCGGCTGGTTCGAGCTCACTCTGCCTTCATCATGGACAAACAAGGTTGACAACAAGGCATCGTCAACGAGCGGTATGCTGAGCATCTTCCTCATGGCGTTCACGCTTACACTCGTTTCGTTCTCATGTACAGGTCCTATCATCGGCTTCCTGCTCGTTGAGGTCAGCACATCTGGCAGCATCGCAGGTCCTGCCATCGGTATGCTCGGCTTCGCCATCGCACTGGCTCTGCCGTTCACACTCTTCGCCCTGTTCCCCACATGGCTCAAGCAGGCTCCTAAGTCAGGCAGCTGGATGAACACCATCAAGATTGTGCTCGGATTCATTGAGCTGGCTTTCGCCCTCAAGTTCTTCTCTGTAGCCGACCTCGCTTACGGTTGGGGACTGCTCGACCGCGAAGTGTTCCTCGCTCTCTGGATCATCATCTTCGGCATGCTCGGCCTTTACCTTATCGGCAAGCTCAAGTTCCCGAGCGACCAGGGCAACACAGACGCAATGCCTGTTCCGTGCATCGTGCTCGGTATGATTTCGCTTGCGTTCACAGTATATCTTATCCCGGGCCTCTGGGGCGCTCCCTGTAAGGCAGTCAGCGCATTTGCTCCTCCTATCAACACTCAGGACTTCAACCTCTATCATAACGAAGTTGAGCCTAAGTATAAGGACTACGAGCAGGGCATGGCAGCAGCTGCAGCTGAGGGCAAGCCTGTTGTTGTTGACTTCACAGGATTCGGATGTGTCAACTGCCGTAAGATGGAGGCAGCCGTATGGACCGATCCTCAGGTAGCCGACAAGCTCAACAACGACTTCATCCTCATCTCACTTTATGTAGACGACAAGCAGCCGCTTGACAAGCCTATCGAGGTGGTTGAGAACGGACGTAAGCGCAAGCTCCGCACCGTAGGCGACAAGTGGAGCTATCTGCAGCGCAGCAAGTTCGGTGCAAATGCACAGCCGTTCTATGTTATTCTCGACAACAAGGGTATGCCTGTTGCAGGTTCTTACAGCTATGACGAGAATATCGGCCATTACACCGACTTCCTCAACACTGGTTTGAAAAACTATAAGAAATAATTGATTTTAATAGGCAGTTTTGTTGATTTATGTCAATAAAACTGCCTATTTGTAAATATTTTATCATATTTAGATATCAATTTGGTTAAAACTTTCATATCTTTGCACTGTGTTTTTCATAGTATTAGATTTAAGGTTAACAAAAGACAGGGACTCAGCGGAGTCCTTTTTTTATGCCCTTACGTCTGCTGATGCGTTTTGTTCCGTGCCTTTTTAGTCCCCGTTTATCAGTTTTTTTATTTTCAGTGAGCTATATATGTCGCATTGCGGCATGTGTCCTTTCATGTTTCAATATGCCAGCTTTTGCATGCCGAAACGTGTCCTTTTGTCGTGCGAAAGGGCAGCTTTTATAAATTAGCCGCTTGACGTAAAATTGCCCGTTGTGCCGTATATGCTGTCTTGATTCCGTATAAGCATAGCCGCTCTCATCCGTATTATGCTTTCCGGTCATCTGTACAGCTATTGTCGTCTGTAGTTTGTTGCAGGTCGAAATGCACACGGATAAGCAGGTGAAGAATGCCGAAAATGTTTCGGCAAAAACTCATCACTCGTCACATTCCTGTCTATTGCGCTGATTGTCAATGCGTTATGGCGTGATGAGTTGCCTGCCGGACTCGTCACATTCGGGTTTCTCTGCCGTTGGTGTGACGAGTCGTAGTTTCAACTCGTCACACCGTAACGGCTTGTCTGTCAGAATGTTATGCGCCTGTGTGACGAGTGACGAGTTTCTTCCGAAAATCTTTTTGCGTTGTTTTGCCGTTGACCTTTCCTGAATTTTGTGGTTCTTCCGCAATTTAGTTGAAGCCTAGTTCACTAAACACCATCTTATAACATTTATAACATAACGCAAAGAGACTATTTCAACTAAATTGCGGAAGAACCAATTTGGTTGACTTCAAGCTGGCTTTTTCCTGCTTTATGTTTACTCAGGCTTGCCTTTGTGCGCTGCAGTTGCACCTATTATTATATAATAATGTTACAAGACGATAGACAAGATCCTAGTTATTATGTGCGCCGTTGTTGTCCGGCCGTTGCGTAGGTACATAAAAAAAGATGTTCCTCAGGCCTCACGGTCTAAAGAACATCGGTTAAAACAAGTCTTACTAAACTATTAAAAAACATTTCCTAAATTTATTAACCTCTATATCTTTTTTACGTTCATGTGTTGTTTTTTGTTCTGTATTTGACATTTATTCGTCTCTTGTTCTGCAAAAATATAAATAAATATAATGATAATGCGCATGCAGTTTGGTTCATAACGGTTCAGAACGTATTAATCGTTTGTATGTCCGTGTTATGCAGTCGCTGCTTTTGCGCGGTTTTGACTTACAGGTTGTTATTTTGCCTTGGCGTCTGACTGTCCGATTGTAAGTTGCAGAGTTGTCAGTCCGTTGTCCTTTCCTGTTATGTAAGTACACTGCTTGCTGTCGCCGTGTTCTAGTTCCGACACGTACAGCGGTTTGTTCAGATTGAATATAAGTGTCTTGAAAGTGTCGCCTTTGCAGAGCTTGTTGTTTGACGATTCCTCCACGCGGAAGCAGCTGTCGCCTATGTATTCTATCTCGCAAGTGCAGTCGGGAGCCCATCCCAGTTCTATCTTGTCGCCCGTCTTAAGGCTTGCAGTGCGGATCTGTTTTTCCGGCATGGCGTCGCGTTCCATGATGTTTCTACGTCTTAGCGACAAACAGAAGTCATACCAGTCGATGTATCCTATAAAGCGGCTGAGTATTGATAAGGTGGTGTATCGTGTGTTGTGCTTTGCCTCTACGTATCCCCATATTCGCTTTATTGTAGAGATGCTTATCTCTTCTTTCAGTTCCTTTTGTAGTCTCAGCGAAAGTTGATTGAAGTCGGTCGGCGATTTCAACGGCTTACCCATCCTCTTTTCAATTTCAAGTTTAAGGCACTCTATTTCGGTGTATTTTGTATCCATTTAGTTTGTCTTATTGACGTTTAGTGTCTGCAAAAATATTAATTTTTTTATAAAAAAATTGATGCAAAGAATGATTTGAACCAAAATGAACCAATTTTGTTTCCTTATTTTTATTACAAATTGCTTATAGTGGCATCAATTTTATTTTTCATTTATCATCAGGTTGCCGTGCTTTCTTTATTGAAAGCATTTTGCATAAATGTACTTTTTGAGGTTTTATTCCAACTTGTAATGAATGTTCTGGATTTTACTTAACAGATGCATGATTTACGGGCGTTATTTCGCCCAATTGTAAGCGCTGTGAATTTATTGGTGAAAAAATGTCGAATTTATTTTGAATAAATGTTCTCAGAAAGAAAGTATTTTTGTATTTTTGCAAACACTTTGCTAAGTATTTAGTTTTTTAGATTAACTTAAAGGCAATTAATTATGGGAAAAGGATTGTATAATGCGGAATACGAACATGACGCATGCGGCGTGGGCATGGTTGTCAACATACATGGAAACAAGAGCCATGAACTTGTTGACAACGCCCTGAAAGTGCTCGAGAACATGCGACACCGCGGTGCCGAGGGTGCCGACAACAAGACAGGCGACGGAGCCGGAATAATGTTGCAGATACCTCATGAGTTTATTCTCTTGCAGGGAATACCGGTTCCGGAAAAGGGAAAATACGGAACGGGAGTCGTCTTCCTGCCTAAGGATGAGGCTCAGCAGCAGGACATACTGAGCATAATGATTGAGGAGATTGAGCGCGAGGGGCTGTCGCTTATGCACCTGCGCAACGTTCCGACAAATCCCGACTGCCTCGGCGAGACGGCACTGGCTAGCGAGCCGGACATAAAGCAGCTGTTTGTTACCGGCGTTACAGACAACCGTGTGCCTTATTTCGAGCGCACGCTGTATCTTATCCGCAAGCGCATTGAGCGTCGTGTTAAGAACAAAGACTTCTACATCTGCTCGCTGTCGAGCAAGAACATTATATATAAGGGTATGCTGTCGAGCCTCCAGCTGCGTCAGTATTTTCCCGACCTGACAAACAACTACTTTACCAGCGGACTGGCTCTTGTCCATTCTCGCTTTTCTACTAACACATTTCCTACATGGAGCCTGGCGCAGCCGTTCCGCCTGTTGTGCCACAACGGCGAGATAAACACCATACGCGGAAACCGCGGATGGATGCAGGCGCGCGAGAGTGTGCTTAGCTCTGAGGCGCTGGGAAGCATAAAAGACATATCACCGATAATACAGCCGGGCATGAGCGACTCGGCAAGTCTCGACAATGTGTTCGAGTTTTTCGTCATGAGCGGTCTGTCGTTGCCACATGCCATGGCGCTTATGGTGCCCGAGAGCTTCAACGACAAGAATCCTATATCAGAAGACCTGAAAGCCTTCTACGAGTATCACTCAATACTGATGGAGCCGTGGGACGGTCCGGCGGCGCTGCTCTTCAGCGACGGCCGCTATGCCGGCGGAATGCTCGACCGCAACGGTCTGCGTCCGGCACGCTACACCATAACCCGCAACGACATGATGGTTGTGGCGTCAGAGGTAGGCGTCATGGACTTCGAACCGTCTGAGATAGCTGAGAAAGGCCGCCTGCAGCCGGGCAAGATACTGCTCATTGACACGCAGGAAGGCAAAATATATTATGACGGAGAAATAAAGGAGCGTCTGGCAGCAGAACATCCGTACCGCCAGTGGCTGTCGACCAACCGCATACAGCTCGAAAAGCTGAAGAGCGGACGTAAGGTGAGCAACGCCGTTGACAATCTTGTGCGCCGCGAACTGATGTTCGGTTTCGGCGAGGAAGACATCGAAAACACCATAATACCAATGTGTGTCAACGGTCAGGAGCCCACCGCGTCAATGGGCAACGACACGCCTCTTGCGGTGCTGAGCGACCGTCCGCAGGTGTTCTTCGACTACTTCCGCCAGCAATTTGCACAGGTTACCAACCCCGCCATCGACTCTATACGCGAGAATCTCGTAATGTCGTTGACAGAGTATATCGGCCGTGTGGGCACCGGAATACTGATTCCAGACGAGACAAACTGCAAGATGGTGCGCCTGCCTCACCCGATACTTAACAACACCCAGCTCGACATTCTGTGCAACATACGCTACAAAGGCTTCAACACCGTGAAGCTGCCGATACTCTTCGAGTGCGCAAAGGGAGAAGACGGACTGCGCGAGGCCCTCGACAACCTGTGCAAGCAGGCAGAGCGCAGCGTTGACGACGGCTACAACTACATCATACTTACCGACCGCGACATCGACGAGACTCATGCTGCCATACCGTCGCTGCTGGCTGTGAGTGCCGTTCACCACTATCTGATATCGGTGGGCAAGCGCGTTCAGACCGCCCTTATCGTTGAGAGCGGAGAGATACGCGAGACCATGCACGCAGCCCTGCTGCTCGGCTACGGAGCTTCGGCCCTGTGCCCGTACATGACATTCGCCATACTCGACGATCTCGTTAAGCGCGGCAAGGTGCAGGAAAACTATGAGACAGCCGAGGCCAACTATATCAAGGCCGTGAAGAAAGCCCTGCTCAAGATAATGGCAAAGATGGGCATATCAACCATCCGTTCATACCGCGGAGCAAAGATATTTGAGAGCATCGGACTGTCGGAGAGTCTGCTGAAGACATATTTCGGCACGGAGACATCGACCATAGGAGGCATCGGACTTGAGACTATCGCACGTGATGCCATAGCCATGCACGACGCCGGATTCGCAAAGACGGTATGCACCGACTTCCTGCCCAACCAGGGACTTTTCCACTATCGCAAGGACGGAATAAAGCATGCGTGGAACCCTGAGACCATATCAACCCTTCAGCTTGCCACGCGCATGGGCAGCTATAAGAAATATAAAGAGTTTACGCGTCTTGTAGATGAGAAAGATGCGCCTATATTCATACGCGACTTCCTCGACTTCAAACGCAATCCGATTGACATAGACAAGGTGGAGCCTGTAGAGAGCATAGTCAAGCATTTTGTCGTAGGCGCCATGAGTTTCGGTGCGTTGAGCCGCGAGGCACACGAGGCCATAGCTCTTGCTATGAACAAGCTCGGCGCTCGTTCTAATACGGGCGAGGGCGGCGAGGACAACGAGCGCTTCCACTCAAAATACGACGGGATTTCGCTGTCGAGCAAGACCAAGCAGATTGCTTCAGGCCGTTTCGGCGTAACAACCGAATATCTTGTCAATGCAGAAGAACTTCAGATCAAGGTGGCACAAGGCGCAAAGCCCGGCGAAGGCGGACAGTTGCCCGGATTTAAGGTGAACGAGATAATAGCCAAGACACGCCACTCTATACCCGGCATATCGCTTATCTCGCCTCCGCCTCACCACGACATCTATTCTATTGAGGACCTTGCGCAGCTGATATTCGACCTCAAGAACGTCAACCCCAAGGCAGCCATAAGCGTGAAGCTCGTTGCCGAGAGCGGCGTTGGTACCATTGCAGCCGGCGTAGCCAAGGCAAAGGCCGACCTGATAGTCATCTCCGGTGCCGAGGGAGGCACGGGAGCATCGCCTGCATCGAGCATGCGCTTTGCCGGAATATCGCCCGAGATAGGCATAAGCGAGACGCAGCAGACGCTCGTAAAGAACGGACTGCGCGGTCAGGTGCGCCTGCAGGTGGACGGACAGCTCAAAACCGGACGCGACGTTGTGCTCATGGCGCTGCTCGGTGCCGAGGAGTTCGGTTTCGGAACGCTGGCACTCATCGTGCTCGGCTGCGTAATGATGCGCAAGTGCAACCTCAACACTTGTCCGCTCGGCGTAACCACACAGAACCCCGAACTGCGCAAGAACTTTATCGGAAAATATGAATATCTTGTAAACTATTTCACCTTCCTCGCCCGTGAGGTGCGCGAGTATCTGGCCGAAATGGGATACACAAGGCTCGACGACATCGTCGGACACACCGAACTGATTGTCAGGAAAGAAACCGAGAAGGGCAGCAAGCCGTCTATGCTCGACTTCAGCCGTCTGCTCAACCGTGAGAGCGGCAATTGCTCGCTGTATCACACTACGTCCCAGATTCACGACCTCGGCAACATACTCGACCGTCAGATAATACGCTCGGCGCAGAAAGCCATAGAGGAAAAAGAGGAGGTAAACCTAGATTACGCCATAAAGAACACCGACCGCGCCGTTGGAACGATGCTCAGCGGAATGATTGCCGGGAAGTACGGATACGACGGACTGCCCGACTCAACCATCAACATAAAGTTTAAGGGCAGTGCCGGACAAAGTTTCGGAGCATTCCTCGTAAGCGGCGTAAGCTTCAAGCTCGAGGGCGAGACCAACGACTATTTTGCCAAGGGACTCAGCGGCGGGCGCATAGCCATACTGCCGCCTGTGCGCAGCAACTTTGAGGCTGAGGACAACATCATTGCCGGCAATACGGGCTTATACGGTGCAACAAGCGGCGAATTATATATAAACGGAAAGGTAGGAGAGCGCTTCGCAGTGAGAAACTCGGGTGCGATAGCCGTTATCGAGGGCGCCGGCGACCACTGCTGCGAGTATATGACGGGCGGTCGCGTGGTAGTGTTGGGCGAAACAGGACGCAACTTTGCTGCCGGTATGAGCGGTGGCGTGGCATACGTTTGGGACAAGCACCATAACTTCGACTACTTCTGCAACATGGACATGGTGGAAATAAACCTTGTTGATGAAAGCAACTACCGCAAGGAACTGCACGAACTGATACGCCAGCATTATCTCTACACCGGCTCTAAGCTGGCACGCACCATGCTCGACGACTGGAACCGCTATGTTGAAGACTTCGTGCAGGTAGTGCCAATAGAATACAAGCGCGTGCTGCAGGAAGAGCAGGTAAGAAAACTCCAGCAGAAGATTGCCGACATGCAGAGGGACTATTAATTCTAAGTGAAGAACAGGCACTGGGCGCAATGAAAAATTAAAAATGAAAAGTGAAAAATCCAAATGTTGATTAAGTGAAGAGTGAAGAACGAGAGTGAAAAATCCCAATGCAGAGTGGTGATAAGAAGCAGCAAGGCTATTGACTTTAACTCCTTTAACTACTCTAACTCCTTTAACTACTCTAACTCCTTTAACTACTAAAGAATAATGCATTTGTCTTTTTCGCTGCGCCCAAGGATATTTCTCCTTAACTTCTTGCCTCCTACAAAATAATTTCAAAAGAATTTATAATATAACAGACATGGGAAATCCAAAAGCATTTTTGACTATACACCGCAAGGAAGCGGGACACAGGCCGGTACACGACCGTATACATGACTTTGGCGAGGTGGAGCAGACGCTCAACTCTAACGACCGCCGCATGCAGGCATCGCGCTGTATGGACTGCGGAGTGCCCTTCTGCCACTGGGCTTGTCCGCTGGTCAACAAGCCGCCTGAGTGGAACGACGCCCTGTATAAAGGCGACTGGGAGCTGGCTTACAGGCTGCTCAACTCTACCAACGACTTTCCAGAGTTCACAGGGCGCATCTGTCCGGCTCTCTGCGAGAAGGCTTGCGTGCTCAATCTTGTGGAGCATGAGCCTACAACCAACCGCGAGAATGAGGCTGCCATAACCGAACACGCCTTCGAGGAGAACTACGTTCGCATACATCATCCAGAGCGCAACGGCAAGAAGGTGGCTGTGATAGGGGCCGGACCTGCCGGACTCGTGGCTGCCAACCGCCTTAACCTGAAGGGCTATATGGTTACGGTGTTCGACAAAAACGAGGACGCCGGCGGACTGTTGCGCTACGGCATACCTAACTTTAAGCTCAACAAGGCCGTGATAGACCGTCGCATAGACGTGCTGATGCAGGAGGGAATAACCTTTAAATATAATCAGAACATCGACGTTAGCAAGCTGCCCGAAGGCTTCGACGCCTACGTGATAGCCACGGGAACGCCCACGGCGCGCGACCTTGCCATACCGGGCCGAGAGCTTAAAGGCGTGTATTTCGCGCTCGACATGCTTGCACAGCAGAATCGTGTGCTCGCCGGATGCGAGTATACGAAAGACCAACTGGTAAGCGCCAAGGGCAAAGACGTGCTCGTGATAGGCGGCGGCGACACGGGAAGCGACTGCATAGGCACGGCTCACCGCCAGGGATGCAAGAGCGTAACGCAGATAGAGATTATGCCGAAGCCCGCGGAAGGTCCCGACGACCCTGCCAACCCATGGCCCAACTGGCCGCGCACGCTGAAGACAACCACCTCGCACGAGGAGGGCTGCACAAGGCGATGGAACATCAACTCGCTGAAGTTTATCGGTAAAGACGGCAAACTGACGGGTGTTGAGGTGCAGGAAATAACATGGAAACCCAATCCCGAAGGCGGCCGCCCGATAATGGAGGCCGTGGGCAGTCCGGAGGTTATTAAGGCCGACATGGTGCTGCTGGCGATGGGATTCCTGAAGCCCGAGTTGCCCGAGCTTGCTCCAAATGTGTTTGTTGCAGGCGATGTTGTCAGCGGTCCGTCGCTCGTTGTAAGGGCAATGGCAAGCGGACGCGACGCTGCCGAGAAAGTAGATAAATTTTTCCACTAACATTTTTTACATTCCTTTTTTTCTGTGAAGGGTCGGGGCAGATGTTGCTCCGGCCCTCGCTTTTTTATGCTGTCGGGCGCTATGTTTGTGCTGATTTTTGCGTGCTTTGTAACATCTTGATAATCAATGGTTTGGCAATGCTCTTCCAAAAGATGCCCTTTTAGCTTGCAAAAGGCCGTCTTTTAGGCTGTAAAAGGGCACCTTTTGCCATGCGAAACGTGGTCTTTTGCACGGCCGTCTGTCTTGCCCTGCTTTCCGCATGCATTCCGTGCGTCTTTTCAGTGCTGCTCCGCCCTTGGGCTGCCCGCCGTTCTCCTTGCTGCCGAAATATGCCGTAAGGCGGTGCGCCCGGTGCCGGCAGGATAATAAATTCCGGCCTTTTTTATATAAATTTGCGCTTAATATATACGTATTATTTATTTTTCTGTATATTTGCCGCAATGAAAGGAACAATAATCAAAATAATGGCAATGGCCCTTGTGGCCGTGGCCCTGCTGTCGTGTGGCGGCAGGCATGGCGGCGATGCGGTGCGCTCGGTCTACTACTGGAGCACCACTCTGCGCATGGACAGCGTTAAGGAGCAGTTTATTCGCGAGCATAACGTCAGTCGCATGTACATCAGATACTTCGATGTCGTTGAGGACGAGAGCGGCCGCCCCGTGCCCAACGCCACGCTGCGCTTTGTTACGGCTGTGCCTAAAGGCATCGAGGTGGTGCCCGTGGTATATATCGTGAACAGCTGCATGCGCCGCGACATAAGCGGTCTGGCAGAGAAGATATACAGGCGCGTGCGCCAGATGAACGAGACCAACGACGTGGCCGGCGTGAAGGAGATACAGATAGACTGCGACTGGACCATGCGCACGCGCACGGCCTATTACAGATTTCTGAAGCAGCTGCGCGACATGGCCGGCAAGGACGGCATACGGCTGTCGGCCACAATACGCCTTCACCAGCTCTCGCAGCCGGCTCCGCCCGTTGACCGCGGCGTGCTGATGATGTATAACACGGGCGACTTTACCGACCTTGAGTGTAGCAAGCCCATACTCGACATGGACGACGCTGCGCCCTATATGTCGAGTCTTGCCTCATACAATCTGCCGCTCGCGTCGGCCTATCCGCTGTTCAGCTGGCGCATACTGTTCCGCGGCAGCCGCTACGTTGGCATAATGCATGCCGACGACGACCTGCCCGTGCTGGCCGGCGACAGCATAGTAGAGCGCCGCGTTGAGCTTGACGACATAATGAGAGCCAAGGACGCCGTGAGCCGCAAGCGCGCCGACGCCAACGGCGAGATACTGCTTTTCGACATGAGTAACCAGAATATAACCCGATTTAAACCGGAAGATTATGAAAAAATTTATCTTCGTTAGCCTCTTTGCCCTCGCGTTGTGTGCCGACGCATGGGCCTGTGTAAGTGAGGCTCCCACGCACAACAATTACATGTTCAGCGTGTTCAGGCGCGAGAGTATGGACTCGCCGTTCCGCGAAGACATCAATGCCTACTGGAAAAGATATGCCGGCGACATGTCTGATACAAGTACGGATTATTACAGGTGGAACCGCGACAAGATTGATGCGGCGGCACGCAGCCGCGGCGATGTGCGGATGCAGCGCTACATGAAGCTGCTCGACAGCTATCTGCAGGTGTGCGACGAGGTTAGCTACGACTCGTGGGACTATCCGACCAAGGAGCAGCTGACAAAGCGAAAGTCTACCTTGAACTCGATACGCAACAGCGCCACGATGGCCATGAAGACCGGACTGCGTGAGCTAAACGCGCTGATGGTGATGCGCGCAAACATGATGCTGGGCTACGACCAGGCCAACATATCCTTCTGGAACTCAACGGCACAGAACCTGCCGAAGGGAGTATGGCGCGAGGTTGCACGCAATATATATGCCCGCGCGCTGCTCAACACGGGCAAGCGCATCGAGGCATGCAACATATACGCCGAGCAGGGCGACATGCAGAGCATCAAGTGGAGCATGCGCAACTACCGCAACCTGGCAGGAATACAGAAGATATATCTAGACGACCCAAACTCGCCCACGCTGATATATCTCGTTCAGGACTTTGTAAACAACGTGCAGGAGACGCTCGACCAGGCCACAGGCACCGGCACGGACGAAGACTGGATTAAGACCATCGACGCCCGCGTGGTGTATAAGGCAGACGCAATGCGCTTCGTTGACTTTGCCAACAACGTGGTGAGAAGCGGCAAGAACGAGTATCCCTGCCTGTGGAAGTCGGCCATAGGCATGATATATTATCTCTTCGGAATGTCGGAAGAGGCCGTTGCCGAGCTCGACGAGGCCATGGCTATGGACGGCACGCCCCGCATGAAGGACAACGCACGCTGCATACGCCTGCTGGCTTCAACGGGCTGCAACATGTTCAGTCCGTCTTATTCGGCATATCTGCTGAAGGAGATGCAGCGGCTCGATGAGCTTATCAGGGATGAGCGCGGCACGTCGGACATATATCCGAACCATTACACCGACGTAAAGGAGCGCGTGGTCTACAATGCACTTGTGCCCAAATGCATGGCCACTGGCCGCGTGAACATGGCTCTGGCTCTGCTCGGAATGATGGAAGAGAATGAGCAGGATTTCTATACGAAGGGACGCCACTCGCAGCCTGATTATGTGATTGAGGGCGATTATGCGTGGAACTCTGACTATTCGCCGTGGAACGAATATTTTGCTGTCATGGACACAATCAGCGCCGACGTCCTGGCCGGTTACCTCAAGTATATCAGCATGGAGCAGTCAGACCCGTTTGAGCAGTATGTCGTTTCGCAAGTATATCCCAACAAAAACTATTACAACGACCTCATCGGCACAAGATATATGGCCGAAGGCCGCTTTGCCGACGCCCTGCCTTATCTCGAGAAAGTGTCGCTCGGCTTCCTGTCGCAGCAGAACATCAGCTGGTATATGGCCAACCGAAAATACAGCCTTCCGCGCTGGTTCAACCGCCAGTTGCCTAACATGCCCGACACCGACGGCCCCGGAAAGGGTGAGCCTAAAGAGAATATGAAGTTAAGATATTGCAAGGATATGCTGCAGCTGCAGGCCAATTACGACCTTGCACGCGAGGGAGAGCAGAAGGATATGCGTGCCTATGAGCTTGCCGTGATGCATTATCAGGCTTCGTGCTACGGCGACTGCTGGTTCCTTACGCATTACGGCCACAGCATTTACGACAGCACCCGCAATGGCGAATTCGACTTTGCGCGCAAGACCGTTGAGTATCTCAACAAGTGTGTTGTGTCTTCCGACCTCAACATGCGCTACAAGGCGCTCTATGCGCTGGCCTTTGTCGACAAGGATCCGTGGTTTGACGTCAAGTACGACCGCGACTATAATCCTGTTTACATCCCGCGTCCTGCCTCAAGTCAGTATAAGGCCATGAGCGCGCTGTATAGCTTTGCAAGGCAGCATCCGCAGTATGTCGACGGTTATACCACGCGCTGCGACATGCTGAAAGCCTTTGCCCGTGTGTCTGGACAGTAGTGGCTTGCGTGCCGCCGACGCCGTTCAGTGTGCGGCATAATGTGAAAGTATAGTCAAAGCTGCAAGTTTTTTTATTCGCTGATGCAAGGTTTTGTAAATAAAAACGTTTAATATGTAGACAAAATCTTAAATGTTGCGGATATGAAAACTTGCAGCTTTATTAATTTCTTTTGGCTGATGGCATTTGTGCTTTGCCTCGTGTCGTGCGATGAGGAGAACGACTTTATCTCAGGACCTACCGCGAGCAGCACTATGATAAGCGGTGTGGCACGCACTGCCGACGGGACGCCGCTTGCCGGAGTTAAGGTGAGTGTGGATTATAATGAGTCGGTGTGGCTCGGTCAGCAGACGACACGCCACAAGGCAGAAGGCATTACCGACAAGGACGGCAACTACCGGCTGTATTTTGAGTTGCGTGACGACGAGTTGCAGGACAACGGCAACGACGCGTCGGCGTCACGAAACTTCTACCTCATTTTCGACCTTTCTTCGCTCTCAGAAGAAAAATACATCATGCCGAAAGACATAAAGGCCGACAACAAAGATCAGAAGTTGCGCTTCTATTATGACAATCTTCACTTCGAGAGAGGCAAGTTCTACAGCCATAACCTTTACGTTCCGCTAAAGCGCTGGATAGACGTAACCGTTGTCAGCGACGGCAAGATAGACGCCAATGACAAGTTTGTCGTATCTAATCTGATAAACTACGGCGGCGACGAGCTGCCCTTCAACTCCTATTATCGCGACGGCCGTGTGCTGATGGACTATCCCATAACGATGACGTCAGACAGGGAACAGACGTTCAGGGTGCCGTGTGCGCTCAACGACTCAAACATGATTTACATCGGCTGCATGAAGGGTGGAGTAGGCTCTTACGATGCCGTTACGCCGGTTAAGAAAGTCTTTGTAACCGAAAGCGAACCGCAGTCGGTAAGGCTTGAAATAGGTGCTGCAGAATGAAAACGGCGATTAGGCAGAATTAAATATAAAAGACACTGAAATATAAGGCGGCTGTTACAGCTGCAGACGCATGTATCTGAAAATCAATCTGTTTTTAGTTTGGGTTCCGGCTTTTGGCAAGTCGGAACCTAATTGTTTTCATTCGGCTGTTGCTTATCTGCGTTGCCTGTGCCGTTCATGCAGCAGGCGAAGTTGGCAGAGTATGCCCTTCCGATAGGAATGGTGTGGTTGCCGGCCAGCGTTATGTCGTTTTTGGTGAAGCTTATTATTGCCGTCTTGTTGACGATAAACGACTTATGAACTCTTATGAAGGTGCTTTCAGGCAGAATCTCCTCAATGTTTTTCATGCTCATCTGCGTCATTACGGGGCGCTCGTGGTTAAGATGAATCTTGATGTAGTTGTTCAGCGCCTCGATGAACGAGATGTCGGCATAGCTTATCTTGATGTTCTTATATTCAGACTTCACTATGAAGAAGTCTTCCTCTGCATGGCGCGCCCTTTCCTGAAGGTCCTTTTGCCTTATGGCCTTTGACACCGCAACCTCGAATCTGTTGAACGAGAACGGCTTGTGAAGAAAGTCGATGGCGTTGAGTTCAAAGCCGTCGAGGGCAAACTGGGCGTATGCCGTGGTGAATATGAACATCACGTCCGACGAAATGATACGTGCAAGTTCGAGTCCGTTCATGCCCTTCATCTCTATGTCGATGAACACTATGTCGGGCTTGCTGCGCCTTATCTTTTCGAGCGCCTTGAGCGGGTTGGTGAATGTTTCAACGCTTATGTTGCCCATTCTCCGGGCAAACTCGCTGATTATGTTGAGAGCTATCGGCTCGTCGTCAATGGCAATACATCTCATTGTTCCTGTCGTCGTTGTATGTGGTTAGTTTATTAAGGTTATGCTCAGCAGCACGGTGTAGAGTCCGTCTGCGTCGTTTATCTCGAGCTTGTGGCGCTTGGGATAGGCCAGTTCGAGCCGCTTGCGGCAGTTGCTTATGCCTATGCCGGCAGAATGGCCGCGCCGGTCTGTCGGCTTCTGGTTCTGCGTAGAGAAGAACAGCGTGCCGTCTTCAATCCTTATGACGATATACACCTGGCGGTCGTCGGTAGACGACAGACCATACTTTATGGCGTTCTCTACGAAGGTTATAAGCAGCATGGGCACTATCTGCAGTCCCTGCCGCTTGTTGTCGTTATAGTAAGACAGCTGTATGCTGTCCTTGTTTTCGGTGCGGTATTTCTGTATCTCGATATACTGTCGTATGTAGTCGATCTCCTCTTCAACGGGTATGGCCTCCTTCGTCGGGTTGGTGTACATGTATTTCATCAGGCAGATAAACTGCATGAAGGCTGTCTCCACCTGCTGCGACTTCATCACAATCATGCCGTAGAGAGTGTTGAGCGTATTGAAAAGAAAGTGAGGATTAATCTGTGCCTTGTAGAGAGCAAGCTCCGCTTTCTTCTTCTCAGTCTCGAGGTCGTGGCTGCGCACAATCTGCCTGATAAGTTCGGTGAGCAGGCCCACGGCCGTGCTGAAGGTGATGGTTGCGACATACAGGAACCACACTGCCTGCTGATGAAGCCTTGCCCTGGCCACAGTCCTTACGCGGCGTGGGCGCACCGGCCTGTGCGGAAAGTCCATCTGATACTGCGATATGAGCCATGTAATCAATATTGTGGCAAGAATCAGGATAAGGGCTATAATCACCTTGCGGCGCGTCTGGAAGAACATGGGCACCGTGATATAGCGGTTGAAGAAATAAACGGCATAGAGCCAGCACGCCAGTATGCAGACAAACGTCAGGTTGTTGGCTATCCATCGCTCTATGGGAAGCAGGAAGCACAATGCCGGCAACAGCACGCAGGCAAAGAGAAGGTCGGTTATCAGAGGTATCTTTCTTAGCATAAATTATCGTTATTGCGTTACTAAATCTTTCCCGTTGCAAAGATAGTGTAAATATTCTGTAACGTGAAAAATGAGCCATGCCGTTTACCCTCACTTATATGTCGTTTACCCTTACACGGCGAATTTGTGTTGCAGAAAACACCGTTTTAACAATATCTTTGCAACATAAACCGCTAAAATGATATGAAAATGAACGAGAAAAGAAACCCTGGATTTATAGTCAGACTGCTGATGCTTCTGATGATATGCTGCTCGGCGGCGGCCGGTGCAATGGCACAGACCGTTGTCAGCGGAAAGATTACTGACAAGTCGACGTCTGACCCGTTGCCTGGAGCAACGGTGTCGATAACGCCCAACGGCGGCAAAACCCGTCTTGGCGTGTCGGACATGGACGGAAAATACAGAATAGACAACCTTGTGGCAGGACAATACCGCATAAAGGTGAGCTACATGGGCTACAAGACATATGAGAAGAGCGTCAGCCTGGGCAGCAGTGACAACAAGGTGATGAACATAAGTCTGACCGAGGATGCCACCATGCTCGAAAACCTTTCGGTAGAGGGAAGGGCAACACGTGCGCAGCAGGCAGGCGACACGCTGTCGTATAACGCGTCGGCATTTAAAGTGTTAGACGGAAGCACCGCCGAAGAGCTGCTGGCAAAGATGCCCGGCATTGTGGTTGAAGGCGGCGAGGTGCAGGCCCAGGGCGAGAGCGTAAGCAAGGTGATGGTGGACGGCAAGGAGTTTTTCGACGGCGACGTAAACCTTGCTCTGAAGAATCTTCCGGCCGACATAATAGCCAGCATAGAGGTGTTCGACAAGAAGAGCGACCAGGCCGAGTTTACCGGATTTGACGACGGAGAGGAGATAAAGACGATAAACATCGTTACAAAGAGCGGCTACAAGGAAGGAGTGTTCGGCAAGGTGTACGGCGGATACGGCACGGACAACCGCTATAACGCCGGCGGAAACATCAACATATTTGACGAGTCGCAGAGGCTGTCAATACTCGGAATGAGCAACAATGTCAACCAGCAGAACTTCTCGCAGGAAGACCTGTCGGGAGTTATGTCGGCGCAAAGTTCAAAGCGCGGGGGCAGGCGAGGCGGAGGCCGACGCGGCAGCACGGACAACTTCATGGTGGGCTCGCTCGGCGGTGTGACCAAGACCAACGGCATAGGCCTGAACTATGTGAACGAATGGAACGACAAGCTGAAGCTTACGTCGAGCTACTTCTTCAACCAGTCGTCTAACGACTATCAGGAAAAACTGCAGCGCGAGTATTTCGAGTCGGCACTGCCGGGCATGTCGTACATGCAGGACAGCGAGTCGGACATGACCAACTGGAACCACCGCGTGAACATGAACCTCGAATATAAGATAGATGCCGACAACACCCTGCAGCTGCGTCCTAAGTTCAGCTATCAGAGCAGCAACACGCTGAGCAGCTATCTGGGCGAAAACCTCCTGTACGGCGAGCAGCAGAGCAGCATAGGCAGCAGCTCGGAGAGCGACGTGAAATCGTACAGCGCCGGACTTAACGCCACCTACCGCCACCGCTTCAACAAGCAGGGACGCACGCTGTCGCTGTCGGTGAACGGACAGATAACCGACAAGCGCAGCGACACCTACACCGACTATAAGGAAAGCAAGACCGAGGAAGGCACGACAACGGCCACGGAATATTCGCAGCGTAAGGACAACGACGAGAAGCAGACATCGCTGCGCACCAACCTGATGTATACGGAGCCGATAGTGGACAACGTGCAGCTGAGCGCCAACTATAAGTTCTCTTACAGCAACAGCGACGCAGACAAGAAGACGTTTGAGAGCGACGGCATGACCGACCTGGGCGAACTGCTCATTGACCAGATGTCGAGCGTGTATCAGACCGACTATCTTACGCATGCTGCCGGACTGGGCCTGAGATGGAATCTCGACAGATGGCGCTTCACGCTCGGTGCCGACTTCCAGTGGGCTTCGCTCGACGGCGACCAGTCGTATCCCGTTGCCGACAACATATCGCACAACTATTTCTCTGTGCTGCCGTCGGCCATGATACGCTACTCGCTCAACCGCAACAACTCGTTCATGCTGCGCTACCGCAGCAGTTCTACGTCGCCCACGCTGCAGCAGCTGCAGTCGGTTGTCGACAACACCAATCCGCTGTTCCTCTCTACCGGAAATCCGCTGCTCGACCAGCAGATTAACCATACGCTCAACCTGAGATATATGCTCACAACAATGTCGGGACAGACCTTCATAGCCATGCTCGGCGCCACGCTGCGCAACGGATATGTGGCTGACAGCACCTTCGTGGCAACAGAAGACATCACGCTGCCCGGCGGAATAGAGATGGACAAGGGCGCACAGCTTACACGCCCTGTGAACCTCGACGGATACTACAGTCTGCAGGCCATGCTGACATACGGATTTCCGCTCGACCTGATACGCAGCAACGTCAACCTGAGCCTTGCCGGCAACTATGCCAGCGTGCCGACGATATTCAACGGCGTGAAGAGCAATACGCGCGAACTGACGTTTGTGCCAAAGGTGGTGATAGGCAGTAACATCAGCGACAAGCTCGACTTCACGCTGTCGTATTCAGCCTCGATAAACAAGGCCCTCAGCTCTGTTGCCGACCTGAACACGAGCAACTATGTTACGCACATAGCACAGGCCCGCGTGGGCTGGACCTTCTGGGCCGGACTGACCCTGCGCAGCACGCTGACCTATACGGGCTACAGCGGCCTGAGCGCCGACACGGAAGACTATTTCCTGTGGAACGCGTCGCTCGGCAAGAAGTTCCTGAAGAACAATGCTGCCGAGATAAGGCTCGACGTGTATGACATACTGGGGCAGAGCCAGTCGTTCAGACAGTCGGTAGGCAGCAACTACTACGACTATCTTACGGCCAACGTGCTGCAGCCCTATGCCATGGTGAGCTTTGTCTATACGATAAGATAGGCCGTCTGAGGCCGCGATGACATCAGCGTATGCCGTCGTAAGAAGACATTAAATTAGGTTTTAGTTGTTTGTAAATCAATGCCGGGCGGCTGTCGGCCTGCCTTTCCTAAGGCGCAGCATGATGCGGCAGGGCGGGGCAGGCTGACATACGGCGGCAGAGAAATGCAGACATAAGGAGCAAAACCTATAACGCAATATGGCAAAACTCTTACGGCCAAAGGGCTGTTTGAGATTAAATTAAACATCTAAAAAAAACGAGAACTCATGAAGAAACTATTATTACTGATGGCCCTGACGGCCATGTTCGGCATCAGCGCCGACGCACAGAAAAGGGGCGGACAGAAGCTTACGCCTGAACAGAGAGTGGAGAAACGCATGGAACAGCTTGACAGCAAGCTGAAGCTAAGCGACGAGCAGAAACAGAACATAAAGTCGCTCTACACCGACTTCTTCAGTCAGGACATAAGCCGCGAGGAGCGCAGGAGCAAGATGGAGGAGCTTAACACGAAGATAAGCAATTTGCTTGACGACAGCCAGAAAAAGACTTTCAGCGAGATGAACAGCCGGAAGGCCGGCAGAAAGCGCTAAGCACGCATGCCTTACAGCCGCCATGCAGAGGCATTATGCCGTGGCGGCCTTGACTTCTGATTATTAAGATGCTTGTATATGAATGTGCCTGACGGGATGGTTTATCGTGTCTTTTTTGTTAATCCCGGTCGGGTACATTCTTTTTTCTCTCGGCCATTTTCATATGTAACCGTTTCCGCGGTTTTGCTTTCACATTGATTTTGCCTGACGCTCTCATACTGAGATATTTGAAAAATTAAAATATTTGACCGTAAAAACGTGCCGTTTTCGTGTGCAAGCGCAAGTGTCAGATGTATAGCGTGTTACATCGTTATGCGTAGATGTGTGCAAAGATTTTTGTCCTGATTGGGACAAAAAAGCTATTATTTCAATGAAAAAACAGGGTTGTTTGAGGTGCAAAAGTGGTCCGGTTTTGAGTAAAAAGTTGCCGGTTAATTTTTCAAAAGCATACCTTTTGCATATAAATGTAAATATACTTTACCGCCGCTGCCTGTTTTCCGCTTCTGCTTTTTCTCTTTCAGCAGAAAATCCTGACATTTTTGTGATGACACATTGCCGCATGAAAGCAGCAGGCAGCTTACATGCTGTCAGAAGCCGATGCCGTTTGTAGGCTGTGCCTTTCCGGCATTTTATGTGTCCGTGCCGTATGGGCGTAATATATAAAAAGCATGGATTTGGTTTTATTTTGCCGTTATTTATGAGTATAGAGTTATGGGCCGAGGCATTCGGCTGTGGCAGATTCATTAAGCATGTCTGTGTGCATGCAAATAAAAAAGAAAAATGCCAAGCGGTTTATTATCAACCACTTGGCATTTTTTCTTGTTTCGTTATATTCAAGGAGTTTTATTTTAATTCGCGTCAGAATAAAGTTAAGATCATGTGCAGAGCGCAGGCGAAGTTCTGCGTCAGCTGATTAAGATTCAGGAGTGGAAAGATATGTGCAAAGTGGTTTATAATAGTCCACAAGGCATATGGCTTTAACTCCTTTAACTGCTCTGACTTCTTTAACTCCTAATCAATATTATTACATGTATCCCAGCCATCTGAGAATGTCGTTCAGGTTGGCTACAACCATCAGCAGAATCAGTATGCCGAAGCCTACATATTCAGCCCTTATAAGGAAGTTCTCGCTCGGCTTTCGGCGCGTAATCATCTCGTAGAGCAGGAAGAGCACGTGGCCGCCGTCGAGGGCAGGGATAGGCAGGATGTTCATAAACGCAAGGATGATGCTGAGGAATGCGGTCATGCGCCAGAACATCATCCAGTCCCATGTCGGCGGGAACAGGCTGCCGATAGATCCGAAGCCGCCCAGCGACTTGGCACCGTCGGCTGTAAACACATATTTCATGTCGTCTACATATCCGCGGAGCACGCCGATGCCGTAGTTTATTCCGGCAGGGAAGCTCTCAAAGAAGCCGTATTCTACGGTTTCGGGCTTGTAGTATGTAGCCAGATATGTGCGGCCTATACCTAACGTAAGGTCAGGGTTGAGCACCATTTTCACCGTGTCGCGCTTCTCGGGCGAGGCCTTATGGCAGAACACCACCGTGGTTGTGCGCACCTTTATGCTGTCTTTTGTGGTCTTTGCCACGCTGAGCATGTCGCCCATTACGGCCATCTGGTCGTCAAACTCGTTCCATGAGTCAATGCTCTTGCCGCCTATAGCCAGCAGCTTGTCGCCCTTCATCATGCCGGCCTTTGCTGCCGGAGAGTTTGGCATCACGCTGTCTATGTCGGCCGGAATGAACGGCTTTACAAACACGGGCTGCTCCTTGAGCATGGTCAGCAGGCTCATGTCTTCGGGCATGGTGAGCTGTATCTCCTTGCCCTGGCGCATCACGGTTACGGTCTGCGCGTTGGCTATGTCGCGGTACATGTCAACGTCAAACTTTGTCAGCGTGTTCTCGTTGGTTCGCAGCAGCACGTCGCCGTCCTTGAAGCCTATCTTCTTGGCAGCGTCGTTAAACTTCATACCCATCGTCATCTTGTCCAGACGGTAGTAAGAGTCGCCCCATGTGTAGAGCACCATCGAATAGATAAACAGCGCAAGCAGGAAGTTTACGAGCACTCCGCCCACCATTATCAGCAGTCGCTGCCATGCCGGCTTGGAGCGGAACTCCCACGGCTGCGCCGGCTGCTTCATCTGTTCTGTGTCGAACGACTCGTCTATCATGCCCGAAATCTTGCAGTAGCCTCCGAGCGGAAGCCATCCCACGCCGTATGTCGTGTCGCTTTTCTTGGGCTTAAATTCAAAGAGGTGGAACCATGGGTCGAAGAACAAGTAAAACTTTTCAACCCTTACGCCGAAAAGTTTTGCAAAGAAGAAGTGGCCGCCTTCATGCAGCAGCACGAGAATAGAGATTGCCAGCATAAACTGGAGCAGTCTTATCAAAAATATTTCCATGTCTCTGTTTTCTTAATTTTTCTTTCTGCGGCCGGTCGCCGCCGTCGGATTGTTTTGCTTTTGGATAAAAATATGTTACTTGTTTTATTTATTCTTTCTTTATCAGTGTGCCCCGAGCAGTTCGGTAGCCACGCGCCTTGCCTCGGCGTCGGTGCTTACGTAGGTGTCATAGTCGGGTGCGCTGCTGAAGCTTACGCGGCTCATGGTCTTCTCTATGATGTCGCTCATCTGTGTGAATCCGCACTTGTCCTCAAGGAATCCGCGGTTGACAATCTCGTTGGCTGCGTTGACAATGCACGGCATGTTGCCGCCTTTCTTTATCGCTTCGAAGGCAAGGGCAAGGCAGCGGAACTTGTCTAAGTCGGGCTCGAAGAACTCCAGCGGCTGCTTGAACAGGTCGAGACGGTCTTCGTTGAGGTGAATGCGGTCGGGGTAAGTCAGCGCATACTGTATGGGCAGGCGCATGTCGGGCACTCCGAGCTGTGCCTTCACGGCTCCGTCGGCAAACTGTACGGCGCTGTGCACGATGCTCTGCGGATGGATAAGCACCTGAATTTTGTCGGCCGGAACGCCGAAGAGCCATTTAGCCTCGATAACCTCGAAGCCCTTGTTCATCATCGTGGCGCTGTCTATGGTTATCTTTGCGCCCATGCTCCATGTGGGATGCTTCAGCGCGTCGGCCTTGGTTACGGTGGCAAGCTGTTCCTTGGTGAAGTTGCGGAACGGGCCGCCTGATGCCGTGAGCAATATCTTTTCAATCTCGTTGTCGCCTTCTCCGGCCAGACTTTGGAATATGGCAGAGTGCTCGCTGTCAACGGGTATTATCGGTGCGTGGTATTTCTGCGCCAGCTCGCATATCAGTTCTCCGGCAACAACCAGAGTCTCCTTGTTGGCAAGGCATATCTTTTTGTGTGCCTTGATGGCATGAATTGTCGGATTAAGTCCGGCAAAGCCCACCATTGCCGTAAGCACCATGTCTATCGGGCCGGCCTCCACTATTTCGTCTATGGCCTGTTTGCCTGCATACACCTTAATGTCGGGCAGGTCGGCGAGCAGGCTTTTCAGTTCTTCATACTTGTCTTCGTTGGCAATCACCACTGCCGCCGGATTGTAGCGGCGTGCCTGTTCGGCCAGTTCTTTCACTCTGTTGTTGGCCGTGAGGCAGTAAGCCTCAAACAGGTCAGGATGCTCGTCAATCACCTGCAGTGCCTGTGTGCCTATCGAGCCTGTTGAACCGAGAATGGCTATCTGTTTCTTCATAAAATCTTAAATTCTACCAACTTCTAAATTTGTTTCTCTTGTCTTTCGTCGTTCCGTATCGTCTTTGGCGCGCTTTGCGGCCGTGGGGCCGTGGCGTCTGCTTATTCAAGGTCGAGAAGTCCTTCGGGCAGGTCTACCACAATGATGTGCCTCTCGGTGTCGACGTCAATGATGAAGTCTTCCGATGCCGGTATCATTATTTCCTTGCCGTCAGGTGTCTCTACGTTAAAGAGAGTGTTTACAGTTGAATAGTCAACCGACTTGACCGTGCCTATCAGGCGGTTGTCGTTGTTGGCGTCGAGCAGGCTGAAGTTTTCGGCCTCGTTGAGCGACATGGCGTCCTGGCTATCTTCCGCCAGCTTGCGGCTGAAGTAGACGTCGCATCCGGTGAGTTCCTGCGCCTGCTCCTTGGTGTCGATGTCGCAAAACTTCACAAGGGCTGTCTCGCCGCTCTTGAACCTGTATTCCTCGAAAAAGAATGGTACGAGTATGCCGTCGATGAGCAGCACGAGATAGTCGGCGTCGACTCTGTCGAACACGTCGTCCTCAAACATTAGCGACACCTCGCCCTTCACACCGTGGGGCTTGCCTATCTTGCCGATTTTGAAAACTTCCTCTTGTCTTATCATCGCTGTTGTTGTTTCGCTTTTATGCTTAGCTTATGCGCTCAATCTTGGCTCCGAGGTTGTTCAGTCGTGCCTCAATGTCCTCGTAGCCGCGGTCAATCTGCGCAATGTTGTCTATGCGGCTTGTGCCGTTGGCGCTCATGGCTGCAATGAGCAGCGCTATTCCGGCTCGTATGTCGGGGCTTGTCATGCGTCCGGCACGCAGCCTTACGTTATGGTCGTGGCCTACCACCACGGCTCTGTGCGGGTCGCAGAGTATTATCTGTGCGCCCATGTCTATCAGTTTGTCTACAAAGAACAGGCGGCTCTCGAACATCTTCTGGTGGAACAGTACGCTGCCTCTTGCCTGAGTGGCCACGACGAGCAGCACCGACAGAAGGTCGGGCGTGAGTCCGGGCCATGGGGCGTCGGCCAGAGTCATAATCGAGCCGTCAATGAACGAATCGATTTCGTAGTGGTCCATGTGCGGTATGATGAGGTCGTCGTCCTCGGTGTCTATCTTTACGCCGAGGCGGCGGAATGCGTCGGGTATGATGCCGAGGTTGCGCAGCGACACGTTCTTTATGCGTATGCCGTCGCCCACCATGGCTGCCATGCCTATGAACGAGCCCACCTCAATCATGTCGGGCAGTATCTTGTGCTCGGTTCCGTGCAGCGAGTCTACGCCCACTATCGTCAGCAGGTTTGATGCAATGCCGCTGATGCGTGCGCCCATTTGGTTGAGCATGTGGCACAGCTGCTGTATGTAGGGCTCGCATGCCGCGTTGTATATTGTCGTTGTTCCTTTTGCCAGCACGGCTGCCATTATGATGTTTGCCGTACCGGTTACAGATGCCTCGTCGAGCAGCATGTAGCAGCCCTTAAGTTCTTTGCCGTTTATCTCGAATGTGTTTCTTTCGTCGTTGTGCAGAAACTTTGCGCCCAGATATTTGAATCCCAGGAAGTGGGTGTCCAGGCGTCGCCGTCCTATCTTGTCTCCGCCAGGCTTGGTCACTACGGCCTTGCCGAAGCGTGCCAGCAGCGGTCCTATCATCAGCACGCTGCCCCTGAGCGAAGCGCATTTGCGTATAAACTCGTCGCTCTCCAGATAGTCGAGGTTGATGTTCTCTGCCTTGAACGAATATTCGTTCCTGCTTATGCGGGTTACATCCACGCCTATGTCTGTGAGCAGCAGAATGAGATTCTTTACGTCAAGAATGTCAGGTATGTTCTTTATTCTTACTTCTTCGGGCGTAAGCAGTGATGCGCATATCACCTCGAGCGCCTCGTTCTTGGCGCCTTGCGGTGTTATGGTTCCGCTGAGCGAATGTCCGCCTTCTATGATGAAAGATTCCATGTTCGGGTCTTGATTTGGTTAACGTTGCTGTTAGCGTTATCTTCTTTTCCTTCTCCTTTCTCCGGGCTCCTTCAGACTTCCCACATTAAACTTGAATGTGTCGAGGTCGAGTTGTATCTTCCCGTTGGTGAAGCGTGCCAGGTCAGAGGCTATTTTCTCGTCGTCGCTCGAGCCGTGGCTCCATTGTATCAGGTTGCGTTTCATCTGGTTGGCCGTCAGCCTCGTAAGCTCGTCGCGCTCGGGTCCGGGCTCCATGTTCATCAGTTGTTCAAACAGCTCGAACACCATTCCGCCGTAGTGCTTTATGGGGTTCTTCTGTTTTGGATATTCCATGGGCTGAGGCTTTGTGGTTATGCTCTTTGCCTCGTTGATGTCTACCGGATAGTCGATGTCGAGCTTGAAGTCGCTCATTATGGCCAGATGGTCCCACAGCTTCTGCTTGTAGTCAATGTTCTCTCTGTTCTGCGGGAACATGCGCTCCATGATGCATATTATGGTCTCTGCGCATTTCTGACGCTCTTCTCTGTCGCTGAGCGTCATGGCGTAGTCTACCATCTTCTGCACCTCGCGTCCGTATTCGGGCAGCGTGAGCTTCTTGCGCTGTGTATTGTAGTCTAATCCATCGATTTCCATTTCTTTCTTGTTTAAATTCCGTTTAAATGTAGTGTGATATGTGTCTCTGTTGTCCTTGCCCCGTGTGCGCTTTCGCGCCGTGGCTTACAGCAGTTTCTTCGGTGTCTTTGCCACGAAGTCTTTCAGATAGAAGGGCACGAAGTAGGCCACGTCTTCAAATTTCTCCTCGGCCATGCGCTTCTCTGCCAGCGGGAACATGTTCTTAGCCAGCGGCTCAATGCCTTTTATCAGCACGGCGTTGGGGTGGTTGATGGCCTCGATGCACTTGCATGCGCCGTTGCCGAAGAAATACACCTTGCCTTTGTCGAGGAATTCCTTATACGTGTCGGCGTCCACCACGTCGGCCTGCACGCCTCTCACTTCTTTGAGCGAGCGGTCGTATATGCCCGAGTAGACCTCCATGCGGCGTGCGTCGAGCATGGGGCAGAGCAGCGCGCCGGGTTCGGGCTCATGTGTGAGCAGTACGGGCACTGTGAGCAGCTCGAGCGTGGGCACGGCTATCAGCTTGATGTCGCGGCCATAGCATATGCCCTTGGCCATCGAAACGCCTATGCGCAGGCCGGTGTATGAGCCGGGGCCGCAGCTAACGGCTACGGCATCGAGCGGAATGGCGTGGCTGTCGGCGAACGAAATGGCTTCGTCAATAAATGTTCCAAGTCTTACTGCATGGTTCGGGCCGCTGTGGTCTTCTTTGCTGAATATGCAGGCGCCGTCCTGGCTTACTGCTACCGAACACACGTTGGTGCTCGTCTCAATATTCAAAATACACGACATAATTAAAAATATCTTCTTAAATAAAGTGCAAAAATACGCTTTTTTCCGAAGAAATATGTACTTTTGCATAAATTTAACTACAAAAGTGTTATGATACAATCTATGACGGGTTATGGCAAGTCGGTCGTAACCTTCAATGAGAAGAAGATTAATGTAGAAATAAAATCTTTAAACAGTAAGGCCTTAGACCTGTCTACGCGCATTGCGCCGCTATACCGTGAGAAGGAAATGGAGATGCGCCAGATGATTTCGAAGGCGCTCGTAAGAGGAAAGGTTGACTTTTCAATCTGGATAGAGAAAGACGCGTCTCTCGACGCCACGCCTATCAACAGTGCACTGGTGGAGAACTATTATCATCAGATAAAGGACATTGCCGCCAAGACCGGCATGCCTGAGCCGCAAGACTGGTTCAGCATACTTGTGCGCATGCCCGACGTTATGAGCAAGACCGAGGCAGAGGTGCTGACCGACGAGGAGTGGGCCGTTGCCCGCGGCGGCGTCGAGCAGGCACTGCAGGCGCTTGTGGAGTTCCGCAAGCAGGAGGGTGCCGCCCTTTATAACAAGTTCAGCGAGAAACTCGACAACATCGGCAGTCTGCTGGCGTCTATTGAGCCATACGAGAAGTCGCGTGTGGAGAAGATACGCAGCCGCATCGTTGAAGGCCTGAAGAGCATACCCGAAATAGAATACGACAAGAACCGCCTTGAGCAGGAACTTATCTATTACATAGAGAAACTCGACATCAACGAAGAGAAACAGCGCCTTGCAAACCATCTTAAATATTTCCGCGAGACCATGAACGACGGCATAGGCCAGGGCAAGAAGCTCGGCTTCATAGCTCAGGAGATGGGACGCGAAATAAACACCACAGGCAGCAAGAGCAACCAGGCCGAGATGCAGAACATCGTGGTGAAGATGAAGGACGAACTGGAACAGATAAAAGAACAGGTGCTTAATGTACTTTAAATTTTAGGAGTTAAAGTAGTTAGAAGGAGTTAAAGTAGTTAAAGTCATTACCATTGCACGTTCTTTTCATAAAGAAAGCTTTTGGGTATGATGCTTAAAAATATAGATAAAGTCAAAAACATATGACTTTAAGCTGCAAGCATAAAAGCATATGGCTCTAACTCCTTTAACTACTTCTGACTCTTTTAACTCCCGATGAGAAACGCAAATGACTTTAACTTCTTTAACTACTCTAACTCCTTTAACCACTTTTTAAAACCATGCCCGGAAAACTCATTATCTTCTCTGCTCCTAGCGGAAGCGGAAAGAGCACAATAATCAACTGGCTGATGTCGCACGAAGAGCTGCGCATGGCCTTCAGTATATCATGCACAAGCCGCGCCCCGAGAGGCACAGAGCGCAACGGCGTTGAATATTTCTTCGTTACGCCTGAAGAGTTCAGACGCCGGATAGATAACGACGAGTTCCTCGAGTATGAGGAAGTATATAAAGACCGCTACTACGGCACGCTGAAGCAGCAGGTTGAGGCACAGCTCGAAAAGGGCGAGAACGTTGTCTTTGATGTGGACGTGAAGGGCGGATGCAACATAAAGAACTATTATGGCGACCGTGCCCTCAGCGTGTTCATACAGCCGCCGTCGATAGAGGAGCTGCGCAACCGTCTGACAGGACGCGGCACCGACGCCCCGGAAGTGATAGAAGACCGCATAGCCCGTGCATCGTTCGAGCTTACCTTCGCCCCGAAGTTCGACAAGGTGGTTATCAACGACGACCTGGACAAAGCCAAGGCCGAGGCGCTGAAGATAGTTAAAGACTTTCTGCTCGGTTAAGTGAATAACGTCTTACGAAAGTAAAAAACTAAAAGTTAAAAGTGAAAAATCCAAATGCCTTGTGGTGATACAAGCTCCTATCTTTGTTTCGAAACAGCAAAGCTAATGTTCTGTCGGATATGCTATCCGACAGCATTGAATATCAGGATTTTTAATCCGATACTCATACCTTTTAATCAAAAAATAGGAAGTAATCGGATTGAAAATCCTTATACTCAATTCCGGCAGATTATAAATCAGCCGGCACATTAGTCTTGCTGTTACATACCATAGTTTTGAAAACCCAAAGATTGATGTTTGACAATAAGCCACAAAGCATTTGACTTTAACTACTCTAACTCCTTTAACTCCTAAATAATAAAAATGATCACCACCGGCATCTTCGGGGGCTCTTTCAACCCCATACACAACGGACATGTAGAGCTGGCGCGCCAACTTTTGGCGAGCGCAGGACTCGATGAAATATGGTTTGTCGTGTCGCCGCAGAACCCGTTTAAGCGTGCTGCCGATTTGCTTGACGACGAACAGCGGCTAAAGATGGTAGAGCTTGCGCTCGAAGGCGAGTCGCACATGCACGCCTCCGACTATGAGTTTCGCATGCCCCGTCCGTCGTATATGTGGCACACCCTTCAGTCGATGAACCGCGACTATCCCGACCGCCGGTTCGTCCTGCTCATAGGCGCCGACAATTGGGAGCGCTTCAGCGAGTGGTATGCCTGGCGCGACATACTCAGCCATTATCGCATAGTTATATATCCCCGCGGCGGTTCTGCCGTAGACGCAGCGTCGCTGCCCGAAGGAGTCAGCCTCGTAGACACCCGTCTGATAGACATCAGCAGCACGCAGGTAAGGCAGCTCCTTGCCGAACGTCGCCCCATAAGCGGCCTTGTGCCCGACAGCGTGGCCCGATATATCAGCGACAACGGCTTGTATGCTCCACAAAAATCTAATGTTAAATAAATGATTTACAGATTGTTGCTGCTTCGAAGCTTTAAGACAAATTTATTATATTTTCTAAATATGGTTTAGGATTACATATAGAAAATTTGGTTCGTATATACAGGTTTTAATTGTCATAAATTCTTTCTGATAAGAGTTAAATTTATATATAAAATTTACTGTTCATTTATTTTGAAGCAAGCATGTTTTCCAATATCAGTCGTATATATGATTTCTTTTGGTCGCCTTGGAAATAAATGTGATGTTCATTGAATATCTTCTGTTTGCTGTTCAAATCCAAATCTGGAAAATCAACCCAATGCGCTACGACCTTCATTTCTGTATTGGAGACAATGTAGCTGTTTAACGTGATATCTGAATCATGTAGCCCAGGCTCAATGTCTTCACGTATGCTTTTGTATAATTGAATTTTACTACTTGAAAAGCCGGTAATATGTGAGATGCCTTTTGGATCGATGAACGAAATGTATTGGTGTTCGCCTACAACAAGCCATATTATGAAATCAGGATAGAAACCACGATCTTCAAAGAATCCTATACCTTTACGACTTTTGTTACGGAGTAAATACAACGATTTTCCTTCAAAGAATGCTTGATTGTTATCGAAGAACCTTTGTATGTCGCATACGAAATCACGTTCTCCTTTATTCAATGCCACAGGTTTAATTTCAATAAGCTTGCCTATCTCCTTATGTTTAAATTCTGGTTCATTAAGATACAATAATGGTTGATATAGATGTCCTGATATGTATAATGCCTCAAAGTTATCAGAATTTGCAATTCTTATTGACTTTGAAAATGTACCTTCTGCCAATTCTTGCTTTAATTTGTTGATAGCTTTGTAGAATCCAGCTTCATCTTCGTTCTTGAACAAATCCTTATGCATAAGCACATGGTATTCCTCTTCAAAATTAGGATGGCTACTATCAAGGTATGCGGTTACAACATTATGGCTCATCCAACGGCTTTTTGCATTATTATAAGCCTTTTCTACATAGCTTTTCAATAGTGTGACGAGAATGTCGTGCCACAAGGATGTCTGGCAGGCAAAGTCTGTAAACAGCATCTGGGCTTTTGGGATAAACAATGTGTACCAGCTGCTATCCAATGCTATTTCCTTGAGAGATTCTGTAGACACACACAGGTTATACCAACTACGCTCATTTTTGTAGTCGATGATATCAAAATATATCTTATTCCAATCAATGAAGGCAAGATGCTCCGGAGTCAGTATAGCTTTATGAAGAGTTGTATCAGTCTCGTCGAGTATGTTTTTACGGCCGGCACTTCGCATAGCCTGTATCTTGGGATAATAATCAAGTGTAATGGGAGTGTTGCTTAACAGACCTGCTTTAATTATAACATTTTCGTTTTTCTTGAAATCACAACCGTCCTTTACTTTTAGATATTTCAGTTTTCTGCTCCTCAAGTTTACAACCGGCATAACAGGCACTTCAAACTCTTCCCAATCAGAATCATTGGTAGGCAAGCCTTCGTCTTCAAGAAACTGTTTAAACTGCTCCATATAATCGGCTTTTATACCAAAAATATTTAGAGTTTCCAAGTTATACATGAAACGAGGTTTACTTTTTGGCTGAAGGGAAGAATCCAAAGCAGATGAACGTTTTAAAGAGAACTTATAACCTTTCAAACGCACGCCGCGGCCAAACAATTGGATTATCTGACTTCCTTCAGATTTACCCACATTAAGCAGTCCCATTGTAGATACTCGCCATGAAGACCATCCCTCAGTAAATTTTTTGCTACCGATAAGAACATTTAGACTACTGTCTGGCAGATTTATTTTTGCAAAGAGAGACTTCTCTGAGAAATCCTTGCTCATCACATTTAAACCGGCGTCCTCACATTTCTTCGCCAATGTACTGCTGTCTCCTACATTAATGATGCCAAAGTATTCACCATTTCCAATGCGCATGCCAATCTCGCCATCTTTGCCTTTTAGATTGTCAAGGTGCAGTTGAGCTCCTACAACAGAACAATGGAATACAAGGTTAAGCATATCATCGTAAATGATTTCAGCCTTATGTTCTTGTAGATTGCGGATATATGCAAATTGGCGTGCAAAGATTGAATGTCCAAATTTGTCGGTCAGACCATCTTTGCCATGCAGTAGATTGTCAATATTGTTGATTGATTCCTGTTTGTTTGCGATGAACTGCTGAAAGAACTTCAGTATAAAGATAATATCGCTTACCTCTTTAGTGCCGATACTCTTATCTGCGGTAACGGAACCGCCGACAAAAACCGCAAGAGGATTCTCTAACAGGAAAGGACGCAATTCCACCCGATTGTCACGATACAGGCGCTGCTGCTCATAAAAATTGAGCATACAGGCAGTCAAATAGAGAGTTAGTTGTTGGTCGCTCAACGAACTACCCCAACTGCTGTTCATATTCAGAATTTGATAATCTTTACCATAACCGTCATTATAGAAATAACGGTAACTGTAGTCAAATAGGGTGGCTTTGCCGTATTCCTGGAGCATCGCCTTGCGCTTTGCCGAATTGCTGATTGCCGATATTGATTGGCCGAAAGTGGCGCTATATTCAAATGAAAATCCCTTTTCACACAATTTGTCACGTCTTTGTTTCCATGCGTCACCGCCTGATCCACGGTGGCCTTCATCTACTAATACAAGATTGTCACCCTCAAAATAATTCACTGCCACAGTTTTGTCTCCATCCGTATCGGCAAGTTTTGTTATTTCGAGCACATCAATTTCTTGTCCTGAGAAAAAGCCGCTGGAACTATCTTTGTTGAATATATTTGCACCAATATTACTTTTTCGAAATTCTTCAAGATGTTGGTTTGTCAATCCTTCATTAGGTGTAATGAGAATTATCCTATTCGGCTTCTTGCGATACTTCTCCGCATAGTGAAGATACTGCAGTATATTTACATGCATAAGCAGTGTCTTTCCTGATCCTGTAGCCGACCAGAATGCAATTTTGTTAAGGTCTGATTCTGTGAATTCTGTTATACCGTGATATGTTTTCGGGTCAGCGTTGAAATTAAGCATAAGATAAGTGTTGATATCATCAAGCAGCTTCTTTCTGTCGCTGAAATATTTGTCAAGGTATATTTCGGTGAATAGCAGGCTAAGGTACTGGAAGTATTTCCACTTTATGGGAGTTTCGCGTCTTTCGCTTATGGCCTTTGTGTGACGAAAGATGTTTTCGTCGTATAAGAGCAGCATATTTTCAGTTAATTCTCCGTTTGCAAATAGGCGTTCTACAAGTATTTTGTGGATGTAAGACACATTATTTTCATCCCAACCTTCATAGCTTGGGTCTTTCAGGTGTTCGCTAAGGGCTTCCATACTTGTTGCGCCGAACAGTGAGAGTATATAACGATTGAGAACAAGTGAATTGTTTAGCTTGCCTTCAATCTGCTGTATTCTATTTCCTTTTGGTGCCATTGTATTATAATTTGAAGTTACTTGTAAAACGGCAAATCGCTGTTTGTCAATGTTTTACAGAAACTTGTGGTTTATTCGCAAAATAAAAAGCTCGTAAAAAGCTCGTAAAAAGCTCGTAAAAAGCTCGTAAAATTTACTCTTATTCTTTAATATCTGGTAAGTACCACTCTGATATAGGTCCATTGGTCTTATTTAATATTTTCTCTTCTCTTTTCAGCTTTGAGAGAATATTACCAATTTTATTTTTCTTTTGTATATCAGTTAGCTGGTCAGAAAGTACATCCCATAACAATTTATCTATTTCCGCTCTTGTTAGTTTCTTATGGTCGTGTATGGCATCTAGTAGCATAGCCTCACAGGATTTTACTTCTAATCCTTTATGTTTTGAATATTCTATTTTCTTATCCGTTGATTGTGCTACTGCCTTTGCAATGAATACGTTTGGACGGCGTCCTTCGATTAGATGCCTTTTTCTTAATAAATCAATTGCGTTATCATTGATTTTTTGACCTTTTTGTACTTGGTCAAGCAGTACGGTTTCAGTTAGGGTAATATCATTATGTGACATCAACATAAGACTGTAATTTTCATCAATAATTGTCCCCGGCATATGCATAACCACATGGCTTTCAGTAGTACCCTCGTAATCGGGCATAGGCAAATAGCGTTCCTTCTGACGCACAAACAGATTATGAATGCCATAGCCCTGCGAATCAATCATCTTGACATTCACCATTGCTTTCATCAGGAATGGATTGCGATAACGCTTGGGGGTCTTTGTACCCATGATATACTGCTCATAATTACCATCAAAGAAACCGCCAGCATTTTCAAATGTGAGCTTTTCTTTATCTTCTGTAACTACTACTCGTTCATCTAACACATAATCTTGATGGGCGATGCAGTTGTGCAAGCCTTCCAAAATACTTCGGGTATCATATTTCCACACTTCTGCCGGAATCAATGAGTTATGGGGATATATTTTGAAGCGATAATTGCGTATGCGTCCTAACAATTCACTTGTGGTTTTTATGAAAGGGATTGTGAATGTATCTCCGAATGTTTCACCATCCTGGAAGCATTTCCATACTAATTGAGCAATATGCTTTATCTTATATGCCTTTTCTTTTTTACCAACTAAAAGCATTGCAGCTCGAGTGATTTGACCGTCTTGTGTAAGGTTGGCTCTGTCCAAAAATACTTCGTCACTCCACATGGGCATTTCTTCTGCAAAATCCGGATATCTCAATTTATATCCTTCACGAGCCAATCGTATAGCGTCTGCGTCGAGGTCATCCATAGTGGCATCCTCAATAATCTGCGCAGACCAATCAACCCTTGAAGTATAAATATTACGCACCCAGTCGGTATATGGGGTCAGCTCGGTTACATGGCTATCCACTCTAACGTACGGTTTACCCATGAATGCCGTAGGTTCGTTTACAGCTGCTGGGATTTTAAAACGAACCACGCGGACGGCCTCCTCATACATAAAGTCTTCAATCTTAAAGTCAATCTTAGGTGACACATACTGGCGAAGATAAATTTCCAAAGACTGATTACCCTGCGCCTTCGTAGCGGCTGAATCAAAGGTGGTTCCCTTTATTTCCAATGTATCATTATCTACGCCAAAATACAGATATGCGAATTCCTCTCTATCCAGACATGCTCCATTTGAGAGTGCAGAAATATATCTTCCTAGTTTGGTGGCTTCCTGATAATTAGATTTAAATTCCAACCATCGGTTCTCCTTCTTAAAAGCACAAATTTGTTCTTTCAACAAATGGGTATATTTTTGATCTTTATCCATAACCATATATATTTATCAAAGTATGACTTTAATCTGAATTGCTTTATCTTCCCAAGTCATACCAAGTACTAATTTTCTTCAAACATGCGTTTTGCAAATTCTTGTTCGGTTAGAACAACCTTCCATTGTTCTTCGTCTGTACGAAGGTTCTCAAGGTTGTTGTCTCCGTTTACATATATGCGGTCAAACTCTGTGTCACGTGTAGAATAGGCCATACGGTTGAAGAATTCGTCGAGCGCCTTATTGTCTATTGTATCACAATTGCGCCAGATAACCAGAGTGCTTTCCCCACGGCGTGTTACACCTTCTACGGTGCAGATGTCTTTTTTCGGATATGTGATGCTTCTGACATTCAAGCCGATAAGGTAGTTGAACGTTTCAATTACATCTATATTCTCTTCACGCGTTTCATTCTGCCGTGTAATGCGCAGTTTCATATCCCAAGGATTTCTAAACCATTTCATATTGAAGAGCGAATCACGTGTCTCTATGTCGAGCATATAGCCAAGCATGTAGCCGCCATAAAAGTCGACATTTTCTTTATTGATATTTGCCGGCTGTAAGGTTAGATTATTGAGCGTATCTTCATACTGTTCAAGACGTATATATTTGAATATACCGCTCTTTTCACAAGAACCTATTCCTGAATTTTCACCTGCTATAACTTGCTTCATTCTAGATAAAGATATTGATGTAAAATATTCTCCCATATCAATACCAATCCATTTTCTGCCCAACTTTTGAGATGTTGCTGTCGTAGTTCCACTTCCCATAAAAAAGTCAAGTACTATTGAACCTGGTTCTGTAAAACGAATAACTCGTTCCAAACACTCTTCAGAATTCTCAGTAAGAAATTCCCATCTCCTCGAATAACTGCTAATATCTAGCCAATTATCATTAACAAATTCTTCTGGAGCTCCAAGATATTGAACAACAAACTCTGAATTTCCGCAATCGAGACAAGTATCAAGATGTTCCACTCCATGGAATGATGTTGTAGAAACAATATCATAAAATTTAAATTTTGAAGCTTTCTTTTTCATCTCTTTTTGTAGCAATTCTGAAGATTGACTTTTAAAATATATAGAACCGCATTTTTTACATTTCAAACGGAGATGATGTTCTGACAGCAACTTATCTACTTTTGCTTGAACGAGTGAAAAATGTTGACCACAAGGAGGATAAATCACTTTGCCCATAAATTCTCGTTGAGGTGGATTTCGTTCACCTGCCATAAGAAAACCTGTCCATTTTATATCGGCTATTGAGCGTTTCAGCTTATATTTATCAAGTTCTATGCCTGGTTGTGTATAGGCGTATAAGTATTCATGTGTTACATCCATTTTTGTGGAACCAGCTTCGTTACGACTACGCTTAAGTAAAATCTCAGATTTGTACTCTAAACCTGCATTGTCAAGAACAAATCTTGAGAAGTGATTTCCGTGATAATCGCATCTCAAAAAATAGGATGCAGTATCAGATAATAACCCTTTTGAAAGAATTATCCTATTGTCAAGGAGCGTTAGCCATGTAGAATCTTTATAATTAGTTGAATATTGATAATCAGCACCACTATTTAAGTTAAAAGGTGGATCTATGTAAACACATTTTATCTGTTTTTTATATTTTTCCTGTAATAATTCTAATGCCTGAAAATTTTCTGAATTGATAAGTAATCCATCACACTGCTCATCAATATTATCAATCGACGCTAGCAGTTTATTCTTAAAATCAGCAGTGAAAAATTTGGTGTCCAAAACAAGGAATGGATTTTCTTTAAGGAACTCCTTTGTTAACGGTACAGAATATCCTGTTTTCCCTTCACCAAACAGGCCACCAGTATCTTGTGACGTAATTTTGTCAATAGCAAACAGACGTACCCATTCCTCACGCTGCGCATCGTTAGTTGCAATCTCTGTATAGAGACTTTCCGGCACATGGTCGAGGGTGATACAATAGTTTGATTCTACCACAAACTTCTTTTTCAGCCATAACCGTTTCTGATAGTTTTCTAATGAAGCAAGAAATGTGATGAGTTTCATACCAACCATCTTGATGGCCTTTATTACAGTGAGATGCTTCAGAAACTCGTCGGGAGTACGTGCATCAATATCATCGATAAACAGTATCTCATTCTTGATGTAGAAATCAAGTTCACGTGAAAGAAAACCTCCAAGATCTTTATGGATAAAATAATCGAAGGTATTACGTGCCACATAGTCATTCAGATGCTTCTGCAACAGGGTGCGTCTGCGGTCGCTTTCGGTCGGACGCAGAGCAAGAACAGATATAAACTCTTTAGGAATTAAATCTTTCACTATGCTAAATGCCTTATCAACAAGAGCTTTCTGCTTGGTGGATTTTGGATATAGCTCATAAGTGAAATATATGTGTAATGTGTTTCCGATGACTTCAATGGGTGTTTCTTCGTACAGCGCGAAACGTCGCTCCATATTGTTCTGCCCCTTATTATTATTTAGCTCTGTAATTGACTCATTATCATTACGTTCACGCAGCGTAAATTCGCAATATTTATCGCCATCTATAGAGAAACGGTATTTGCGGAAATACTCACCAGTCTTTATATAATACTGGTCAGCGTTAGCCCAATACAGCTTAACTTCTTCTCCCTCGTAAGGTATGGCATACACATCTTTTTTGTAGCGGCGCTGAGATATAAAGTCGCCCTTGTCGTAATAGCGGCTGAAGAATATAGTAAGGTGCGAATACACTTCATTCTCCAGGTCTTCACTATTGCCGCTTTGAGCAATGCGTTCCTTTAGTTCTTTAACCTTTGGAGAATCGTCAGGGTTCATGCCTGCCGTTGTCAGCGTGGAGACAAGCTGTGCCAATTCCTTTTTAAGCGCAACGGCATCAGTGGATGCATTTTCGCTAATAGCTTCGGCTACCTGTTTACGCAAGTCCTTATGAAGATATTCCTCTATTTGGGCACGTTTTTGGTTCATGATACGATAGATTCCGAAATCCAGATCTGCCTGGTCAAGCATCAGAACCTTCTCCATCGTACTGATGAATTTTTCAAATTGTGTTGCCATATATAGTTTATTTATTTAAATTGTTTACTGTTTTCAAAAAATAGCGGATAATGATTATTCATTAAAAACTCGTCTTGCAAGTTTTGTAGGTCTGCCCGTACTCCAGTCACACTAAAATTACTATCGAATACAACATAAAAGTCGATAGAGACATATTGATTAATTTCGATACCAATATTTTTGCATTCAGAGTCAATTATTTTATCGTAAGTGTGCCAAAGTTGATCTTTTGCTTTTTGGGCATGCTGAAAGATTGTAAAATTATTTGGTGATAAAGCATTTGTTTTAAACTCCACAAAACTCATTTCTTTGTCTGTCAGCAAAGCACAATCACATACACCACCCTGAATAAAATGCGCTCCTGTAATAATGCAACCATCTAAAGGCAACAGCACCAATGTGTTATTATTGGGATTTTGTGCATTAAAAGTCTTCGATAACAATACAGCGTGCTTATTGTTGTTCCAATCAGAATACTTAAGATTTGCATCATCATAGACATACAAATTTACATTGTTGCTTTTATCAAAAGCGTTTATAACCTTTACCTGTCCGCAATTTCTTAATGCATAACACAATTTCAATTGCATAATAGCATTAGGTAGAGTCCTGTTATTTGAAAGTCTTGGCATACAAACGATACAATTGATTAAACTTTTTACTTATTTCATCTGAGCAGGCATCCAAATCATTCTTGGATATCATTCTTGTATTTTCATTGATAATGGATTGGCAATACTTATCATCCTTCAGTGAAAGGCGGAATGCCGTAATATCTTCGCCTGCAAGATGATAGTATGAAGGTATTATCTTTTCTATCTCATCTTTGTCGTCATTTCTTGCTTTTTCATAAACTTTTGCTGCCAATATCAATGTATTTAATGTAGCCAAAGAATAAGGGCTGTGCGTGGTGAGTATAAGTTGATTGTTGTCGGCTGTATCTTTAATTAAAGAGCATAATACATTGAATTGAGATTGAGGAAACAGATTAAGTTCAGCTTCCTCCACAATATTGATAAAACTGCGATATTGAGTTCTTAAGGATATGTTCTTCAGCATGGACCGTTTTACGATTTCAGAATATTCATGATTATGCTGAATGTCGTCGATTTCTTTACTTAATTTGTTGTATTCTTTCTCAGACAGCGATACATTCTCTCCTTTCTGAATTCTTCTTGTCATAAACTCAGACACGATACATAGAGGTAACGCAGACTGAATGCCACTGGATGAATTACGCAATAATACAGGGCTGTCTTCATATCCGTCCCCCCATATTTTACTGACAAAATTCAAGGAGTCAAATTTGAAGTGCAGATTATCAAATGGCAAGTCATAACCCTCTTTAAAATATTGTTTTGCTTCTAAAAATTCTTCATTGAATGTAGCACAAGAGGCCGGTAGCTCTTTTATTAGTTTTGGCTTGTTCTCAGCAACACTCAATATCATGCGTTCTGCAGGAACATACATGATTTTTGGTAATAAATATATTGGGATATTTTGTTCGTGTATGTCCAATTGGATAAAAGAATTACTTTTCAGTTGTAATGTAAGAACAGGACTGTTGTAGTATATCCATGTGTCATCATGAATGAATGTATCTATACCGTGGTATTCTAATAGTTTGGAAATTCCATATCTGAGATAAAATGAGATTGTGTGACGCTTCATAACCAAGTCCTTCTCCAACCATTTGAACATTGAAAAAAGTTTTGCCACACAGCTTTTGCCAGTTCCCTGGTCGCCAATGAACAATGTAACCTTTTTGAAGGTGATGTCAAGATCCTTAACAGGACCAAATGACTTAACTATTAAGTGCTCGTTCATATATTCTATTTTCTTTTTTATTCAAATTATACAACCTGCCATGCAATGGTAAACAGATATTCTTCTTTTGCCGATTTGTTAAGCGAATTGTTTATTTCCTCAATGAGAGCTTTACGGCGTGCCATAATTTCGTCTTCTACGGTGAAAAGATCATTTCTTTTTTGTCTTAAAGTGCGTTGAAGAGACATTATTTCTGATTGTAACTCAAGTCTACGCTTGTTGTCACTTTCATTTCTAAATTCATGTTCACACTCTTTTATTTGTTTCTTCACATTGCGCAGTTCTTCTTCAAGCGTAAAGGTTTGGTCTTCTGCCCACCGTTCAATTTTTGCACTCTCGTCATTTATAAATTCCTTGTCGCGTATGGCTATGTGCTCACTGACAATATCCTGCTTATGATCCATTTCTGCCTTTAAGCGTGAATCGTCTATCTCAGGGAATTGAGTATTGGTGATGCGTCCGCTGATTGACATGAGTTTCTCTACAAAGTCGTCGGGCATTATTTGTCCTTCATCATCCATTGCCACAGCTATTATGCAGTCTTCCTCATCCTTTTGTGAATGGTAGTGTATGACTTTGGCTGATAGAATACCTTTTTTGCCGACCTCATTTTCAATTACAAACATCTTTTCCGGAGAATCAGTATAGTTAAACACGATGCAGGCTTTCTCTGATGTATCTTGATTTTTTGCTTTAGAGAGGACATACTGTGCAAGAGGATGTCCGACACGGTATGTATAGGCATCATATACATCTTTGCCCATGCGGTATGGTCCGGTAGAGAATTGCTGCTCAGAGTCTGCCGGACTATTACTCAATGTGAAACTGTAGCAGTTGTTGTCTATCTGGTCAATATTATTGTCCAGAATATTTATAGTGAGCTGCCACAGCAGCTGATGGAATTGACTTAGAGCATGCTCGTCAGCAGCTTTTCTAATTCTGAGCTTATTAACTACATCACGGTCAAAATTCTCTATGAGTTGAGTACGTGCCTTGTCAAAAACTTCTTCTATTTCCTGATGCATTTCTTCTTGCAGTCTGTCGAAGGCTGTATCAATCTCTTCTGTAGTGCGGCAGGTCTGATAGATGTTGAGTACCCTGTGTTCAAAGTCGATACCATCCATTGTACTGCCCAATACCTCATCACTGCTGCCGAAAACGCCCTTGAACAGCTTATACTTCTGGTCAAGCAGTTCGTAAACACGCTGGTCGGCTCTGTTGGCTTTATTTATGAAATTGACCACAACGACATCGTTTTTCTGTCCATAGCGGTGGCATCGGCCTATACGTTGCTCAACACGCTGAGGATTCCATGGCAAGTCAAAATTGACAACCAATGAGCAGAATTGCAGGTTGATACCTTCACTTGCGGCTTCTGTTGCAATCATAATCTGTGCATCGTTACGGAAATAATCCACAAGAGCCTGACGCTTATCTGCAGTAAGAGAACCTGTTATACGCGATGTGCCGGCATAGCGTTCTTTCCATGCCGAATAAATTTCTTTTGATTTTGGATCGGTATTGCTTCCATTGAACAAAAGTATACGTCCGGCATATCCATTGCTTTCGAGTAACTGTTTAAGATATTGCTGGGTTCGGTTACTCTCTGTGAAGATAAGTGCCTTTTCAGGTTGACCGTTCTTACGTTTTTCTTCAAATGCTATTTTTAATGCTTGAAGCAGACATTCGCCTTTAGTGTTTTCGGCTATACCAAGAGCAAGAGAGTGGATTGCCTTTAAATCATTTATTTCTGACTTTATTTCTTCAATCTCTTCTGCCGTGTAAGTCCGCTTTTCTTTTTCTTCTTCGTCAAATTTCTCATCTTCCTCGTCCGTCCATTCATCTTCATATTCGTCAATTTCTTCAATGTCGTTGGTGATATTGTCCATTAACGATGCATCCTCATTGTCGCTTGATGTATTATTCTTGACGATATTTTCCAAACGTTCAATGATAGTTTGCAGTGTGCCGGCTATGGCAAATGTCGATGACGACAGAAGCTTGTGCAAAACAAGAGTTATAAGTGAGCGTTGGCTGCGCGGAATGCCAAAACATTCGTCACGTTGCAAATACTCGCTCACCATTTCATCCAAGGTCTGTTCATCTTCGCTTGGATAATATTCCTGAACCATAGCTTTACGTTCCGTATATTTTACATATTCCTGAACATCGCTGCGTAATGTACGGTGTATGATGGGCTGTATACGATTCCGTAGCTCTTTGTAAGTAGATTCATTGCGTAGCTCCGTTTTGCCGTATCGATTGTTGAAGCTTTTAAGGCTGCCAAAATAATTGTCGTCAATAATTGAAATAAGTCCATACAATTCTTTGGCATTATTCTGTAAAGGTGTGGCGGTAAGCAGGAGCTTTTTATAGCTTTTCAGGCCTTCTCTTAATATGAGGGCTGTTTTATTGCTTGATTTATAAACATTACGAAGTTTATGTGCTTCATCAAAAACAACAAGATCCCAGCTGACACGTTCAATATGGAGAATCTGTTTTTTTGCGAATTGATAAGAGCAGATAATTATATAGCTTTTGTCATTAAATGGATTGGAGTATGTTTCCGCAAGTATACGGTTAAAGTTCTTTGATTCCAATATGACAGATGGGAGGAAAAACTTTTCCTCTAATTCCATACTCCACTGCTTTCGTAGCGTTGCAGGGGTAATTATTAGTATATGACGATGCCGCTCAGCCCATTGCTGAGATATTACTAATGCAGCTTCAATAGTTTTGCCAAGTCCAACTTCGTCGGCCAAAATAGCACCTTTGCTTAAAGGTGACTTAAATGCAAATATAGCAGCATCGACTTGGTGAGGATTCAAATCAACCTGAGCTTCGGCAAGAACACTAGTAAACTTGTCATCATCGCTTGAAGAATGACGACGATCAAGTTGCCATGCAATAAATTTTTGCTGATAAGCTGTAAGTTTTGGTATATTTCTCGTCACAATTTTCTAATGCAATTCTTAATTGATAATATTTTCACATGTTCATTAAGAATATATGATTTTTTAATCAGTCATCTTTATCTTAATGATAGATTGTTGCCTGTTTAGATAATAGGCATTTGCATATTGAAACTTTTGCCAATTCCGGCAGAAAACATATTTTGTGAAACATCCTTTTTAATAGGTTCTGTTTTAATTCGGTTCATCTTATTTTTTGATACATCTATTTTTGTTCGAGTTCAAAGATAATGTTTTTTTGCATAAATGTTGCAATTTCGTTGCTGATAATGTTATTTTTGTGGTTTAAAAATGCAAATATCAGTATATTTTTTACCGTAGAAGGCTGTTTAAGAATTATTTTAGTATAATTGACAAAGTCATCATTTGAAACAAGCATTTTTATAAAATCAATAATATTTTCAGATCTATATAATAGTAAATTGCTATTGAAGTTATTTCGTTATATTAAACACGACAATTTAATAACTTTATTACTTTATTATTTCTAATAATTTTGTTATGATCTTTTTGGAAAATAGGTAAAAAACTCAGGACAAAAATATTTTTCATTCTAGAAAATCAACTTATAACGTATGTTAAAGATAATGGCATTGATACCACGTTTCTTTAACATACGTTTGTTTTTGTGCCTGTTTTCAACATCAAAATCAGCCCTTTTTAGTTCACAAATGCCTGCTTTTAATGTCGTAAACGTATGCTTTTGTGATGCTAAACCTATCGTTTACGGGTGAAAAGTGGCCGAGTAATGTTTTTTAACTATTGCCTTTTTGCTTCGTAATCTTGGTAAAAGCCGATATATCAACACTTTACCAAAAATGTCGATTTTGTGCAATTTTTCGCACCAAACCACGGTTTCGTGATGAGCATGGCAATTCTGGAGAGGTTAAAAGTTTATTTTAGTAGTTAAAGGAGTTAGAGTAGTTAAAGAAGTTAAAGTCAAATGTCTTGTGGCTTAAAAACAAACGGCATATACCAACAAAGCTAATGTGCCGGCTGATTTTCAATCTGCCGGAATAGCGTATCAGGATTTTCAATCCGCTTGCTTCCTATTTTTTTGATTAATAGGTATGAATTTCGGATCACAGATCCTGATATTCGATGCTGTCGAATTTTTCGCTGCGCTCAACAACACGTGCATATCCGACAGAACAATAGCCTTGTTGCTATCTGTGCTTACGGATATGTAGCAGCAAGACTATTGTTCCGGCTGATTTGTAATCTGCCGGAATGGCGTATCAGGATTTTTCAATCCGCTTACTTCCTATGTCCCGGTTACGAAAGTGAAGATATTAAGGTTGCATTATCGGAACTTAATTAAAAAAATAGGGTAGAGCGCAATGAAAATTAAAAAATAAAAGTGAAAAATCCAAATGCTGAGTGGTTGATCAGAAGCCACAAAACATTTGGATTTTTCACTTTTCACTGTTCGTTTTTCACTTTCACTTACGCGTTCTCTCCGATAATCTCTTTTGAACGTTTAAGGGCAGTGCTTATGTGGTCGCAGATGTTCTCCTTGCCTATAAGCTCGTTGAAGCCAGACCTTTCTAGTACGGCCCGGACATTGCTGTTTACGCCCGACAGCACTATCTCGATGCCCTCCTTGCGGCTCATTATACAGAGATTCTTCAGATTGTGTATTCCCGTTGAGTCGACAAATGGCACCTTCCTCATGCGTATCACCCTCACAACAGGACGGTCGCCGAACACAGCCATCACCTCCTCAAACTTGTTACCGGCTCCGAAGAAGTAAGGACCATTAATCTCGTACACCTCCACGCCTTTGGGTATAGTGAGGTGCTCAAGGTTGCCCTGCTCGATGTCAAGCTCGTCGTTGGGGTCAATCTCGTCCATAATCACCTTTACGTCAGTGGTTTCGGCCATGCGCTTCATAAACAGCAGGCAGGCTATGAGCAGGCCCACCTCGATGGCTATGGTGAGGTCGAATATTATGGTGAGGAAGAACGTTATCAGCAGCACTGCCACATCGCTCTTGGGATTCTTCATAAGCTCTGTGAACGAGCGCCATCCCGACATGCCGTATGACACTATCACCAGCACTCCTGCCAGGCAGGCCATGGGGATATACTGCGCAAGCGGCATGAGGAAGAGGAATATCAGCATGAGCACGGCAGCGTGTATGATGCCCGCCACGGGCGTGCGTCCGCCGTTGTTGATGTTGGTCATCGTGCGCGCTATGGCTCCCGTTGCCGGTATTCCGCCGAACAGCGGCGATGCCAGGTTGGCAATGCCCTGGGCTATAAGCTCGGTGTTAGAGTCGTGATGGTCGCCAGTTACGCCGTCGGCAACTGTTGCCGACAGCAGCGACTCTATGGCTCCCAGTATGGCTATGGTGAATGCCGGCGACACGAGGCTCTTTATTGTCTCCCATGTCATCTGCGGCACCTGTGCGTCAGGCAGTTCGCTGCTAATCGAGAATCTGTCGCCAATGGTCTCTATCGATGTCACGCCTGCAAAGTTTTTCAGCAGCAGCGCCGCCACCGTCATAACGATTATGGCTATCAGCGAGCCGGGAATCTTCTTGCTGAAACGCGGTGTTACGGCTATCAGCAGCACGCTTGCCACGCCGATGATGGCGCTCCACATGTCAATGGTGCTTATGTTGGCGGCGTAGGCGCCCCACTTCTCGATGAAGTCGGCAGGCACATCTGTTATGCTAAGGCCCAGCAGGTCTTTTATCTGCGTGGTGAATATGGTTACGGCTATTCCGCTCGTGAAGCCCACGATTATGGGGTAGGGTATATACTTGATGATTACTCCGAGGCGCAGCAGGCCGAACAGGATGAGGAATGCGCCGGCCATGAGCGTGGCTATGGCAAGGCCCTCCATGCCGTACTGCTGTATTATGCCGTAGATGATGATGATGAAGGCGCCCGTGGGTCCGCCTATCTGCACCTTGCTTCCGCCAAACACCGACACGATAAGTCCGGCCACAATGGCGGTTATTATGCCCTGCTCGGGAGTTACGCCCGATGCTATACCGAAGGCTATGGCAAGCGGCAGGGCCACAATGCCTACTATTACTCCGGCCATGATGTCTGCCATCAGCGTCTTGCGGTTATAGCTTTTCAGCGTTGACAGCAGGCGCGGCCTGAATGCAAAAGGTTCCATTTGTTCTGATTTGTTGTTATTCTGAAATGTTATTTGTTTTAAAGAAGTCGCAAAGGTACAATGTTTGCGTTACATTACAAAACATTTTTTATGCTTTTTTAGTTATTTGCGCCGTTGCGTTTCATTCTTTTGCGCATTAAACGTATCTATATATAATAAAATATGTGTGATTTATCTTTGCCGCATTCGATTTGCGGTGCATTTGCATTGCAGATACAATAAAAAGATGTAATTTTGCCAAAAATATTTAGAATTTGATGAAAATACTGAATCTGGCAGGACGTGTGTTCACCAATATCTTCAAGCCGATAAAAGGCAATGCCGCTTTCTTTGTATTCATGTATGTGCTCGGCATCGTGTGCACTTATGCCGTAGTGCCCGACAAGCGCGGATATCACGCATGGCCGCTTGCGCCCTACGAGCTGTTCTTCGATGTGAGCATAATCTGCGTTGTGCTGTGGCTCTTGCCGCGCAGCGTGGCCAAGTGGCTGAAGCGTTTTATCTACGTATTCTTTTACATGATAGTGCTTGTCGACGTCTATTGCTTCGTGAAGTTCGACACGACGATAACCCCCACGATGCTGCTGCTTGTGGGCGAAACCGACAGCCGCGAGGCGGCAGAGTTTCTCGAGTCGTATCTCACGGGCTCCGTGGTGTTCAGCCGTCTGGGCTGGGTGCTGCTAGTGCTGCTTGCCCATGTGGCATGGGTGCTTATATGGCACAACCGCCCCAAGTGCAAGGCCTGGCTGGAGGCCAAGACCGGCATGGCTTTAGGCGTGCCCGGATGGTGGCGCATGGCTGAGCCGTGGCTCGGACTGCTGTTCCTTGTGATGTTTGTGGTCAGCACGGTCAAGTGTTTTGCCGACAAGACGGCCTTTGTGCGCCTGATGTCCTACGACAACATAGGGCAGGTGGAGCACGAACTGACCAAGAAGGAGAAGGCCCAGCTGTATCTGCCCGGCTACCGCCTGATGTTCAGCATATATGCCAACGAACTTACGGCCAAGCAGGTGAAGACCCTGGTGGAAAATATCGACAAGGCAAAGGTGGACAGCTGCTCGTTCCGCAGCAAGAATATCGTGCTGATAATAGGCGAGAGCTACAACCGCCATCATGCCGGACTGTACGGATACCATAAAGACACCACGCCAAGACAGGAGGCACGCGCTCAGAAGGGCGAGCTGATACCGTTCAGCGACGTTGTGGCGCCGTGGAATCTTACGAGCTTTGTGTTCAAGGCTCTCTTCTCGCTCTATACAGTGGGCGACAAGGGCGAATGGTGCGACTATCCGCTGTTCCCCGAACTGTTCCGCAAGGCAGGATATCATGTAACGTTCCTTACCAACCAGTTTCTGCCTCAGGCTAAGGAGGCTGTCTACGACTTCAGCGGCGGCTTCTTCCTGAACAATCCGCAGCTGAGCCACGCCATGTTCGACACGCGCAACACGCGGCTATACCGGTACGACGACGGACTGCTGGGCGACTATGACAGGCTGCAGCGCAACAACGGAGAGAACAATCTGATAATATTCCATCTGAAGGGGCAGCACGTTGACTATCGTACGCGCTTCCCGAGAGACCGCAGACACTTTAATCCGGAAGACTACGACAGGCCCGAGCTCAAGCAGAAAGAGCTGCGCGTGCTTGCCGACTACGACAACGCAATATTGTATAACGACTCGATTGTCGACCAGATAATAAAGCGCTTCGAGGACGAAGACGCCATCGTGGTGTATGTGCCCGACCATGGCGAGGAGTGCTATGAGGGCGACGTCCACTTCTACGGCCGCATGCACTCTACTGAGATAACGGCGCGCCTGGCACGCGAGGAGTTCGACATACCGTTCTGGATATGGTGCTCACACAGCTTTATGGTTGGTCATCCGTCGCTGTTCAACGACATAGTGAAGGCCAAAGACCGACGCTACATGACCGACGCGCTGCCGCATCTGCTGCTGTATCTGGGCGGCATAAGCTCGCCCCACTATCGCGACGACCTGAACGTGCTGAGCGACGGGTATAACGAAAAGAGACCAAGAATGTTAAAGAACACTACCGACTATGACAAACTCGGCGTTGAAGACTGACGCGCAGGCCGCCGCAACCGGTGAGGTGCGGGCAGCGCGGCTATGGCGCCGTGACAAAAATAACTTAAGACAATGAAAAAAGAACTGCTGAGCATGGCTGAGTCGAAGGCCCTCAGGGGCATAGCCATACTGGGAATAATTCTTCACAACTACTGCCACTTTCTGGGCTTTGCCGTAAAGGAGAACGAATACACCTTCACGGCATCTAAGCCGAGACAGCTGCTTGAGCGCATGCTGACGCTCGATGACAACCTGTTTATACACGTTATGTCGTTTTTCGGACACTACGGAGTGCCCGTGTTTCTGTTTATCAGCGGCTTCGGCCTCGTCTACAAGTATGAGCGCAGCACACCGACGAGAGTAAGGGCGCTGCCCTTCATCGGCTTCCATTATGCCAAGCTGCTGCGCCTTATGTTCCTTGGCTATATAGGCTTCGCCGTGGTGAGCTATCTCCATCCGCACGGCTATCACGGCTACACCGTGGGCCGCGTCATAGCCCAGCTGCTGATGTATATCAACCTGATGCCCGACCCCGACCACATCATAAAGCCCGGGCCTTACTGGTATTTCGGACTCATGCTTCAGCTCTACATCGTCTACCGTCTTGTGCTCTATCGCCGCAGTTCGGCTGTTACGCTGGCTCTGATAGTGCTGTGCACGGCTGTCCAGGCATTTTTTCCGCCGTCGGTCGATGAGGGAGGCGAGATTCTCAACCGCATACGTTACAACTTTATAGGCGGCATGCTGCCCTTTGGTGCCGGCATACTCTATGCCCGCCACGGACGCAACCTGCCATTGCCGATAAATCTCACCATAGTAGTGGTGTCGGCATTCATCGTGTTCATAGGCAGTTTCTATTTCTGGTCGTGGCTGTTTGTGCCGCTGTTCATCGTAACCGGAGCCGTTGCCACCATGAAACTGATACCCGACAAGGCACTTGCCCCGTGCGTATGGTTCGGTGCCATATCGTCGGCGCTGTTCGTGATGCACCCCATCACGCGCGAGATAATTATAAAGATGTCTTACCGCGGATACATCTACACCGGACTGATCACGTATATCGTTGCGTCGATACTTCTGGCATGGCTGTTTAAGCTGATGTTCCGCTATATTCCAAAACCAAAGCTGAAGATATGATAAAAGCCATAAACCTTTCGGACATAAGCCGCTACCGCAGCGAACTGATGGGACTGGCCATGATATTTGTCATGCTGTTCCATGTGTGGATGCCCAAGAGCAATCCGATGTACGGCTTTGTGAGGTGCGGAAATGTGGGCGTTGACATGTTCCTCTTCCTCAGCGGCATAGGCCTGTGGTATGCATGGAGCAAGAAGCCAACGCTGAAAAACTTTTTCTGGCGCCGCTACATACGCATCTATCCGGCATGGATACTTATGGCCTGCCTGTATTACATTCCGGCGTTTATCAACACTCCCGGCGGAGGCTACAGCCGCAACGTGCCCGACCTCGTTGCAAACATCCTGATAAACTGGAGCTTCTGGCGCATTGACGACCTGACGTTCTGGTTTATCCCTGCCATAATGATGATGTACACCTTTGCCCCGGCATACATGAAACTCATAGAGAAGCATCCCGAATACCGTTGGCTTGCGGTGGCCGCTATGGTGCTTGCCGTCATGGTGCAGTATTATCCGCCTGTGCATAAGGTTGTATGGCATGTGGAGATATTCTTCAGCCGCATACCTATATTTCTTATCGGCATCAACTGCGGTGCGCTCGTAAAGGGCGGACGCAGCCTCGACGGCTCGTCGCTGTGGCTCGTGCTGCTGATTTTTGTCATGAGTCTGGCCATGTGTGTGGAGTTCGAGGAGTCGTGGCGAGGCCGTTTCCCGCTGTTCCTTGAGCGCATGGTCTACATTCCGCTCACCGTGTCGATGATATTGCTGCTTGTGAAGCTGCTGTGCCATACGCCCGCTATTATCTGCCGGGCACTTGCCTTTGTGGGCACGGTAAGCCTTGAGCTTTATCTCATCCACATACAGTTTGTCATGAAATACATAACCCCCTACAAGCTGGGTTACTGTCTTACGGCTCTTATCATGATAGCCGTTTCTCTTGTACTTGCGTGGCTGTTGCACCGACTTGTGTCGTTCGTGATAGGATTCTTGCCGAAGAACATATAGCGGGCAACGGCATGTGACGGATATTGATAATGCATGGCACTGACCGGGCGGCCTGAGGCATATGGCCCTGCTGGGAGAGCAAGTCTTCGGCCTGGTCGGCAAAATGAAATTAAAAACGAGAAGTAATGAAAAGTAATCTGTTAAAACTGATACGTCCGCACCAGTGGCTAAAGAATGTGTTCGTGATGATACCCATGTTCTTCGGCGGAAGTCTGCTCGACCCGTCTGACATAAGGGCATCGGTCGTAACGTTCTTTGCATTCAGTTTCATTGCGTCGTCGGTCTATTGCTTCAACGACATTATCGACGTTGAGGCCGACCGCCGCCATCCCGTTAAGTGCAAGCGGCCAATAGCATCGGGCGCCATAAGCGTCAGGAGTGCCTGGGCCCTTATGGCTCTAATGTTTCTGCTGTCGGTAGGAACGGTGTGTCTGCTCGATACATACAGCCATGTTATAAATGTAGGACTGGTAATCCTTATTTATTATATTCTGAACATTCTTTATTGTTCTAAGCTGAAGCAGTATGCCATTGTAGATGTCTGCATCATAGCTTTCGGCTTTGTGCTGCGCGTGCTTGCCGGAGGTTTTGCCACGGACATAGCCCTGAGCAAGTGGCTCGTGCTGATGACCTTCCTGCTCACTCTTTTCCTCTCGTTTGCCAAGCGACGCGACGATGTGCTGCGCATGAACGAGACGGGAGAGCCGCCGAGAAAGAATACTATAAGGTATAACCTTACCTTCATAAATCAGGCAATAACCATCACGGCGTCGGTGACGCTTGTATGCTATATCATGTACACCGTGTCGCCCGAGGTGGTTAACCGTTTCCATTCAGACCTGCTTTATCTCACTTCGGTTTTCGTGCTGCTCGGACTGTTGCGCTACATACAGATAACCGTTGTTGACAAGAGGAGCGGCGACCCTACAAAGATGATGCTCCGCGACAGGTTCACGCAGTGCGTGGTGCTGCTATGGGCGCTTACGTTCCTTGTGCTGATATATGTAATAAAGTAAGGACAATAGCTGATTTAAGCGTATAAAGCATTTTTTGTGATTTAGATTATGGATAGTACATTAAAGATACACGCCTTTGATTTCGACGGCACACTGACCAACCGCGACACCCTTCTGGAGTTTATAAGGTTCGTCCGTGGCGACAAGGCTTTCTTTCTTTGCATGCTGCGCTATCTGCCGTTGCTGTTGCTGATGAAGCTTGGCCTTTATCCCAACTGGAAGGTAAAGCAGAAAGTCTTTGCCCATTGCTTCGGAGGGATGAAGCTCGACGAGTTCAACAAATGGTGCGTGCGCTTTGCGAGTGAGAACATTTCTTTATTGCGGCCAAAAGGCATACAGAAGATTAACGAGGTGCTTGAGGAAGGCTGCAAGGTGGTTATTGTAAGCGCGAGTATAAACAACTGGGTGGAACCGTTCTTTGCCGGACTTGACGGCGTGACGGTCATCGGCACCATGATAGAGGAGCGCGACGGGGTTGTTACGGGGCGTTTTATCTCAAAAAACTGCTATGGCGAAGAGAAAGTGAGACGCCTGATACAGCTTTATCCCGGTCGTAATAGCTATTGGCTTGCGGCTTATGGCGACAGCAGGGGCGACTTCGAACTGCTTGACTTTGCCAACGAAAGCCACTATAAGCCTTTCAGAAAATAGCCTTTGACGCTTTCGTGGCGGTGAGACTGCCGCGAATAGACCGGCATGCCTGACAGATTGGCTTGATGCTTGGCTGACGCAATGAGGGACATTAGGCTGTCAGGAATTTTGGATTTTAGAAAATATAAACAAACGATATGAAGAAATTTTTCAGAATGTTTAAAATAAGGCGCGAGGAAATGGCCGCGTCGGTCTGCGCTCTCTGTGTGCTGATTGCTCTGCACGCAATGATGATAAGCAAGACCTTCAATACGTTTCTGCATACAGGCGGGGCGCACTGGAATATATTTATAAAGAACTTTGTAGTGTCAGGCTTCGACCCGATAACCTATTCTATGGTTACGTATTGGGAAGCCAACTATAATGTTTACCGCCATCCGTTCCTTTCATTCATGGTATGGCCGCTGTCCTTGCTCGACGGCTGGCTGATGGATATGACAGGACTAAACCTTGTGCAGTTTATAGTGGCTGTTCCGCTCCTGTTCTTTGCATTCTATTCGTTTATATTCATCTTCCGCATCTTCCGCGACATAATAAAGATACGGCGTTTTGAGGCCACGGTGCTTTCGGCCATGCTGTTCTCGTTTGCGTATGTCATGATTGCAGCCGTAGTGCCCGATCATTTCTGCGTGTCGATGTTCCTGCTTGTGTTCGCGTTGTATATATCAGGCCTGAAAATGCAGAACGGCACAAGGTTAAGCATCTGGCAGACGGTGCTGCTGTTCTTTGTTACGGCCGGCGTGACGCTTAGCAACGGCGTGAAGATATTCATATATGCGCTCTTTACCAACGGAAAGAAGTTCTTCCGCATCAAGTATCTGCTGCTTGCAGTGCTGCTGCCTTCAGCCCTTATATGGGTTTTTGCACGATGGGAATACCGCACTTTCGTATTGCCTAAAGAAAAGGCACGCCACGAAGCACGGCTGAAGAAGAGTGCCGAGACACGTCAGAAACTGTTCAATGCATTTGCCGACACAACGTCGCTGAAGGACAGTGCCGAGATAAAAAAAGCCTTTGCAAAAGAGATGAACAAGCGTGTGAAGGCAAAATATGTGAAAGACCACCAGAAGGCATGGAACAAGCATACCGGCAAGCCGATGGGCAAGGGCGAATTTATCAAGTGGACAGACATTTCTACATCGCGCTCGGAAACGGCTGTTGAGAACCTTTTTGGCGAGTCTATACAGCTGCACGACCAGCATCTGCTGCAGGATACGCTGCGCAGCAGGCCGGTGATAGTGCCTTACAGCTGGATTATCAACTACGTGGTTGAGGCTGTCATTGTTCTGCTGTTTATCGGCGGAATATGGTGCGGACGCCGTTCGCGCTTCCTTTGGATGGCTTTGGGCGGTTTTGCTTTCGACATGTTCCTGCACATGGGACTTGGCTTCGGCATCAACGAAGTGTATATAATGGGTGCCCACTGGCTGTTTGTAATGCCTATGGCAATGGCATTTGTGGTGAAACAGGCTGAGAACGGAAGATTCAGAACATGGCTGCGCGTGCTGCTCGTTGTGCTTACGCTGTGGCTTTGGGCATATAACGGCACTCTGCTTGCAGGCTATCTGCTGGGATAAACGGCAGCAGCCTGTGAGGATAACGGTCTGGCTGTAAGATTGGTTTAACGCTTAACGCAAGAGATTTTATGAAGGTATCAGTGCTTGTGCCCGTCTACGGGGTGGAAAAGTATATTGAGCGTTGTGCTGTTTCGCTGTTCGAGCAGACACATCGCGACATGGAGTATGTGTTTGTAAACGACTGTACTCCAGACCGCAGCATAAGCATCTTGCGCTCAGTCATAGAGCGTTATCCTGACCGTGCGCGGCAGGTGCGCATAATAGACAATGAGGTGAACCGCGGAGTAGGGGCTACGCGTGCCGTGGCCATTGCTGCCGCAACAGGCGAATGTATCATGCATGCCGACAGCGACGACTATATGCCCCCGCGGGCTGTGGAGCTGTTGTGCGCCGAGATGGAGCGCAGCGGTGCTGATGTGGTAGACGGAGCCTGGCAACGTTTCACTTCAGCAGGATTATCAGAGCCAATGCTTCCGTGCCAGACTAATGATACAAAGCGCTATCTCTCGCTTATGCTGTGCCAGAACATAGTGTCAAACCGCATGTGGGGACGGCTCTTCCGCCGCAGTCTGTATGCCGACCACGGCATAACCCTTGTGCCGGGAGTAGACTATAGCGAGGATTATTCTATAATGACGAGGCTGATGTTCTACGCCAAGCGGTCGTTTATCAACGATGTTGTTTATTATTACAGCGACGAAAACACGGCTTCTTATACACATACACGTTCGGAACGCCATCTGCGTTCATATCTGAAGGCAAACCGCATAGTGCTTGATTTCTTTACAGAGAACGACTCGCGCCGTGTGTATGCCGTGCCTTTGCAGCTGGGCATGATCAATGCCTTGCGTTGTGTGCGCACTGACGGATATAGCTTTGACGAGGCTTACGGCCTTCTGCCTTATCGTCCGTCTGGACCGCTGTTCAAGATGCTTGCCGCAATGTTCCGTGGGCGTTGCCCTTTCAGTATAGCCAATTTCGCATATCTCACGGCGCGAAAGATATGCAGCCGTTTCTTTTAGTCTTAGACACCAACCGGTCATTAAACAGCACATTATTTTATATATTTTGTGCATTCATACTTTCATCCGTCTTTTAGTCTGCTTTTCTTGACATAGCCGCAATCAAACGAAAATCCGCTCAATATAAAGCAAAAATCCCGACCGAATCCTAATGGTCGATTTGGGCTTATCGTCTTTATCGCTTTTTCCTGTTCTTGACAAACTCGATAGCTTCATTCAGAATCTCGGCATGCGCCAGTCGCATTATCATAAGATAAAGAACGGCGGCAAGGATAAAGCGGCAGATAAGCAGCAGCCATAGGTTGGATATTGGAGCTGTAAGCGGCCATACCGCAGCCATGACCGCAGCCGCTGAAATCATGAACGGGCATATATCGCGCATTATCTCTATAGTCCGTATGCCTGTAAGCTTGTTTAAGAAATACTGCCATATGCCGATAAACACAATGTTTCCGGCTGTATATGCCCAAACCATTGCCTGCATGTCGAACTTGGCGAATGCCACGACGATGGCTATCTGTATGACAATCTGCACAACGGTGCACCACAGGTATATGTCACTGCGTCCGCGGCTTATCATAAGGTTCTGATACAGAGTGTAAAGCGGCATGAATGCTCCGCCGATGCATAGAATGCGGAGCAGCGGCACGCTGCTTAGCCACTGCTCGTGGATGGTCAGCAGGATAAACTCTTCGGCCACCATGGCAAGACCGAACATGGCAGGAAAGGAAAGCATGGCCGTGAGGCGCATCATCTTGCGGAACACGCGGCGTTCACGCTCGTTGTCGCCCGTAACCTGTGCCATTACCGGCTGTGCCACCTGCGCCATCGTTCCGCTGAGAAACGAATAGGCCATGGTGTTCCATTTGTTGGCCTGCGTAAAGCTTCCCACAGCCTTTATGGGGTAGAGGCGTCCGAAGATGAACACAAGAATGTTGCTGTTGAGCGTGTTGATAATTGACGTCAGCAAAATCTTCATGCTGAAGTTAAGCATCTTCTTTATTGGCCGCAGGTCTATGTGGAGCGTAGGATGCCATGGCGTGTAGAAATAGCGCCCTATGTTGATTATGGTGATATATATAATCTGTTGCCATGCCAGGCTCCAGTAAGACTGTCCGTTTATTGCAAGCACCACTCCCACTATGCCTGATGTCACCAATGCTGCAAATCCCGTCACGGTGTTCTCCTTTACCATGAGGTTCTTGAACATGTATGCTCCGTGGGCAATGCCGAACGACGATATAACAAAACTTAGAAAGACGAAGCGCGACAGCTCGGTCAGTGCAGGCTGATGGAAAAACAGCGATATGAGCGGGGCGCAGAAGAACAGAATGGTGTAGATGCTGATGCTTACGATAACATTGAACCAGAACACCGCATTATAGTCGCGGCTTTCAGGATGCTTCATGTTTGTCAGTGCCTGAGTGAATCCGCTGCTCTGCAGGTTGCCGGCTATTGCGGTGAATATGGTCAGCACGCCTACCATTCCGTAATCAGACGGCGTAAGCAGCCGGCCAAGGAATATGCCGAATATCAGGTTTAAAATCTGCGTGGAGCCATTGTTCATCAGCCCCCATATCAGCCCTTTGGCTGTTTTCTCTTTTAATGTTTCCATTCTATAGGTTCTTGATTCCGTGAGCCGACAGTCCGGCAGCTTCTTCGGCCGTGTATGCCGCCAGAACAAAGACTTTCGTCCTTGCTGCGTTCTCAATGTTCTTTTTCCTTCCACCGGTCAATGTCTTCAGCTGCCATTCAGAAACTCCGACGCCCGTTTTGTTTCTGAACAGCCTTTTCATTGCCTGGCAGAATATTATGTATTTATTGCAGTCTTTCATTTCAAACAGCTTAATCTTTTGCCTTCAATATAGGCAAAGCCATTTTCCACTTAATGCAAAGATAGTGCAAACTGCTCGAAAAGCAAAATAAATGCAGATGAAATGTTGTTATTTCGCAAGCCGGATACGGCATTGCAGCTGTGGTATAGCTTGTGCTTAAATCAGAGTCAGATTGCTGCCGTTATGTGCGTTTTGCTTACATATTGGATTTTAATGACGCTTCTAGACTGCGTTATTTCAAAAATAAAATCTTTTGTCCGTAAATATTGCTTGAAAACGCGTGCAAGTATAACTTCCTGATTGTTAGAGTCTTTAATCATATGTGTGTCAAAGTGTGCAGTTTTTCCCGTCCTTTTTAGGCTTAAAACATATGTTTTTTCACCAAAATATGTATTAATTTAAGCCTTCAAAAGCCGTGTTTTAAGTCGTAAAAGGCATTGTTTCGTCATGTAAAACGTGCCCTTTTGATGGGTATCGTAAATAATTTTTTATTTTTAAAGCCTGTTCCGTTAATTTTGTTTTCTATTTTGCCTGAAAATCATGACAAAACTTAAATGACATAATGTGCGCTTTTCCGCCTGCAAAGTTACAAATGGATGTCCGATAACTTCTAACATGTTTATTATTGTTACGTGATTTTCAGTGCCCCAAAGATGTTACGTTTAGCTTTAAATGTAAATATTTTTCGGACTTATGCCAGCCTTCTTTCTCGCCGCATTATCAGGCGTCTTTGCATCTGATTTTTTTACATAGATATACTTTATATTTATGCCGCTGCATGATGTGTTTTTGTTCCCTTATTAAGCATCTCTATTGTCAGGCCCATTCAGCAGCTCTTGATATTAATCAAGGCTTTACACCTATTTATATATATAGGGCGTTAATTTTTTTAGTGTTTTGATAATTTTTCCGTATCATTTTACTGCTTTTCTGCCTGGTGCTTTTTGTTGTTAAAATGACAATATTGACTTTTGTTTTTTATTGACCTGTCATGTGTTTGAAAATAAAAGAATAATGTCCGTTTTACACTTAAATTTGCAGAAATATGAGCAGCAATAATTATTGCCATGATATAACGGGGCGTATAAGGCGCAAAGTTTTCACATCGAAAAATGCCGGATAGTTTTACTTTGCATAATGTTATTATATAATCTTTTTAGTTATCACGAAGGTATGCAATAGCCTAAAAAAGGAAAAAATAAAGAAAAAACGGCTAAGTCATTTCTATAAAAGAACAATTTATGCATAAAAATTGCATCTTTATAGTTAATGTTTGTTAAATAGGGCGTTTAGTCAGAATATTTATCATAAACAAATAATTTTATGCATTTTTTCTAATAAAAAAGTTGGTGTGTTTCAAAATTATTACTAGTTTTGTGCAAGTTAAAACAGTAAAATTGCATTAATAATGAAAAAATTTTTATTATCAATTGTTTTTGCGCTAGGAATATTGTGTTCTGCAAATGCGCAGTTACCGTCTGTAACACTTAAAGACATTAATGGTAAGACAGTGAGAACAGACACGTTGTCAAACAATGGCAAACCTTTCATCATTGATTTCTTTGCCACATGGTGCAAGCCTTGCAACCGTGAGCTGACTGCCATCAGCGAAGTTTATGACGAGTGGCAGGAAGAGACCGGCGTAAAGGTGATAGCCGTTTCTATTGACCAGGCACAGAACATCAACAAGGTAAAACCTCTTGTTGACAGTCATGAGTGGCCGTATGAAGTACTGCTTGACCCGAACAGCGATTTCAAGCGTGCACTTGGAATTCAGATGATTCCTTACACACTGATCGTTGACGGAAATGGTAATATTGTTTATAAACACAACGGATACACAGAAGGAGCTGAACAGGAACTCATTGAGAAAGTGAGAGAGCTCGTAAACAAATAATGTTACATAGTGCTGACTATAGAATAATTGACACTTATGCACAAGTATAATAAAATTTTCTGTCTCTTGCTTATGCCTGCTTTGTCTTTGACAGCAATGGCACAAGAGACAGAAGAAAAAAAGATAACCGTCAGCGGAAGTATCCAGAGCGACATCCTTATTCCGCAAGACGATGAAGCAATTGGCACCGAAAAAGTTAATGAATGGGCTTTGACCAACACATTCGCTGATGTGAATGTAATGAGCGAGCATATCGATGCCGGAGCACGTTTCGAATTTCTGAAACATCCTCTACCCGGATTCGAAAAAGACTACAAGGGATGGGGAGTTCCTTATTTCTATCTGAAAACACACTTTAAAAATTGGGACCTTACGTTAGGTAACTTCTACGAGCAGTTCGGTTCAGGCTTTATCCTCCGTACATACGAGGAGCGCACACTGGGTATCGACAACTCTCTGCTTGGAGGACGCCTGACAATCAAGCCGCTGCCCGGAGTTTCGATAAAGGCTCTTAGCGGTAAACAGCGCAGATATTGGTCACACAACGACTCATGGGTGTCTGGTGCAGACGTTGAACTCGGTCTCGACCAGTGGTTCAAGGGCCTGAGCAACAGCGGAACATATCTTACACTCGGTGCTTCATGGGTAAACAAGTACGAGAAAGAAGAAGACGTCATGGTTGATGCTACGCACAAGCTTAACCTGCCTACAACGGTAAATGCTTTTGACGTGCGTGCAAATTTACAGAAGGGAAACTTCAGCCTTCTCGCAGAATATGCGTGGAAGACACAAGACCCGACGTTCGACAACGGATATATATATCGTAAAGGAAACGTGGCAATGTTGTCAGCTTCTTATTCAAAGAGAGGCTTGAGCGTATTGCTGCAGGCAAAGCGCAGCGACAACATGTCGTTCCGCAGTAAAAGAACAATTAACGGTACATCATCGTTCATAAACCATCTGCCGGCATTTACGATGGATCAGACTTATGCGTTGGCAGCCATGTATCCTTATGCAACCAATCCTGACGGCGAATGGGCCTTCCAGGGCGAGTTCGGCTATAAGTTCAAGCGTCATACGCTTCTTGGCGGTAAGTATGGCACAAACGTAAAAGTGAACTTCTCTCACATTCGTGGTATTGATACTAACGTAGTGGGTGGAGCAGGCACAGACGGATATGGCTCTGCTTTCTGGAAGATGGGCGACGAGACTTTCTATCAGGACTTGAACGTACAGATTGAGAAGAAGCTGACACGTCAGTTCAAGCTCAACCTCATGTACATGAACCAGTTCTACAATAAGACAATAGTAGAGGGTGAGGGTGGTATGATCCATTCAGACATCTTCATTGCCGATGCAAAATATCAGTTCAACAATAAATTCACTTTGCGCGGCGAACTTCAGTATCTGTCTACAGACGACGACCTCGGCGACTGGTGGTATGCTCTGTTGGAGCTGTCAGTGCTTCCCAACTGGATGTTCACAATTGCTGACGAGTATAACAGCGGCGTGACAGACCTTCATTACTATCAGGGATACGTAACATTCAACAAAGGATCACACCGTATACAGCTCGGCTATGGCCGTACACGTGCAGGATATAACTGCTCAGGCGGTGTATGCCGTTACGTTCCGGCAAGCAAGGGCGTAACACTTTCGTACAACTATAACTTCTAAACAGAGATGAAGCTGAAAAATAACATATATAATAAGTTTGCCATCTGTGCGGCAGCACTTTCTCTGATGGCATGTAGCAACATTGATGAGGACGACCGCTTTATTGAAGTGGAGCCTGTAGAAGTTGCGAAACGTGTATTGATTGAAGACTTCACAGGACAGCGTTGCGTTAACTGTCCGAATGCTTCAGAAATGATTGAAAGCCTGCAAGAGCAGTATGGCGCAGAGAATGTCATCGCTGTGGGTATTCATAGCGGTCCGTTCTCTAAGACTGTAACTAATCAGCCTTTCCCATTGTGGACTGAAACAGGTGATTACTATTTTAATTCATGGGGCATAGATGCACAGCCTACCGGCGTTATTGACAGAAAAACGGTTTCAAGTACATATCAGTCTTGGGGAACAATTGTCCGTGACGCATTGCAGGCTTCTGCTCCGCTCACACTTGATGCAACAACATCTTATGATGAGGCTACAAGAACCGTAACCATAAATGTTAATGCAAAAGGCGTGCTTGATGTTACAGGTAAACTGCAGCTTTGGCTTACTGAAGACAATATAACAAACATTCAGTATATGCCAGACGGATCTGTCAATACTAAATATGTGCATAATCATGTATTCCGCACAGCTGTCAACGGACAGGACGGAGAAGATTTCAGCATAGCTTGGGATGAAGAAAAGACTGTAACAAGCACTTACGTCTTGGATGAAGCCTGGAAGGCTGAAAATATGTCGGTTGTAGCATTCGTATATAACAATAGTGGTGTTCAGCAGGTAGTTAAAGTACCCGTTATCAGTACTGAAGACGACGCACAGCCGAATGAATGATAAATAATGTCGATGAGAGTGTATTCCATTTTGATGCACTCTCATTGATACCCTCTTTCAATCTTACTATAAAAAACAATTTTAACATTTTAATAAAAAGAACAAGATGAAAAAGTTATTTACTCTTTGTATCGCTTTGTTATTTAGCTGTGTAGCAATGAATGCACAGAATTTTATATTTGTCGATGGTGAAGGCAATACCATTGAAAATGGTGCAACTCTTACAATGGATCAGGTATCCTATAAAGAGGATTTCGTATTTAATCCTGATGGCTCTTATGAGATTATACAGGTGCCCATGATTCCTTTAAGTGGAGTTTATATTAAGAATAACTCTGCTGAATCTCAGAGCTGTAAAGTTACTTATAATGTTACGGCTTTGCCTAATGGCACATTTGCTGCCTGCTGTGCAGGAAACTGTTCAAATTTGGATAGTGAAGGTACAATAGAGAAGAATGCCAATGCTGATGCAGGCAAAACTATTGATATCTCAACTGATACAGAGTGGGTTCCTGTTGCTGCAGGTACAACTACAGTGAAAATATCAGCTCAGGGATCTAAATCTATGCTGCCTGATTCTGAAATTACTATTAATTTCATTTATGATGGTACTGCAAGTATTGACGGTATTCAGAATAATGCAGATAATAAGGTCGTAGCACGCTATTCAATCAATGGTCAGCTTCTTGATGCTCCTCAGAAAGGCATAAACATCCTGAAGTATGCTGACGGACGTATAGAGAAAGTGATTGTAAAGTAAAATAAATCCTATTTTTTAATTTTTATTGTATGGTAAAGAAAAGTTTATATTTATGTATCCTGTTGGCTTTGGGCCTGCTGTGGGCAATTCCGTCTTCAGCACAGGAAGCACAGCTTACCACTGTGAGTTTCCCCAAGGCTGCAGCTTTCACATCTTTGTCAGACAATGGCTTGTGGGCTACTGCTGCTGGTGTGAATGATGATGATCAAAGTAAGTATGCCTATCCTTATCTTATTAATGTAGAGACAGGTGCTCTTACTGAACTCTGGGTTGAAGCTGATTTGATAAAGTCACTCGAAGCTACAGACGTTACTAATGATGGAAAAATCATCGTTGGTACCTATGACAGCAAGCCTGCTTATTATGACATGAATCAGGGTAAGTGGATTACTCTTCAGTCAGAGAATCCTGGAAAAGCTACATCTGTAACACCTGATGGTAAATACATCAGCGGATGGAGCAATTCTGGTAGCTTCTCAGGTGATGCTTATGTTGAAACACCGCTTTTGTGGGAGAAGCAGTCTGATGGTACATATCGTGCAATTGATGTGTATGCTGAACTTCCTAACTTCCCAAAGAAAACAAAGCTTGGAACAAACACTCAGCAGGTACGTATAGACAATGTTAGTCCTGATGGTAACATCCTTTCCGGTATTATTAACTTTGTAACTCCTGCAACAGTTTGCTATTATGTTTACAACAAGACAACTCAGGAGTGCAAATATGTAGACAATGCTCTTGGTGATGTTCCTGCTGAAACTTTTGTTGATGAGTCAACAATGAGTAACAATGGTAAATATCTTACCGGTATCGTACAGGTGGCTGGTGGTTCATACATTTCAAGCTATCTTTACAATACAAGCGACAACTCTTGTATATTATATAATACAGAAAGCGAAGAGCAAGACCGTGCCGGAAGTGCTGTTTCAAATACAGGCGTTGTATTTGCTTGCAGTCCTGCCGTAAACCCTGTCCGTTCTGCTTACGTACGTGTGGGTAGTCTTTGGTACGGAATAGACGAAATTCTTTCTGGACGTTATGATATTAACTTCTATGAGCGTACTGGCTATGATTTCACAGGAACAATTCAAGGAGTTTCTGATGATGAAAAGACCATAATCGGTATGTCTGAAACAAAGACAAAGGGTTATATCATTCGTCTTCCTGAAACTATCAGCGAAGCTGCAAGCAGCGTTAATCCATTAGGCACTTATGCTGTATCTCCTGCTTATGGCTCTAAGTTTGCTAAATTCAGTCAGATGAAGTTGGCTTTCTCTAAGTCTGCCGCTGTAACATCTGGTGTTAAGGCTCAGTTCATGGACGCTTCTGGTAAGGTGTTAAGAGAGTATACCATTACGGCTCAGTCTGGTAACAAGACATTCACTATTGGTGGTATACCTCAGGCTCTGAATGCAGATGAGGAATATACAATGAAGATTCCTGCAGGAGCATTCTATTTGATGGCAGACAACTCTATCAAGAGTGATGAAATCATAATTAAGTATATCGGCCGTGCCGAGGCTCCGGCTGCTGTACAGCAGGTTTCTCCTGCAGATCAGGCAAATGTATCTGAAATAAGTTCAGAGCATCCTGTACAGATTCTCTTCGATTTGTCTATCGCTATATCTGAAGATGCTAAGGCTTATTTGTATAAAGACGGACAGACATCACCGGTTTGTGAACTTAACTTTGTGCAGGGAGCAGAAAGCACAATCCTTCTGTATCCTAGCCTCAAGCGTTATCTTGAAAAAGATGAGAAATATAAGGTTGTTGTAGAGGCTGGTTCTGTTACAGATATTATGGGATTCTGCCCGAACAACGAGATTACAATTAATTACACAGGTGCATACGAGTCTGAAATCAGTTCTGACGGAAGCCTCTTCTCTGATGACTTCAATGATCCTAGCAACTCTATGGTTAAATACCTCCTTTATGAAGGTGACCACAACAAGCCGTCAAGTGCAATGCAGGATTTAGGCTTTGATGCCGACAATTCTCCTTGGCTTTTCGTAATTCGTGAATCAGAAAGCAGCTCTGACTATTGTGCAGCTTCAACATCTATCTATAATCCTACAGGAAAATCTGACGACTGGATGGCAATACCTCGTCTGTCAATAGAAAATGCCGACTATTATCTCAGCTTTGACGTTCAGTCATACTATAAGTCAAAGGCAGACAGACTTAAGGTTCTCGTTCTTGAGGATGATGCTGTATACTCTAACTTCACGAAAGAACTTTATGATAAGTTCAAGGCTAACGGTAAGGTTCTTTATGACGAACAGCTTACTCCCGGTGAGTCAGAGGAAAATCTGACAGGTGACTGGACACATGTTGAGAAATCTCTCGCAGAATATGCAGGTAAGAATATCTATATCGCTTTCGTTAATGAGAACGAAAATCAGAGTATGATCTTCTTGGATAATCTGAAAGTTTACTACAAGGGCGACTTCAATTTTGCTCCTAATGTAGAAAGCACGCAGGTTAACAAAGAGTCTACAAATGTTGGCGTAATAGTTAAGGTCACAAGTGATAAGACTTATAACACTATTAATGCAACACTTACTTCTGAAGACGGCTCATTCAAGAGCACTTATACAGATACACCTAGCAAGCCTATAACAAGTGCAGAGAATTATTCTTTCACATTCCCTGACAAGTTGCCTCTGACTGTAGGTGCACAGAATAAGTATACTATAAGCATTGATCTCGGCGGTACTGTTTACAGCCAGACAAACACTATCAGCAACCTTGCTTTTGAGACAACAAAGCATGTAGTTATAGAAGAAAGCACTGGTCAGCAGTGTAAGAACTGTCCTCAGGGAATCCTTGCAATGGAAAATCTTGAGAAACTTTACGGTGAGCAGGTTATACCTATCGCTATTCATAGCTCTATAATCGGAACAGACCAGTTTGCTTATGAGAACTATAATACATATTTCGGTATAACAGCACAGCCTATGGGTCTGGTTAACCGTATAGACACTCTTTATGCGCCGATGTATGTTGATGGAAGCGAGCAGTATCACTTCGATTCACCAGAAGGCAACAATACATTCTATGATGTAGCTCAGCGTGAGTTCGAAAATTATGCAATTGCAGATGTCAGCATCGACAAGGCTATTTACGATGCTTCAAGCAAGAACATACAGATTACAGGTAATGTAAACTATGCTCTAACCATGAACTCTCTGAACCACAATCTTGCATTTGTTGTTCTTGAGGATGGTTTGGAAGGACCTCAGCTTAATGGTTTCTACGTTCTCGACCAGCCGATATTCGGTGAGTTCGGTAAGGGCGGCAAGTATGGTTCAAGCGTTGCTGTTGTAACATTCAACGATGTTGCACGTAAAGTGCCAAACGACAACTTCGCAGGTGAATCAGGTTTCATCCCTGTAAGCGTAACAGCAGGTCAGCCTGTTGCATTCAATAAGGTATTCAGCCTGCCTGAAAACGTTAAGAACTGGGATAATACTAAGGTTGTTGTTATGTTGCTCGATGCAAACACTGAGCGTGTCCTGAATGCAGCAAAACTTAAGATGACAGCAGGAACAGCTGGAATCAACGATGCAACAGTATCTGAAAACGGTATCACAATTTCTGGTGAGAACGGTTCAATAAGCGTTAACGGCGGAAGCGATCTCAACGTTACAGTTTATGATGTAAGCGGAAGCGTAATAAGCAATGTCAACTCTACTTCTGGTGCTGTTAAGGTAAGCACAGGCGGAAAGAACGGCTTGTTTATCGTTAAGGCTACAAGCGACGGCGTAAGCGTTGTTAAGAAAGTAATCGTTAAATAAATATTTAGATAGGCCTTGTATGTTTGTATCAGAAAAACACTTCACAAAACATAATACAGCAGACAGCAAGGCATGGACCTTAAAAACCTAAGATATAGAAAAGGGTATGGGGCTAGTCCCCAACCCTTCCTATATAATTTAAAGCTAACTTATTATTAATTTAAAATTAAGTATTATGAAATCTTTACTAATCAGTTTGATGGCATTCCTATGTGTCTTGGGGGTCAATGCTACCCCAAGCGGTTCGGGTACCAAAGAGGATCCGTATGTGATTGCCGATGGTGACACTTATGTTGTAAATGACATCGTTTATGCTAGCTTTACAGCTCCTGCAGATGGTACTTTATCTCTTAAGCATGGTTGGTCTTACCCGACATTTATGTTGGAGGATGGAACTCCGTTGAATGTTTCAATGGGTGTGGATGCAAACTTTTCTTCTTTGGAGGTTGAAGCTGGTAAGACTTATGTTATTTATAATAACAGACAACTCTTTTTTGATTTAGAGATAGCCGTTTCTTTTGAGGAGAAAGGTGCCAGCTCTTTGCAGATTGTAAGTTCTGAGCCTGAACAGGGTTCAAAGGTTGAGAAAATCAGCTGGGATAATCAGGTTAAGGTTACATTGAACAAGAAGGTTAAGTATGTTCACTGTGAGTTCCATGGCGACGAAGGCATTATGCACCAGTATTATACATCTGAGGCTGAAGAAGGTGAAGATGTTATAATGGTTGGTCCTGCTAAGATTGAAAAAGATGGCCGTGTTCTTGATAATGCATGGTATATGTATGAAGGAAGTACATACGAAATCATTATTGAGTAATATCAGACTAAGGAAGGTATGGAGCAGGGTACCGAAACTCCTGAGAAAACAACTCTGACATTTGAAGGCGGTACTCCAAAGGTTGAAAAGACCGTTGTAAATCTTGTAAAAGTTGAACCGGAACCAAATGTCGTTTATCCTACAGAAGACCAGATGCTCAGCTTTAAGGATGACAGAAAGGTTGTAACTGTTGAAGTTGACAAGAAAGTTAAAGTTAAGAAATGTGTTTACCCGATGGGTATGTACGGAACATTAGACTGGGAAAAGGCAGAAGTATCATATACAAAAGAAGGCCACTCTATTATCAAGTGTACTATGTCTGAGGCGTTCTATAATTTTATGGGAACTATTGTAACAGACGTTATCCTTCAGCTTGATTTGACTGATGAAGAGGGCAATGAAATTGAGCCTAAGGCAGAAGGTTTCCCTGAAAGTGTTGTATTCGGAAGCGGTTACAACTTTGCATTTGGTGTGAACGACGGTCGTTTTGCAGACGCTTCTTTGAGCTTCAAATCTGTAACACCTGCAGAAAATTCTTACAGCACAAGTTTGGACAAGATCGAATTTACATATGGTGAGAAAGTGTATACAACATCTACAGCTACAGCTGCCGTTTACAAAGGTGAAGAGAAAGTTGCTGATGCAATTTTGACTACAAATGAGGATGAAACAGGTCTTGGCCTTGTTGTAACAGCTCAGTTTGTTGAAATTGGCACACAGACTCCGAAAGAAATCAATGAGTTTGGTGCTTATGTTCTTAAGGTAGATTCACAGTCAATTGCTAACGAATATTTCAACGAAGAAACACCTTGGACTGATGGTTTGCAGGGTCATGGTACATGTAACCCAGACTTCACTGTAGCATTCAACATTGACCCAGTTATTCTCTCTGTTGAGTCTGTTGACCCGGCTCCTTACGTAGAAGGTGGCGAGTACAGCAAGGAGATTCCTGCTGAGATCAAGATTACATTGAGCGGTGAGAATGCTAAAGTAAACTCTGCTCTTGTAACTTATGGTATGAACACTCGTGTTCCTGCTGAAACAAAGGTTGAAGGCAAGGTTATAACAGTTACTGTTCCTGAGGTAGCCCTCGCAGAAAACAGCATTGGCGTATCTGTTGCTGCTGTTAATGAAAATGGCACACCTATCAGCTATGGCACAGACGGTGTTATCCTGCTCGCATATCAGATGCCTAAGAATATCCTCGTTCCTACAGAGGTTACACCTGCTGACGGAAGCACAGTTAAGTCAATTGCTACAGTTGAACTCACTGTAGATTCTAAGTATGGTGTTGGTGAACTGAACACAAACAATGTTATCACAGTTAAGAAAGACGGTGCTGAGGCAAGCAATATCTCTGCAGCGATCGATTATGCTACAGGTGATGACATGAATAAGATGATGATTACGTTTACTCCGGAAATAACAGAAGATGGTACTTACACTGTTGTTATTCCTGAAGAAACATTCTATGATCTTGACGGCAATCTCTTCAATCCTGAGCTGACATATACATTCATCGTTGACAAATCTACAAACATCGGTGGCGTAGAAGTTGAAGATGCTAATGCTGTTGTTGAGGTTTACAGCGTAGACGGCTGCCTCGTAAGCAAGGGTAAGAAAGCAGACGTAATGAAGAAACTCGTTAAGGGTATCTATATCATCAACGGCCAGAAAGTGGTTATCCGCTAATCTGCCGTAGATTTTAAATAAAAAGCTAAAGGCTGCAGCCTGTCGCTTTGGCCTTATGGCAATAGCGCAACGACCAGCCTTTAGCTTTTTCCTCAAAATAAAACAGACAAGAATATATAGACATGAAACGACTTATTTTTACTTTAATCGGTATTGTATTGGGGTTGACAGGTTTAAAGGCTGTTACTTTTACTCCGATTGAGATTAATGACCCGTCTGAGTCTGTAACTATTAAATTGCAGCCAGGTGCAAACTATTTACAGCTGAAGGCTATTGAGAGCAACACCATCCACTTTAATGTCGGATATTTTGGCATTATGATGTTTGAATGTAATGCCATGGGTGAAGAGGGCAACAACCTTTCTATAAGCTATGACGCTGAAGGTCACAAAATCTTCAGTAGTGAGGTTGAAGAAGGAAAAACTTATTATTTCTCAACCAGTCTGATTACTGAGCCTTCAATAGATGTTACAATTTATTATGGTAACGGAGAAGGCATGCCTATCACATTGACATCTAACTTTTCGGATGGTGATACCTATACAGTTTCTGGCTCAAACCTTGAATTGGCTTTTGACCGTACGGTTGATATAGCCCACAACTGGATTGAGTATGGTGAGGCTGACGGCGTATTTAAAACAAAGGAAGAGATTCCCGCAGGATATATCAATGGTACATATACTACCCAGTATTTCTATAGCATCGAGCTGAGCAAGTTTATCCGTGAGATGGCGGAAGACGGTAAACTTGATGTTGGTGATAAGTTTAAAATCACTCTTGAAGGTATTTGCGATGCTAACGATGAGAGCGTAATCTATGGTGAAGACGGAAACTATTCTGTTACACTGATTATGGGTGAGATGCCCGGTGAGCTGGTTTCTGTAACTCCAGCACAGGGTACAACTCTTTATACATATTATCCTGAAACAGGAGATGAAGGTTTGCTGACATTTACTTTTACAGACGAACTTAATACTGATAAGAGCAAGGTAACTATAGACCTGTCTTATGGCGATTCAGAGGCCGGTTCTATGGGTTCATTTAATCCTGATTTTACTATCGAAGGCAAGACTGTTGTTGTTGATATTCGCGGTTACCGCTTCCCAGAGACAGTAGAGACTTCAAGAAACGGTGAAGTGCAGACTGTGATAACAATGAACATCAAGGGCCTTACAACTGCAGACGGACGTGCTATTCTCACAAACAACGCTTCTGCCGGAACAAGTGGCATCGTTGTTACTTATCCTCTGAAGAAGCAGGAAATATCTTTTTATTATGACTTCTTGCCTACTGAAGGCAGCTCTCTGGCTGATTGCAGCGAGATCATAATATGGTTGCCGGAGGAAGTTGGTGTTCTTACTTTCGACAAGGTTCTGTTGCAGTGGCTCAACAACCGCGGCACACTCCAGACAAAGGAATTCAAGGCAGAGGAAGTTCCGTTTGCTTATGATAAATCTTATGCGGGTTATGTAAGCCATATTCCACTTGCCGGCGTAAGCAAGGACCGTGAGGTTACATTGACTGTAGAAGGTGGAATGCTCAGCAATGGCGACAGCGTTGAGATTACAGGTAAATTCAACACTGATCCTACAGGTATAGATTCTGTTCTTGGTGACGATGCCAATGCCGTTGTTAAGCTTTACACAATCGACGGTATCCTCGTTAAGGAGGCTCCTGCTGCAACTGTTCTTACAGGTGTTAAGAAGGGTGTTTATATCATGAACGGCAAGAAGGTTGTTGTAAAATAATTACTGCAATTTTATATATAACTGACAATTTCGCAGGCTGTCTCATTTATTTTATGAGGCAGCTTGTTTTTTTATTGAAGATTCAGAACATGTATGATTAAGATTAATCACGCGTTGACGGTTTTGCGCACGATGGTCAGCCGTGAGCATTGAACGCAAAATTCTGATGTCTGTTATGCATGCTTTGCTTGTGTTTCTCTTTTATACGCCAGCGTGTTGTTTGGTTAAAAGCATGGTTTTATTGGTTCTTATAATGACATGTCTGTAGTGGGCGATTATTGTATTCGGCAGTTTGCCGACAAGCTGTCTGCCGTAAATAAGCCGTAAAAAGTTTTTTGAAAAAACTCATCACTCGTCACATCAGTGCGTAAGTTGCTGACAGTTAGACTGTTAATGTGTGATGAGTTGAATTTCCAACTCATCACATCGGAGCAATTTTATGTATTTTCCTGCTTTGGGCTTACTCTGTGTGATGAGTTGCAGCGGCAACTCGTCACACCGCAACGACTTGACATTCAGGACGTTATGTCGCAATGTGACGAGTGACGAGTTTCTTCGCAAAAAAATAAACCTAAATTGTTTACAGTGTACTTCCCTAAATTTGGTTGCCTTTAAATAGTCCTTTCCCTATGGCGTTCCGTGTTTTCTGCTTATGCAAAAGACGTCCTTTCATGTTGCAAAAGGGCACGTTTTACAGCGTGAAAGCATACCTTTTGCACTGCTGAAGGACGTCTTTTGTGTTGCTGGTCTGATGCTGTTGCCTGAGCCTTTGTGGCGTCATGGCCATGACAATACCATCAGGCACACTATCCAACGATTTTTCCGTCAAACAGGTGTATCGTTCTGTGGGCTATCTGAGCGTCGTGCTCGTTGTGCGTAACCATCACTATTGCCGTGCCGTCCTGATTCAGTTCTGTCAGCAGGCGCATCACCTCGGCGCCGTTCTTAGAGTCGAGGTTACCCGTAGGCTCATCCGCCAGAATCAGCTTGGGGCCGAACACCACGGCGCGGGCTATTGCCACTCTCTGCTGCTGACCGCCCGAGAGCTGATGCGGAAAGTGCTTTGCACGGTGAGTTATGCCCATGCGCTTCATCACCTCCTGCACCTTCTGTTTTCTTTCAGCCTTACCTACTTTCAGATATGTCAGGGGCAGCTCGATGTTCTCCTCCACGTTAAGCTCGTCTATGAGGTTGAAGCTCTGGAACACAAAGCCTATCTGTCCCTTGCGTATGCCTGTGCGGTCTTTTTCCTTCAGCAGCGACACCTCCTGGCCGTCGAGCCAGTATTGGCCCGAAGTGGGGTTGTCCAGCAGTCCGAGAATGTTCAGCAGCGTAGACTTGCCGCATCCCGAAGGACCCATTATTGCCACAAACTCACCGTCTTCCACGTTGAACGTTACGTTGTCAAGCGCTATAGTCTCCACCTCTTCCGTGCGGAACGACTTGCTAAGATTTTCTACCTTTATCATATTCTGTTCTTTTTATGCCCCCTCACGGCTTTCGCCGTATTCGTGAGCTCGGTTAGTTTTATTGTTTCTATATTTACTTCAAAGCCTGCTTTTCAGGCGTTAAGTGCTTATTCGTTCTTCAGGTATTTTACAGGATTGCTGTTTGCCGTGCGGTAAGCATTGGCGGCCACGGTCGCGGCTATAACCGCCACCACTGCCAATATGCCTGCCACAAAGAGCCACGGGCTCATGTTTGTCCTCACGCTGAAGTCCTCAAGCCATTTGCCCGCCACAATCCCGGCAAGAATAGCTCCTGCTATTGCCGACGGAACGGCCGTCAGCAGCACGTTGCCCAGCACCATGCGCAGCACGCTTATGGCGGTTGCACCGTTCACCTTGCGTATGGCTATTTCCTTGCTTCGCCTCTGCATCTCGTCGTTCACATATCCTATGAGTCCCATCAGAGCTATAAGCAACGCGCATATTCCTGCCGTCATGACAGCCGAGCGGAAATGCTTTACGCTGTCATACCATGTGTCCAGCTGCCGTGCATAGCTGTCCACAATGATTGTTTCGTCAGGATAAAGCCTCTGCAGCCGCTGTTGCACCGCCTGCATATTCTCTGCCGTAAGGTCGTGAAACTTCAGCAGAAAATAGCTGATGTAGCTGCCGTAAGGGTCTGAGTGGAACATCATCGTGGGGCGGTCGTCATCGTCGAGCGCCGTATTGGCGTGAAAATTATCATATATTCCTACTATGGTGAACAGGTCTTTGCCCGTCTGGCTGTGTTCCGTTATCAGAATCTTACGCCCGATCACGTCTTTCCAGCCCTTCTCGTTCTTCAGCTTCTGTGCGAAGTCGGGGCTTACCATCATCTCCTTCAGACTGTCGCTGCTGGCGTTGAATCCGCGTCCCTGTCTGAGCTTTATGTCCAACATGTCGAGATAGTTGTCGCCTGCCATATACAGGTCGGTGGCGTTAAACATCTCCTCACCGGTTTCTGGGTCAACTATGTTGTTGCCGCCGCCGTTTGAAAACAAGGGAGATGTTACAGCCGTCCATGTCTCAATCTCCGGCATTTTGCTTAGTTCTGTAACCATGGCGCTGCGCTTTTCGCCCTTTATTTGGTTTACGTTGACTATCGCGAGGCGGTCATAAGAGTAGCCGAGGTCGAAGTCTGTGAGCTTGGAATATTGGCTGTTGACTATCAGCAGCAGGCATACCAGAAAACTGACGAATAAAAACTGCACCGCCAGCAGTGCCATCTTCCAGCGCCTGCGGCTCTCGGTGAAGTTGCGGAACGCTGTTGTTACGGGCACGGCATTGTATATCCTGCCCGGCAGCAGGGCGCTTACGATGAACACCACTATCAGCAATGCTGTGAGGAACAGTGTGCCCTTGCCGGTGAAAAGCGAGCTGACCGGGGCCGCCAGCAGCGTCTCTATCGAGCCTTTGCAGGCGTATATCAGTGCTGCGGCCAGCATCATTGCCAGCACGATATGCAGCAGGGTTTCGGCCATGGTTATGCCTAATATGTTACGCGGCATGGCTCCGTAGCATTTTCTTACGGCCATTTCGCGTCCTCTCGTAACCGTGTTGCCAATCACAATCAGCAGATAGTTGAGCACGCTTGCCGCGAGAATCACCGCCGCTAATATCATCATCATGAGGAATGTCTGCCTGAAGTAGCTGTCCTCTTGGTGATATTTTGATATGGGAGTGAACTTCAGCGAGAATTTTATCTCTTCCTTTTCAAGTAGGGCAAGAAATTTGCTTACTATTTCGTTCACCTTATTGTCAAAGTCGCCCTGCTCAGGATGGCATCCCTTGCTCACCTTTATGAACGAGTAGTAGCGGTCGTTGCCCGCCAGGTTGTCCTGTCCGTCGTAGCTGAAGCTGCGCTGTGTTGTCATTGAGAGCATTACGTCATAGTCGTGAAAAGAAGAGTTCCACGGATAGTCTTCGTATACTGCGCCTATGGTCATCGTCAGTCCCGGAATAGAAGTAAGCTCCAGCTTGCGTCCTATCACGTTGCCGCCCATGCGCTCAGCCATAGTCCGTGACACAAGACAGTAATACGGCTTTGCCAGCACCTCGTCGGCGTTGCCCTCCAATATCCTGGTCGGGAACATTTTGAAGAAACACGAGTCAACAACGTATATGTTTCCTTTGACGCGTCGTTCTCCGTTTATCTTCATTTCCTCATCATTGCATGCAGGGTTTATTCTTGTTGCCGTTTCTATCTCGGGAATATATTTTTTCAGCGTCGTGGCTATGCCTCCGGGCGTGTTGCCGTAGGTAGCTTCCGGATCAGAGCCCCGGCTTATCTTTTCGCTTATGCGGTATATGCGGTCATGGTCGGGGTAGCACGTGTCGTATTCGTGCTCATACCATAGTTTCGCTATCAGCACCGACGCCAGTGCAAAGCCAATGCCGAGGCACAATATCTTTATTATGTTGTGCTGTCCACGGCGTGTCAGGTTCTTTAATGCTTGCGTTATGTTGTTCATCTTCTGATATGTTGTTTAATGATTTTTCTTGTTGTCTGCTTGCTGCAGTCTTGTCTTACGGTGCCCGGCCTATTCCTGCCTGATGTTCTTTACGGGGTTTTCGTTGCTCGCCATCCAGCTCTGCACTGCCACGGCAGCCAAGCTGATAAGCATAACGATTACTCCTGCCGCAACAATCCACGGCCACCATACGATGCGGTAGCTGTATTGCTCGATCCATTTCGACATGAAATGAACCACTATCGGTACGGCTATGACAAATGCGATGCCAACGTATAGCATGAATGTGCGTATCAGTCGCAGGCGTATCTGGTTGCCCGTAGAGCCGAACACCTTGCGCACGGCAATCTCCCTTGCGCGCTGCTGTATGAAGTATGTCGACATTGCCACAAGTCCGAGCAGCGAGATTATGATGGCTATGCAGGCGAAGAGCGACACGATTTTAGACGTGCGGATTTCCTGCTCGAAGCGTTTCTCTATCTGTTTGTCTACAAACGGCGGTGTGCTTTCGTCCACTTCCTCATGAAACACCTCTTTATATATCTCCTTTATCCGGGCGTATGCCTCCATTGGGTCGCCCTCTACGAGTATTGATATGTTGAGGGGTTGCTTAATGTTCCTGCACGTCAGCAATATTATGCCTTTCGTGTTGTTGCATATGTCGCGCACGTGGAAGTCGTTGATTACGCCCCCGTATCTTGCGCTTTTTGCAAAGTATGTCAGCACGAAACTGTCAAACCTTTCGCTCATATGCGTTGAGTTTGGTTTCATATGCAGATATTGCAGGGCTTGGTCGTTCATGTAAATTATGCTGTCACCTTTCAGGTTGAAGTCGTTTTTCATCTTTATGCCGTATATCTTCATTATTTCAGGCGTGCCTGTTATGAAGTTGAAGCGGCTTATGTCCTTGTCCTCTTCAAATTGCACAGACGGGTCGTTGCCTCCGTCTGCCGGGGTTCCGTTAGACGGGGCCACAGCCTTTACCGACGGAAGAGTGCGCAGACGGTTGATAAACTCGTTGGTAAGGTCGTTGTCCGTTGTGTAGTTAAGCTTTAAGGCTATTATGTTCTTCGTGTTGAAGCCAAGCGGAGCTTTCGTCAGATGAAGCATCTGGCTGACCATAATAAAGGCGCATGCCAGCATGGTTATGGTTATGATGTTCTGTACGGTTATGAAGATGCGCGAGAAAATCATTTTTGTCTGCGTGCGGAATGTTCCGCGCACCACCTCGATGGGCTTCACCCGTGACAGTATTGTGGCAGGAAGTATGCCGGCAATGATGCTCACCGCAATGACGACAACAGCCGTCAGACCAATGCAATATGGGTGTATGAGCAAAGACAGGTTGAGCTTTGTGTCGAGCAACCGGCCAGCATAAGGGGCGGCTATATGTACCAGCATAACGGCGATAAGCAGCGAAATGGCACACATCACGAGCGATTCTATGAACAAGTTGACTGCCACTCTGCTCTTGCTGCACCCGAAGAGCCTGCGTGTAGCCATCTCTCTTGCGCGGTAACCGCTTTGTGCAACGGTCAGGTTTATGTAGTTGATAATGGAGAAAAGCAGCGTAACGAGTCCCACGGCGAACAGAATTTTTACCAGCATAAGGTTGCCGAGATGTAGTCCTGAATAGGCGTTGAGTCCGGAGAAATACAGTTTGTCAAGGCGTGTTATAGCGGGCTGCCAGTCTTTGACGGTCTCATGCAGATACGTTTTCACTTCATTCCGTTTAGCCATGAAGTCGCTGTTTTCGTGTACCTGTATGAAAACCGAGCACATAAGGTAGTTTGCAAACTGATAGAAATACTCATCCTTGTTTGCAAGGTTCTTGCAGAAAGAAAAGTCGACTATTGCGTCAATGTCTTTATCTATGATGGTGTTGTCAAAGTCTGCCACCACTCCTGAAACGCGAAAGTGGGTGTTGTCGGCGGTTGTTATGTCACGGCCAACGGCATTTGCCGTTCCGAACATGCGGAGCGCCAAACTCTCCGTCAGCACAATGTTGCCTTTCTGCATGAGACAAGTGGCGCGGTTGCCATAGAGCAGGGGGAAGTCGAACATGTCGAAGAATGTCGAGTCGGTCTCCATTACATTTACGTTGACAAAGTTGTCCCTGTCTTTCAGCTTCATGTTTTCGGTTGTGAAGCCGCATGTCTTTTCTATTTCAGGATATCTGTCACGCAAGTATCTTTGGACTATATGGTGACAGTTGGCCGTGCCGATGCTGTCGTCGGACATCAGTCCTATGTTGTATATTCGCTTTGCCTTGCTGTGCTGCTGGTTGATGCTTGTCTCCTGCCATGTGTACAGTCCGATGATGATGACAAATGTCAGGCTTACGGCCAGTCCGAACACATTCACTGCCGTGTATATTTTGTTCCTTGAGAGAAACGTGAAATAGCTTCTAAGGTTGAAGTTGCTCATTGCTGTTTTCGTATATACATTACAAATATTGTTTTTTCTTATGCCTTATGCGGCTGTCTTGCCCATGTGGACATTTGCCAGAGGCATCGTCTTCAGTTACAGAGATTTATTCCTGCCTGATGTTCTTCACGGGGTTCTCGTTGCTCGCCATCCAGCTCTGCACAGCTACGGCGGCCAAGCTGATAAGCATAACGATTACACCTGCCGCAACAATCCACGGCCACCATACGATGCGGTAGCTGTATTGTTCGATCCATTTCGACATGAAATGAACCACTATCGGCACGGCTATGACAAATGCGATGCCCACGTATAGCATGAACGTGCGTATAAGTCTTACGCGAATCTGGTTGCCTGTAGAGCCGAACACCTTGCGTATGGCTATCTCTCTTGCGCGCTGCTGTATGAAGTATGTCGACATTGCTACAAGTCCGAGCAGCGAGATTATGATGGCTATGAAGGCGAAGAGCGACACGATTTTAGACGTGCGGATGTCTTTTTCAAATATTTCAGCTATCTGGTCGGTTACGAATACCGGCCTGCTGGTGTCCATTTCTTCCCTGAATACTTCTTTATAAACCTTCTTCACCTCGTTTAGTGCGTCTATGGGGTCGCCTTTCACCTTTATCGTTACATACCAGGGCCGTTCTATTTGGTCGCTTATAAATATGAAATACGGACTTATCGGCTGCAGAATATTTGTCGTATGAAAATTGTTTATCACTCCTCCGTATCTTACGTCGGCAGGCAGCATGTTTGACTTTGAGCTTTTGTATCTGCGGCTGAGGTGTGTGTCCGTAGGTTTCATGTGCAGCAGTTCCAGGGCCTGGTCGTTAAGATACAGCGTGTTGCCCGATTGTATCTTACTGCCGTTTTTGGGCGTTATGCCGTATATCTCCATAAATTCGGGAGTTACGTTGAATATGTGTACGGTCGTCTGCGCCTTGTCTCCTTCAAAAGTTATTCCGGTATTGTTTCCTCCATATACGGCACATCCACAGGTGGCTGTGGCTTTTTCTGTACATGGCAGCGCGCGCACTTTGTCAAGAAACACGGTGAGGTCGTTGCCGTTGAACTTCCACGGATCAAATAGGCTTATTATGTTTTCCCTGTTGTATCCTACCGGAGCATTCAGCAGATGCCGCATCTGTATCGACATTATAAGTGCACACGACAGCAGCACTATCGTAATCAGGTTTTCGGTTGTTATGAAGATGCGCGAGAAAATCATCTTTGTGTGCTTTGTCAGCGTACCTCTCACCACCTCAATCGGTTTTACCCTTGACAGCACAGTGGCCGGAATGATGCCTGCCAGCAGGCTTACAGCTACGACAAACAGTACTATTGCGGCTATTGCCCATGGTGTGGCCAGTATTCCTGTGTCTATGTCCTTGCCGATTATGCGGCCTGCGAATCCGGCTGTGGCTGTGGCCATTGCAGCGGCTATAATGCATGAAAAGGCACACATGGTGAGCGACTCGCTGAACATGTTGGTGCTGATGCCTGCCCTGCTGCATCCGAAGAGGCGGCGCGTGGCCATCTCTCTTGCGCGGTAGCCGCACTGCGCCACGGTCAGGTTGATGTAGTTCATGATTGAGAACAGCAGAATCACCAGTCCAACGGCAAGCAGGATTCTTACCATGTTAATATTGCCAAACTGCATGACGTTTACTTCCGACGTGTCGTTGAAGTAGAGCTTGTTGAGCGGTGTCAGGAACGGCCGTAGGGGCATTGCCGGCTCATAGGGCCAGAATGTAGGCCAGAACTTTTGTATGTCGGCTTCTTTCTGCATCAGGTTGCAGCCTTTGCGCACCTGCACGAAGCAGGCACAGTTGGTTACGTTTATCTGTCCCGGAAAGTATTTGTCCATGTTTCCTTCACCTTCACGTTCGGCATAAGCAAAGTCAACAAGCGCATCTGTGTTCTTTGATATTATCGTATTGTCGAAGTTTTGCACCACTCCCGTAACCCTGAAGTGCAGCGAGTCGGTGGTCATTATGGTGCGTCCCAGTACGTCGTCTGTGCCGAAATACCGGTGCGCAAACTGCTCTGTAACCACAATGTTGCCCTTGTTGCTAAGACAGGTGGCGCGGTCGCCGCGCAGCAGCTTGAAGTCGAACATAGAGAAGAACGTCGAGTCGGTGTTGATAGTGTTCACGTTCAGAACATCGTCGCGGTCTCTGACCTTTATGCTTCCTGTTACCATGCCGCATGTGTTTTCTATTTCAGGATAGTGCATGCGCAGGTTCCGCAGCGATGCGTGGTGGCAACCCATCACCCGGCTGCTGTCATCCATAAACTCAAGTCCTATGTTATATATTCTGTCTGCCTTGCTGTGCTGGCGGTCGATGCTTGTTTCCTGCCATGTGTACAGTCCGATGATGATGACGAATGTCAGGCTTACGGCTAGTCCGAACACATTCACTGCCGTGTATGTCTTGTTCCTCGAGAGGAACGTGAAATAGCTTTTAAGGTTGAAGTTGCTCATATCCTGTATCTGTTATGTTACACAAATTTTATACTTGTCCGTTCATTTTTCAGAGTTTCCCGGTCATGGCGAAGCCTTTTCTTCACGATGTTCTTTCCGTGACTCTTACTCCTGCCTGATGTTCTTCACGGGGTTTTCGTTGCTCGCCATCCAGCTCTGCACAGCCACGGCAGCCAGACTTATAAGCATAACGATTGCTCCTGCCGCAACAATCCACGGCCACCATACGATGCGGTAGCTGTATTGCTCAATCCATTTCGACATGAAATGAACGACTATCGGCACGGCTATGGCAAATGCTATGCCAACGTATAGCATGAACGTGCGTATCAGTCTTACGCGAATCTGGTTGCCCGTAGATCCGAACACCTTGCGCACGGCAATTTCCCTTGCGCGCTGCTGTATGAAGTATGTCGACATGGCCACAAGTCCGAGCAGCGAGATTATGATGGCTATGAAGGCGAAGAGCGACACGATTTTGGTTGTGCGCAGCTCCTGCTTGAAGCGTGCCTGCACATACTTGTCTACGAACGGCGAAGCGGACTCGTCGATGTCTTCGTGGAACACTTCCTTATATACATCCTTTATCTTGGCATAAGCCTCCACGGGGTCGCCGCTGACGAGGATTGAGATGTTCCACGGATTCTGTATGTTGTTGCACGCCTGTACGAGCAGAGGGTGCTGCTCTTCGAGAATGTTGCGTATGCGTAATTCGTTGAGCACGCCGCCGAATTCAGCATTCTTGCGGAAATACCCATACCTTATCTGTTCGTAGCGGCTGCTCAGATGTCTGTCCGTGGGTTTCATCTGCAATGCCTTCATCGCCATGTCGTTAAGATATACAATGCTGTCGCCTTTGGCGTGCAGGTCGTTTTTCAGCGTAAGGCCGTATATCTTCATCATTTCGGGTGTGCCGCTGATGAACTGGAACGACCATTCGCGTTTCTCTCCGTCAAACGTTACGGTGTTGTTGTTGCCGCCGGTAGCCGGAGTTCCGCATGACGGAGCCACTGCCTTGACGAACGGCAACGAGCGCAGACGGTCTTCAAATTCGCCTGAATTCTGGCTGGAGTAGTTGTCGGGATATTCTATGCAGATAATGTTCTCGGTGTTGAAGCCCAGCGGTGCCTTTGTAAGATGCAGCATCTGCATCGACATTATCATGGCGCATGCCAGCATGGTTATGGTTATAATGTTCTGCACCGTTATGAAAACGCGCGAGAATATCATCTTGGTATGCGTGCGGAACGTGCCGCGCACCACCTCAATGGGCTTCACCCTTGACAGTATCGTGGCCGGAAGCACACCTGAGGCGAGGCTCACCAGCAGGATGAAAGCCGCCATGATGCCGACAGTAAGCGGACTTGCAAGCAGGCTGAGGTCGAGCTTTGTGTCAAGCAGCTGACCTGCATAGGGAGCGCAGACATGAACCAACGCCACGGCTATGAGCAGGGATATGACGCACATAGTCAACGATTCGGTGAACATGTTTACGCCGACGGTGCCCCTGGTGCAGCCGAAGAGGCGGCGGGTGGCCATTTCGCGTGCCCTGTATCCGCTCTGTGCCACGGTCAGGTTGACGTAGTTCATTATGGAAAATAGAAGTATCGCAATGCCCACGGCGAGCAGTATCTTTACCAATGTAAGATTACCCATCTGCATAAGAAAGGCATCAAGCCCTGAAAAATACAGCTTGTCGAGGCGTGTGATGATTGGGTGGTTATCTTCCCAGAATGTCTGGAAGTAGGCGTCCACGTCTTTCTGCTTTGCTGCAAAGTCGCAGCCCTCACGCACCTGCACGAACGATGCCGCACCGGTTATGTTGACCATGTGCGGAAAATTTTCGTCCATGTTGGCCATGTTGATGGTGTATGAGAAGTCGATCACGCCCTGTATGTCCTTGTCGATGAAGGTGTTGTCGAAGTCTTTAACCACGCCTGTAACACGGAAATGATTGTTTTCGGCTGTTGTCAGGGTGCGGCCTATTACCGCAGTATTGCCGAACAGGCGGCGTGCGGCACTCTCCGTCAGCACGATATTGCCCTTTTGTTTGAGGCAGTTTGTGCGATTGCCCTGCAGTAAGGGGAAGTCGAACATCGAGAAGAACGTCGAGTCTGCCTCGAGAACATATAGATTTACAAAGTTGCCGTTATCCTTCAGTTTCAGACTTCCTGCCGTGAAACCGCACGTCTGTTCTATTTCAGGATACCGTGAGCGCAGGTATCGCAACACGGCGTGGTGGCAGTTGGCTGTTCGCCATGTGCCGTCGTCCATGTTGAGGCCTATGTTGTAAATGCGCTTTGCCTTGCTGTGCTGGCGGTTGATATAGAACTCCTGCCACGTGTACAGTCCGATGATGATGACGAATGTCAGGCTTACGGCCAGTCCGAACACGTTCACAGCCGTGTATGTCTTGTTCCTCGAGAGGAACGTGAAATAGCTTTTAAGGTTAAAGTTGCTCATATTTTATGCTGTTATTATGTTTCATTTTTCGTGCGCTTTGCAGCCTTTTTCTGTGCTGTTTGCTGCATTTGGTTTGTTGGCTTATAACCGATTGATAATCAAAAGGTTATGTGAGGCGTTGCAAAAGACCGTCTTTTAGCCTCTGAAAGGTGCCCTTTTACAGCCTGAAAGGCCATGTTTTGCAGTGCGAAAGACCACCTTTTGCATTACGCCTTTGCGGATGTTGCCTTGCGGCACTGTTGCCAACGCGAAATATATTTACATCTGACGGTTGCCGTAATGTATCTTTTCCGATGTCAGACACGGCTCATTCTGTTGGCATGTCAGGTTTGGCGTGATTATTCGAGCACGAGTATTTCGTTGTTCTTATAGCCCTCATATCCGCTCACTATCACCTGCTCGCCCGGTTCGAGGCCCTCAAGCACCTCATAATATTGCGGATTCTGCCGCCCTATGCGTATCTTGCGCCTGTATGCCTTGCGGCCGTCCTTGTCGAGAACGAATATCCACGAGCCTCCCGTCACGCTGTAAAACGTGCCTTTGGGTATGATTATTGCCTTTTTCGACTCGCCAAGTTGCAGGTCGACATAGTAGGTCTGTCCCGTGCGTATGTTCTTCGGGCGCGAGCCGCTGAAGGTGAAGTCTATCTTGAAGCGGCCTTCGCGCACCTCCGGATACACCTTGCGCACGGTCAGGCGATATGTCTTGCCGTTCTGCTCGAATGTGGCCGACAGTCCGGCATGCACTCGGTCTATGTAGTGCTCGTCTACCTGCGCTTCCACCTTGTAGTCGCTCAGGTCGTTTATGACGCCTATCTTCTGTCCCGGCGATATGCTCTGCCCCAGTTCTACGTCCAGCAGGCCAATCTCGCCGTCTATTGTAGAGCGCACGTTCAGCCTAGCCTTGCGCTCGCGCACCAGCTCAACGTTCTTGCGCATCGACGCCAGGTCTGAAGCCATCTGCTCCACCTGCGAGCGGTTAAGCTCGTTGGTCTTCTTGAGCCGCTGCCTTATCAGCTTCTCCTTCTGCACTGCCAGCTCATATTCCTCCTTGGCCTTCAGATAGTCTTCGCGCGAGTTCAGCTCCTCCTTCTGCAGCGCCGCCTGGTGGTTGTATGCCCTGCGCTTTGTCTTTACGTCCATGCTCAGCTGCAGCGCCTCGTTGCTGTTGTTCAGCCGGTCCTGCTCCATCGACAGGCGCGTGCTGCGCAGCATGTTCTGCTTCTCAGCCAGTTCGCTCTCTGCGTTGAGTATCTCGAGGTCGAGGTTAGAGTTGTTGAGGCGTATTATCACGTCGCCCTTGCTCACGTGTGTGCCTTCCTCCTTCACCTTTTCGAGCACTACGCCGCCTTCTTCCGACGATATCTGCACCACCTGTATGGGCACCACGCTGCCGTCTACGCTCACGTAGTCGTCAAACTGCGCCTTGCTTACCTTGCCTATGCTGAGGCCGCGGCGGTCGACACGCAGCGTCGACGTGAAGTTCATCGTGGCGAGCCATATCAGCAGCACTATTATAAGTGCGCCTCCGCCGGCCCACAGCCAGTATTTTTTTGGAATCCAGTATTTTTTCTGTTTCAGTTTAATGTCCATAGCGGTTCGTTGTTTATGTAGTATCTTACGAGTTTCTGCCTTATGGCAAGCAGCATTCTCAGCTGCAGCAGCGTTATGCTGCTTTCGAGATAAGTCTGTGCCGCCTCATGTATGTCGAACGTAGAGAGCATGCCCTCCTCATATTTGCGGTAAGACAGGCGGTAGGCCAGCGAGTCGGCAGCCACCTTCTTCTCCATCTGTCTCACTTCCTTCTGGTAGCCCTCATAGTCGGTTACGGCCTGCAGGGCGGCGTCGTTCAGCTTGCGCCGCGCGTCCTGTGCGTCGAGCATGGCGAGCTGATAGTCGGCCTTGGCGCGCTTTACCGAGCTCCATGTGGAAGGAGAGAAGATGGGGATAGACAGTGTAAGGTAGACATACTCGCCCAGGTTGTTGCGAAACTGCGACCTGAACGGCAGTCTGTCCTGATGTTGAGAGAGATTTATGTAGTAGTTGGTTGATACGCCGGCACCCAGCGACAGCTGCGGCAGCAGGTCGGCACGTCTTATTTTCCATTCGAGCCTTGCCTTCTCGACGTTGGCTTCTGCCATTATTATGTCGGGCTTGCCGCTCAGCGCCATGCTGTCCACCGTGAGACTTGAGGGCATCTGCGACGTAAGCGCAGCCATCGAGCAGTCGGGGCTGAGCGAGTCGGCGGCAGGATAGTTCATTGCCGTCTTCAGGGCAATAAGGGCGGTGCGTGCCAGATTCTTCTGGTGCAGCAGGTTGTAGTCGTCCTCAGCCACCTGACTCTCCATCTGCACCACGTCCGGCCGGCTCTTCTCGCCCAGTTCGTACAGTCTGCGCGTCTTTGCCAGCAGAGCCTTCGAGTCGGCAAGCTTTCTGTCGGTAAGTTCTATCGACTTGATGGCATACACGGCGTCGACAAACTTCTGCATCACGTCTATGGCCTTGTCGTCCTTAGCCTTCTGCAGCGCCGTGGCAGCCGTGTTCTTGGTTATGCGGGCCTTGCGGAACGCGTTCCATGTGTGCCCCCAGTCAACCACGGGCAGCGACGCACTTATCTGATAGCCGTTGTTGAATGTAGTAACGTTGTTATATGTGTTGGTCTCCGGGTCGATGTTTCGTCCCCAGTTGTACTGTCCGCTCACCTGGGCCGAGACGCTTGGCAGGAAGTCGAGCAGCGAGGTGCGGTATTCCGTCAGGGCCTGTTTCTGCTCTATGCGCTCGCGTCCCACTTCGGTAGCATGCTCAATGGCATAACTGACGCAGCGGTCGAGCGACCATTCCTGTTGCGCGCCGGCAGCCCCAGGGGCGGCAAGTGCGAGAGTAATTATGGCAATTTTCATATTCATACACCATTATCATTGCCAAAACCGTGCCAAAATACCTATGTTGCAGTATATCAGGCAGATACGGTAAATCCGTGTTTTTGTGAGTGTCCAAAAATTAGACACTGGCGTATAAAAATTAGACAACAGGCACGGTTGAGGCCGGAAAATGGCTTTATGCAGGCTGTCTTGCTGCTTTTAGCCGTGCCGCGAGTCGTATGGCTGTGCGTGTGATGGGGCATGAAGGTGGCATATAGTAATATTATTTGTGAATATCTGAAAATTTAGTGTCCAAAAACTTTACACACTCTTGCTTTTGTCGGTTATACAACCTATCTTTGCATTGAAATGAAACAGGGAACAATACTTATTGTAGACGACAACCGCAACATCCTGACCACCGTGAAGATGCTGCTCGAGAACACCTTTGAGCATATTGTCGCCATAGCCAATCCGAACAATATTCCGGCGCACCTGCGCGAGGACAAGCCCGACGTGGTGCTGCTCGACATGAACTTTCAGAGCGGAATAAACAGCGGCAACGAGGGACTTTATTGGCTCGGACAAATCAAGAAGATGCGTCCGCAGGCCAAGGTAGTGCTGTTTACGGCGTATGCCGACATCGAACTGGCCGTGAGCGGGATTAAGGCGGGCGCCACTGACTTCATCGTAAAGCCGTTTGACAACGACAAGCTGATAGCCACGCTGAAGGAGGCGTGCAGCAAGTCGGCCGGCGGCTCTGATGCCGGCAGCGGCGAGAGCGGCATGTACTGGGGTGTGGCTCCGTGCATGCAGGAACTCAGACTTATGGTAACTAAGGTGGCAGCGACCGACGCCAACATACTGATAACCGGCGAGAACGGCACGGGCAAGGAGGTGCTGACCAACGAGATTCACCGTCTGTCGCACCGTAGCGGCAAGAGTCTGATGACGATAGACATGGGAGCCGTGAGCGAGACGCTGTTTGAGAGCGAGCTGTTCGGCCATGTCAAAGGGGCATTCACCGACGCCAAGGCAGACAAGGCAGGCAAGTTTGAACTGGCTGAAGGCGGCACGCTGTTTCTCGACGAGATAGGCAACCTGAGCTACGCATTGCAGGCAAAGCTGCTGACAGCCCTGCAGCGCCGCAGCATTGTGCGCGTGGGCGGCAGTGTGCCTATACCTATCGACGTCAGACTGATATGCGCCACAAACCGCGACCTGAGCGATATGGTGGCTAAGGGCGAGTTTCGCGAAGACTTGCTCTACCGCATCAACACGATACATCTGCATCTGCCCTCGCTCCGTGAGCGTAGAGAAGACATTCCGGCGCTGGCACGCCTCTTCCTCAACAGGTATGCGGCTATGTATAACAAGCCCGCAATGGAGCTTACGCCGGCTGCCGAACAGAAAATAAAGGATATGCCGTGGTATGGCAACATCCGCGAACTGCAGCACGCAATAGAGAAGGCCGTGATATTGGGCGACGGCAGGGAGATAGGCGAGCAGGACATAAGTTCGAGCGCGTCGGTGGCTGGCAAGCCTATGGACGGCGTGCAGACAATAGACGAGATGGAGTGCCGCTTGATAGAGAAAACCATACGCGAGTGTGACGGCAACCTGTCGCAGGTGGCGTCGAGGCTTGGCGTGTCGCGCCAGACATTGTATAACAAAATAAAGAAGTATGGACTTTGATATTGCTCTTCTGCTCCTGTTTGCCGTCGTTGCGGCCGCAGGCTGCCTGTATTTCTGGCGGCGCTACAGGTCGACCGTCAGAAAGGTAACCTTCCTTTTCAACGCTATCGACAATGGCGACTATAGCTTCCGCTTTGCCGAGGGCGACAAGGCGGCAGGCGACAGAGTGCTTAACAGGTCGCTGAACCGGGTGAAAGACATACTGATGCATGCGCGCGACGAGCAGATGGAGCGAGAGAAATACTTTGAACTTATACTTGATTCTGTCGACACGGGCATTATCGTGGTTGAGGAAGGCCGTGGGGTGGTGCTGCGCTACAACCGTGCTGCACAGAAACTTCTGCAGCGTGAGGTGATAACGCACGTTGACCAGATAAAGGAGACGATGAAAAACTTCTCGTCGCGCGAGACCAACACATTCTTGAAAGGGCGCCGTGTGAGGATTGTTGCGTTCAGCGACATCAAGGGCGAGCTTGCCAATCAGGAAATCGATTCGTGGGTTAAGCTAATACGTGTGCTTACTCACGAAATCATGAATACCGTAACGCCTATTGTGTCGCTCAGTGATACGCTGCTGCGCCATTCGGAAGGCGAACAGCATGAAGGACTTTCGGTAATCAACCGCACAGGCAAGGAACTGGTCAAGTTTGTTGAGAACTACCGCCGATTTACCCATGTTCCTGCGCCGCAGCCTACGCTCTTTTACGTTAAGCCGTTTCTTGAGCGGATGGCGAGTCTTGCCAGACAGTATCTTAAAGACGGCTGCACTGTTGAGGCCGACGTGCTTCCGGGCGATCTTATTGTATATGCCGATGAGGGACTTATAAGCAGGGTGGTGTCTAATCTGCTGAAAAATGCCGCCGAGGCAGTATCTGCCGGTGGACATATATGGATGAAGGCTTACACCGGCGAGAACGACACCGTGGTGATAGACGTAATAGATGACGGCCCGATGATACCCGACGATGTGGCCTCTCACATATTTGTGCCTTTCTTTACGACAAAGAAAGAAGGCAGCGGCATAGGGCTTTCTATATCCAGACAGATTATGCGTGTGAGCAACGGCTTTATCTCTCTTGTTACTGACAGAGCTAACAGACTGACTATCTTCAGGCTTATCTTCAACTAATTCCTGTTTTGTACCGGTGTGACGAGTTTAACAAGGCAACACGTCACGCTGTATGTGTCTATCATTCAGTTTATTAAAGACAGATGTGACGAGTGATGAGCTTATTCAGAAACTTTTATTGCATATACTTACAGTCAGGATCCCTGATTTATTCTCCATGTCTTCGTGTATATGTAACAAGGCATAAAAAAAGCTGCCCCAAAATGTTTGAGACAGCTTTTTGTTTATTGTTTTGCTTTAAGGATTATTCAGCACGGAGTGTGAAACGCTTGAAAGCAACAACTGTGAGCTCCTTGTCGGCAGCCTGCAGATACTGAGCAACAGTCTGCTTGCTGTCCTGGATGAACTCCTGGTTGAGCAGGCAAGAATCCTTGTAGAACTTAGCCATACGGCCCTTAGCGATGTTCTGAACCATCTGCTCGGGCATGTTGGCAGCCTTCTGCTCAGCTGTTTCTTTCTTTATCTTGCGTATCTCTTCAGCCTGAGCCTCTGTGATGTTGCCTTTAGCAATACCCTCAGCGATGTGCTCCTCGTTCTCAGCGATGTAGAGATTGAAGCCAGCCTTCTTCAGGGCAGCCTCTACAGCCTTATTGATCTGCTCCTCTTTTGTCTTCTCGATAGCAACAGTCAGCTCAGTGTCTTTAACTTCCTGAGGAACGCTTGCCTCGTCGAGAGCAACAGGGTTCATAGCTGCTACCTGCATAGCAACAGCGTGAGCCTGCTCTTCAGCCGGCTTGTTAGTCTGAACCATTGTGCAGAGCAAGTGCTTGTTCATGTGGTCATAAACAGACACGTTGTCGCCTTCGAGATAGAGATATCCGTCAAGTTCGGTCTTCTCGCCTGTGATACCAGAGCGTGCGATAACCTCGTCCTGAACAGTGCTTCCGTTCAGAGGCAGAGCCTTAACTTCGTCAAGAGTCTTAGCCTTGGCAGCAACGGCAGCATCAAGGATGCTCTGTGTCAGAGCGATGAAGTCTTTACCGTTAGCAACGAAGTCGGTCTCGCACTTCAGGGCTATCATGGCAGAGAAACCATTGTCAGCCTTAACGAGTACACAGCCGTTAGATGTCTCGCGGTCGCTACGTTTAGCAGCGATAGCCTGACCCTTCTCACGGATGATTTGTACTGCCTTGTCAAAGTCGCCTTCAGCGTCTGTGAGGGCTTTTTTGCAATCTGCAAGACCGGCACCGGTCATCTTGCGGATTTTCTGTATATCAGCTATTGATACAGCCATAATTCGTATTTTCTATTTTAAGTTAGTTAAAATCAGATATTAAGCCTCAGCGGGAGCCTCTTCAGCTGTTTCTTCAGCCTTAGCAGCCTCTTCCTCTTTAGCAGGAGCATCCTTGCGAGCCTTGCGTGCGCGCTTCGGTTTGTCCTCTATAGCGTTAGCCTCAGCCTGCTCTTTTGCTGCTTTCTCGTCAGCCTTCTCTACCTTGCGCTCCTCAAGACCCTCTGCGATAGCAGCGCAGCAAGCGTTCAGGATAACCTCAACGCTGTCTTTTGCGTCGTCGTTAGCAGGAATCATGAAGTCAACATCCTTAGGATCAGAGTTGGTGTCAACGATTGCAAATACAGGAATACCCAGGCGGTTAGCCTCTTTAACTGCGATAGCCTCTTTCATAACGTCGATAACGAACAGAGCTGAAGGCAGACGAGTCAGGTCAGCAATAGAGCCGAGGTTCTTCTCGAGCTTAGCGCGCTGACGTGTGATCTGCAGAATCTCACGCTTAGAGAGATTTGAGTAAGTTCCGTCGTTCATCAGTTTGTCGATGTTGGCCATCTTCTTAACAGCCTTGCGGATTGTCGGGAAGTTGGTGAGCATACCGCCCGGCCAGCGCTCGATAACGTAAGGCATGTTTACAGACGCAGCCTTCTCAGCTACAACGTCCTTTGTCTGTTTTTTAGTAGCAACGAACAGGATTTTCTTTCCTGACTTGGCAATCTGCTTCAGTGCGTCTGCAGCCTCGTCAATCTTGGCTACAGTCTTGTGAAGGTCGATGATGTGGATGCCGTTGCGCTCCATGAAGATATAAGGAGCCATTGCGGGGTTCCACTTACGTTTCAGGTGGCCAAAGTGGCAGCCAGCCTGCAATAACATATCAAAATTTGTTCTTGACATTTTCTTTTCTTTTTAATTGTTTTGTTTACTTTCTTTTTAGTTTTGTTAGAACCAACCGACAGGTAACCGCTCTGCGGCATTAGCACCGCGGCATGGCCATGAGCGCTTTCCGATTATCGCCGTTGTGGCGGGTCTTATCGGTTTAGATGCTAAACAATGTTCAGTCGGCAGACTTGGGGCTTCGCCGTACACAAGGTAAATAAAGCCTTGTGACGACGCTTCCACAGGCATGCCTTTATCTTTAGGAACAGTTTCCGCCAGATATTAACGCTTACTGAACTGGAAGCGACGGCGAGCCTTCGGACGACCCGGTTTCTTACGCTCAACGGCACGTGCGTCACGAGTAAGGAATCCGTGATCTTTCAGATTCTTCTTGTCTTCCTCGTTGATCTTAACGAGTGCGCGTGCAATGGCGAGGCGCAGAGCCTGGCTCTGACCTGTGAAACCACCACCATCGAGGTTCACCTTTATATCATATTTCTCAGCTACGTCAAGGAGCTGCAGAGGCTGCTTAACAACATACTGCAGAATAGCTGATGGGAAATATTCTGTAATGTCTTTCTTGTTTATTGTAATTTTGCCTGTACCTTCGCTTACGTAAACACGTGCCACGGCACTTTTACGGCGACCTATTGCATTAACTACTTCCATTATTGCTTAATTATTTATACTGGTTAATATCAATTGCTTTTGGCTGCTGAGCCTGCATATCGTGCTCTGTGCCATCGAATATATAAAGATTGTTCAAGATATGACGTCCGAGACGGCCTTTGGGCAGCATGCCTTTAACTGCGTGACGGATAATCTTGTCTGCACCGTCCTTGCGCTTGCGCAGCTCGGCAGGAGTGTTGAAACGCTGTCCGCCAGGATAACCAGTATAACGGGTGTACACCTTGTCGGTTTCTTTCTTGCCAGTGAATACCACCTTAGCGGCATTGATGATGATAACATTGTCACCACAGTCTACGTGAGGAGTGAAGTTAGGTTTGTACTTTCCACGCAGAATCTTGGCAACCTTAGAGCAAAGACGACCAACTACCTGGTCTGTGGCGTCGATAACAACCCACTCTTTCTTTGCTGTTTCCTTATTTGCGGAAATAGTTTTGTAACTTAAAGTGTTCATTTTTAATTTTAAAATTACTACTAAAAAACGTTTTTAAATTCATTATTGCTTGAACGGCGATTCACTAACCGTCGCACTCGGCCAAAAGTACGACTATTAACACTCCGTTCCGGGGTTCTAAGAGTTATCCCCTTAATAATCGGACTGCAAAGGTACATATTTTTATTATAACTCGTTCGCAGGGAAGGGCGTTGAATGTGTTGTATTATATTTAATTAACTTAGTTTAACTACCGGTGGGCGTCGTATAGCGTAAAACCTGATGCCTTTTCAGCAGAATAAATGCGGTTCGGCTAAGCAAAAAGTAAAAAAACTATGTTTTTTATTTTGCTTTGCTCTCACCTTTCATTATCTTTGCCGACAGAAAGATAATCAGATTGTGGCGGCAGAATGTGCAGCTTTGGGCTTAGGCGTTGTTTGCATGCTGAATATGTAAGCGGCCCTGATGGTGCTGCGGCACTTGAAGCTTCTGCCGGATATCCAAATTTTTAAGACTATTTGTTATGCAGGCAATAATCCTTGCGGCCGGACTGGGGCGCAGACTTGGCGAATACACCAAGAACAACACTAAATGTATGGTAGAGGTCAACGGCGTAAAACTGATTGACCGTATGCTCGGACAGCTTGCGCGTCTTGACTTGCGGCGCGTGGTTATCGTTGTGGGATATAAGGGCAGTGAACTAAAGGCCCATATAGGCAACAGGTACGACGGCAGGCTCAACATAGAGTATGTGGAGAATCCTATATATAACAAGACAAACAATATTTATTCGCTTTCGCTGGCCAAGGAGCAGCTGCAGCAGGATGATACGCTGCTTATAGAGTCCGACCTTATTTTCTCCGACCGCATGCTGCCCATGATATTGAACGACCCGCATCCCAATCTTGCACTTGTGGCTAAATATGAGTCGTGGATGGACGGAACGATGGTAAGGATAGACAAGGAGCGAAATATCGTGAATTTTGTCCCGAAGAAGGCTTTCAGGTTTGAGGATGTCGATGATTACTATAAAACGGTAAACATCTATAAGTTCAGCCGTGAGTTTTCGTGCCGTCAGTATGTTCCTTTCCTCGATGCTTACTGCAAGGCCTTGGGCAACAACGAATATTATGAGCAGGTGCTGCGCGTGATAACGCTGCTCGACAATTCTAACCTTAAGGCGCTTCCTGTTGGAAACGAGAAATGGTATGAGATTGACGACGTGCAGGATCTTGACATTGCCGAGACGCTCTTTGCCGAGGACGAGGAGATGATGCGCCGCTATAACTACCGCTACGGCGGTCATTGGCGCTTCCCGAAGATGCTCGACTTCTGCTATCTTGTCAACCCTTACTTCCCGCCCGAGCAGCTAACCGAGGAGATGAAGGCCAACTTTGACACGCTCATGCGCGAATATCCGTCGGGCATGTATGTCAACTCGCTGCTGGCCGGCAAGTATTTCGGCATTAGACAGCAGTTTGTCGTCGTGGGCAACGGTGCGGCAGAGCTTATCAAGAGCCTCATGGAGCAGTCGGCAGGACTTACGGGCGTGGTGTTCCCTACGTTTGAGGAATATCCCCACCGCCTCAGTAAGGACGACATCGTGGCGTTTTATCCCGACAACAATGACCTGTCTTATACCGCCGACGACCTTATGCGTTTCTTCGAAGGCAGCGGCATAAAGAGTCTTCTGCTTATCAATCCCGACAATCCTTCAGGCAACTTCATTCCGGCAGACGATGTCCTGCGCCTTAGCCGCTGGTGCGCAGGGCAGGGCATAAGGCTCGTTGTCGACGAGTCGTTTGTCGACTTCAGCGATGACTTTGAGCATAACACGCTGCTGCGCAACTCAACGCTCGAGGACAATCCTCGCCTTGTTGTCATCAAGAGCATATCCAAGTCATACGGTGTGCCGGGTCTTCGCCTTGGCATAATGGCGTCTGCCGACGAGCAGCTTATCAGCCGTGTGAAGAAGGATGTAAGCATCTGGAACATCAATTCGTTTGCCGAGTTCTACATGCAGATATTCAACAAATATCAGGCCGACTACACCCAAGCCTGCCATAAGTTTATTAGCGAACGGGCACGTTTCATGAAGCGCTTGCAGACAGTGTCTTACATGCGTGTGCTGCCGTCGCAGGCCAACTATTTCTGCTGTGAGGTGCTTGGCAAGTTCACGTCGCACGAACTGGCAAAGAAGCTCCTGGCGCAGTTTAATATAATGATAAAAGACTGCAACACTAAAACCTTCCTTGAGGGCAAGAACTTTGTCAGGATATCAGTGAGAGACACGGCCGACAACGATAGGCTTGTGGATGCACTGCTGGCTTTAGACAAACAATAACACAACAATACGCACGACATGAAAATATGTATCTGCGGAGGTGGAAACCTCGGACATGTAACAGCCGGATTTATTGCCGCAGCCGGCACCGATGAAGTGAGAATACTTACGCGCCGCCCGGCTCAGTGGGGCGAAACCTTGCTTGTCGACACTCCTGACCGTGGCACGCTCGAGGGCCGTCTGGCCTGCGTGTCGGCCGATGCCGCCGAGGTGGTGCCCGGTGCCGACATCGTTCTGCTCTGCCTTCCCGGCTTTTCGATAGAGTCTACGCTCAGCGAAATATGTCCGCATCTCTCTGCTTCCACGGTTGTGGGCAGCATCGTGTCGAGCACGGGCTTTTATTTCCATGCCAGGCGCCTGCTGCCTTCCGGCACACCTCTTTTCGGCTTTCAGCGCGTGCCCTTCATAGCCCGCACATCGGAGTATGGCCACAGGGCGTCGCTCCTTGGGTATAAAAAGTCGCTGAGCATGGGCACGGACAACGTGGAGCATCCCGAACAGCTGCGTAGCGACATAGAGCGCCTCATGGCCACTCCTGTAACTCTTCTTGACAATATGTATGAGGTGAGTCTCACCAACAGCAATCCGCTGCTCCATCCCTCGCGCCTTTACAGCATGTGGAAAGACTGGAAGCCGGGTGATGTCTACAGCCGCAACAGCATGTTCTATGAGGAATGGACCGAAGAGGCGGCAGCCATTTATATCGCCATGGACAACGAGCTTAGCCTGCTGCTCCGTGTGCTTCCCGTTTCGCCCGGATGCATACCCGGCGTGCTCGAATATTACGAGAGCACCGACGCCGCCTCTCTTGCGGCAAAGCTGCGCTCCATAGAAGCCTTCAAGGGCATACCGTCGCCAATGAAGAAGGTCGACGGGGGCTATGTTCCCGATTTCTCGAGCAGATATTTCACCGAGGACTTTCCTTACGGACTTGCCATAATACGCAATCTGGCAAAAGAAAAACATATACCTTGTCCGGTTATTGACAAGGTTTACGAGTGGGGAATGAGCAAGATTTCATGACCAGATGTCAGTTGCGACAATACAAGAAAAGCCGGACAATGACCATTGCCCGGCTTTTCTTTTCTATTATGTCTAAATCGTTTTTTCTTTTTCTTGATGCTATTCGCCGTCTTTCGGCTCGTTGCCGTCGGTCCAGTAAGCCTCGAAGCTGTGGGTTACGCGCTGGTCCACGGGCGGCAGCTTCATATAGTCGCCGTAGGTGCGGCTCAGATAGTCTTTATATCCTGCCATGGTCTTATACATTTTTCCCTCAAATTCAATGTCAACGTCGCCCTCTATGTCCTTTGCCGGCATGCATCCCTTTACCGACGGCCCGGCTTCGGTCATGTTGGCAACGGTGTTTGTAGGCTCCCGTCTTACCACCATGCGCTCAATCATGCCGTTTAGCATGCCCACGGTTACGGGCAGCATCTTGTAGCAATAGTAGGCCAGTGCCGACTTCAGATAGTTTCTCTTTGAAATTTTGCATCGCCTTATCTTATACAGCAGCCGCTTGCGCTTGAATATGCGCTGCCTTTCGGCCTCGTTGTCGCTGACGTAGTCTACGGGGAATATGTCTACGTAAACGCCAATCTGGTATCCTTCTGTTTCTGTCTCAACGAGCAGCGTGCGTGTGTCTACCACCTTTGCGAATGTGTAGAAGTAGTTTTTCTCCTTCTTCGGGTCGAGCACGCGGTAGCGTCCGCCTGCGTCAGTATAGAGTTTCACAAATCTGTCGTAGTCTTTTCTCGGCATATACAGGTCGAGGTCGTCGTCCCATGGTATGTATCCCTTGTGGCGCACGGCTCCTATAAGAGTGCCGCACGACAGAAAATACATTATTCCGTTGTCAGTGCAGAATCTGTGTATGTCGTCGAGTATGCCCGTCTGCACCTTGCGCAGTTCGGCTATGTCGGTAATTCGTTTCATATCTTTTCCGCGTAAATCAGTTTGATGCAAAGGTAATGCTTTTTTATGTTTTTGCCGCATGGCTTTGTAAAAAGTAGCTAAACATGGACCATCCTGCCGGGCGTTATGTGCCTGTTGGTGCTGGCGTTGAGGCCTGCATGGCGTCATCAGGTCAGCCGTACACCTTTTCGTAGCTTGTCTGCATCTGCCTTACACCGAATTTTGCGGCGGCAAAGTCGTGTGCCATGCGGCCTAACTTGTCTTTGTCCTCTTTTGCCACAATGTCGTTGAATATGTGCATATAGGCGTCGATGCTGTTGCCGCTCACCTTCAGCGGCCAGTCGTCGGGCAGGGTGTCGCGCAGTCCGGGGCAGCTGTTGGCTATCACGGGCAGTGCCTCCATGCTTGCCTCGAGCGACATTATGCTCAGACCTTCAAACACCGACGGCATGAGCAGATAGTCGAACGATGACAGATATGCCGGCAGTCCGTGTATTGGGCCGCGCAGGCTCACGTTGGGCAGTCCGCCGAGCTTGCTTTGCACAAAGGCATGCATGCTGCCGTCGCCCACCACGTGGAAGAAGAAACGGCCGTCGCCGCTCAGTCTGCTGATAATCTCCACGAGCACGTCGATGCCTTTCTGAGGTTCGAGCCGTCCGGCAAACAGAATGTTCTTCTTGCCTTCAACAATTCCGTCAAACGGTTTCTGCGTCGACGGAGCCACACCATTATATATAATAGATGCAGTTTGGTGATATTCTGCCGTGTAGTTGTCGCGCACGGCTACAGATATGGCTATGTTTGAGTTGTTGCGTATAAAGAATTTCTCCACCTTCATCCCGGTCTTCTTCAGTCCTGTCCACAGCTGTGTGTTGTGTATTGTGCGCACCACCTTGCAGCCTCTGAGCAGCGTCGGGAACATCTTGAAGAACGAATATACGGCAAGGTCGGGCATCTCGGTGTGGCTGTGTATCACGGCCGGGCGGTATCTCAGAAACAGAAAGATAAACCACAGCGGAAAGGTAACTGCGGCGAGACGCTCAAACAGATAATGAAAATGCACCTCTGGCACCAGCCCCCGGTGATATTTTATCCCCGCGTCCTCAAGCTCCTTTATAAACACCTTGGTGAACGCCGAGTGTGCGCGTATCAGTTCCACCACGTGATATTCAAAGCCTTCAGTCTGCGACTTGGCAATGTTCACGGCCACTCTCTCGGCTCCGCCCACATCGAAATGCGACACTATATGAAAAACTCGTTTCTTCTTATTCTGCATATCTGTTTATGGCAAAGTTGTTATATCTGCAAAAATACGAAGAATAATTGAGAATGGAGAATTGAGAATGGAGAAATGAAGTTCGGCGCAAACCAATTAAGATTTGAGGATTTACATTATAGCTTGTCCGACGGATACTGTGTTATGTTATATGCAGCAAAGCTAATGTGCCGGCTGATTTGCAATCTGCCGGAATTAAGTATAAGGATTTTTCAATCCGCTTACTTTTATTATTGTTCCGGCTGATTTGTAATCTGCCGGAATAGAATATAAGGATTTTTCAATCCGCTTGCTTCCTATTTATGATTTATAGGTATGAATTTCGGATCAAAGATCCTTATATTTTTTGCTGTCGGATAGCATATCACTAGTGTTCGAAAGATTTTAACTATCTGAAAGTCAGTTGTTTACTTGCATATATCAATATTTTTTTGTATCTTTACATCATAATAATAGAGCAAAAAATATTGAAATG
>OOAD01000039.1_pt1 | contig 84717 bp, 65 predicted proteins | sample 1671151 | NCBI WGS metagenome assembly OOAD01 (sample SAMN06348127, study PRJEB24527) | human gut metagenome | biome: human gut; feature: ankylosing spondylitis patient; material: feces | host: Homo sapiens | place: China | collected 2015-10
CGGCCGATGCGCGCCGTGTGTTCAAAATCGGCGCCAGCTTCTCGTCGGAGACGGGAACTATATCCGACTGGATATATGTCTGAAACAGAACGTTCAAAATGGCATTTCAACCGCAATAGCCTACCGAAAAAAGATAACAAACGATAAATTCCTACTATTGATAAAAACAATATGAAAAAAACGTACTACAGAACGCTATCGAAAAAACAAGTCAAGAAAAAACATTTTGCCTTAAACGCAAACCGGCACGGCCGTCTGTCGCATTTCACTTACTATGCGATGTTGGTGCTTGCAGTTGTCTTAACAGCAGTGACAACAAGCATGCCGGCAGCTGCAGCCGGTAAAGCGGCAAGAGGAAAAGACTATGTTCCGGCAGACTACACATGGACGACACAGAGCAAAAATTCATCTGAATCAATGCCATGCGGCGGACACGACGTGGGCATGAACGTATGGGTGGAGAACGGCGACGTAATGATATACGTGGCACGTAGCGGAATGTTCGACGAGAACAACACACTGCTGAAAGCCGGACGACTGAGACTGCGCCTCACGCCCAACCCGTTTAACGGTGCAGATGCAGGCTTCAGCCAAACCCTGAAGCTTGACGACGGCGCTGTTTACATAAAGGGAAAAGACACAGAAATACGCCTGTGGGCCGATGTGGAGACATCTGCCGTGTTTGCAGAGATAAGTTCAAAGACAAAGACAGACGCCACCCTAAGCTATGAAAGCTGGCGATATAAAGACAGACCTGTTACAAAAGCCGAATGCCAGCAGTGCTCATACAAATGGAATTTGCCAAAGGACTGCACCACATATCAGGATTCGATACGTGCAAAGGGCAACACACTTGTGTTCTGGCACAAGAACCGCGAACAGACTGTGTTCGACTTTACTGTAAACAAAGAAAATCTCGACGGCATTAAAAACAATCTGTACAACCCCATCGGCGGCCTGCGCTTCGGCGGTGAACTCGTTGCCCCGGGCTTCACTTTCTGCGGCACTACCGACGGCACCTATGCCTCAACAGACTTCCGTGCATGGAACTTTAAGGCTGAAGGCATAAAGAAATCCACGATAACGCTAAACCTGTATGACGGCGACAAGGCCCCGAAAATGCCTACGGCGAAAGAGTCGAAAAGAAGAAGTGCTGCATGGTGGCACGCTTACTGGCAAAGAAGTTATATCATACCGGCCGACAGAAACGACAACACGGACAATCCGACGAGCAAATGGCAAGGCATACTGCGCAACTACGAACTGTTCCGCTATATGCTCGGATGCAACGCCTACGGAGAATGGCCCTCTAAATTCAACGGCGGACTGTTCACCTTCGACCCCGTATACGTAGACCCGAAGACGCCTTTCACACCAGACTACCGCAAATGGGGAGGCGGAACCATGACGGCTCAGAACCAGCGACTGGTTTACTGGCCGATGCTAAAGAGTGGAGATACGGACATGATGGCATCGCAGTTTGACACATATCTGCGACTGCAGCCCACGGCCGTTGCACGCACAAAACATTATTGGGGACACGGAGGGGCGTCGTTTACCGAACAGATAGAAAACTTCGGACTGCCTAATCCTGCCGAATACGGCAAGCACAAGCCCGGCGACGACTACGGTATGGAGCGAAACGCATGGCTTGAATATCAGTGGGACACATCATTGGAATTCTGCTCAATGATACTACAGGCGCACTTTTACACCGGAATGGACATCACGAAGTATGAACCGCTGATTGTACAATGCCTGCAATTCTTCGACGAACATTATCAGTATCTTGCAAAACAGCGCGGAGTAAAGGCGCTCGACGGTGAAGGAAAGCTTATACTCTACCCTTCATCCGGATGCGAGACATACAAAATGGCATACAACCCGTCGAGCGTGGTGGCAGCATTGCGCACAGTGACAGAGCAGTTTGAAGCATACAAGGCAGCCAAAGGCATACAAGACACATCTGCTTATGCCCTTGACTCTACATTCATAAGCCGCATACCCGACATGCCGCTGCGCACCATCGAGGGCGACACATGCATAGCCCCTGCCATTGTATGGGCCAGAATACAGAACGTTGAGACGCCGCAACTGTATCCGGTATTCCCCTGGCGAATATACGGCATGGGGCGCCCCGGATTAAACACTGCACGCAACACTTATCTTAAAGACCCGCACGCACTAAAGATGCGCACACACATCGGCTGGAAACAGGACAACATCTGGGCTGCATGCCTCGGTCTTACCGACGATGCGGCACGCCTTAACCTTGAGAAATTTGCCGACGGCCCTTATCGCTTCCCTGCCTTCTGGGACCCTGGCTATGACTGGGCACCCGACTGCAACCGCGGTGGTGCTGCCATGATAGGCTTGCAGGAAATGCTGCTTCAGGAAGCACCCGACGGTCAACTGCTGCTCTTCCAGGCATGGCCGAGCGAATGGAACGTGAAATTCAGACTTCATGCGACAGGCGGAAGAATAGTCAATGCGGAGATAAAGGACGGAAAGATAAAGGTTGAGACAGAGAAAGCCAAATAAAATACCGCTTGTCTGCCATAAGATAAACAATAAAAGAAGAATGTATAATGATGCATAAACTGCGGCAAGACTAACCATGAAGGCCGCAAATATGCCAAAGCACAAGCAACCTTACAGCAAAAAGAGACGGACAATACACATTGACACGACACGACATCATACATTCAAACTGTATTGAAACAATAAACAAGGCCTTGCGCAATACTGATGCGCAAGGCCTTGTTTCATATCATATCACCGCATCGGTTTAGCGGTATGCCTTCTCATAAATAGCAAGTATTTCGTCTTCTGTCAGCATGCGCGGGTCAAGCTGGAACAAGCCTCCCATGGTTTCCTTTGCATTCTTAACCATTTCAGGAAGATCTTCTTTCTTAATGCCCCAGTCGCTCAACTTCAAGTCGTCAACCTTGCAGGCCTTCTGCATCTTAACGAGAGCATCGATAAAGTCAGACGGACGCTTACTCGGCTCCATAGTCATGGCCTCTGCCATCTTCATGTAGCGTTTCATGCTGTCATTGCGGAATGTCTCAAAATAAGACTGCGACAGACAAATCAGTCCTGCGCCGTGAGGCAGTTCAGGATAAAGGGCACTCATGGCATGCTCCATTGAATGTTCTGACGTACAGCTTGATGTAGACTCAACCATACCGGCCAGCGTACTTGCCCATGCAACCTTTGTCCTTGCCTTCAAGTTGCGTCCATCAGCCACTGCCACAGGCAGATACTTGTAGATAAGACGGATAGCCTCGAGAGCATAAAGGTCGCTTATCGGAGTGGCACAGTTTGCTATGTAGCCCTCAGCTGCATGGAAGAATGCGTCAAAGCCCTGATAAGCCGTAAGTCTTGGCGGGATGCTGAGCATGAGTTCCGGGTCAACAATAGACATTGTCGGGAATGTCAGTTTGCAGCCAAAGCCAATCTTCTCGTGAGCTGTCTCATGTGTAATAACAGTCCAAGGGTCAACCTCTGTACCTGTGCCGGCCGTTGTTGGGATGGCAATAATAGGCAGAGCCTTCTCAACGGGCTTGTTCTTACCTGTACCTCCGGCAATATAGTCCCAGTAATCGCCCTCGTTGCATGCCATTATGGCGATGCTCTTTGCAGAGTCGATAGAGCTTCCGCCGCCAAGACCGATGACGAAGTCGCACTTCTCGTCACGGCACAGCGCAGCTGCCTCCATTACATGCTGCTTGATCGGGTTGGGAAGAATCTTATCAAAGACAACGCTCTCAACATTATTCTCCTTAAGATAGCCTACCACTTTATCTAAATAGCCATACTTCTTCATTGAAGTTCCGCCAGAAATAACAATCAACGCTTTCTTACCAGGCAAATTTTCTGTTGCCAGCCTTCTGAGTTCGCCGCATCCGAACAATAATTTTGTAGGAATGTGCAGATTAAATACAAGGTTCTTGTTCATGATCGTATTAATTTAAAGTTTTCAAAAGCAAATATAATAAATCTATTACAAACAAAAGAATAAATATGAATTTAATTTTAAATTAAAACCGACAAGCAGCTTTATGCTTATATAAAAACATTATACTCATGATTGTAATGTCTGCCTATTTACGCTTCATGACGCTGTTCACTACGCGCACCGACGAAACGAGCTTGCCGGTGGACGTAAACACGTCGACATTCCACACATGAGACGAGCGGCCCTTATGCACAATGGTGCCCACAGCACGCACCGTATCGCCCTCATGGGCCGAAGATATATGGTTGCCGCTTACCTGCATGCCGACAACATACTCGTCGGGATTACATATTATCATAGAGCCAAACCCAGCCACTGTCTCTGCCAACGCAAGCGTGGCTCCGCCATGCAGGATGCCGAACGGCTGACGGTTGCGGTGGTCAACGGGCATAGTGGCCTCAACGCGGTCATGAGAGGCATAGGTGTACTGTATGCCGAGGTTGCCCATAAGCGTAGACTTCGACTGAGCATTGAGTTCATCGAGCGGAATCTCGCTCGGACGCACCTCAGCCAAGAACGCCTTCTCAACAGCCACAGCCACGCCGTCTTCGTTGTTAGACAGTGTGATATAGTCGGCACAACGCTTCACAGATCCGGGCGCATTGCCCATGGCTATTCCGAGACTTGCCAGCTGCAACATGGTTACATCGGCCACGCCGTCGCCGAATACTACGATGTCGTCTGTCTTTATGCCCTCCATCTCCATTACGGCAGCCAGCGTGTTGGCCTTGTTGACGCGGCAGCCTACCACCTCGAGGAAGAACGGCTCTGAGCGGAACACGTCGAGCACACCGTCGAGACGGCGCTTCCAGTGGTTCTCCAGTCCTACGAGAGCCTCCTCGTCGTCGCTGACAAGCATGCACTTGCACGGAATGAAGTCGATGGCTATGGAGAAATGCTCCTCATAGACAATCTTCATGCCGTTGAGCTCGGCTTCGGCCTTGATGTGCGGATTGTCAGGCATGTTCGTAACAATATAGTCCTCATTATAAGTAAGGATGCCAAATCCGTTTTTGTCGGCCTTCTTCTCAAGATAAGGTATCAGTTCGGGATTAATGCGGCGCTCAAATATCACTTCGCCGTCAGCAGCCCTTATAACCTGTCCGCCGTTATACGCCATCACATATCCGTTGTAGGTGTCAAGCTCGAGCATCTTGGCAAGTCCGAGCAGTCCGTATGTCGGACGCCCTGACGCCAGCATTATTCGCACGCCCATTTGCTGAACCTTGCGCAGCGTTGCCAGCGTGCGCTTGCTTACCTCCTTGTTGTCGTTCAACAATGTTCCGTCAACGTCCAGAACAAGCATCTTATATTTCATAGCTCAATGTTTTAAGGGTTATATCAAAACAAGACAAAGCTCATATCCTGCCGCCGTATGCTGCTTCAGCCGGCAGGCGGCACGGCCTTTATCTTTCTTACAAAAATACGTAAAAACATTTTCATATTCTCACTTATCAGGCTATTTTTGTAACGGCGTTTCAGTTTTTTAAGGAATGCCGCGCCTTTGCCTCCACCTTTATAAATATATCTAAAAAAGGGTTGCCAAAGGTGCAGAGGGCAAATTTAGGTTCAAAAGTCGACAAAGCTGCCGCAAAAGAAGTTACAACCGACAACTGAAGGCGTCATCATATAAATAAGACAAATTGAACGCAGCCCTGCCGCAAAGGCAAGGGCACAAACACTGAAAGAGATGAGAAATTTTCTGTTATCTATCCTTCTGCTCGTATCGTGCAGCATGAGCGCGAAGCTCACCGTTACGAAACTTACGTGCAACTATCAGGACGGACTGGCCGTAACAGCCGGCGACATACGCGTAGGCTGGCAGATGAAGGCCGACACCAACGGCGACAGGCAGACAGCCTACCGCATAAGGATTTTTGAGAACATAACCGGCAAAAGTGTCTACGACTCGGGCAAGACGGCATCGGCCGAGAGCCAGCTGATATCGCTGCCGCCGCTGAAGGGCAACCGCCACGGCTACTACTGGCAGGTGTGCGTGTGGGACGCCGCCGGCAAGAAGTCGGCATGGAGCCAGAGGCAATATGTGAGAGTGGTGCCCGAAGAGCTCGGGGCTAAATGGATTGGGGCCATAACCAAAGCAGACGCAAAGCTGCCCGAAGGACGATGGGCCAACTCAGTGTTCAAGAAAGACAGCTTCAAGGCAAAATGGCAAGACACCGACACGCTGTCGGCTAAAAGCATAATACTGAGAAAAGAGTTCAGCACCGGCAAAAGGAAGATTACAGATGCCGTGGTGTACATAAGCGGACTGGGACACTACGAGATGAAAATAAACGGACGTAAGGTCGGCGACAGCGAGTTTGCCCCGCTTTGGAGCGAATACAGCAAGACCGTCTACTACAACACCTACGACGTGACACAGCTGCTCGCAGAGGGGCGCAACGCCATAAACGTGCTGCTGGGCAACGGATTCTTCAACGTGCAGCGCATGGGACGCTACAGCAAGCTGCAGACCAGCTTCGGCCCCCCGCAGATGATTATGCGCATGGAAATAAACTTCAGCGACGGCAGCCGCCAGGTAATAAAGAGCGGCGAAGACTGGAAGTACACGCTGAGCCCGATAACGTTCAACAGCATCTACGGAGGCGAATCTTACGACGCAAGGCTCTGCCAGCCCGGATGCGACATGCCCGGATTCGACGACAGCAGATGGCATGACGCCGTGCAGGTGGAGGGACCAGCGGGCACGCTGACGCCACAGACAGCACAGCCCGTGAAGATAATGGAGCGCTACGGTGTGAAGTCGTGGATGAAGATACATACAGATTCGCTTGCAGCAGCGTCAAAGGCCACAAAGCGAGAAATAGACCCGTCTGTGATTGTTGCCGACATGGGACAGAATCTTGCAGGATTTCCCGAAATAACAATAGAAGGCAAGCGCGGACAAAAGGTTACAATGCTCGTGGCCGAGAAGCTCACTCAGCAGGGAACCTGCGACCAGAGGCAGACCGGACGCCAGCATTATTACGAATATACTCTGGGCAGCGACGGCACGGAGACATGGCATCCGCGCTTTTCCTACTACGGCTTCCGCTACATACAGGTGGAGGGTGCGGTGCGCGAGGGAGAGCCCAACCCGCAGGGGCTGCCCGTACTGAAGAAACTCAGCAGCTGCTTCGTTTACAACTCTGCCAGAGAGGTGTCGTCGTTTGAATGTTCAAACGAGCTGTTCACCAAGACTCACCGCCTCATAGAAAGGGCTGAGCGCAGCAACATGCAGTCCGTGCTGACCGACTGTCCTCACCGCGAAAAGCTGGGATGGCTAGAGCAAGACCATCTGTGCGGCCCAAGCCTTCTATACAACTACGACATGACGCGCTTTGCGCCAAAGGTGATACGCGACATAACCGACACACAGAAATCAGACGGCATGGTGCCCACCACGGCGCCACAGTATGTGTCGTTCGGCAATCTGTTTGACGACTCGCCCGAATGGGGCAGCACGCTCATCATCATGCCGTTCATGTATTATGAGCAGTATGGCGACAGCACGCTCATCACCGCCAACTACGGAGCCATGAGCCGATATGTCGACTATCTGACGTCGCGCGCCGACAGCGGCATTGTGAGCCACGGACTTGGCGACTGGTACGACTACGGTCCATGGCGTGCAGGCTTCTCAAAGAACACTCCCGTACCACTTGTGGCAACGGCCCACTACATCTTCGACCTACAACTGATGACGCGCGCTGCACGCATGACGGGCAACACGGCCGACGCAGACAAATACTCCAAGCTGCTGGCATACACCACGGATGCCTTCAACAGCCGCTTCTTCAAAGCCGACTCATGCACCTACGGCACTGGCAGCCAGACATCCAACGCCCTGCCGCTGTATCTCGGACTTACGGGCAACAACAAGCAGGGCGTGCTCAACAGTCTCGTGGCAGACATCAAGGCACACGGCACACGCCTGACAACGGGCGACGTGGGCAACCGCTATCTGTTTCAGACGCTTGCACAGAACGGACTCAACGACCTGCTCTACTCCATGCTGAACCATTATGAGACGCCGGGCTATGGCTTCCAGCTGCGCCACGGCGCCACGACGCTTACCGAGCAGTGGGACCCCAACCAAGGCTCGTCGCTCAACCACTTCATGATGGGACAGATAGACGAATGGCTCTTCAAGACTCTCGCAGGCATACAAAACCGCCCCGGCACCTACGGACTGCGCCACTTGTTGATAAAGCCAACGCTCGTGGGCGACCTCAAATATGTCAATGCGAGCACAGAGTCGCTCTACGGCAAAATCAGCGTCAGCTGCACACGCAGTTCGCTCACCGTTGACATACCCGTAGGCTCAGACGCCACCATCGTGCTGCCCGACGGCACCGAAAAGCAGGTTGGATCGGGCAAACACACATTCAACTTCTGAATGCATATCCATACAGACAGCCCTGACGGCAACAACACCTGACGGGCATCTGAAGCCTATATGGCAGATAAGAAAATCTGAAACATAATAAAACCGGGCAAAACATTATCCACAACATGTTTTGCCCGGTTTGTTTTTTACACGCGCAAGATTATTACGGCTTATCCTAACAGCCCTCTCACCACCCCACACCCTGCCCCACATTTCCGGCAAAATGAGTCGACACAGGCGCAAGAATAAATAATAAGTTTCAGTCATGCCTGCCTTAACTGACCAAAGGACACCGTACTTGCCACAAAAAGCCATTCATTTACGACAAAAAAAGCGGCCACTTTTGCATCAAAAACGGCCCACTTACGACCCGTAAACGATAGGTTAATGATTTGAAACCTAATCACGCCATTTTGCTTACAGTCCGTATAATGCGAACCGCAGTTCAGACCATCCGTTAACGACGAAGACATATTTTACTTTCAGTTTTTTGACCTAAAAAATTCTACTGCAATTTTCGGCCTGTATACATGGCACGGATCTGACAGAACAAAGGCAAATCATTGGCCTGCCCATGCTCCGCCAACATCTGTATCAACCGATGTTGGCAGGTATGAAATAAAGCATCATATTTTGGACAAAATGACAGATAGAGACTAAAGCCGACAGCGGCATTACAGCTGTCTGATATATAGCCGGCAGCTATACAGAAAACAAAGAATAAAAAAAGCCAACTCGCTACATCCATCATCAGGAAATACTGACTATAAATAAGGATGTAACGAGCTGGCTTGTTATTATAATATTGTTATGTTCAGCTCAATGTTAAAGTTTAACGCGGTTGCGCCTCACATCAATACCACTGCACGGCGTTGCTGTAGCCGCTGCGCTTGTCGTATTTAAGTGCATCGGTAAGAGTGGCTGCATTACATCTGAACGAGAAGTTGTAAGATGTGTATGGAGCCAGCACAACAGAGCAGCTCATGTTGAAGCAGTGGAGGTCGCGGCTCAGCGATGCAGTGGTCATAGACAGGTCATGGTTTTCAAAGTCGTAACCGGAAGAGAAGCTGATGTTCCATCCGTCGCTGATGCGTATGTTTCCGCTGAAGTTCAGGGTCTGCGTAAATGCGTAAGGATAGCGCATGGTCTTGGTGTTGAACTTTCCGCTTGTGTTCTCACGCATCGTTATTCCGTAGCCGAATGTGAGCGACCATGGCATTGAGAATTTCATGTATCCGTCTGCGTCGGTCTCGGCCTTGCCTGCATTCTTCTTTCTCGCACCGTTCTGTCCGTTCACCATGTCGTCGTCAACGTTCGACTCTATTCCGGTGTCGTCGTCCTCCGTGTTGTTGTCATCCTCCGTGGCGTCTTCTTCGTCATCTCCTCCGCCGAACCATTTCTTCAGCTTTTCGGGATTAAGGGTGAACGAAATATTCTGCGACAGACCCTGGAAGCGGCCAAAGCGGCCCTTGCTGTACTCGGTATGGTTGCTGACGTATGGTCTTCCGTTATCGTCAAGCTCGTAAGCATAGGTGGCAAACACGGCATTGAGGTTGAATGTATAGTTCTTCCACCACTTCAGCCTGAGCCTTACGGTAAGGTCGCTCCATGGTTTCTCCTTTGCGGCCATATTGTAGCCCATGTTGAATCCGAGTTCGTCTATAATGCTGAGTTTCTTGTATCCGGTAGAGTCTTTGTCCGACTTCACCTTCATCTCTATGTTGTTCGACAGGTCGAAGGTTACGCTTCCCGTCTTTCCCCTCGACGGCACATTGAACAAGCCGTTCTCAAAGGGTGAATATTCAACGAGGCTTACATTGCCGTCGGCATCGGTCTTCTGATAGGTCTCATAGTATCTCGAGCCGCAGTCGGGCGCATAGCTGAACGTAACCTGAGGCGTCAGCACGTGGCGTATGGCCTGTATCTTGTCGCCGAAAATCTTCTTCGACGGAACCCAGAAGCCGTACATCTTGGTTGAGGCGCCGATGCTCATGCTCCAGTTGTATACGTTGTAGAATCCGTATGTTGTGTCGGCGCGCTCTGTCTGTGCCTGCTCATCCCACGACTTCATCACCTTGTTGGAGTACATGCGGTCGGTGAAGTTGAACGAGGGGTTGATGTTGATATAGTTGAACAGCGTGAAGTTGGCGTTGATAGGAATATTGTGCTGGAAAGCGTTGCGCCAGTCTTTTATGAGGTTCGACTTGAAGAGCTTGTCTTCCTTCGTATCGATAGAGTTGCTGAACTGTCCGGTATAGCTCATAGAAATCTTTTCATACCAGCGCTCTTTGCCGGCCATGTGCTTGCGCTTGAACGGATAAAAGCGGCTCACAGAAATGTTGAGGTCAGGCAGCGTGAGGCTCACGGTAGAGTCAATCATGTTCTGGCTGAGGTTGGCCGATCCGCTGATGGTCATGCCAAGGCTCGAGAACGACGTGCTCCAGTTGACGCTTGACGTTCGCAGACTCTGTGTGTAGCTCTGCGGATTATACATACTGTTGAGGTTATTGCGCTCATAGCTCGTAGATGCGAAGTTGACGCTCGCCGAAAGGCTGCTGAAGGGGTTTGACTTAGGATCCTGACGATGACTCCACTGCAGCTTGAAGCTGGTCTGTTCGGTATAGTCGGGCATACCCTTGTCGCCGTTCTTGGTGTTCTGGTAGCTGAAGAAGAAGCTTCCGTTATAGCGGTAGCGCTTGCGATAATTGCTTGCCACCGACAATCCCCACGATCCCTTTGTGTAAATTTCGCCAAGCAGCTTGAGGTCCCACTTGTCGCTCATCGCAAAATAATATCCTCCGTCACGCAGATAGAAGCCGCGCGAGCTCTCGTCTCCGTAGCTCGGCATGATGAATCCGCTTGAATAGCTCTTGGTAAACGGAAAGAATCCGTAAGGAATGGCCAGCGGCAGCGGCACATCTGCCACTACGAGATAGGCCGGACCGAACACTACATCCTTGCCGGGGCGCACCTTTGCACGCGACAGGGCTATGTAGAAGTCAGGGTGAGGCTGGTCGCATGTGGTGTAGCGTCCATGCTCAAGATAGAGCACTCCGCTCGAGTCGCGCTTTGAGTGCTGGCTCGACAGGTAACCGTCTTCCTGTTCCGTATATACATTATATATAAAGCCTTTCTTGGTCTTGAAGTTGAAGGCCATGGTGTCGCTCTCATATTTGTCCTGTCCCATGGTGAACACCGGAGTGCCGGATATGGCTCCAGTTGAGTCGGCAGTACCCGTTGCACGCACCAGACTGCTGTCGAGGCTCATCTGTATGCGGTCGCTGCTGAGGTCCATGTTCTGATATTTCACGTTTGAGTTGCCGTATAGCCTCGCCACCTTGCTCTTTGCGTCATAGACCATAGAGTCTTCAGACGAGAAGGTAACGGGGGCGTCTAACGCTCCCGACTTCTTACGGTTTATGCTGTCGAGCCTGATCGAGTCGTCCACCTGTTTGTTATGGTGATATATGGCGAGTTGAAGCGAGTCCATGTTGGTGGTGTCGGGCTCGCCTGACTTATCTGTCAAATCTGCCGGAACGGAGTCAGACGACACCGTGTCGCCCACACTCAGAGAGTCGTTCTGCGCGCGCCCGTTGTCATTTTCCTTGAACAAAGGCAAGGAGGTGTCTGCCATCACAAATATGAAGGCAAACAGCAATACAAATATTACGGTTTTAGTTCTCATATAATGCAGGGTGCAAATTTACAGAAATTAAACCTAATAGCACACCAAAATCGCCTTTTTATTTAATATTTAACGTTTTACGTGCACCCGTATGCCTATTGCACCGGCATTTATACAAGTATGAAAACATAATCGGCACATATATCTGTGCCTTAGACGGTTATGCATTTTTGCATCTAAGAAGCCATTGGCCCGCCCTGCCAGCCCAATAGCTGTTTGCGCCATGACCAGGGTCAGCCTGCCGTGCAGTCAGACGCATGGTCGTTGTCCCTGCAGAAGCGCTCTATGTCGTCCTGCTCGCCGACAATCCAGATAGCCTCGCCGTGACGCAGCTTGTGCGACGGGTCCATCTGCGAGAGGTTCTCCTTGCCTTCCTCAAGTCCTACGACCATACAGTTGTACACATCACGTATGCCGCTGTCACGCAGCGTCTTGCCCGCAAAGATGCCGTTGCGGTTTATCACCACCTGATGGAGTTTCATCTCGCGTTTCTCTATCTCCGGGTCTTTATCATGCAGCTCTGTGTTCAAGGCCTCACTGAAGGCTGTAAGCTGGTCGTCGCTGCCGATAGCCTGAATGTTGTCTCCGGGAAATAATATTGTTCCTCCGTTTGGGATGTTTATCCTCTGGCTGCCACGCAATATGCTGCTGATGTGCACCCCGTATCTGTTTCTGAACTCCAGTTCGCGCAGCATCTTGCCTGCCCATAGAGAATCTTCTGGTATGGTGAAATCAGAGATATGCACGTCGCGGTCGAGCAGGCGGCCTTCATACAGCGGACGCCTACGGCCCATCACCTCGGCAACGATCTCTCTTGAACGCAGGTTCTGCATGAACAAGCGCTCCATCTTTATGCTTCTCTTCTTCAGCGAGCGCGATATTATCATAAGTGCCACGGCGGCAAGCGCTATGCTTATCATCAGCGCATTGGTGAAGCGTGTAAGATAATAGCATATATAGAAAACAAACGCCGAAGCCACGGCCACTCTCACAATGATTGTCAGAATGAGCGGCAGGCGGTTGTAGGGATTGCTGTTCCAAAGAGCCTTAAACTCCTCACTGTGGTTTTTCTTCATCATTATAGCCCTTAGGAAAGGAGATATAAACAGCAGCGTGAACAGTCCGCATGCCGCATTTGCCCACCAGTGAGGCAGAAGCTGACGCACGAAAGGCAGGAAGAAGGTGAACATAAGGGCTATGGATGCGCCCGAGAGTATGGAATAAATCACCGTGATGCGCACCATCTGCTTTATCAGGGTGCGCCATTTTGCCTCGGGCTGCGTGGTCTGCTTGGCAAGCGTAAGATTGTTCATGGCCATAATCCATTTTTTTGGCAGACGGCGTTCGAGCATGCCGTAAGCCGGGGTGGCCATGCGTATCATATAGGGTGTAAGGAAAGTGGTTATCACAGAAACGGCAACCACAACAGGATAAAGGAACTTGCCGATGACTCCGAGCGAAAGACCAAGCGAGGCTATGATGAACGAAAACTCGCCTATCTGCGCCATTGAGAAACCGCACTGCATGGCCGACTTGAGCGACTGGCCGCCGATAAGGAAGCTCAAACTGCCAAAAATAACCTGTCCGATAATAATTACAAGCACAAGAGTTACTATCGGCCATGAATATTCTACAAGAATGGCGGGATCGACAAGCATGCCGACAGACACGAAGAACACGGCTCCGAAAAGATTCTTAACAGGCTCTACAACCTTTATTATGCGCTCGGCCTCTATAGTCTCGGCAAGGATTGAGCCCATGACAAAAGCTCCGAAGGCGCTGCTGAAACCTACCTTGGTAGACAGTACGGCCATGGCGCAACACAGACCGAGAGCCACGATGAGCAGCGTCTCGTTGTTGATAAACTTGCGCATTGACCTAAGCATGAGCGGAATAAGGAAGATACCCACCACAAACCACAGGATGAGAAAGAAGCCTATCTTCATCAGGCTGCCTATCATCTGTCCTCCGTCGGGATTCGACCCGTTGGCTATAGCCGAGAGCATAACCATCATGACAATGGCCAGTATGTCCTCAAGTATCAGCACACTCATAACCAGTCCGGCAAAGCGCTGCTGCCTAAGGCCAAGGTCGTCGAAGGCTTTATATATAATGGTGGTGGAGCTCATGGCGAGCATACCGCCGAGAAAGATGCTGTCCATACGGCTCCAGCCGAACAGATGCCCCGTGACTATGCCCAGCATCATCATGCAGAACACGATGGAACACGTGGAGATTATGGGCGAAGCGCCCATCTTAAGTATCTTCTTGAACGAGAAATCCAGACCTAACGAAAAGAGCAGGAACATCACGCCGATGTCGCCCCACGTGCTGATGTCGGCCCTGTCAGCCACCGACATTATGTAAGGCATGTGCGGGCTTACCAAGAATCCTGCCACGACATACCCCAGCACAAGCGGCTGTTTAAGCTTCTTGAAAACTATGGTCACTATGCCTGCCACCACAAGAATAAGTGCCAGGTCTTTCACGAGGTGTGGAAGTTCGCCCATTCTTACTGTCTGTTTTTGTCAATATGTTTAAATGTTCAGGGCTGAAAGCAGAAGTTACCAACACTGTCTCCTGCATGATTATATCCAGGCAAGACACAAAACCACATTCTGCTTTCAGTCCTGTAAAAGTATTTGTATAAGTGGCGGCTCACCTTACACCGCAATGTGCTAAGGCGTGCCGCTTATGATGCCACTGCCGCATGTCGCCGCCGGCCATACCGCATGCAGTCTGAATTATGCCATGCAACGGCAAGACAAGGCGTGCGCGCATGCCGCACGATATGTTATCAGTCGTTATATTCGGCCGTAATCTCACATATCTTCACGATTACCTGCATGGCCTTTTCCATAACCTGAACAGAAATAAACTCGTAAGGTCCATGGAAGTTTACGCCGCCGGCAAAGATATTAGGACACGGCAGACCCTTGAACGACAGCTGAGCTCCGTCGGTTCCGCCGCGGATAGGCTCTACCTTAGGAGGCACACCGCTGTCCTGCATGGCCTTGAGCACGATGTCGATAACGTGCATCTTCGGATCTATCATCTCCTTCATGTTGTAATACTGGTCTTTCACGTCAGCTGTAACTGTGCCTTCGCCATACTTCTTGTTCATCTCTACAACGCATTTCTCGATGAAGGCCTTGCGCTCCTCAAACTTATCGCGGTCGTGGTCGCGGATGATATAAGACAGCTTGGCGTTCTCTATGTTCGACTCGATGCCCAGCAGATGATAGAATCCTTCATAACCTTCTGTTGTCTCCGGTGTCTCGTCAGCCGGCAGCATTGCTGCAAACTCGGCAGCCAGGCGGTTGGCGTTTATCATCTTGCCCTTGGCATATCCCGGATGAACGCTAACGCCCTTGATGTTTATCTTGGCAGAAGCAGCGTTGAAGTTTTCAAACTCGAGGTCGCCTAGGTCACCACCGTCCATTGTGTATGCCCATTCACATCCAAACTTCTCAACGTCAAAGTGGTGAGCGCCCATGCCAATCTCCTCGTCAGGATTGAAGCCCATGCGTATGTCGCCGTGAGGTATCTCCTTATGGTCGCGCAACCAGCACATGGCCTGTACGATTTCGGCTATACCAGCCTTGTCGTCAGCTCCCAGCAGAGTGTGGCCGTCGGTAACGATAAGGTCTTCTCCTACATGCTGCAGCAGTTCGGGGAATTTCTTTGTTGATGATATTATGCCCGGTGACAGTTCGATGTCCTTTCCGTCGTAGTTCTTGACAATGCGAGGCTTCACATCCTTGCCGCTGCAGTCTGGAGACGTGTCGTAGTGGCTGATGAAACCTATAGTAGGAACTTCCTTCTTGATGTTAGATTTCAGTGTGGCATAAACGTAGCCGTTGTCGTCCATCTCAACATCATCAAAGCCCTCGTCCTTGAGTTCATCTCTGAGATATTTTGCAAAATCAAGCTGTTTGGCTGTGCTCGGCACGGTCTGGCTGTCTTCGGCCGACTGTGTGTCGAAGCTTACGTAATTCAAAAATCTTTCAACTATGTCCATGATATTTTTATATTATTCAGTTGTTTTTCAAAAGTACATGCTACACCCCACCATATCATGGTGCGGGCTATCAGAATGCAAATATATGAAATTTTATTGAGATACGTCAGTGTTTTTACAGGTTAATTAGCCTTAATTTGACAACTTTTATCCAAGCACAGCCTGTTGCCGCAGATAAACGATGATAAAAAACAGGCGGAAACCCTTTTTCTTACAAGGATTTCCGCCGTATGTGATCCCGTTGGGATTCAAACCCAAGACCTTCAGAACCGGAATCTGACGCTCTATTCAGCTAAGCTACGGGACCATTGCTGTCGGCTTCCACACGCTGTGCATGCGCCAAAGGTGCACATGTCTGTGCAAGAAGCAAGTGCAAAGGTAATATATTTTTTTCGATTTATGCGTCTGTTGCCACATAAATTATTGAAAATAAGGAATAGTTAATAACCGACTACAGACCTACTGCCGCAACGGCACATGGCCTTTGCATCTACGGCGGCGGCAACATGAAGCGGCAAAAACAAGCCCACGGCACGGCAAGACGCACGCACCTGAAGGCAACGGCACAGAACAAGAGCCGACGGACATGCGCCATAATCTGGATGCGGAGCATCTGTCCGTCGGCTCATTGGTATGTCAGGCCGAAACGGCCTTTATGTTTTCTACTTTATAAGTATATATTACAGTCTCTCGAGCTGTACGGTGAAGTGACGCATGAGCGGTGCTTCCCACGCAATTCTTACACCGCGTGTAATCTCAGCCCTGCGCTCATAAACGTTCTTCAACGCAGCAGCTATAACAGCGATGTGATTGTCTGTGTAGACGCGGCGCGGAATGGCAAGGCGCAGCAGGTCGAGACCTGTGAAGCGGTTTTCGCGGGTAACCGGGTCGCGGTCGGCCAAGAGATAACCAATCTCGCATCCGCGGATACCTGCCTCGAGGTAAAGCTCTATGGTAAGTGTCTGTGCAGGGAACTCCTCCTTCGGAACATGTGTGAGCACCTTTGGAGCGTCAACGAAGATGGCGTGGCCGCCTGCCGGGCGCTGATAAGGAATGCCGTACTCGTCGAGCAGGCGTGCGAGCAGCTGCACCTGACGGATGCGTGTGTCGAGGTTGTCAAACTCTGTATTCTCGTCGAGACCTATTGCCAGTGCGTTCATGTCGCGTCCGTTCATACCTCCGTATGTCAGATAGCCTTCAAACTGCACACAATAGCCCTTGGCGCCCTCATACCACTCCTGCTTGCGTGTGGCAATGAATCCGCCCATGTTTACGAGTCCGTCCTTCTTGGCGCTCATTGTCATGCCGTCTGCCAGAGCGAACATCTCGCGTGTAATCTCCTTTATGGTCTTGTCGGCATATCCTTCCTCGCGTGTCTTGATGAAGTAAGCATTCTCGGCGAAGCGTGCAGAGTCGAACACAACGGGCTTGCCATACTTGTCGGCAACGGCGCGCACCTGTCTCAGGTTCTCCATTGACACGGGCTGTCCTCCTGCTGTGTTGTTGGTTATGGTTACGATGATGAACGGTATGCGGTCGCCGTGCTCCTTGAGCGCGTTCTCAAGCTTCACGGGGTCGACGTTGCCCTTGAACGGCACCTCGAGCTGAGTGTCCTTAGCCTCGTCGACGGTGCAGTCGAGCGCGATGGCCTTACGTCCCTCGATATGTCCTTTTGTAGTGTCGAAGTGAGAGTTGCCGGGCACGATGTCGCCTTCGTGTACGAGATAAGAGAACAGCACGTTCTCTGCGGCACGTCCCTGGTGTGTAGGTATTACATACTCAAAGCCCGTGAGCCTCTGTATCGTCTCTTTCAGCTTGAAGAATGAGTCGGCTCCGGCGTAGCTCTCGTCGCCCATCATTATTCCGGCCCACTGGCGGTCGCTCATTGCGCCTGTGCCTGAGTCGGTGAGCAGGTCGATATACACCTGGTTGGCTTTCAGTTGAAACACGTTATAGTGAGCCTCTTTAATCCACTGTTCGCGTTCTTCGCGTGTGCTTTTGCGTATAGGCTCAACCATCTTGATTTTCCAAGATTCTGCGAATGGTAATTCCATAGTTTAAGGTTTTAATAATTTCAGCTCCAAATTTAATAAAAAACCAATTATGCAGCAAGCACATTTCAATAGTTTTTTCATTCATTTATAATTTTTGTAATAATATCACGCCGCATATATGCCCTCTGCTGGCCATCATCATGCGGCTGCACGGACAAGGCGGAATGCCACTAAGCCATGTGTGGGCCACCATGCCGCCACGGAGCCAACCTAAGCACACCGAACACTGATATGCCTGTCGCCGGCAGATTGTAAATATTCTTCGCAATTTTCGTCCGTTTAACGCTCCCAGAATTGCCATGCCCGAAATAAATACGGCATTCGTCAGAAAAACAGGCCAAAATCAAGTTTTACATATAACATACTACAAATCAAGTAGTTATACATTTTCTAAATCAAAATCAAGAGTATCAGAAGACTAAAAATGACCGGTTTCAGCCTGAAAGACGGCCTTTTATGTGCCGAAATACAGCTTTTCAGCATGCCAAAAGCATGCTTTTAGATGATGAAAAACATTGATTTACGACCTTCAACGATGTTCTTTTGTTAATAAAAGACAACAAAGCGAGATTTAGACAAGATTTTATTAACATACGTTACACTTTATTTTTCTGTAACGGAGAATAATTTTGTCATTACTTTTTACCGTCATCAAGACTATTGCCGAAGTATGCACGCAGCACGGCCTTATGCCTAAAGATGTGCCTGCGGAATAATACGTGAAGGCATGTCAGACACAAACGAAGTCACTGCGGCAGATATACAGATGCCTGCCGACAGGCAACAAGGCAATAAGGCATACGCAACAAAAACAAAACTGACGGGCAGCAACATTGCCGTAAATCAGCAATAAGCCTGTCCGTCAGCTTTTTTACGGATATGGCGCACAGCACCATATACATTATATATATCTGAGATGCCTCTCAGGCAGCGCCATGCCGGCGCCATGCCTATTTAGAAGCCGTAAATTTCTTTGAGTTTCTCGCCGAGATCCTCGCCCCTCAGGTCTGTGGCAACAATCTTGCCCTCGCCGTCGAGCAGCACGTTGGCCGGTATGGCGTTGATGCCGTAGAGGGGAGCTGCGGCGCACTTCCAGCCCTTCAGGTCGCTGATGTTGGGCCACTTCATGCCGATGCTCTTAATGGCAGACTTCCATGCCTCGGCGCTGTTGTCGAACGAAACGCCCACTACCTCGAAGCCCTTGGCATGATATTTCTCATAGTTTGCCACTACGTTTGGCATCTCCTGACGGCACGGTCCGCACCAGCTTGCCCAGAAGTCAACGAGCACATAGTTGCCCTTGCCGCACCACTCGCTCAGCTTGCGCTGCTTGCCTTCGGTGTCGTTCATCGTCAGGTCTGTGAACATCTTGCCGGGCATGCGCTTCTCGAAGGCTGCAAGCTGCTGCTTGACACGGGCCAGGGCAGGATGGTTATAGTAAGGAGCCGACGGACTTAGCAGGTCTTTCAGCTCGTCATAGTCGAGCGCGGTGTAAATCTGACTCAGATAAACGGCCGGTATAAGGTTGTCCTTGTTGGTCTTTATTATGTTCAGCATGTCGTTGAGCATAGAATCTCTCACCACGTTGAAGCGCTCCGCCAGAGCCTTAGCCTTTGCCTTGCCGGCTTCGCTGTTGTCTCTCGCCACCTTCTCATACTCGGCATATATCTCGCTTGTTGCAGCGTCATACTTCTTCAGCGGCAGGCTGCACTCAAAGAGTTTCTTGTTGAGGTCAGAACCGGCCATGGTGTAGTTCACCAGATTCATGTCCACAGGTGTTCCGTCGTTGAAGAATGCCATGCCCTCATTATTTGCGTCCAGCATGAATATCTCGTTAAGGTTCTGCTTTCCGCTCAGCTCAAACTTTCCGTTGCTTACCGTTGCGCTGTCTAAAGCTGCGCGCTGCCCCATCACATAAAGATAAACCTTCGATACGCTTGCGGGCACTGTTCCCGTAATCTTGTAAGCAGTCTCCTGCGCCTGCATCGAGATGGCTGCCATCACCGTCAGGGCTGTTGTCAATAGTTTTTTCATATTCCTTTTACGTTTTCTTTGTTTATTTCCAAATATCTCCGGCCTTTTACGGCCCGTATAAATAACATAAATGCAAAGTTATCAATTAATCGGTATCGGGCAAATAATTACAGGCGTAATCTTATCTTATTGAGTTTTTTTATTAATTTTGCAGCCGCAATTTATTTACAGAGTGCTTGGTAAACCTCTTAAAAAACAAGGAAATGAAAACAGATAAGCAACAAGTAAGTGTGCTGTTCATGCTTTTCAGCATACTTTTCTGCGTCTGCCTGATAACGGCAAACGTGTTAGAGACAAAGCAGATTTCAATCGGACCGGTGAACATCACCGGCGGATTGCTCGTGTTTCCGGTGTCTTACATTATCAACGACTGCGTGTGTGAGGTGTGGGGATTCCGCAAGGCAAGGCTCCTTATATGGGCAGGCTTCGCCATGAACTTCATCTTCGTGCTGTTCGGAGCGCTGGCCGACGCCATTCCTGGCGCGCCTTACTGGCACAACGACGAGGGCTTCCATGCCGTGTTCGGCCTTGCCCCACGCATTGCCGCCGCCTCGTTTGTGGCCTTCCTTGCCGGCTCGTTCATCAACGCCTACGTGATGAGCCGCATGAAGATATCGTCCAACGGCAAGCATTTCTCTCTGCGCGCCGTGGTGAGCACAGTGTTCGGCGAAAGTGCCGACTCGCTGATCTTCTTCCCGCTTGCGCTGTCGGGCGTGGTGCCTGCCGGCGAGATGCTGTCGCTCATAGTGTCGCAGGTGGTGCTGAAGACGCTCTACGAAATCATTGTGCTGCCCGTAACGATACGTGTAGTGAAGAAGACCAAGGAGCATGAGGGCACCGACGTGTATGACAACGGAATAAACTATAACGTTTGGAAAATATTTAATCTACAATGATGACTGAAGATAACAGAAAAGAAGAGGGACTGAAGGCCCTCGGCGCAAAGACCGCCTACAGAATGGACTATGCACCTGAGGTGCTCGAGACGTTTGAGAACAAGCATCCGGGCAACGACTACTGGGTGCAGTTCAACTGCCCAGAGTTCACATCGCTGTGCCCCATTACGGGTCAGCCCGACTTTGCCGAGATACGCATAAGCTATATCCCCGGCGAGCGCATGGTTGAGAGCAAGAGTCTGAAGCTGTATCTGTTCAGCTTCCGCAACCACGGCGACTTCCACGAAGACTGCGTGAACATAATAATGAAGGACCTCATCAGACTGATGAGCCCTAAATATATAGAGGTGACGGGATACTTCACTCCGCGCGGAGGCATAAGCATATATCCCTATGCCAACTACGGACAGCCCGGCACTAAATACGAGAAGATGGCCGAGCACCGCTTCATTAACCACAACATGGGACGCTGACCTTAAGCCGCGACACATGCCATAAGGCCGCCCTGCAAACCAGACAACATCATGAAAAGTAAACTCCGCCTGCTAGCTGTCATACTGACGGCATTACTTTTTGTTCCGGCTGATGCCGAAGAAGTGCAAGACTCGTGCCGCAGCCGCGTGGCAGTGGTGCTCAGCGGCGGCGGCGCAAAGGGCATGGCCCACATAGGCGTGCTGCGCGTGCTGGAGCGTGCGGGCATACCTGTAGACATTATCACGGGCACGTCGATGGGCGCCCTGATCGGCGGCTTGTATTCAATAGGCTACGACGCTGCCACACTCGACTCGCTCGTAAAGGTGCAGGACTGGAAGACGCTGCTGTCTGACAAGGTGGACGTGAGCAACCAGAGCCTGGCCGAAAGAGAGAAGCAGAACACCTATCTGCTGTCGCGCCCGCTGAGCATAGCCCGCAAGGCACGCAACGCCGCAGGCGGACTGATAAGCGGCACCAACCTGTCGCAGCTCTTCACACGGCTCACCGTAGGCTATCACGACTCAATCAGCTTTGCCGACCTGCCCATACCGTTTGCCTGTGTGGCAACAAACATCGTGGACAACACCGAATACGACATGTACGGCGGACACCTCTCGACAGCCATGCGGGCAAGCATGGCCATACCGGGCGTGTTCACCCCGGTGCGCAAAGACTCGATGGTGCTCGTAGACGGAGGCCTGCGCAACAACTATCCGGCCGACATAGCCAAGCGCATGGGGGCGGATATAATAATAGGTGTGTCGGTGCAGAGCGACAACCGCACGGCGGCAGAGCTGCAAAGCGGCCCCGCAATACTGATGCAGATCGTGGACATCAACTGCAAGAACAAGTTTGACGAAAACTGGGCTATGACCGACATTCCTATCAAGGTGAACGTAAAGGGCTACTCTTCGGCAAGCTTTACGCGGGCAGCCATCGACACGCTGATAGCACGCGGAGAAGAGGCTGCCATGCAGCAGTGGGAAAAGATTGTGGCACTGCAGCAGCGCCTTGCCTCAGAAGGCTACATCCACGCGGCACGTGCCTCGCGCCCAGTGCCGACAAGTTCGGAACTTACGTTCAAGATAGACTCAGTATGCTTCGACCGCATTGTGGCCTCCGACCGCAACTATATCATGTCGAAATACAAGCTCAACAAAGGCGACAGCGTTTCGGTGAAACGCATCGAAGAGGCTATCACTGCCCTCGGCGTAAACTTTCTATACACCAACCCGGGCTATACGCTCAACAAGAGCGGCAAAGGATACGTGCTGAGAATATCGGCAGACGACAAGCGCACAAGCAGGGTAAACCTCGGAGTGAGATTCGACACAGAGGAGATGGTGGCCCTGCAGGCCAATGTGTCTCACCAGATAAAGGCCCGCATACCTGTGATAATGGAGCTTACGGGCCGCCTGGGCAAGCGAATGATGGCCAGGCTCGACGCACAGATCAATCCGCTGCACTACGGAAAGATAGGCCTCTCGTATGTATTCAGGCACGACGACACAAACATCTATGAGGGCGGCAAGCGCGACTACAACTTCACTTACAACCAGCACTCTGTCAACCTGCAGCTGCTAAGCTTCAACATACGCAACTTCTCGGTAGACGTAAACGTTAAGATGGACTTCTACGACTTTCACGACATGCTGTCGGGTCCGTCGTCTGAATATGAGACTCTCGACAATGTCCACTTCTACAGCTACATCTTCAGGATGAACTACAACTCGGAAGACCGCTGGTTCTTCACCACGCGCGGCGCACGCTTCAATGCCGGATACGGCTACTACACAGACAACTTCATCAGCCGCGGGGATAATCCCGGACTGAGCGTGGCCGACTTCATGTGGCGCATGTCGTTCCCGCTCAACAGCCGTTTCGTGCTGCAGCCCATGGTAAGCGGACGCTTCCTTATCGGCAACGACATTCCGCTAATCATGCGCAACTCCATAGGCGGCATGCACCCCGGAATGTATCTCGAACAGCAGCAGCCCTTCGCGGGCATCGGCCACATAGAGTTTGTTGACAACATGCTGCTAACGGCACAGCTCATGGCGCAGCAGCGCATCATGGACAACAACTACATCATAGGCCGCCTGTCGTTCGGACAGCGTGGCGACAAGCTGCGCAACCTCTTTGAGAAGGGGCCGATGACGGGATGCGAGATAGCATATTACTACAACAGCATGTTCGGCCCGATAGGAGCGTCGCTCGGATACTCAAGCCGCACGGAGGAGCCTTACTTCTACGTAAACCTTGGCTTCCAGTTCTGACAAAACGGGACATCACGGGAAAACCGGTTTAACCCAAATCAGTCATTGTGATTCGGTCGCTATTCTTGCTTTATATTGAGCGGATTTCCGTCAGTTTCTTGCAGGCACTTTTATAGCTCATAATTAATAATTCATAATTAACAGACACCGCAAAACACGGAAATACACAAGACAAAAGGCATGCTTCTGCAACATGAAACATGCCTTTTTGCATGCCAATACATGGCCTTTCGCATGATAAAAGATAGCCTTTCACATATCAATTCGCGGCCGTTTACACACCGAAACGCCGCATTATGAAATTAAACAGGCACGCTTTCGCACAGACAGGACAACAAAGATAAAATCACAAAGTTTTTTCTTAAAAACTCATCACTCATCACAAAGCGGCACAACCCGCTGTGTGACAGCATGTTACAGTGTGACGAGTTGCCTGCGAAACTCATCACGCCCGAAGGCCGCAGGGCACGATGTGATGAGTTGATCCGTAAACTTATCACGCCTCAACACTCTGTAAGCCAATACTTTACATGGCAATGTGACGAGTGATGAGTTTCTAAAGAAAACTTTTTTGCTTATTCTCCTCCCTGCCCTTTCCTAAATATGATTGACTTCAAAGAGCCCTTTTCCAGATTAAAGTCGACTCCGGCTACCCCCAAAAAACGGTCATCAGAATTATGGTTAAACATCACCACCGCATCCAATCTCCCCGACTAAAGCTACAAAACTGCAAGCCAAGCAAGACAAATACAGGCAAAGCGGGCTGTATCAGTTTGTAAAATTAATTTCCACAGGCACGTTAAGGTTTGTTAGTTACAAATAGAAACTTGTCTATTTGCTATCCTACAAGTGAATTTTAGACACTTTATCATGTATTTTGCTATATGTATTTAGCAAATCAGCACAAAAAATATGATAAAATGTTCATAAGACTATAAAAAACAAATAAATATTCGTCTCAGACCATATTATTTTGTCATAAAAACTTTTAGATTTAGAAAAAATACCTATTTTTGCATAAATGAACATGTGTGCCGGACAAAATCAGGCCACACACAATAAAAGATCTAATAATAATGAAAAAGAAAATCCAATTCAGTCTCGTTTATCGCGACATGTGGCAGTCTTCAGGTAAGTTCCAGCCACGTAAGGACCAGTTGGAGCGCGTTGCTCCGGCAATCATCGATATGGGATGTTTCTCCCGCGTTGAAACCAACGGAGGAGCCTTCGAGCAAGTTAACCTGCTCGCCGGCGAGAATCCTAATGAGGCAGTGAGGGCATTCTGTAAACCGTTTAATGAAGTTGGCATTAAGACACACATGCTCGACAGAGGACTCAATGCCCTACGCATGTATCCCGTGCCCGACGACGTTCGCAGACTCATGTATAAGGTTAAGCACGCCCAGGGCGTTGACATCCCCCGCATATTCTGCGGTCTTAACGATGTCCGCAACATCATCCCCAGCATTAAATGGGCGCTTGAGGCCGGCATGACTCCTCAGGCTACTCTTTGTATAACAACATCACCAATCCATACAGTTGAATATTACAGCAACATCGCCGACCAGGTGATAGCTGCCGGTGCTACCGAAATCTGTCTTAAGGATATGGCCGGTATAGGTCAGCCGGCTATGCTCGGCAAGCTTACAAAGGCTATTAAGGACAAGCATCCAGACGTCATCATACAGTATCACGGCCACTCAGGACCGGGCCTCTCAATGGCTTCTATCCTCGAAGTGTGCAACAATGGCGCCGACGTTATCGATACAGCCATCGAGCCGCTGTCATGGGGTAAGGTTCATCCGGACATCATCTCTGTTCAGAGCATGCTGAAGAACGAAGGCTTCGAGGTTGCCGACATCGACATGAACGCATACATGCGCGCCCGCACCCTCACACAGGAGTTTATCGACGACTGGCTGGGCTACTTCATCAACCCGGGCAACAAGCACATGAGCTCACTGCTCCTCGGATGCGGTCTGCCGGGCGGTATGATGGGAAGTATGATGGCCGACCTCGCCGGAATACACCGTTCAATCAACTCTACACTGAAGAGCAAGGGACAGCCGGAACTCACAACAGACGAGATGCTGGTGAAACTGTTCGACGAAGTGGCATATGTATGGCCGCGCGTAGGTTACCCACCACTCGTAACTCCGTTCTCACAATATGTCAAGAACATCGCACTGCTCAACCTGCTCACCATGGCACAGGGCAAGGGCCGCTTCGTAATGATGGACGACTCTATGTGGGGAATGATTCTCGGCAAGAGCGGAAAGATACCTGGAACAATAGACCAGGAGCTCGTAGAGCTGGCTGAGAAGCAGGGACGTCAGTTTACTGATGCTGACCCGCACACACTTATACCTGATGCTCTCGAAGGCTTCAAGAAGGAGATGCAGGACAACAACTGGGACTTCGGACAGGACGACGAGGAACTGTTCGAGCTGGCTATGCACCCGGAACAGTATCGCGACTACAAGAGCGGAATGGCAAAGAAGCGTATGCTGGCCGACCTGCAGAAGGCAAAGGATGCGAAACTCGGCGCAAAACTCACACCGGAAGAAGTGTCAGCATTCAAGCACGCAAAGGCAGACGCCATCGTGTCTCCGTTCAAGGGACAGGTGTTCTTCGACTTCGAAGGCAGCAGCGAGTGTGTTCCTTGCCTTGAGCCGTACATCGGACAGCACTACAAGGAAGGCGAAACATTCTGCTACATACAGACACCATGGGGCCAGTTTGAACCGGTACCGGCTGCACTCGGAGGCAAGCTGGTTGAAATAGCTGCACGCCAGGGTTCAAGAGTCAACCGCGGTGATGTGATTGCATATATTGAAAGAGACTGGATCAATTCTTAATCCGAACATATTCCCGGGCCGACGGAACAGCCCTACGCCCGGGATGCCATAGCTAATTGTTGCCATACGGCCGGCTTGCCAATATTGACGAACCGGCTTATGGCAACAATATCATAAATGAAACCACTGTATGCCGGCCGTTTTTAGCCCGAACCGGGCGTTAGAATTCAGCCGGGATTTTTGCTTTATATAGGGCTGATTTTCGTTTGATCTATCGCAGGCATGGATGGCTATGCGAAGAAAAGACACACGAAAAGACAACCATAGAAAACAAAAAGCCGGATGAAAGCATGAATAAACAAAACAGATAAAACCATATGCGGCCTGACAATCGAGCCGGGTTTAAGCTTTATTAAATATATACATACAGAAAAACGGACGTGCATCCAAACAATTAATCCTACTTAAAAAATGAACTGGAGACAAATTATCGACAAGTATTATTCTGACAATGCAGAGCTGAAAGACATCCTTCTGCGCCACAGCAGCGCCGTAGCCCGCAAGGCTCTCGACATAGCAGAAAGGCATCCCGAACTGAATCTTGACCTCAACTTCATTGAGGAAGCCGCCATGCTGCATGACATAGGAGTGATAAAGACCGACGCACCCGACATAAAATGCTACGGCCATGAGCCCTATATACGCCACGGAGTGCTCGGAGCCGAGATGCTCAGGGCTGAAGGAATGCCGCGCCATGCACGCGTATGCGAACGGCATACAGGCGCAGGGCTGTCGCTTCAGGAGATTGTAAGCCGCAATCTTCCGCTGCCGCATACCGACCTGCTGCCCGAGACGCTTGAAGAACAAGTGATATGCTATGCCGACAAATTCTTCTCAAAGACACGGCTCGACCGCGAAAAGACCATCGAGCAGGCAGAAAAGAGCGTTGCGAAACACGGCGAAGAAGGCCTGAAAAGGTTCTGCCGATGGAAAGAAATGTTCGAATAAAGCCTGCCTTACCCTATAGTCTCAGACTTTAACATCAATAGGTAATCAGCATCAAGCCCGCCATTCACCTTACGCCGGGCGAACTTCCGCCATATCCTCAACTGATATAGCGTGGGCGTAAATAAGGTAAAAGACAATAATCAACCCGACCTAAGACAAGGACCACACCGGGCACAAACAACCATCTGATAAAAAAAACTTTGTTGATAAGCCATGGAACACTGTTCCACGGCTTACCAACAAAGTATAATTTATATTATCAATTAAAGTTACCGTCTACTTTCAGACTGCCGAACTGTTATCCTACAACAATCTGGCGCACAACATTCTTTTCCTCTTTGCGTATCTTAGGAAGCACAACCGTAAGCACGCCGTCGCTTACTTTGGCTGATATCTTCTCCTTATCAACATCGTCGGGCAGTATCAGTGTCTGCTCAAACTTGCTGTAGGCAAATTCACGACGCAGATAGTGAGCCTTTTTCTCCTCCTCAGCATTGTTCTTCTTGCTCTCCATCTTTATTGACAAATCGCCGTCCTGGTTAAGATGAACATTGAAGTCTTCCTTCGTCATTCCCGGCGCAGCAACCTCAACCTCGTAGTCTATTTCGCTCTCTTTTACGTTTATTGCCGGAGCTGTAGCATTGGCTTTAGGCATGAAGTCTGTGTCAAAGAAATCGTTAAACACGTCGGGTAACCATGAATTCTTGCGATTAACTGGTATCATAATTATATTCTCCTATTTTTAATTGTTTTTTATTTCTGTTCTGTGATGAGCTTCAAATCTTGTTGTCGGCTCTCACTAAGATATATTACAACTTACGTACCAGCATAAAAAAGCATGACATTTTGTCTTGTAGTTCAGACAAAATGTCATGCTAAATATATTTCTATACCTTCTGTTAAGCCGCATCAACGATGCTGCACAGAAGCATCAGTCTTCATCATCGCCTGCCTCATCAGCGTCGCTTTGCTCAGGCTTGATGTCGCAGGCTGAATACTTGTCGCGGTAAAATCCGTCTACAATGCTGTCGGCAAGGCTTATGTTAGGCACCTGCACTGAGTCGCAGCCAAGAGCCTCGGCCGCCGTGATGAATATCTCGGCTGCAGGAATGATAACGTCTGCACGGTCTACCTTGAGCCCATACTGCTCTATGCGCTCCTCTACACTTAGCACCTTCAGCTTAGAGTAAAGGTCTTTTATCTCATCAACCGTAACATATCTGTTTTCGCGCTTTGCATGTGTAAGCTTGAACAGTTTGTTGATGTTTCCGCCCGAACCTATTATCCTTATGTCGGGCATGTCCTTGGCAAATCTTTTCAGGTCGGTCTTCATCTTCTCGACGGTCTCCTTCGACACCATGCCACCCAACATTCTCAGCGTACCGATGTTGTACGACTGGCTGTGAGTGAGCGCGCCGTCGTGAAGCAGAGAAATCTCAGTGCTGCCTCCGCCTACATCGATATAGGCATAGTTGCCCTTTGCGCTGCCGATGTTCTCAACGATGTTGTTGCACAGCAGTCGCGCCTCTTCCCTGCCGTTGATAATCTCTATGTCTATGCCTGTTGACTTGCGGAGCTTGTTGAGCACCTTCTTGCCGTTCTCGGCGTCACGCATGGCCGATGTGGCGCATGCCCTGTAGTCGTCAACCTGGTTGAGTTTCATTATCTGCTTGAAGGCCTTGAGCATGTGCTTCATCATGAGCATACGCTCCTTTGAAATCTTGCCGAGCGTAAATACGTCTGAACCCAGGCGCAGTGGCACACGCATATACATCACGCGTGATATCTGCTGCGTGCCGTCTTCGGTTGTTCTGAAGTTCTTTATGAGCAGTCGTGCTCCGTTAGAACCTATATCAATAGCTGCTAATCTCATATCTGTTTTTAATTTTAAAACTGTTTATCAAATCATCATTTCATACAGTAAGCTATGCATCGCATAACACACTGACACACAGACCATTACAAACCGCAATACAAAAGGTCATGTTTTAGGATGCAAAAGGCCGTCTTTTACATGATGAAAGGGCACCTTTTACAGGCCCAGATGCCACCTTTTGGAAACTGGCCGAAATCATTCGCCCTGACCGGCAGCCCTGGCTTCAGCCATATATGCGTTGTAAAGCTCCTCCTGCGAGCGGAACGGGCGGCCGTCTTCAACCTCCTGTATCACGTTTGCTCCGCTGCCGTCCACGATGCGTCCGTTAGTGGTGTCGCGCAGTCCGTAGTCAACCGTGCGCATAAGGTCTGTCTTCATGTCCTCGTCATAAACCGGAGCCATCACCTCGATGCGGTTGAGCAGGTTGCGCGGCATCCAGTCGGCACTGCCGATAAAGAACTTCGGATTGCCGGCATTGCCGAATATCAGTATGCGCGAATGCTCCAGATAGCGGTCTATTATACCAACGGCATGTATGTTGCCGCAAAGTCCCTGACGGCTTGTTACGAGCGAGCAGTTGCCCCTGAGCACGATGTCTATCTTCACGCCGGCCTTCGACGCGGCATAAAGTTTCTCTACAACGTCCGGCTCGGTTATATGGTTTATCTTCATCTTTATCCATGCCTCGCGGCCCGAGCGCGCATTCTTTATCTCCTTGTCGATAAGACTTATTATCCTTGTCTTCATCGAGTTTGGCGACACCATAAGCTCTCTGAACCTGAACTGCGAGAACGGACGGTCGATAAAGTCGAACACCTTCTTAACCTCAGCCACGATACTCTTGCGCGCCGTCATCATCAGATAGTCGGTGTACACCTTGGCGTTACCTTCATGGAAGTTGCCCGTACCGACACAGGCAATGCTGCCTTTGGTCGACTCTATATAGAGCAGTTTAGAGTGAACCTTAAGTCCCTCCACGCCATATATCACGTTTATGCCTTCCTCCTGCATGCGCTTGCTCCAGCGTATGTTGCTCTCCTCGTCGAAACGGGCAAGAAGCTCAACCACGGCCGTAACCTTCTTGCCGTTGCGTGCGGCGCATATCAGTGCCTTAACCACCTTTGAGTCTTTGGCCAGTCGGTACAATGTGGTCTTTATCGTCTTAACCTCAGGCTTCAGCGCAGCCTCACGCAGCAGGCGGATATACCCGTCGAACGAGTGATACGGCACATGGATGAAGAGGTCCTTGCGGCGTATCTGGTCAAGGATGCTCTCCTGTGCAAGGAATTCAGGCTTCATCACGTGAGCCCACTTCGGATATTTCAGTTCGTCGTGGCCGCAGTCGGGGAATCCCATCAGGTCCTTGTGGTTCTGATAACGGCTGCTGCCCAAAGACACATCGAGCTTGCTCACGTTGAGTTTGCTCATCAGTTTCTTCTTCATCTCCTTGGGCATGCTCTTGTCGTAGATAAGTCTCACGGGCTCGCCGTGCCTGCGGCTGCTCACGCCCTTGGCAATTTTCTCAAGCACGCCGTAGTCGGAGTCGTTGTCCATCTCCATCTCGGCATCCTTTGTAAACTTAAACGAATACGACTCAAATACGGCCGGCTTGAAGCCGATGAATATCAGCGGAAGGCAGTATCTAACTACATCGTCGAGATACATTATATTGTCGAAGCCGTCTGACGACGGCAACTTGATAAAGCGTCCGTTCTCCCTGTCGGGCACCTTTATTATGGCCAGACTGCTCTTCGGGCGCGACGAACCGCTCGTTATGTCGGTCTTTCTGACAAGAAGATAAATACGGTTGTCCTCAAGCTGCCCTATCTCGCCTATCTCCGAATACCATATAGGGTTTGTGTAGCCGTTAAGACGCTCGTGAAAGAAGTTTGTCAGAAATCTTTTCTGCTCATCGTTCAGCTGCGTCTCGTCAAGCATTCTTATGTTATGCTTCTCCAGACAGTCGAACACATGGTCTATAGCCGAGGTGTACTCCTGGCTGTAGGCAGAGTTGAGCTTGTTTATCTTCGCCATGGTCTTGCGTATCGTGTCGTGCTGTCTGCGCACTTCCTTATTGTCAGACTCAAGCAGACGGCTGAGCGAAGCCATGCGTACGCGGAAAAACTCGTCGAGATTGTTAGAATAAATACCCAAAAATGAGAGTCTTTCAAGCAATGGTATGTTTTCCTTCTGAGCCTCCTGAAGTATGCGATGGTTAAAATACATCCAGCTTACATCACGCTCAACATAACGTTTCTCCTTTTTGTTCTTGGCCATAACTCCTACTTCTTTGATTATTGTTTGTCCGTTTTCATGTCCCTGTTGCATGCATCATGGCCGGCACTGCGGCAAATACGGCATACGGCCGGCGCTGCAACAGCAATAACACTTATATTAATTTATTTTGCAAAAATATAACTATTATCCAACATTGCCGCTGTATTACATATTAAAATAATAATAAAATATCGTTACAAAGACGTTTTCCTGCAACAATTTATCTGCATGTCTGCGATATGTCTGCCAAGTTTATGGCATGTACCGGGCAAAAGATATCATCACCAGACAAGACCAAACAACATATAAAAGCTTTCCGTCCATGCATTTTCCTGTTATCTTTACAAAAGGCATACATCTGCACACCCTCCACCATGAAGGCCTATATGACAGCCGCTGCAATACCGTTGCCACCGGGAACTGCACAAAATCATCAAGCAAAACAAACTCATGATACGGCAAGCTGCCATGCCGCTACAATAGCCTTAGCCGAATATGGATCAGCGCGGACAAGCATAACGACAGGACCATTGCGGCATATCTCAAGAAAAGATACGTAAACTGAAGGAGCCGGACGACAGACTTCGGCGACAGATTTGCGATGAACGACCATGTATTTCAGCTGAACATCTGCGCCCAAGACCAAGCCTCCGTTATACATAAAAACGTGTGTATCAGGGCAATAAACCATACACCTTACGGCAACAAGCGTACACACATACCGCACACAACGGCAAAAAAGCTCTAAAGAAATTATAATTCTTTAGTGTCAAGACGCGTATTTTGAAAAAAAAATTGTAAGTTTGCATAGACAATAATGCATGCGGCAGACCGAATGAGGCATGGGTCGACAGCAAGCCACAAGGCTTAAGCAAGGCTCTGCGCGGTCTGGAAAGAAAACATTTGGCAAGCGTGAATACAAGAAAAACAGTAAACAACATACTCAAAATAGCATTTCCGCTGCTGTTCGGCGGGGCGATACTCTATTGGATGTACCGCGACTTCGACTTCAGAAGCATCGAGAACATACTCATCAACGAGATGAGCTGGACATGGATGCTGCTGTCGTTCCCGTTCGGCATACTTGCCCAGATGTTCCGCGGATGGAGATGGCGACAGACGCTTGAGCCTGTCGGCGAATATCCCAGAAGTTCAACGTCGGTCAACTCGATATTCCTTTCTTATGCAGCAAGCCTCGTAATACCCCGCATCGGAGAGTTCACACGCTGCGGAGTGCTCAAGAGATACGACGGCGTGTCGTTTCCGAAAGCTCTCGGAACCGTTGTTACCGAAAGAGCCATCGACACGCTGCTCATGCTGTTTGTCACCATGCTGACACTGCTGATGCAGATGAGAGTGTTCACGACATTCTTCTCAAAGACCGGCACAAGCATGGATTCTATCATCAACCGGTTCTCAACCACAGGCTATATCGTAACCGCAGCATGCGCCATAGCCGCAATTTTCTTGATTCACATACTGCTAAAAAAGCTTTCAATATATAATAAGGTGAAAGCCACCATGGGCGGAATATGGCAGGGAGTGATATCGCTGAAAAGCGTAAAGAACGTTCCCCTGTTCATATTTTACACTCTTGGGATATGGGTAAGCTATTTTCTGCATTACTACCTGACGTTCTTCTGCTTCGACTTCACGTCGTCGCTGGGCATCCAGTGTGCCCTTGTAACGTTTGTGGTGGGCAGCATTGCAGTGATTGTCCCAACGCCTAACGGAGCCGGTCCGTGGCATTTTGCCGTGAAGACCATGCTCATCCTCTACGGCGTGAGCGACACTAACGCCCTCTACTTTGTGCTGATAGTACACACGGTGCAGACCATGCTGGTCATACTGCTCGGCATATACGGATGGGCAGCGCTGGCATTCACCAAGAAGAGACACGCCGCACATACGGCGGAAACACAGGTTTCGGCAAACATATAACAATAAATATGGACATACCGAAGTGCCGGCATACGGCGCGGAGGGACTGACCTGATAACAATTTAATCTATAATGACTATGAGCGAAATTAAAAATCTCAAACCGGAGTGCATCTGGAGAAACTTTGATGCACTGACACAGGTTCCACGTCCGTCAGGACATCTGGAGAAAGTTCAGCAGTTCTTGCTCGACTTCGCAAAAAACACAGGCGTTGAAGCATTTAAAGACGAGGCAGGCAACATCGTTATGCGCAAGCCCGCCACACCCGGCATGGAAAACCGCAAGACGGTGATTCTGCAGGCACACATGGACATGGTTCCACAAAAAGAAAAGACAAGTACTCATAACTTTGAGACTGACCCGATACAAACTTACATCGACGGCGAATGGGTAAGGGCTAAAGGCACAACTCTCGGAGCCGACGACGGTCTGGGCGTGGCTGCCATCATGGCTGTCATGGAGGCTAAAGACCTGAAGCACGGACCTATCGAGGCACTGATAACAGCCGACGAGGAAACAGGCATGTACGGAGCAAACGGACTGCCCGGAGGCGAACTTGAGGGCGAGATTCTGCTCAACCTCGACACCGAACAGGAGGGCGAGCTCATCATAGGAAGCGCCGGCGGCGTTGACATTACAGCCACTCTCGACTATCAGGAGGCTGAAAGCGACAAGACAGACGCAGCCGTTAAAATAACAATAAAGGGCCTGAAGGGAGGACACTCTGGTCTGGAAATATGCGAAGGCCGCGGCAATGCCAACAAGATGATGGTAAGAATCGTACGCGAGGCTATAGCAGAAGACGAGGCTTGCCTGGCAAGCTGGCACGGCGGAAACATGCGCAACGCCATTCCGCGCGAAGCAGAAGTAGTGCTCACTCTGCCGAAAGAGAACGTTGAAGACCTGAAGGCTATCGTTGCCGAATATAAGGAGACATTCAACAACGAATACAAAGGCATAGAGAGCGAAATCGAGGTTGTGGCCGAGGACGTAGCACTGCCTGAAATGATCGTGCCGCAGGAAATTCAGGACAACCTGGTTGACGCCATCTACGCAGCACACAACGGCGTATGGCGCTATATCCCCACAATGCCTGAAATTGTAGAGACATCATCTAACCTTGCAATAGTTGACATCGACGGCGGCAAGGCTGCCATTAAGATTCTTGCCCGCAGCTCAAGCGAGACAATGAAAGAGGATCTGTCAACATCGCTCGAGAGCTGCTTCAACATGGCCGGAATGAAGGTTGAGTTCAGCGGCGCTTACGGCGGATGGGACCCCAACACCGACAGCGAACTGATCAAGGTTATGCGCAACATCTACAAGAACCTGTTCAACGAGGAGCCGACAGTTCAGGTGGTTCATGCCGGACTGGAGTGCAGCATCATCCTGTCTAAATATCCGGGTCTCGACATCTGCTCGTTCGGTCCGACACTGCTGTCGCCCCACACTCCGACAGAGCGTGCTCACTGGCCGTCAACAACCAAATTCTGGGATCTGCTCGTAAAGACTCTCGAAGAGATTCCGGCTAAATAATTTTAGCAGAAACGATAAAAATTACACAAACCTAATACATGCTGAAGGCGGAAGGCAAAGGGCAAAATGAGCCCCGAACCTTCCGCCTTTTCTGTTGCAGCACCTTGCATAAGAACGCCATAAACACGCCACACGACAAGAAGAGGAAAATCATGCCGGCACGACAAATTAATGACAATGCACACAGCCGATTTGCAAAAGGCCACAAAACGCACTGCAAAAGGGCATTTTTCAGAGGCTAAAAGACCGTCTTTCGGAAGACAAAAGGGCATCTTTTGAAAGCGCAGCCATAACCAACTGATTTTCAAGACGATACACAATGTCTAAAATTTATATGGCATACATCAACCTGCAACGACGACAACACGCCATAAACTGATGTGCCACAAGATATAAAAAGAACCACAACACCTATTGCACCTGTAAATAAAAAATCACGGAAAGCCGTGAAATGCAGGACACAAAGACTTTATATTTTCGCGACATGCAATCGTTAATAAAAAATATAAAGCAATGAAAAACTTTTATCAACTATCACTATGGTGCATCATGGCATGCACACTTCCACTGACATTATCATGCAGCAGTGACGAAGAACTGTCGCCCGGCCCTGACCCCGACCCAATTATTCCCGACAACGGCATTGTCAGCCTGTCGGCAGAAGGCCAACAGGCCGACGTAACCATCCCCACGGCACAGCCATGGGAGGCAGAATCGTCAGCCGACTGGCTGCAGTTGTCGCAGATGGGAGGCAAAGGCGGCGAGAGCGTAAAGATTATAGCTGCACGCAACATCACCCGACATGAACGCATAGGCTACATACGCCTGAGCAACGCGGCCGGCACACGCGCCGCAGCAGACTCAATGCAGATTGTAGTGAAACAGCCGGCAGCAGAGAGCGAGGCTACGGGAGTGGTGCTGACATCTGCCTGCTACCGCGACGGCAAAGTGTATGTAAAGATATACAACGGACGCTCGTCTGAAAGCAGCATGCAACAGCTGGGGACAGTGAGCGGCAGCAGTTTCAGCTTCACTGATCCCGACGCCACCTATCCCGAAAAGGAACCTATCGTGTATATAAAGAAAGGTCAGGAATATGAGGCATGCCCTTATGTCATCCTGAACGCCGACGGCGAGGCCAAAGGCAAATTCTCTATTGCAGGCGAGGCATCTGTAAACACGCTGCGCGTAAAGCAGAACATCGTCTACAAAGAACTTGGCGAGCTGGGCAACAGCGGCTCTGCCACCACTCACTTCACCGACGGCACCACTATATACATGGGCGGAGGCATAGTGGAAAAGACCAACCTGGGATATGAACAGACCGTGACAACCAACGAGCTGCGCTCATACGACACGGCGACAGGCGCCGAAAAAACATACGCCGACATGCCCGTCAGCGGTCAGGGCGCATGCTGGAACGGCACACCCGTAATCATAGGCGACGGCGGAATATATTATCTCGCATCAGGAAAATGGAACCTTGCCGCCACGCACAACGGAGAAGTAAAAGCCGCCAGCATTAACAACAACATTATCTATGCCGTAACCGACACCCACATCTGCGCATACAGACTTGACAAAGACAGCAACGGCAACATAACAGCCACGGCAGACGGCAAAACAGCACACGGCACGACATTCGGCGAAAGCACACACGCCACATCTGACGGCAGGGGCAACACATGGCTGCTGGACGACAGCCGGCACACGGCATACATGATAGACGGCAACAAACTGACGGCGCAACTCTGTGCCCCAGCCGACTCGCTCGCCTCCGACTTCAGTTTCATCGGCGTTGCCGGCGGCTATATCTATGCCTTGAGCGACGGCTCAGTAGTACGCTACGAGACAGACAGCAGCAACCCGCAACCGCTGAAGATGCTCGGCACATTCAGCTGGACAGGCGAAACGGAATGTGTAAACGGAGTGTTGTATAACTTCGGCGGACTGACCAACTTCCGCGGCACATACACCGCATCGAAGCAACTGAACCGCTTCTCGCCATCCGACTATGCGCCGATATCCGTCTCGATATTGCCCGAATAGACCGACACTACACATACAGTCAACACAAAATGACAGCCCAGCCCCAATTGGTCATCAGTATTCGGCAGAATCAATGTTATCTATTGAGCCTATTATCGTCTGAATTTTAGCTGAAATGACGGCCAAATAAACAAAACATCAGACGGCATGACGCCAATATAAAAGAACAAGACAGAGAAAGCATCAGACTGCGAATAGGATTAAGACACATGCTGCGGAATGACCGATTGGGGCCTCAAGGCTCTATACGCCGACAAAAAGGCTATAGAGCCTTGCTTTAATTTACATAAGCACAACTAACACGACAAAAACCGAACAAAGAAACGCAACAAGCCATTGTAATACAATTTAAATACAAAATTAAAATTCATTTCATTCATTTTTATTTTGAGATTAGCCCAACTTGCAGTATCTTTGCACCGCAAAACAGAAATTTTAATTTATTCATGGACGATTATTACGCGGAAAATATGAACTTGTAGGCGCGGAGGTTTGCTCATTGATGCTGACCGCCGTGCAGTCATAACCGTTTCGGAGGATTAGCAAATGAGAACATATTGGAACACAACCAAAGGCCTTAGGCAGATTGGCGAGTGGGAGCCTAACTGCTGGATACAAGTGACATGCCCGACGGAAGAAGACCAGCGTCTTCTTGAAAATGAATTTAAGATTCCCGATTATTTCCTTTCTGACATCAGCGATAATGATGAGCGTGCCCGTTATGAATACGATGACGGCTGGATGCTCATAATCCTGCGTATACCTTTTGTAAAGGAAATCAGATCGAGAACGCCCTACACCACCGTGCCGCTCGGCATAATACACAAGCGCGACGTAACCATCACGGTGTGCTTTCACGAAACAAACATGATGATAGACTTCGTGAGCTATCAGCAGAAGCGCGGCGAGGGCTTCACCGACTACGTCGACATGATTTTCCGCCTGTTCCTCTCTTCGGCCGTATGGTATCTGAAACGGCTGAAGCAGATAAACAGCCTGATAGAAAAATCAAAGCGCAACCTTGACAAGGAAGTGAACAACGAGTCGCTCATAGGCCTGTCAAGACTGCAAGACTCGCTGACCTACTTCATCACATCCATCCGCGGCAACGAGAACCTTCTGGCAAAGCTGAAGTTCAAGCTGCAGGTGGACGAACTCGACGCCGACCTGATTGAGGACGTAAACATCGAGATGAGCCAGGCGCGCGAAACCACAAACATATACTCTGACATTCTCGAATCTACCATGGACACATATTCGAGTATCATCAACAACAACATGAACACCGTGATACGTACGCTCACCTCAGTGTCGATTATCCTGATGTTCCCCACGCTCATAGCCAGCCTGCTCGGAATGAACCTCATAAACGGCATGGAACAATGGAAATACGGCTTCGTTATAGCCATAATAGTATCCGTGCTCATTTCAGGCATATCATGGTGGATTTTCCGCCACAAAAGGCTCATTTAACCCAAGAAAAACGTTTTTTTCCAAATTTATTAGGTATTTACAATATTTTTAATTAAGTTTGCACACCTAAGGTTTTACCTGAAAATCAATTCATGAACGAATAAAAAGTTATATGATGGACTCTCAAGAAAAGACACTCAGCCAAGAGAACACTGAGAAAATGAATGTTGAACTAACCGATAACAACATGCAAGAAAACTGCGCTGCCAATGAAAACAACGCAGAAGTGACAACCGACACCACCGAAACAGGAGAATTTGTCTCAGAAAGCTCTGAAGCTGCCGCACTGAAAAAAGTATATAAAAGCAAAAGCGAAATAATAGAAAGGGTGAAAGAAATCGCACACAGCGACGAGCATCCTCAGAAAGGCGAAATAGATTACCTCAAAACAATCTTTTACAAACTTCACTTTGCCGAAAGAGAAGCTGACATGAAAGCATATCTTGAGGGAGGCGGCGACCCGGCAAACTACAAAGTGCTTCCTGACGAAGACGAAGAGGTGTTTAAGGCTGAGATGGGCGTAATAAAGGAAAAACGCGCCAAACTGTTCCTTGAGCAGGAAAAAGAAAAGCAGGAAAACCTGAAGAAAAAGCTCGACATCATCGAGAAGATTAAAGCTATGGTTACTTCGCCCGAAGAAGCCAACAAATCATATCAGGACTTCAAGAAGCTGCAGCAGGAGTGGAAAGAGATCAAGCTCGTGCCGGCAGAAAAGGCGAACGAGCTTTGGCGCAACTATCAGCTCTACGTTGAGCAATATTACGACCTGCTGAAACTAAACAGCGAGGCACGCGAATACGACTTCAAGAAGAATCTTGAAATAAAGACAAAGATATGCGAGGCTGCCGAAAAGCTCGGCACTGAGGAAGACGTGATAAGCGCATTCCACCAGCTGCAGAAACTGCATCAGGAGTTCCGTGAGACCGGTCCTGTTGCAAAAGAACTGCGCGAGGAAGTGTGGGCACGCTTCAAGGCAGCATCTACTATAATTAACAAGCGCCATCAGCAGCACTTCGAATCGCTGCGCGCAAAAGAGGAAGACAACCTCACAAAGAAGACCGCGCTGTGCGAGAAAATTGAAGAAATAGCCAAGGAAGAAATAAAGACCGCAGGCGAATGGGAGAAGAAGACCAAGGACATCATCGCCATACAGGCTGAATGGAAGACCATAGGCTTCGCTCCGCAGAAGATGAACGTAAAGATCTTTGAGCGTTTCCGCGCTGCCTGCGACGACTTCTTCAGCAAGAAAGCTGAATTCTTCAAGAATATGAAACAGCAGTTTGCTGAGAATGCCGACAAGAAGAGAGCACTCATCGAGCAGGCAAAGGCTCTGCAGGACAGCACCGAATGGAAGTCGACAAGCGACAAGCTGATAGCCCTGCAGAAGGAATGGAAGACCATAGGAATGGTGCCTAAGAAACTTGGCGACAAGCTGTGGAACGAGTTCCTCACTGCATGCAACCACTTCTTTGAGGCACGCAACAGCGCCAACGCCGGCACACGCAACGAGGAGCGCACCAACCTCGAGAAGAAACGCGGCATAATAGAACAGCTGAAAGCACTGGCTGAGAATGCCGGAGACAACATACAGGACAAAGTGCGCGAGCTTATCGACGAATACAACGCTGTAGGCCACGTTCCGTTTAAGGAGAAAGACAAGCTCTACAAAGAGTATCACGACATACTGGACAAGCTTTACAAAGAGCTTAACATATCAACAGCACGCCGCCGTCTCGACAAGTTCAAGAACAACCTGAAGAACGTTGCAGAGAAGGGCGCTGACGCTCTCGACAACGAACGCGCACGCCTGATGCGCCGCTATGAGGCAATCAAGCAGGAAGTTCAGACCTACGAGAACAACCTCGGATTCCTTAACGCTTCGAGCAAGAAGGGCAACAGCCTCATCGACGAAATGAACAGAAAGGTTCAGAAGCTTAAGGACGACATGAACCTTGTACGCGAAAAGATTAAGGCCATCGACGCCGAGAACAAAGACGAAGACTGATTTTCGGCAAGACGGTCAGAACAATAAACATAGATAAGTAAATTGAAAATTAAAATTATCTGCATACTCACGCTATTGCTTGGCGTCACCGCCCTAAAGGCGCAGACGCAAAAGCAATGGCGTGATTCTTTATCTGTAATAAACAGTCAGCTTTATCTTCATCCCGACTCTACAGACCTGTTGCTGCAGAAAGCTGCTGTCAACCTTCAGCTGCTTGAATGGGAAGACGCAGCCGAGACATGCAACGCTATTCTGAAAAAGGATACGGTGAACCTTTCGGCACTTTACTTCAGAGCTTACGCCAACAACAACATGCGCAGGTATGAACTGGCAAGAAACGACTATGAGGACTTTCTGAGAATGTCACCGCGCAACATGCAGGCACGACTCGGACTGGCATACACATACATACAGCTGAAACGCAACGCACAGGCCATGGACGAGTTCAACAATCTTGTTGAAATGTTCCCAGACAGCAGCATCGTCTATGCCGCAAGAGCAGAACTCGAGAAAGAGATGCGCTCATACGAAACGGCACTGTATGACTACAACGAGGCGCTGAAACGCGAGCCCGACAACCAAGACTACATCATTTCAAAGGCAGAAGTGCTCATCAGTATGGACAGGAAGAGAGAGGCAAAAGCCCTGCTCGACCAGCTCGTAAGAAGCGGAGTTGCACGCGGAGCGCTGAAGGATCTGTACGCTAAATGCAAATAACCCGTTTATTGCAGCACAATGACATCAAAGTTTTTTCAGCTTCTGCGGTTTTCTATAGACGAATCACAGCCGGCTCCCGAAGGCATAACAGCCGCCGACTGGCCGATACTGTTCCGCATGGCCAAGGAACAAAACCTTCAGGGCGTAATCTTCCATGGCATTAACCGCCTGCCCAAAGAATGTCTGCCCGAAAAGGAGATGACCATGAGATGGTTTGCCCTAAGCCGCCAGATAGCCAAACTCAACACAAAGGTAAACGTCAACGCAGCTAAAGTTTCTGAAACATTCAGACGCAAAGGACTCCGCACCTGCCTGCTTAAAGGACAGGGAAACGCCCTGCTCTACCCCGACCCGCACATGCGCACGCCGGGCGACATAGACATATGGGCAGAGGGAGGATACAGGAAGGTGATGAAGACCGTAGGCTATATGGCTCCGGGATGCAAGCGATGCTATCACCACACAGACTTTCCCGACTATGGCGGAACTACCGTTGAACTGCACTACCGCCCTCAGTTTATGAACAATCTGATAAGCAACGCCAGACTGCAGGACTATTTCAGCAAGAACGCCGGCGAGCAGTTTGCAAACATTGTGCAGCTGCCCGACGGAGCCGGTAGCATAGCCGTGCCCACTGCAGCATTCAACCGCATATATCAGATGGCACACATCTCAAACCACTTTTTTCATGAGGGCATAGGTCTAAAGCAGCTCTTAGACTATTACTACGTGCTGCGCCAGGGATTAACGGCAGCCGAACAGGAGGCTGACACACGCACGCTGAAGCGCTGCGGACTTTATAAGATGGCCACGGCGGTGATGTACGTGATGCAGAAGGTGTTCTGTCTCGACGACAAATATCTCATAGTCAAGGCAGACGAGCGGCTCGGCAGATTTCTGCTCAACGAGATTATGCTCTCGGGCAACTTCGGCTTCTACGACAAGCGCATAGACAAATACCGCGGAAGTCAACTGAAAAAGAACATACAGAGACTTGTGCGCGACGCACGCTTCATGCTCATCTTCCCCGGCGAGAGCCTATGGGAGCCCGTGTTCAGGCTCTATCATTTCTTTTGGAGAATGGCTGCCAGATATTAGACAACGCCGCCACGGATATGCACCAACAGTTGTACGGCGTGCCAACAAGTAAAAAACAAATCTTCAAAGTAAATGCAGAATGATGCCTTTTGCATCATTCTGCACGCCGAAAGACCACATATTGAGATGCAAAAGGCGGTCTTTTACGCTATAATATGCCGCCTTTTACAAAACACACAACTAAAAAGTTTTTTACAGAAACTCATCACTCGTCACATCACAATGTAGAAAACTGAATATCAGGCAATTACGCTGTGACGAGTTGATATGCAAACTCGTCACGCCCTCATGGTCTGTCCCCATACGTGATGAGTTCAGACTGCAACTCATCACGCGGTATTCTTCTGAAAATCAGCCACATACGCACGAATGTGACGAGTGATGAGTTTTTGTTATAACAATTTTACTGACACAAACCGCAAATAATTGGTTCTTCCGCAATTTAGTTGAAAGAATCTCTTTGCGTTATATTATAAATGTTATCACCGATGACAATTTGAACAATGACAATTAGAAAGAATCAATTAGTCAAATATAATTAGTCTTGATATCAAGGCTGTACAAAATGCCGTATTATACGACATTTCTAATGGTATCCGTTGAAGAGTTCGTAAATAAGCTGAAAGTTGTAAAAATGATGATGTACGGGAAGGCCTCTCTAAACCTCCTAAGAAATAAGATGGCGTTTAGTGAACTTGGCTTCAACTAAATTGCGGAAGAACCAAATAATTTTGCATCTATATCCATATTGTTTAGCGAGTATGAACAGAAACTTAGACTGTAAATATTTAATGGTAATTTCAGAGCAACAGATTTTTACTGCCGGCAACCAATATAACTTTACAAATGTGACCCGAAAAAATTTTCAGTGCCAATATTATCCGGCCACAAACTCGCCCGACAAGACACCTTACAGTTGTTACATAAAAAAGATGCAACCCTTAGGCTGCATCTTTTTGTTGGGATACCCGGACTCGAACCAGGAATGACAGGACCAGAATCTGTAGTGTTACCATTACACCATATCCCAATTTTATGTCTGCAATCGTTTTGTTTCCTGATTGCGATTGCAAAGGTACGCATTTTTTTTTAACTGACAACATTTTTACCGACTTTTTTCTAAAAAATCTCAAAATAATACGTTTTTTTACCCGAATTACGATAAATCAGTGTACCTTTGCATAAAATAAAATACATTTTTAGGGGTAAAAACAGAATGAAAATTCTTTTTCCTCAGAGATAAAAAAATTCAGAAAATAAATAACACCTTATTTTATTAATGGAACAAACAAAAAATTTAGTTGAGACAATAACTAAAGGTATTCAAGAGAAGAAAGGGTCAAACATTAACATAATCGACCTGAGCGGCATTGAAGGCACAATTTGTCATTATTTTATAATATGTCAGGGCAATTCGCCTTCGCAGGTAGAGGCAATAACAGACTCTGTTGAAGAATTTGCCCGGGTTCACGCCGGAGAAAAGCCGGTTCACGTTGTAGGACTCAACAATGCCCAGTGGGTGGCAATGGACTATACAGACGTAATGGTTCATATCTTCCTGCCCGAAGTGCGCGAATATTACAATCTGGAAAATCTTTGGGAAGACGCAAAACAGACCCGGATACCTGATTTAGACTGATTGGATTTACCCAAGAAATTTTCAAAAACATATTTAAGTTAGTTTAGACGAACAAATTAACAGAAACAACATGGAGCAAGATAAAAACAACAAGATGCCCAAATTCAGCATGAGCTGGATTTACATGCTTGTGATAATCGGCCTCATAAGCGTCTACCTCATGGGAGGCGACTCTATCGGCGGAAGCGCAAGCAAGAAGGTGTCTTACGATGAGTTCAGGGCATACGTCACAAAAGGCTATGCCTCGGAGATTGTGCTCAACAAGGACGAAAGCACCTTGAAGATGTATGTTAAGGCCGAGCACATACGCGACGTGTTTAAGGCTGGAACGAAAGAAGTGGGCAAGACTCCTTTTGTAACCAGCGAGTTCGGAAGCGCCGACAAGGTTGAAAGCTTTGTCGATGCGGAGCGTCAGGCCGGCAAGTTTAAGGGCAACCTTAACTACGAGAACAAGAAAGGGAGCGACCTGCTCACCATTCTTTTCAACATTGCACCTATTTTATTCTTTGTGTTCATCTGGCTGTTCTTCATGCGCCGCATGGGCGGAGGCGGAGGCAACGCCGGAGGCGTGTTCAACGTGGGCAAGAGCAAGGCAAAGATGTATGAAAAAGGAGCCGAGATTAACATCACATTTAAAGATGTTGCCGGACAGGCCGGTGCCAAGCAGGAGGTGCAGGAGATTGTTGAGTTCCTGAAGAATCCAAAGAAATATACCGACCTTGGAGGTAAGATTCCTAAGGGCGCACTGCTCGTAGGTCCTCCGGGAACCGGTAAGACTCTTTTGGCAAAGGCTGTTGCAGGCGAGGCCGGAGTTCCGTTCTTCTCTATGAGCGGTTCTGACTTCGTTGAAATGTTCGTGGGTGTCGGCGCAAGCCGCGTGCGCGACCTGTTCCGCCAGGCAAAAGAGAAATCGCCATGTATCATATTTATCGACGAAATTGATGCCGTGGGACGTGCAAGAAGCAAGAATCCGGCAATGGGAGGAAACGATGAGCGCGAGAACACGCTCAACGCCCTGCTGACTGAGATGGACGGATTCGGCACCAACAGCGGCGTAATCATCCTTGCAGCCACCAACCGTGCCGACATGCTCGACTCAGCACTGTTGCGTGCCGGACGTTTCGACCGTCAGATCAATGTGGACCTGCCTGACCTCAATGAGCGTAAGGAGATATTCAAGGTTCACCTAAGACCTGTAAAGACCGACCCGTCTGTAGAGATTGACATGCTTGCACGCCAGACTCCTGGATTCTCTGGTGCCGACATAGCCAACGTATGTAATGAGGCTGCGCTGATAGCAGCCCGCCACGACAAGAAGTTTGTCGGCAAGCAGGACTTCCTCGATGCCGTAGACCGTATTATCGGCGGTCTGGAGAAGAAGACCAAGGTTATGACCCAGGGCGAGCGCCGCACTATTGCACTGCACGAGGCAGGACATGCCACGATATCATGGTTCCTCGAGCACGCCAACCCGCTGGTAAAGGTATCTATCGTTCCGCGCGGAAGAGCGCTCGGTGCAGCATGGTATATGCCTGAGGAAAGACAGATAACGACAAAGGAGGAGATGCTCGACGAGATGTGCGCCACACTGGGCGGACGTGCTGCCGAAGAGCTGTTCACAGGACACATATCAACAGGAGCCATGAACGACCTTGAACGCGTTACAAAGAGTGCTTACGGCATGATAGCTTACGCAGGTATGAGCGACAAGCTGCCCAACATCTGCTACTATAACAACAACGAGTATAACTTCCAGCGTCCTTACTCAGAGACAACCGCCAAGATAATGGACGACGAGGTGCTGAAGATGATCAACGAGCAATACGACCGCGCGAAGAAGATCCTTACAGAGCATAAAGATGGCCACAACAAGCTGGCCGAGATGCTGCTTGAACGCGAGGTGATATTTGCTGAAGACGTTGAGACTATATTCGGCAAGCGTCCGTGGGTAAGCCGTTCTGAAGAGATTATGGAGGAAGAGGGAAAAGACTCTAAGGCTGAAGGAGAAAGCGACAAAGCTCTGCCCGAAAGCAGCGAGACTGACAACAACGCCGTAAATCAGGAACCGGCATCTGAAAGCAATGCTGAAACCGGCATTTCTGACGGCAATGACAATTCTCAAGAAACAAAATAGATGAGATATGAGTGACAAGATGAAGAACCTTATTGTAAGAAGCATCACGGGCGTGTTCTTTGTGGCAGCCATCGTGGTATGCTTCATGAGACCCATCGCCATGGAGTTTCTGTTTGCTCTCGTAACAGGACTGACGATATGGGAATACTGCGGACTGGTGAACGACGTAAAGGGCGTACAGGTAAACCGCTTTATAAGCACTGTTGCCGGTGTATATTTCTTTCTTGCCGTAGGAGGCTTCTGCAGCGGAATGATTCAGAGCGGTGCCGTGTTCATACCATATCTGCTTACAATAGTATATCTCTTCATCAGCGAGCTTTACATGAAGACGGAGAACGCGATAAACGACTGGGCTTACACCATGCTCGGACAGATGTACATCGCTCTGCCCTTCTCTACCATCAACGTGCTCGCATTCAATGCCACTCCCGACGGCAATGTGGCCTACAACTATATGATACCGCTCTGCGTGTTCATATTCCTTTGGGCCAACGACACGGGTGCCTACTGCAGCGGCTCGCTCTTCGGCAAGCATAAGCTGTTTCCGCGCGTATCGCCCGGCAAGAGCTGGGAAGGCTCCATAGGCGGCGCCATTATCGTGCTGGCCGTGGCATGGCTGATAGGATACCTCGACGCACAGAACGGCAACACATCAGGACTTACCATACCGCAGTGGATGGGCCTTGGTCTTGTTGTAGTTGTATTCGGCACATGGGGCGACCTTGTTGAGTCGCTCTTCAAGCGCACCCTTGGCGTAAAGGACAGCGGCAACATTCTGCCCGGTCACGGCGGAATGCTCGACCGTTTCGACTCGTCGCTAATGGCCATGCCTGCTGCCGTTATATATCTTTACTCGCTGACGCTGTTCTGATTAGCTGACTAACCAGTTGCAATATAAACATAAACCGGCGTCATGCTTTCATCTGACATGGAAGGATGACGCCGGTTTTAATTTGAAAAACACATATTAATGCTCACAACTGCATTCCATAAAATGCTGAATGCGACAGACTCTCCATACAAAACATCTGTAAGAAAAGTAACATCTACAAACAACAAGAACATACAAGCCATGAAAAACAAAGTAAACAGAGAAAAGACATTTACAGTTATAACAATTTTGTGCGCAGTAATAATCATCGGAGCAATAGGTCTATGCCTTTATACGGCAATCGGACATCCTGAAGATGCCGTTTATTATGCCTTCGTAATCGCCATAATGGCATTTACGATTCTCTATGTCTACCTCATTTCGCCAAAGTCAATAGAGCTTAACGACACTTCGCTCATAATGCACAAAGTTGTAGGAAAAATAATAATACCACTCGAAGACATCAAGGAAATAAGACCATACGACCAAAGCGGACTTCGCCTGTTCGGAAGTGGCGGTCTGTTCGGAAGCATTGGCCTGTTCACCAATAATGACATAGGCAGACACTACGAATATGTAGGCGACTTCTCCGAGGCATTTCTCGTAGTATTAAATTCCGGCAAGAAATATGTTTTCAGCTGCGAAAACAGCGACAAGGTTATAGAACAGGTACGCAGCAATATCCGGAACTGAAAAGATGTGAATGAATTTTATATAAACAACATAATACAAGCGAAAGACTGAAGAAATAGGGACAACGCATTTGATAATTCATCTTGCGCTGTCCATCCATAATTAACATTCATATATTTATTTGGCACTATAAAATATTTTGTGTAAATGTAAAATACAGGATTCAAAATAGAGTTCTGTATTTTTTATTTTATATATTTACACCCAAAGAATAAGATTATGCGAGAAAAGAATCAAGTAGTGCCCGATGAGATGTTAAGCAAGGAATTCCTTAGCCGGTTCAAGACAGAATCCGATGTAAGCAAGTTCCTGAAGCAGTTGCATGCCTAGGTATTGGAAAAGATGCTTGAAGGTGAAATGGATGCTCATTTGGGTTATGAAAAGAATTCTGTGACCGGTAATAATAGTGGTAATTCACGTAATGGCAGTTATCCGAAGAAAATCCAGACCGAACATGGAGAAGCTGTCATTTCCATACCCCGTGACCGTAATGGCCAGTTTGAACCGATAGCAGTGCCCAAACATGAGAGTCGTGGACTTTCTATAGAAAAACTTGTTATCTCCCTATATGCCAAAGGAATGAGTGTTTCTGATATAGAGGAAGAGATGCGTGAGATTTATGAAATAGAACTCTCTACATCGGCCATTTCCATCATTACCAACAAGGTAAACCAGGCTGCTCTGGAATGGCAGAACCGCCCTTTGGATCCTGTTTATCTCATTGTCTGGATGGACGGCATCGTCTTCAAGGTACGGGATAACGGCAAGATCATAAACAAGACCGTTTATCTTTGTGTCGGACTGAAACAGAACGGCTTGAAGGAGGTTCTTGGCATGTGGGTCGGGAAATCGGAAAGTTCTTCTTTCTGGATGGGTGTTCTGACCGATTTAAAGGCGCGTGGAGTACAGGATATACTGATTACCTGTACCGATAACCTGAATGGATTTACGGATACCATCCGTACCGTATTCCCTCAGTCATCCACCCAAATCTGTGTGGTACACCAGATCAGAAACTCCTGTAAATATGTCGTTTATAAGGACAAGAAAGAGTTTACGGCGGATATGAAGAATATCTATAATGCACCCAATAAAGAGGTTGCTGCCGCGGAACTTGACAATCTGGAAAGGAAATGGGGAGCAAAGTATCCTTACGCCATACGCTCCTGGAGAAACAACTGGGAAGACCTGACTGTTTTCTTCCAATTCCCGCTGGAAATAAGAAAAATAATATATACCACAAATCTTATTGAGAACCTGAATGGGAAAATCAGAAAGTACACAAAATCAAAGCTTTCTTTCCCTTCGGATGATGCCGTAAAAAAACGTTTATCTTTCACTTATGGAGATTGAGAAGAAATGGACACAGCCTATTCATAACTGGGGGGTGATTATGAACCAATTTATGCTTATTTTTGAAAACAGAATCCAGATATAAGAATAACTTACAGCTGAATCCTGTTTACATTTACACAAAATTTTGGACAGTGTCTGCGGTTAAATGATTTCTGGGTGGAAGCCCATTTGATATGCCAGCATATTATTGACCAAAATGGGAAACGCTATCGTTCAGACTGAAACGTCCTTTTTATATAATGTTTGAAATACAGAGACATTGACAAATGTTGTTCCCCTCTTTCTTTCGCATTGCCCTCCTTGGGAATGCACATGACCAAAAAGATGAAACTTCGGATGTTGTTTGAAAATTGTATGTGCCAATATTTTGCTCCCTGTACCCTCATCCAACACTCCTTCCGGGGGGATGTGGGTTATCAGGAAATCCGTATCGACAGATAATCCGCATTTTTCCCCTATCCATTCCATTTGCTGAATTTTTCTACTGGAAATAGAATAAAAAGTAATCCCTTCATATTCTATGCCGCAATCTTCAAGCAGGGTTATGTTTGCAGGAATCAGGTAACGGGTCTCTTCCGGACATATATCAAAAATGACTTCATGGTTGCCCGGAATAAATAGACGTAACTTTGCCGGACAGGAAGAAAACCAATCTAGAAAATCTTCCAGTCCGTTCTCCTGAAAGTCAGACACGACATCTCCGGCACAAACCAAGATGTCTGCACTTTGAGGAATGCTTAGATCTCTATGCCGTCCATGTGTATCAGAAAATGCAAACAGACGCTTTCCTTTATAATCTAATATCATCGGTTTTATAATAAAGTTCAATCACAAGTTGAAGTTCCGGCTCCTTAACAAGTTTATATCACACCATTTGTTTTCATAAGTCATACCTAAAAAACACTGACCGGCTATTTCGGAATGTTTTGTAAGCGGCAGCATCATCCATCCTTCCTTCTCTGCCACCTCTACAGGCGTTGCCAACCATTCACTCCATGACATGTGAACATCTTCTATGTCTTGCGGAGAGTAATCAGCGTTTCCTAAATTATATTCGCCATGAACCCAACCATCGCTGACAATTTTCCATTTGCCGTCAGTATTGGTTTTGCCCACTTGCATAGAACAAATTTTAGCAAAAGCCTGACGGTATTTTTCCCATGTATGTATTTTCCCACTGGTTACACCGTTTTTCACTTCTTCCTTGATGTCTTTCCAATTGCAGCATCGCATATAGTAAGCCAAATTCAGGCGAAGTTTTTCAGAAGAGTCTTTTGAGATAGCATTCACTTCACGACCATCATTTCTCTTTAATAAATCATTCAGGAAACCATATTGGTCTGGAAGCAATATGGTGTTTTGGATACAAACGTGGAGTAATACCGAGTATCGCGGATGCCAATTCAAATAATTCAATGGATTGTCAGAACAATCAAGTTGGGTAAGATGGTTGTTCTTTCGAATGTTCAGCGTTTGTAGTTTATTCCTACGACAAACCAACCGTTCCAATCTCGGATTCCGAGAGACATCCAAGCGCTTCAATGCTTGATTGACACAATACAAGTCCGTCAGTATCGGACATAGTGTTACATTCAATGCTTTCAACGTACACGCCTCGCAAGTGTAATGAAAAGAAGTAATGGTATGTGTTTCATCGCTTCTTAGGCAAATATTCCATTCCCCTTCTCTTGAATACGTATGTTCCGTATGAATTACTTCTTCTTTCTCATTGTTTATTTCATCCGTTTGTCCGTCACCCCAATCTATCGTGAACCGACAATCTCCATAACTGGTGAGCGAGAAACCGCAAATGGATTCTGTTTCTTTCGTGACAACAGTCAATTTTATCTCATCTTTTTGTGCGAACAGCATCTTCTTTAAGCGACGAAATGCACGGCGAGTAGACAGGATTTCTTCTTTCCACTCCTCTGAGTCAGATTCATAGATTTCTCTATCAACGATTTTATAATAGCACTCAAAAGCCTTTTGCAAATCCTTTCCCACACCGATACCCTGTTCATACATTCTTCCCATATTGTAATAATCTTCCGCTTCTACGTAATAATGGAATGCTTTTTCTGCATCAGGTGCAGTACCTTCGCCTCGCTCATACATCTCACCGAGTTTACAAAAATCTTCCCCTGCTACGTAGCATTCCAAAGCTTTCTCATATTCTTGACATTCATAATGGATATTCCCAGCCCAACAAGCTACTAAGCCACCGACCTGCAACCCTATATTCGTCAATATATCCAAGGCTTCCCGGTCGCCTTTCTTTGCGAAATCATCCAATAATCTTATCGCATCATCTTTATGTTCTCCCCTTTTCTGACATTCGACTTCATAATTCAATAATGCGAGAAACCAATCCGCATGAAGCAAATCCTTCTGTGTCAGATGAAGAATATCCGGTATTCTATCAGGACGTCTGAAATGCCACAACCATTCGTTAAGCAAATGATATGCCGCATCACAATTTCCTTTTCGGGCAAGAACCAACACAGTCTGCATAACCTCATTTTTCATATCGACTGTAGCAGTCACGGAGTGGAACAGATTAGATAATGAGCAGGAATAAGCCCATAATCGCTCTCCTTTTTCAGAAGCTTGCACAAAATAAGATAACGACTTGCTTAAGTCTGTTTGCAGCGTAAATGTAGGAGATTGTTTCGCACTCCTCATGCAAGCATCCCAAGTTTTGGGAAAGTACAGCTCTCCAAGAGCTTCCATTGCTTTGGCACACCCTTGTTTAGCAGCCTCTTCATACCAATAGACTACTTTCTCTATGCCTGTATAGTCTTTTTTGTCTCTCATGATATCAAAAAGCAGTTTCCCTAATTGGTATTGTGCATTATGATTACCTTCTTGCGCAATAGATTCAAGCTGTATTGCTGCTTCTTCAAGTTGCCCATTACGTATCAATTCCTTTAAATGCTTTTGCAAGCGTTTGCTTACCACCTTGCTTTTCTTTTCCATATTCTTCAGGCTTTTAGTTGTATATAGGAAAGACGAAACCTCACCTTTCCATTCATTCGAATGCAAAGATGAGGTTTGGTTGTGCCAAAGCGATTCACAAGTTATTCTTTCTTTAATAGTTGGTCGATGTTTTCTTTGATATCCTTAAGAATGGCATCGTAAAGTTTCCAATGAAAGTCATTGGCTTTTTCCCCTTTGGGCATATATCCCGGATGATGAGTCAGATATGCCAGCTTGACACCCTCAATTTGTAACTTCTCCACATCATTGGTGGATAGGCCAGAGATAGCAATTGGCTCACCTATAATATTGAAATTTTCTCTGATATAGTCGCAATACTTTGTCTCTTTAGGTCCGGTAAGGAATACAATGATATCGGGCTTCAATATTTTAATTTCTTCTGGAATGACATGAAAACATCTTTTCTCAATATCATGTTCAAAAGCATTGATAGCTTCTCCTCCTTCTCCTTTTCGTTTAGATAGCTTGGAAATTTCATTCCATATTAATGAAACCCGTTTCCCGGGGAAATCTTTTAATAAATCCCTAATGCCTGACATTATTCCATTAACGCCCAAAAGAAGAAATCTATTTCTATGGTCTATTCCTTCTTTATAAAAATGTGCATCAGTAACATTATAATTATCATCAAGATAATCCTCATATACTGCCATAACCTTGCCTACATCAGCAGGGTCTTCATCTTCTTCATTATATCTCACCCACCAATTTGCTTCTCTCCCGAAAAACATAATTTTTATGTCTGCTTTGGTATACCATTCTTCATGCTTAGCATCGGCTTTTTTTGCATACCAATCAGCATCGGTTGCTTGTGCTTTCTCTCTTTCTTCCCTTTCTTGTCCTGAGAGATATAGAGAAACCAAGAACGGACATTGCAATTTGTCTCGTAGACCGTTGGCTTCAAGTTGTTCCATCAAACCATTCCACTTGCATTCGTAAAGCTGGGTTAGTTGTTCTGATAATGTATTCATAATTAATCGTTTTAGGGTTATATAATTCTAATGTAAAAATAGCAGATAGTGTTTCACAGAGTGTGTCTGAGGCAAGTTTGCCTTAGAAGTGATGATGCAAAGTTAATAGACAATTTTGTATTTCATATCAAAAAAGTGAATTTTATGTTGTATCTGGACGAGGGACGGGTTCTGCTGAGGAGCAACCCGTCAGCAACATGGCTAGGCCTATACTGATTGCAAGAACTATCCTGGAGTCGTCATGGCGGCGACTCCTTTTTTACTTTCAGGCAGGCTTTTCTGCTAAAAAAACTATTCCATTAGTCCGGAAACAGAGTCTTGTCGCAGGTTATGTTGGGTAGCAGCCGGTCAAAAGCCTTGTGTTCCATGGCGACACTGCCCATGAGCGTCAGTACTGATTCTTCGTTAGGCATGGCTGTACGCATTCTGGTCACTCTCCTGAAATCACGGTTGGGACGCTCGATCCAATTAGTGGTATATATCATGGACTGAATCTCCGGAGCATAGTTCAAGTAAGTCATGTATGCCTTGTAGTCGGCGTTGTTACGCATGAGTTTGAATGCCCGGTAGTCTTTACCCCACCTCTCACACATATCCTGCCATTTCTTCCATGCCATCTCAATGGTGTAATCGCGCTGTCCGGTACGGAATATATCACGCAGATCAGAAGCCAAAGCACCCTTGTCTCCATGACTGACCTTGGCAAACATATTGCGTTTGAGATGGGTTACGCATCTCTGAAGCGGAGTACCGGGGAATTTCTCTCCCACAACGACATCAAGCCCCTTAATACCGTCTGCAACCATGAGCCCAGTCTTTTGGACGCCCCTTTCTTTTAAAGTGTCAAAGATATCACTCCATCCTGTTGCGCTCTCTGTAGGAATATTGAATATAGCCAGCACATCACGGCGGCCTTCCTCTATAACGGCCAATGCGACATAGAACGCTTCACTGGATACCGAACGTTTACGGTGAATCTTAATATGCACACAGTCTACGAACATGACCGGGTAGTAACTCTCAAGACTGCGCTCCAGCCAGGTGTTTACCTGGGTACGAACGCTATCGGTCATCCGGCTGATGCTGGACTTGGAATAGTGCAGCCCGTAAATCTGCTCAAAGACATCTCCGACCTGTTCCTGCGTAAGTCCTTTGGTATATAAGACTCCGGCCAACCGGTCACATTCCTCTTCCTGATTGCGAAGAATGGCAAGTATCGGGGGATGAAAGTAGCCATAACGGTCGCGGGGAATACGGAATTCCAATTTTCTTCCTTGGCCATAGGCATGTCCAAAACGATAGCCATTGCCCTTATTTTGAGGATTTTCATGCAGAAACTCACTCCGTTCTGCTACCATCATGCTTTCAAGCATGATTTCCATCAGGTCGTGTAGACCATTTTCTTTCTCTGCATGCTTGCGCATGAGCTCAAAAATTTGTACTTTCGTGAAGTGCATAGTTTGTATATTTAGTGGTTTGGTCACTCCTAAATTACAAACTTCGGGGCTGACACGCAAGGGGCGGCCCTTTTTTATTGCTTATCAGACACACTTCTTGAGACAGTATCACGTTCTTCTGGTAGCAGCGGCTTATAACTTCAAAAGAACCATGAAAGCTCTCTGTTGCATGCTTCAAAAAATATGCGAGATACTGTGTTTGAACAATATCTCGCAAAAAGGGCTTTTTAAGGGACGACAAGGGAATTTTCTAATAAATTGTTTTGTCATATACAACTTCAGGGTCTGGTGAACCTGATATCATATCTTGATATGCTTTTGATAAATCAGAATTTACAATATCAATGTCATTATTAACAGGTCGGCCATTATCTAAAATAGAATGTGAGAAGAGCCATTCATATGTTTTATTCATATATAATATTCGTGCTAATGCTCCGTGTGAAGCACCTTTTAGCCAGTCAAATTTAAGTCTTGTGTCATTATTTGTTTGTTTTAATTCGTCGACAACGACTTTTGATTCTTTTATTGATACTGCTCTGTCGGCAGTACCATGTATTATCCATAATGGTACCTTTCCTAAACCAGTTTTGTCTTTGAGCGTACATCCGCCGCAAAGCGCCATAGCTGCAGCGACTTTATCTGGATAAGTTCCGGTAAAATCAAGCGTTCCGTATCCACCAAGACTCATTCCAATTACATATACGCGTGTTGAGTCCATTGAATAATTATTTTTTGTCCATTCTAAAACTTGATTTATTTTGTACGGATTCCATGAGCCGCCAGGGTTTTGTGGAACAATAACTAATGCATCAATTTGTCTGCCTTTAACTATTGCATCTAATGGTCCATATTGCCTTACTTTATTAAGGTCATTTCCACATAAACTTTGGCCGTGCAAGAAAATTATTACTGGTGTATTCTCAAGCGTATAATAATAGTCGAGCGGGGTATATACCCAGAAATTATATCCTCCGGGTATTGAATCTTTTACAGGTCGAATAAAGTCGTATTGTGCTAATAAATATTGACTATAGCACAGAATCATACAGACTAATAATAATTGTTTCATTTTTGAATGTAATGCATATATCATATGCGATTAAGAACAATTTTTATTAAATCATCAATTTGATTTTTATAACCAGTATTTGCTTCTTTTGCAACACGGTTAGCAATAACCATGCAGCATGTTGTTGCTTTATGTCCCATAAGGCGAGCGAGTCCTGCAAGAGCGGAACTTTCCATTTCAAAGTTTGTTATTTTTAAGCCATTATATTCAAACTTTTCTATCTTTTCATTTTGTTTTGGATCAGTCAATGGAATGCGTAATTGACGACCTTGTGGCCCAAAGAAACCACCGCAGGCAATAGTTACACCTCTAACCATATCCTTATCAGCTATGCGTTCAACAAGCTCAGAATCTGCATCTATTATATACGGAGCAGGTGCACACATATTTCCAGTCCAACCAAGATGATTTAAAAGTGCTCTTTCCATTGCAAGATCACACACGGCATTACGCCCTTCATAGAAGTTTAAGAGTCCATCAAATCCAATTGATTTTTCTGAACAAATAAAAGTTCCAACAGGTGTGTATGGTTGTAAACCTCCGCATGTACCTATTCTAACAATATCTAACTGTCGTATTTTTTCTTTTTCTGTACGTGTATTGAAATCAATATTTGCAAGTGCATCGATTTCGTTCATTACAATGTCAATGTTGTCACAGCCAATACCTGTTGATGTGACCATTATTCGTTTGCCATTATATGTTCCGGTTATTGTATGAAATTCCCTACTTTCAATATTACATTCTTTTGTGTCAAAATGTGAAGCTACTAATTCAACTCTTCCTGGATCTCCAACAAGAATAACCTTATCTGCAAGGTCCTCGGGTCTTACATGAAGATGAAATACACTACCATCTGGATTAATTATTAATTCAGACTCTTCAAAATATCGTTTTCCCATATATTTTTCCTCCTATATTTTATTGTTCATTAATTGCAATGTTTTCAGTATTTCTTATTTCTTTTTCTAATGTTTGGGTATATTTGTGAAGTTTCTCAAGCTGGTATTCTATATCTCTAATTTCTTTACCTAATGCTTTATTCTTATTTGTCGTATATCTTTTCCTATATGTTTCAAGTTGTAATTCTGTATCTTTTATTTTTTGTTTCATTTCGCATAATTGCAAAAAACGTTTTTGATTTGCTACTGATTTAAAGTCTGTAGGACTAGTATATACTGTATTATCATTTACGATAAATGAGATATTCTTGTTTTCACTTTCCGTTTTCCGCTTAATAAGTTTGGACAGCCTATTTCTAGCATCTTTAAGTTTTTTTGCATCTGTCCATGTCGCTTGTATACTTTTGATATCTGCAAGATCTTTCAATTTGTTATCATCCATATTAACGTCATCGTATATAGTACGTGATGTTGACGGAACAAATGTATATATACAAACCTTACCTTCAGGTTGTCTTCTGTCTGTAACAAGCCATCCAATAGAATCAAATTCGTTTATTATGCAATAATAATCATTTCCTGTTGAGTTGTATGGAAGACCTATATTCTCTGGTTTGTAGAAACGGGCAGAATCTGCATCATACATAGTTACATATATGTCATAGCCACCTAAATTATCTTTGCTTTTACCTGCGAAATATAAAGTTATTCCGTCTGACATCATATATGGGTTATTTATATCAGTAAATTCGTCATCAAAATCTGTTATACGTCTTATATCGTTCCACTTTCCGTTGAGTTTATCTGCTGTATAAAGTCGTAAATGGCCTGTTTCATCTTTTTTTGAGAAATATACTTTATTTCCAAATTCATTCATATATGTGTACGATTGCGCTTGGTCGGATACTTTCCAAAAGTTGTTATAAGAATTCACGCTCCCAGATTCTTTGGTCAATGGTATTTTGTTCAAAAAATTATTTTTATCAGCAATAATACTATCAATTATCATTATCTGTTCTGTTGAAGGTAGCATCGTTTCGTATAACATCTGTGCCTGATCTTCTGATGTTATTTTTGTTGTGGCTGCCTTTTTGGTGGTTCTTGATTTTTGCGCGAAGACATTAAACGATACATTTGTTGCCAAAATAATCAGTATAAAATATATGAAACGTTTATTTGACATTACTTTAACTAGTTTTTTAAGGTTATTATTTATTTTGATAAACATATTGTTTGGAATCCTTTTTGTATGAGTACAATGCTTTTACGAGATATATAGTACACCTCGATATGCAAAGATAGCGTAATTTGTTTGAAAGTGGAAAGGATAAATGTCTTTTTTGAATGGCGAAATTTTCGTTTAACTAAAATTAGGCTATTCTTCAATGAGTTTTCCATTCTTTTCTAATGCGTTCCAAATGGAATATCTTGCCTCATTATTCATTTTTTCAACTTCATTAAACAACAAACAGATATCATTTCTATGTGAATCAGTTTCATATGGACATAATTTAATCTGTTTTTTATAGTTATTGTTTATTGCATATTGCTTGATGTCTTTTTCTTCTTCTAGACATAAAGGACGAATTATTGTGATTGGCATTTTTCTCATTTTTAGGCGTACTGGCATGGTTGAAAAACTGCCTTGAAAATATAAATTCATCATAGTTGTATGAATTATGTCATCCATGTGATGTCCTAAAGCTATTTTATTGCATCCAAGTTCTTGAGCTATTGTGAACAACTGCTTGCGGCGATTCCATGAACATAGAAAACATGGTGATTTCCTTTTATCTGTCATGGCATTAAATCCTGTAGTCACAACATTAAACTTTATACCTCTACTTTCCGTGAAGTTTTTAAGATAGGATATATCTGATTCGTATTTTATGTTTGACATTCTTATATGAAGTGCTTCGGCTGCAAATGTAGGCTTATTAATTCTTAGTCTTCTACTGATTAAGTCTACTAGGCAAAGGGAATCTTTACCACCAGATATTCCAATCAAAATCTTATCATTATCACAAATAAGATTATAATCATAAATCGCTTTTTGAAAGCGACTTATGATTTTTCTTTCAAGTTTTTCGTTATCAGATAAAATAGGCATGATATATTGTTCTTATGATTAGAAATATTTGTTATTTCATAAAAACAAGATATACTGCACATATTATTAGTAAAAATGCAAGTACATGATTCCAATGCAGTGTTTGACCCTGAAACAGAATATTTGCTATTACGGCGAATACACCTAAACTTATACATTCTTGAATAACTTTAAGTTGTATAAGATTAAAGGGGCCTCCGTTATCTTGGAATCCGATGCGATTTGCAGGAACTTGACAGCAATATTCAAAGAATGCAATACCCCATGAAAAAAGAATAACTCCTATCATGGGCCATTTTGCTGATATTCCTGATGCTTGAAGTTTTAAATGCCCATACCAAGCAAGTGTCATAAACACATTGCTTAGTATGAGTAATATGATTGTATATAATCCATTCATTATTTATTTTCTTTCATGAGTTGTTTGTCCATGTTGTGAGCTGCGCGTCGTCCGTCACCCATTGCCAATATTACAGTAGCTCCACCTCTTACAATATCACCTCCTGCATAAATCTCTGGGCGCGAGCTTTGCATCTCATCATTTACAACTATGGTATTTTTGCGTCCGAGAGTTAAATCTTTAATAGATTTCGGTACTAACGGGTTTGGTGATACACCTATGGCTACTATGACTTGGTCAACGTCTATTGTGATTGTTTTACCTTCAACAGGTACAGGACTTCTTCTTCCTGACGCATCAGGCTCTCCTAAAGTCATAACTTGTAACACAGCCTGCTTTACAGCACCATTTTCATCCGATATATATTCTATCGGATTATGTAGGCACATAAAATTAATTCCCTCTTCTTTTGCATGTTTGACTTCCTCTAATCTTGCTGGCATTTCTGTTTCAGAACGTCTGTATACTAATGTAACGTCTGCTCCTAAACGTTTAGCTGTTCTACATGAATCCATCGCAGTATTTCCACCACCTACAACTAGTACATGTTTGCCAATATTTAGAGGTGTGTCGGTTGTTGGGTTGGCTGCATCCATTAGGTTTACACGTGTCAGGTATTCATTAGATGACATAATATTTATCAGATTTTCACCAGGTATGTTCATAAAATTAGGCAAACCGGCTCCAGAGCAGACGAAGATGCCTTTAAAACCATTACTCTCAAGCTGTTCTATACTGATAGTTTTTCCTATAATGCAGTCTGTTTGGAAATGAACTCCCATTTTTCGTAGGTTGTCAATTTCTACATCTACGATCTTGTTTGGAAGACGGAATTCTGGTATACCATATTTAAGCACTCCACCTATTTCATGTAAAGCTTCAAATACATATACGTCATATCCCTTTTTTATCATGTCCCCTGCAAAGCTTAGTCCAGCAGGACCAGAGCCGACAACAGCAATCTTAATACCGTTGGAAGAACTTATTTCTGGTAATGAGATCTGTCCACTTTCACGTTCATAATCTGCAGCAAAACGTTCAAGGTATCCAATTGCAACAGCAGGTTCATTCATCTTAAGATGTATACATTGGCTTTCACACTGCTTTTCCTGTGGACAAACACGTCCACATACAGCAGGTAGGGCAGAGGTGTTTTTAAGTACTTTAGCAGCGGCTAAGAACTGGCCTCGTTCAATATTCTTGATGAATGACGGAATATTGATATTAACCGGACAGCCTTCTATACATGTTGGTTTGGCACAGTCAAGGCATCTTTTAGCCTCAGTCATAGCCATCTCCTTTGTCAAACCCTTATTAACTTCTTCATATCTTGTGGTAGAGCGATAAGAAGGATCTAATTCTGGCATTATTACTCGTTTAATGGCAGTCCGCTCTTTAGGTTTCATCGTTGCACGCAGAGCTTTACGCCATTCTGAGTTTCTGTCTGTCAAAACGTCTATAGGTTCGTCTGTATTTTGGTCGTTTGCGCTAATTAGGTGCTCTTCTTTATCCCCATTGCTTTGTTTTGTCGCATTTAGGTGCTCTTCAAAATGTTCTAGTTCTTCTTGTTCTGCACGTTTGAATGTCCCCATGCGTTTAAACATTTCATCCCAGTCAACTAATGCTCCGTCAAATTCAGGACCGTCAATGCAAACAAACTTTGTCTTTCCACCAATAGTAAGTCGACATGCACCGCACATTCCAGTACCATCGACCATGATTGTATTTAGAGATACATCTGTTGGGATATTGTATTTCTGTGTGAGCATGCAACTAAACTTCATCATAATAGGAGGTCCGATAGCAAAAACTTTATCAATATGTTCTTGATTTATAAGTTTTTCAATACCGACTGTTACGACTCCTTTTTCCCCATAAGACCCGTCATCTGTCATTATTATAGTTTCATCACTATTCTCTCGGACTTCATTTTCAAGTATAATTAAATCTTTGTTTCGTCCTGCAATTACAGATAAAACTCTATTGCCTGCTGCTTTTAATGCTTTTATAATAGGAAGCATTGGAGCAACTCCAACTCCGCCTCCTGCACATATTACGGTTCCAAATTTTTTAATGTCTGTAGGATTTCCAAGTGGTCCAACAACGTCTGTAATATAATCTCCGACGTTCAGATTACACATCTTAATTGATGACAGACCTACTTTTTGCACAACCATTGTAATGGTTCCTTTTTCTATGTCTGCATCTGCAATTGTGAGCGGCATACGTTCGCCATTTTCGCCAATTCTTACAATCACAAAATTACCGGCTTTCCGGCTTTTTGCAATCAGTGGTGCTTCTACTTCAAAGAGAAATACTTTCTCTGAGAATTGTTCCTTACGGATAATTTTGTTCATTGTTGTTTTATGGTGTAGTATTTAATAATTAAGGTGTTATATAATTTATGGTTTATGGTAGCAAACCATAAACCATAAATTTAGGTTTTGCAATAGACTTGTATTTAAAAGTTATTATTGTCAAGCATATCGAATCCGCAGTATGGTATAAGCGCTTTGGGAACTTTAATACCTTCTGGTGTTTGATTGTTTTCAATTATTGTAGCTACAATGCGAGGTAAAGCTAATGCAGAGCCATTTAATGTGTGGCACAGTTCTGTTTTTTTTGTTTCAGAATTGCGATAGCGGCATTTTAGACGATTAGCCTGATAACTTTCGAAGTTGCTGACAGATGAAACTTCGAGCCATTTCTTTTGTGCAGCGCTATAGACTTCAAAGTCATAGCAAATAGCTGATGTAAAACTCATGTCGCCTCCACAAAGACGTAAAATGTGATATGGCAATTCTAGTTTCTGACACAATCCTTCAACATGTGCAAGCATTTCATTAAGTGATTCATAAGAATGTTCTGGCTTATCTATGCGGACAATTTCAACCTTATCAAATTGATGTAATCTGTTAAGTCCTCTCACGTCTTTACCATATGAACCAGCCTCACGTCTGAAACATGCAGAATATGCACATCTTTTGATTGGAAGATCTTTCTCGTCCAATATGACGTCTCTGAATATATTGGTTACAGGAACTTCTGCTGTAGGAATAAGATAAAGATTGTCCATGTTGCAATGATACATTTGACCTTCCTTGTCTGGTAACTGGCCTGTTCCGTATCCAGATGCTTCATTTACTACATATGGAGGTTGTATTTCCAAGTATCCGCTTTTACGTGCTTCTTCAAGAAAAAATGCTTCGAGCGCTCTTTGAAAACGTGCCATCTTTCCTATATATATAGGGAATCCGGCTCCTGTAATTTTTACACCTAAATCGAAGTTTATTAAATTGAATTTTTTGCATAGATCCCAATGGCATAAAGCATCTTCTGGAAGGTCGGGTATTTGTCCGCCTTCTTTTACGATAACATTATCTGATGCATCTTTACCTTCCGGAACATCGTCGTTTGGAATGTTGGGGATTGTACAGAGTAGTTCTGTCAGTTTTTCTTGGGTTTTATCTAATTGATGCTCAAGATTTTTGGCACTTTCTTTTAGCTTGGATACATTTTCTTTAATCGCATTGGCTTCGTCTGTTTTCTTTTCTTTCATTAGAGAGCCAATTTGTGCTGACAACAATTTGCATTCCTGCAGATTTTTGTCAAGCTTTTGCTGGGTTTCACGTCTGGTCTTATCCAATGCTAAGACATTGTCAATAGCCTCTTTGGCACCATTAAAGTGTTTTTTCTCAAGCCCTTTAATTACACGTTCAGTTTCTTCACTGATGAGTTTTAGTGTAAGCATACAAATTTATATTTTATAATAACAGATGCAAATTTACAAAAAATATTTTTTGTAGCGACTAAAAAAAGCAAAAATCCCGATTCTCGTGTGAGAAAAGGGATTCTTGTGTTTGTTTGGAATAAATAATTAAAAATTCTTTTGTTTAAGCTTCTGCTTCAGGTATTACAGATACAACACTCTTGTCTCTGCGGCCCTTGTGGAAATTAACCACGCCGTCAACCAAAGCATAAAGAGTATCATCTTTACCAATACCTACGTTCTTGCCAGGGTTGTGCTTAGTACCACGCTGACGAACAATAATGTTACCAGCAATTACTTTCTGACCACCCCAAATCTTAACGCCTAATCTTTGAGAAGCTGACTCACGTCCGTTCTTAGAACTACCTACACCTTTTTTATGTGCCATTTCTTGTTCCTCCTAAAATTTAAGCGATTACTTCTTTGATTTGTACTTCAGTGAATTGAGCACGATGTCCGTTCTTCTTACGGTAATCTTTTCTGCGCTTCATCTTGAAAACGATGACTTTGTCACCTTTTACAAGAGGATTTACAACTTCACATACTACCTTTGCACCGTCTACGGTTGGTGCACCTACCTGTACTGAACCTTCTTTGTCGACAAGCAGTACCTTGTCGAATTCAACAGCCTGGCCTTCTTTCACATCTTTCATGTGGTGAACGAACAGTTTCTTGCCCTGTTCTGCCTTAAACTGCTGACCGTTAATTTCTACAATTGCGTACATTTTATTATGTTAAACGGTTTTTTCCGTAAGGCGTATGACATCGTGTCATAGCTTGTTTGAGCCTATACGGACTAAATCGGCTGCAAAATTATAACAAATAATTTAAACTTCCAAATTTTTTGTGTTTGTTGGTTTGGTTGTTGTAATAAAAATATTTAAAAATCCTTTCTTGGTCTATCATTGTGCGATTTTACATCTTGCTTTGTTCTGTATTTGGGTAGTCTTATCGTTTTAGTGTTATATATGGATATTATTTATCTATTTGTCGTCAATGTAAATATAAATAATATGGCATGCCTCAGGTAATGTAGGCATGCCATAATAATATATTACTTTCTGTTTATATTAATATGCAAAAAGTGGGTATTTTGACATTGTTTCATTCACTCTTTGACGCACTGAAGAAATTACGTTTTCATCTTCAGGACTGTTCAGAACTTCTTCAATAAGGTCTGCGATAAGAACCATGAGGTCTTCTTTTGCTCCTCTTGTTGTTATAGCAGGAGTGCCAAGACGTATTCCTGATGTTTGGAATGCACTGCGTGTATCATACGGAACCATATTCTTATTTACGGTTATATCAGCAGCAACTAATGCACTTTCTGCAACTTTTCCTGTAAGATCAGGATATTTAGAACGCAGGTCAACGAGCATAGAGTGGTTGTCTGTTCCTCCACTTACGATAGTAAAGCCGCGTTTAATGAGTTCGTCAGCAAGTATAGTCGCATTTTTCTTAACTTGCATAGCCCATTCTTTAAATTCTGGTTGTAGTGCTTCATTAAATGCTACTGCTTTTGCTGCTATTACATGCTCCAGCGGTCCGCCCTGTGTACCAGGGAATACAGCACTGTTAAGAAGCTGACTCATCATCTTGATTTGACCTTTAGGTGTCTTCTTTCCCCATGGATTCTCAAAGTCTTTACCCATAAGGATAATACCGCCTCTTGGGCCACGTAGTGTTTTGTGAGTTGTAGATGTTACAATATGTGCATATTTAACAGGATTATCCAAAAGGCCAGCGGCAATAAGACCTGCAGGATGAGCCATGTCAACCATTAAAATTGCTCCTACTTTGTCTGCAATTTCACGCATGCGTTTGTAATCCCATTCGCGGCTATATGCTGAACCACCGCCAATGATTAATTTGGGCTTATGCTCGATTGCCAGTTTTTCCATCTCGTCATAGTCAACGCGACCAGTTTCTTTGTCGAGATTGTATCCTACAGCATTATATAATATTCCTGATGTGTTTACACTTGAGCCATGAGACAAGTGACCTCCATGGGCAAGGTTAAGCCCAAGGAACGTATCTCCTGGATTTAATACAGTTAAAAGAACAGCAGCATTTGCCTGTGCTCCAGAGTGAGGCTGAACATTTGCGAATTCTGCACCAAAAAGTTTTTTTACGCGTTCGATAGCCAGTGTTTCAACTTCGTCTACCACACCGCAACCGCCATAATAGCGTTTTCCTGGAAGGCCTTCTGCATACTTGTTTGTCAAGTATGAGCCCATAGCCTGCATAACTTCATCACTTACAAAGTTCTCTGAGGCAATGAGTTCCATTCCCTTTAACTGTCTTTGATGTTCTCTTTCGATGAGGTCGAAAATTACTTGATCTCTTTCCATACGATAGATTTTAATATGAATGTTGTGTTTAGGTTATTAATAGTTATGCAAAAATATAAAAAAATATCGATGCATGCAAGATAATTATTCTATAACTTATACGAGTTTAACCTTATTAATATCTTGTTCCTTGTCGCAATAATGACATTTAATAATGCCATTTTCTTTATCTATTACATGGAACACGGTTTTCATCGGTTCATTATTTGTAATACACTTAGGATTATTGCATTTGATGATTCCTTGAAGTTCGTTGGGTGTAACGACTTTTTTCTTCTCAACAACCTCATAGTTGCGTATGATGTTGAGAACGACATTTGGAGCAACAACAGAAAGTCTTGAGATTTCTTCATCTGTGAAGAATTTGTCCTCGACTTTGATAATTCCTTTATGTCCGATTTTCTTTGACAGATAATTATAGCCTATAGTAACTACAGTTTTCAAATTCTGAAGTCCTAAAATATTGGCCACTTCGTATGTCTTTTCTGAAGGTATATGGTCAATGACGGTACCATTTTCTATTGCTGCTACCAATCTTTCTTTCTTGCTCATTGTTTACTGGCTTAATAAAGTTCTGCTTATTTAATAATAGTAGGGTCGTTAATGATTTCATCCATAGACAAGCCTAGCACGTCGCATATGATAGCCTCACGTGCATAAAGGCCGTTTTGTGCCTGCTGGATATAATATGCATGCGGATTTGTGTCAACCTCATATTCTATTTCGTTAACACGTGGAAGCGGATGCAATATTTTCATGTTATCCCTTGCATTATTGAGCATGTCGTTTTTTAGAATATAAACATTTTTTACTTTCTCATATTCCATTAAGTCAGAGAATCTTTCTTTCTGTACTCGTGTCATATATAGAATGTCGGCCTCGTTTATTATTTTTTCGTTGAATGCCGTATGTTCCACATATTTTATATTATGTTCTTTACAATAAATTTTATATTCATTAGGCATTGCAAGTTCCTTTGGTGCAATGAAATGGAACGTTGGATTGAAATGTCTCATTGCCATGATAAGTGAGTGAACAGTTCTTCCGTATTTCAAATCACCAACGAGACATATATTCAGATTTTCAAGTGTGCCTTGCGTCTTGTATATTGAGTATAAATCAAGCATACATTGTGAGGGGTGTTGGTGTGCACCGTCTCCAGCATTAATAATTGGTATTGGGGCAACTTCACTTGCATACTGTGCAGCACCTTCTATATAGTGGCGCATTACAATCGCATCGGCGTAGTTGGATACCATTAATATCGTATCCTTTAATGTTTCTCCTTTAGTCGCGCTTGTTACTTTCGCGTCACTAAATCCTATAACACGTGCTCCAAGTCTATTTGCTGCAGTTTCAAAACTTAGGCGAGTACGTGTAGAAGGTTCAAAGAAAAGCGTAGCTACAACCTTGCCTTTTAGAATTTCTCTGTTAGGATGTTTTTCAAACTCTTGTGCCAACTTTATCATGTAAAGAATTTTCTCCTTTGATAAATCAGCAATAGTTACAAAATTATGTTTTCCCATTAATGTAGTGTTTCTAATTCGACCGCTAAGTTAAGCATTATTTTTAATTTATGATTGATATTTCAAAAGAAAAATAGTATTTTTGCAGCTAATTAGTTTTTTATTATAAATAATGAGAAAAACATTTGTGCGTATCCTTTGGGGAACGCTTTGTGCGGTTATAGTATTTTTGGCTGTTAGTTTTACTTCCATATGGTTTGGATGGATTGGTTATATGCCAGATTTGGAAGATTTGCAAAACCCTATTAGCCGATATGCCTCTCAGGTTTATTCTGTAGACGGCAAGATTCTTGGTACATATAATATGAATCGTGAAAATAGGGTACATGTTGATTATGATGGTATTTCGCCTTATCTGGTTCAGGCTTTGGTCGCTACAGAAGACGAACGATTTTACGATCATTCCGGCATAGATTTTATCGCATTAACTCGTGCTGTTGTAAAACGTGGAATTTTAGGACAGAAAAGCGCAGGTGGCGGTTCAACAATAACCCAGCAACTTGCAAAACAACTCTATTCAGCTACAGCTAAAAGCACACTTGAACGTTTGTTGCAGAAGCCAATAGAATGGGTTATTGCTGTGAAACTTGAGCGTTTTTATACAAAAGAAGAAATAATAACAATGTACCTTAATTATTTCGACTTTCTTCATAATGCCGTAGGCATCAAGACCGCTGCTGATGTTTATTTTGACAAGGATCCTAAAAATCTTACATTGACAGAGTCTGCCACACTTATTGGCTTGTGTAAGAATCCTTCTTATTTTAATCCTGTAAGATATCCTGAAAGATGTACAGATCGCCGTAATGTTGTTCTGGGGCAAATGTTGAAAGCTGGATATCTTACAAATGAAGAATATCAAAAAGCTCATGATGAGCCTTTGGCTCTTAATTTTCATCGTGTTGACCATAAGGATGGTATTGCAACTTATTTTAGGGAGTTTTTAAGACAATACATTATGGCTCAAAAACCAACGTTGGAAGATTATCCATCTTGGAATAGGGTTCAGTTTACAATTGATTCTTTGGCATGGGAGACTGATCCTTTGTATGGCTGGTGTAATAAGAATCATAAGAAGAATGGTGAACCTTATAATGTGTATACAGATGGTTTGAAGATTTTTACAACAATAGATTCCAGAATGCAGAAGTATGCAGAGGAGGCCGTATTGAAGCATGTGGGGAATTATCTTCAGCCGGCTTTTACGAAAGAGAACAGAACAAAGCCAAACGCTCCGTTTACTAATGCTCTTACTGCTGCTGAGGTAAAAGGAATTCTGAACAGGTCAATAAGACAGAGCGAGAGATATAGGGCTATGAAAGAGCAAGGTGCTACGGAAAGTGAAATACAAAAAGCATTTAGAACACCTGTTGAGATGTCCGTATTCACGTATCATGGTGATGTAGATACAGTGATGACACCGCTCGATTCAATTCGTTATATAAAATCATTCTTGCGTTCTGGTTTTGTCAGTATGGATCCGCATAATGGTGCTGTCAAGGCTTATGTAGGAGGCGTAGATTTTACTCATTTTACTTATGATATGGCTACACAGGGGCGCAGGCAGGTAGGATCAACGATAAAGCCGTTCCTTTATGCTTTAAGTATGTCTAACGGTATGTCGCCTTGTGATGTTGCACCCAATGTTCAGAGATCTTATGGCAACTGGACACCAAGAAATGGCAGTCGGTCAAGATATGGACAAATGGTAACTCTGAAATGGGGGCTTGCACAGTCGAACAACTGGATATCTGCGTATTTGATGAGTCGTATTAATCCTCAGGATTTTTTGCGTATATTGCGTGATTTCGGTATAAACACTTATGGCGTATATCCGTCTATTGTACTTTGTCTTGGCCCTAATGAAGCCTCTGTATGTGAGATGGTAAGTGCTTACACTACGTTTGCAAATCATGGAATACATTGTTCGCCTATGTTTGTTTCAAAGATAGAGGACAACGAAGGCAACGTAATAGCTACGTTCCAGCCACGTATGAATGAGGTGATAAGCGAAGAGAGTGCTTATAAAATGCTCGAGATGCTTAAGGCTGTGATGGATGGTGGTACAGGTAGCCGAATGAGATATAAGTATAAGGTTGAGTGTGATATGGGAGGCAAGACTGGTACCACCAACCGTAATGCCGATGCTTGGTTTATGGGTTTCACGCCATCTTTGGTAAGCGGCTGTTGGGTTGGCGGTGAAGATCGTGACATTCATTTCGACTCTACCAGAATGGGACAGGGCGCTAATATGGCTTTGCCTATCTGGGCGTATTACATGAAGAAGGTGTTTGCCGACCGTTCTCTGGGATACGATCCTAACGAGAAGTTTGATATACCTGAAGATTTCAACCCCTGTGTTTCAGAGTTTGATGACTATAGCGCAGGAGGTATTGAAGAAGTGTTCGAATAGCAATTAATTATTATCCGATAGTTCGTTATTATTGAGCAATACAAAAATAAGAGGGTGGGGCTGATTGTTTAGCCTCACCCTCTTATTTTTTCAGATACCATCACATTTACTTCAAATCTGTCATTAGTTCATATATATTTTTATCTTTTTTGCACATCCATACTTTCAGCCGCATTTCTATTTTATATTAGCGAAAAATAGTACTAAGATCCGTTCAACATAAAGCAAAAATACAGTTTCAATTCTGATGACGATTCAGCTTTTTTAACCAGCAACGCTATGAGTTCTTACGGCCATTCTGTCACTACAAACTGAAACGTACCTTTAGCAATATTTCTCGTGGACGCAGACGGGTGGATGTATATATGCGTTGTGTGTCTGTGAAATATCGGCGCTCAAACAGATCTTTACCAAACAGGTTATGACAAGCTGCGCCTATCTCAATGTGTCGTGTCTTGTATGTTATCGAAAGGTCGGAAAACAATGTTGTCGACACCGATTCGTCGTTGCTGTGATACATCTCGTTGTCAAACTCAATAATCCAGTTGCCAGGCATGATATATGTGCGCAGTTTATGGGTAAAATAACATAATGTTTCGTCATAACCGTCTGTACTCTCCTGATTGGTCTGATGGTTACGGTTTAGTGAAGACGTCAAGTCAGCAGAGAGCCAATATAGAGGCTTTATAGAGATGTTGAGCTTTATCTCGCTGCTTTCCATTCTGAATGGCTGCACATAGTCATTTATGAGCATGCTGTAGTTGTTCCATGTCTGACGTGCAGATAATTTAAGTAACAGACCGGCCCAGTCGAAGTTTTTACTTGCCGAGCCGTTAAGCGTAATCATGCTTACGGACGAGCGTTGGTCTGACGGAGTGCTGCAATAAACATTATCTACAAGTTCACCCTTATACATCAGCATGTTGCCCATACGGCTGTAGACGATTCCGCCATTGGCAAAAAATCCGCTTATCACGTTCTTGTATCTTGCAGCGGCATTCAATACGAAAGCGTCAATATAGTCAAGCTGTCCGTTGCCGCGACGCGCTGTTATATAGTCGGTGAACACCAGAGTCGGCATGGATGTCAGCGCATCCTGCGGCATCCATGAATATGAGCCGCCTGCCGTAAGTTGCCATCGAGCCGTTGGCTCATAGCTGAAATAGAGTGAAGGGTCTGCCGTAAACTTATGTGCCGACAGCGAATTCAGACTGCGGTATCGCCAGTTTATTGGCACATTAAGACTGATACTTACGTCGTGTGTCTTGATGCTTATGTCAGGAGATACGTAAACCCTATATTCATCATATTTATCGGTGGCTGTGTTCACTGCGTTTTCTACATCAATGTTCTGCCGTTTCAGGTCAAATCCTACGGTATATGTAATATTCAGCAACCACAATCTGTGTCTGAAGTTTGTATAAGTTTTCCAGTCTAACTGACCTATGTTGAGTGTCTCTGCCGATCCGTCTGATATGAGCAGCGTTCCGGGCTTATAATAATAAGCGGCAGCTGAACTTAACGAAAAACTGTTTCTGCCTGAAAAATTCTTAATGAAACGCAGATTGTCTGCCACATATCTTTCACGCGGTCTTACGCTCTGCTGCGTTGTCTGTCCGTTAAGTACAGATGTACCGAGGCTGCGGTTAAAGTCAGCATATCCTTTAAGGGTGTTTACAAGATATAGCCTGTCTTTATTCACTTTATACATCAGCTCGCCTTCATATTCGTTACGGTATGCCCGTGCGTCGTTGTCCTGTGTTATCACGGCTTCGCTGCCTAAGTCGGTATAAACAGTCTGCGACTGCTGCCGCTCCAGACTCTTGTCGAACAGCCCCGTAAGTTGAAGTCGCAGGTCGTTGTCTGCCGCCGTCTTAAACAGCCAGTTGGTGGCAAGTATATGTGTGTTGTTAAACATGGTTCGGCTTTCGTCAAGTCCTGTTCTGCCCAGACCAATACCCGAAAGCAGTCCGCCCGCAGTCGGCACGCTCTCTTCGAGCGATGCCAATGAGCCAACTTCGCTGCTTATGTCCTTGCCTGTATTGTTGCATTTATACATTGATATGCTCTGCATCTTGCGCGAAAACAGCATTGCCAATGCCCGACTGTCATACAATGCGTCTGTCTTTCCCTGCAGAGTGGCGCCTCCGGCAAGCGACATCTCGCCCTGCCACATATCTTTCACCTTCTCGTCGAGCACGATGTTAAGCGCAGCCTGGTCACTGAACACTACATCCTTAAGTGTCTTCACTGGCTGATGATTCTCCATCACCTGCACCTTCTTCACCTTGCTGGCATCTATGTTGTTGCTCGCTACGCCATATTTGCTGCCCATGAGGTCCATGCCTTCAATATAAAACTTGTTGATGCTTTTACCCTGATATGTTATGCTGCCGTCTTTTCCAACCTCCATTCCGGGCATACGTGATATGACGTCGGCTATCGAGCGGTCGTTTTTTTGACGAAAACTACTAACCAGATAGTCTATCGTGTCGCCGCGCTGTGTTATCTTGTCCGGTTTCACCTTCACTTCTTTCAGCGCGAAAGCTTCTTCCCTCATGGTTATTGTCCGTCCGGCTTTATATGTCTTTGCAGCCAGCGTCACTGTGGCATAGCCCATACTTCTGAATACGAGCGAGTCGGTTTGTCCGTCTTCTCCTTCATACTTCAGAGTAAAGGCTCCCGTCTTAGCCGTTATGGCGTATGCCCTTATGCGTCCTGCTGTGCCTTTGAGCATAACCGAAACTCCTGGAAGCGGCTTGCCGCCCTCATCCTTAACAAGGCCCTTAAATGTCCGGGCATTGAGCAGTAGGGGAATCATAAGTAAAATCAGGACAAATATCTTTTTCATAATTGGGCATAATTTATTTTTCATATAATCATAAGCAGTTTCATTACTGAGGATGAAAGGTTAAGGCCTGTATGTCTCCATCAGATTCACCGGCTTTTTCCTCAATGCTTCAGTGTTTCCTGTTTCCATATAATGTTTGGTGAACGGAACACCGTTTACCTTTTCCATATAAAGTTTTATGTTGGCAAAATATTCCTTGTAGATGTCTTGCAGTTCCAGAGGAGTACAGTCTACATACTTTTGCTTGTCGACCGCCAACTGCCGTCCGTCGCCTTTTTCTATGGCTGTGCATGCAAACGAGAATGTTCCTGTTTCGTCAGCAGCCTTGAGTATCAGTCCAGGCAGGCCGCATAATTTCCACGGGCCGTCAGCTATGGGTATGTCGGCGGTAAACCATACGTGCCATCTATGCCCGCGCAATTCGCCCACAGCGCTTTGGCATCTATAGCCAGCCACGGTGCTGTCGCTCTCTGTCAGAGTCCATTCTATATGTGGCATGTCTTCAACATATTTAAAGAAATCTATCAGTACCCTGTCGACATACACCAGTCTTCCCTGTGACGGAATGTTCTTATAAATGTGATACGCTTGCCCGCTCTGATATGGCTTAACCTGTTTGCGTATCTTCTCTAAGTTTATTTGCCCTGTAGCATTCATGCTGTCAATCAAGGCTTCTTTCATTCTGTTCATCCAATTGTAAAAGTGTGACGCACTGTTGCCAATGTCAAGCTTCATCACGTCCTGTTTAGCTTCGTTTTCACCTTCTGCGTTAGCATATCGCACCTGATATGTTACGCTAAGTCGAACACTGTCGGCCGTGGAGGCAGACAGCGTCATAAACGGCAACAACAAGAATGTCATCATAAATTTTCTCATATCTTAGCTTATTATTTTTATGCAATGCATCAACATATTATCAGCCTCTCTTCATTAAGTTGCAATCCAATTTGTCATGGCATTGTCTCCCTACATGCTTAAAACTTTAAATTTTGTAGCGCGACAGATGTATATCATAACGCAAAAGGCGCAGAGAGAGGGACGTAATCAGTGCGTAAACGGTTTTTCGTCTATTGATATTATCGCGCTCTTCCGTTTGCTGCCGGGAATGGGCAGCGAGTTGCCGGTACGGGTGACAAGAAACTGTATTGGGTCGTCGTTATATTTATAATAAATCGTTTTGTATTCATCGTATGTGCAATCTGTATAATTTCCCGAAGGCATTTCCACCAACATTCCGTTTCCGCTTGTTATAGATGTGCAGCAGAATGAATATATTCCGTCGGATTCAACAGCTTTGAGTATGAGTCCCGGCAGTCCGCGCAGTTTCCATGGACCGTCGCTTACCGGAATGTCTGCTGTGAACCATACAGTCCATCGTCTTCCACCTATATTCGTCCATGCCTTGCCACAGCTGTATCCGCATATCGTGGTGTCGCCATCTTCGATATTCCACTGCAGCCGTTTGTCAGCCTCAGTGTATTTCACTCCGTCTAACCCAAACGTGTCGTAAAATGTTATGCTGTCACCACCAGAAGGGCGTTTGCATACATGCCATTGCAAACCGCCTCCGCCAACGTTCTTTGCATTGTTTATGGCTATGTCGAGTGGTAGATTGCTTTCATTGATCTTTTTCATCTGCTCGTCACGCAGCCTTTGTGCCTCGCTATAAAAATGAGACATGGTACGTCCTACATCCAATGCCATAACGTCATGGGTCTTATGTCCGTTGCCGTATGTGGCATAAGTTGTATTATATACGATGTGCAGCATAACGCTGTCGGCTGTCTCGGCCGACAGCGCAGCAAAATTCAATAGCAAAAGTAATAAGATGTATTTTCTCATAAAATTAATTATTTAAAGGATATTACGAAATATCTGTCATATAAGTATGTTTTTACGGCTGATAAAAATTCATGTAGACAACAGCTAATCACTGGCATATTTACAATGACCTCATACTTCTGTTGACTGTTAAGAACATATATATTGTTTATTTATGTCATAGTATTCTAGAAAATGCAACTTCGCCTTAGCATTAGCTTTGGGAACAAACCGGTTTATAACTTCTTGCAGAATTGTCTGTCCGTACGTGTCAGGCATATAAGTTAAAGGATCCGAAAGAAATTTTGTGCTAATTGTATTTACGCTTATGCTTCCACTCATATTCATGCTGTCCATCTTTGCCAGTTTCTGCTCAAAATAGTCGCTGAAAAAGTGTGATGCGTGCTTTCCTATATCAAGACGCATCATATCACAACGGTCAGGCTTCTTATATTTTGAGTAGTTGTATTCAGATGTATAAACAATGCTCATTATCACGCTGTCAGTTGTCTGGGCTGAAAGTGTAAAGCAGTTGATGAGGGAATACAACAAAAGAACCAATTTATATACCATATTTAAAGTCTTATATTCATTCAGTATGTACATAACTTTATAGAAGAAATACATTAAGATTTCTTCTATCATAAAATCAGCAACTTCAATTATCTTTTATACTTGTTTTTTATTTTTCTCACAATAAGCAATATCCCCGCGAATATCAACAGGCAAATTGCAATTACGGCCAGTTCATGCCAGTTGGACAAATCTTCAAATACGTTGGCAAACATTGTGAGAAAAGAAACGTAAAAGAACAAACATGCGAGAGCATTTCTTCTCTTACGTATATCAAAATATATACCCACCGCAAGCAGCACAACTGTTATTAATAGCTTAAATATAATCATATTTTGTCTACCAAAAATTTAAATAAGTCTATTACTAATTATAATGCCTTATCCGGAATCTCCTGCCAAACCATTAGGCATTATTGCTACGAAAACAGAATTTGCACATATCGCAAAAAATACGGATACGGCTTTTTCATAGTTTCATATTCAACTTTTACAAAATTACAAAAAATAGCGAAATATACGATAATATTTCACTTCACAAAACTTCACAAAATTACAATCTATTGATTTTCAGTTATTTACAATAGCACTAAAGTTCTTTTATGAAATGGTCAAGATCTTTTGCTCCTCCCTTTTTTTGAAACATTTTAAAGTATAAGCGTGACTTTGCCATTCCGAGAGAGCTATATGAATAAGGTGAGATATTGCATATTTCTTTAGATGAAAGACCAGCTTTAACCATACAGCAAATCCATATTTCATTATCATTTATGTCTGGATAAAACTCTTTAAGGCGTTTTGTAAAATTGTTGTATGCCTTATTCAAGGCTTCAACAAGTCTGTGATAATCAGCAGAAGACGGTACGGCATTTGGAGTGTGATACAATTTATATACATCCGTATCAGCCAAGTCAGCTATCAGCAGCTCACGATGTTTTTCTTTAAAGAGCATATGTTCATTCTGCTTAGCCAGCATCTCAGCCTCGTTACGCATTAAAGACTTGCGTATTTCAGTAAGTTTTTCGTTCGAGACAGATAATTCTGTTTCCAATTGTGCTATACGCTCTTCATTACGCTTCATTTTTTGCATTTCAGTTTCTTGGAGCTGGCTTAAATAATTATTTGCACGTTCCTGCTGTTCCCGTATGCGTTTTTTCACATTAGAATAATGTTTTATCAAAATTAAAGACACAACTATCACCGTAAAGATAATTACCGAAAGCAATATGGTAAGATTTGTCTTTGTCTCTGCCAATACAGTATTTTTACGCTCTATATCAATATTCTTCTCCACCTGTGACAACATATCTGATGTTTCATTTAACTCGCTTGCCGTCACAGAGTCGGAATACACAGAATATTTATCGTAATATTCCATTGCCTCGTCACGCTTGCCCTGCTTATTTAAGATTCTTATTATATCCAGACACGCATCTCTTTTTTCTGTATTATTACTGTAACTCATCCCACGTTTATTATATGCAACGGCAGAATCGAGCTGTCCTGTATGTTCAAAATAATATGCCCAAACATAATAATGAGACGATATGTCTTTGTCTGTCGTTGCAAGAAAGGGCGTATTCAATGCCGAATAAGCGTCATCAAGCTGACCTTCTTCAATATATATACCGGCCAGTTCCTCCATAACCATATTATAAAGGTTCGCGTCACCAATAGCCTTTGCCTTTTTAGCAGCTTGCCGATAATAAGGTATTGCCGTGTTGTTCTGCTTGAGATAGCTGTACGACCGTCCTATATCTCTCAATGAATAAACTTCTGTAACCTGCGCACCTGCCTGCTTGGCATATCCGTATGCCAACTTATTATATCGCAACGCATCTTTATGCAAGCCCTTCGCCTCATAAACATATCCTGCCCATGTGGCGGAACGGGCTTTGTAGCGGTTTATGGCAGAATCGTTTTCAGACTCCACTTTAATTGCTTTGTTGAACGAGGTCAGGGCATGACCATAAAGATGCATGTCGCAATAGACGCGGCCGAGAAGATAATTAGCACGGACGCGCTGAAGGTCACTGCCATGACTATTATAATAGTTTGCTGCAGCGCGTATGGTTGAGTCTGACACATGTAGGATATAGCATTTGTCGTCGGCTTCGGTGCGCGACAATGCGTACCATAAGCGATAGTCTTTGCCCGAACGGCATATCTCGAGCGAGTCGCGCCTCAATATGGACAATGCGCTGTCGGGATGTCCTTCCATAAGACTGTCTGTCGTGCGCAATATACTTTCAATTCGGCCTCCGTCACGACATGAAAAGAATGTTGTGTAGAGCAACAAGAAGGGGAGTGCTTTTGTTATTAAAGAAGTTAAAGTCATATGCCTTGTAGTCTTTTATCTTAGTTTAAATTTACCAGCATTAAGCCTTACCGAAAGCATAGCTTGTAAAGTTGGTTTAAACACCTGGCATCAGCTCTTTTATATATTGCGTTTTTGCGTCTTGTGCGGTGAACTGACGAGTCCTGCGCAGTGCAAATATAGCGAAAGGCGAGTGCAATGCAAAACAAAAAACACTTTTTTTGAATTTGCATTGCCGAGCCGCATCCTATATTATGCAAATATACGGAAATTCATTTAATTTGTTTATTGGCATACCATGTTTTTGCTTTTAATTTAAACATTTTTTTAGCAATGTGAGATTGTTAGCTTTCGTAAATGTGTCGTAAATTTAGAATAGGTAAATGCAGTGTTCTGTTCCTTTTCTTTTATTCCAAAACTTGTTATTTATGTTGATGGCGTAAATTGACATAATGTCAATACTATCGCATGATTGCTTTCTATTTGGTTTTAGATGGAGCTCTCAGACGGCGATATTTAAAAATTAAAATTTGCTGGCCGTGAAAACAGATAGTTTTTGTGTGCAAGGGTAAACAAGTGAGTTTCAATGTATTATGCGGAGTTGTGCCGATGTGCGCAATTAAATTGGCGTGTTTTTATGCCAAAACGTTCTTTTTTTAATAATATAAATCGGCTTTTGGGGACCAGAATACGGGTGATTTGTGCCTCGAAAGTGGCTGAATTGTCTTATAAAAGCATGCCTTTTGTGTGATTATGTAAATAAACTTTACCGAATCAATACATTTTAGAGCGCTTAATTTTCTATTTCGTCATAAAATCGTGACATAAGTGTAATGACATATTGAATGGCTTAAGACGTGTTTTAGTGTCAAAAAGAATTCTTTTATATAATTATACTACTTCAGTAAGATCCTAATTAGTGCTTAGTGTTACGGCAATCATCATATAATTATATAAACGACTTGTTAAAATATTAATCAATTATTTTCTGTAAATAATGCAGATGAGAATGGTTCTTATTCCAATTTTATCGTAATATATACGATTGGTAATGTTGCCGGATTAATTATCATAGTTTTAGTTAGAGCATTCTTAGAGCGCGGTTTTAAATTGTACTATTGCATGCTTTTATTCTCGATGTTATGTGTAAATATATAAATTAACGACTAACAGTAACAGCTTGATAATATGTTTTTTATATTCAGTAAATTAATAAATATTAGTGAAATTATCAGGGCGCAGACGGCGCGTATTCTGTAAATAGAGTTTAATCCTAGCCCGTCATGTTGTGTGGATGACTGCTTGAAATTAAAATTAAGTATGTCGCCGGAATATGTTATAATTGGTGATTGGTGGGGTGCTACGGATTGTTGGTAATGTTAGCTAAGATGATTGGCCGACTAAATTTTGTTCTTAATCTAATAATAAAATTTGCCACATATTTATATATAATCAATATTTTTCATTATCTTTGCCGATATAAATGATCTGACGTTATGATAGCGGCGTTGCCGGCAATCATATGTCTGGTGCTAAAATTTAGTGATAAATATTATGATTTTTGAATAAAGACTGACATTATGAAAATTCAAGATATATTACAGAGGTTAAAAATTGAATCTCTAAACAAGATGCAATATCAGGCAGGTGACGTGCTGGTGAATACAGATTCTGATTTGGTTATATTGTCTGCTACGGGCAGCGGTAAAACGTTGGCATATCTGCTGCCATTGGCCGGCATGCTTAATCCTGAATCTGACAGGGTGCAGGCTGTGGTTGTAGTTCCCGGACGTGAATTGGCGTTGCAGTCGCATGATGTGTTTTCACGTATGGCATGTGGCTTGCGCTCAATGCCTTTGTATGGTGGGCGTGCAGCTATGGACGAACATAAGAATTTGCGTAAGGTTAGACCACAAATTGTATTTGCTACTCCCGGTAGGCTTAATGACCACCTTGATAAAGGCAATATTGATGCCGATGGTATAAAATATCTGGTGATAGATGAATTTGACAAATGTCTGAAGATGGGATTCCATGAGGAAATGAGCGCATTGATAGATAAGTTGCCATATGTGGAAAGAAGAGTGCTGCTGTCTGCCACTGATGCAAACGAAATACCCGGCTTTGTTAATATGGGCAGAGTCGTGCGTCTTGATTTTCTTACAGATGAGCAGATACCTGAACGTATTAATCTTTTTGTGGTCAAGAGCAAGGAGAAGGACAAACTGGATGCTCTTAACGCCTTGCTATGCAGTTTTGGCGTGTCAAGCAGCATAGTATTTCTGAATTATCGTGATGCTGTTGAACGTGTAGCTGATTATTTACGGAGTAAAGGCTTTGTTGTAAGCGCGTTTCATGGCGGACTTGACCAAAAGGCACGCGAGGATGCCATTTACAAGTTTAGCAATGGCTCGTCAAGTGTGCTCGTTGGTACAGACTTGGCTGCCCGTGGCTTGGATATACCGGATGTGGATAATATTATACATTATCATTTGCCTCAGGGTGAAGATGAGTATATACATAGGGTAGGGCGCACGGGCCGTTGGGAGGCATGTGGCAGGGCATTTCTCTTGTTGGGACCGGAAGAAACAATTCCTGAATATATAAAAGACATGCCTGATGAATACGTATTGCCGAATGATATAGAAACACCTCCGCAGCCCAAAATGGTGACGTTATATATCGGAAAGGGCAAAATGGATAAAATATCAAAAGGTGATGTGTTGGGATTCTTATGTAAAATTGGAGGACTAAAGGGTGATGACATAGGACGCATTGATGTTAAAGAACGTTGTTCTTATGCAGCTGTGAGTCGTGAAAAATTGAAAAGCGTATTGACGAAAACTTCCGGCGAAAAGCTAAAAGGTATTAAAACTATAGTGGAGTTGATAAAATAATGCGATAAACAGAAAATAGATTATATATTTTCTTGAAAAAAATTTGCCAGTTCAAATAAAAGTCGTAACTTCGCAAGTGCTATGAAGCAAAAAATGTATAATTGTTAATTTTAAACCAAAACTATCAAATGAAGAAGTATAACTTTAATGCAGGTCCGTCAATTCTTCCACGCGAAGTGATTGAGAATACTGCGAAACAGATTTTAGATTTCAATGGCAGCGGCCTTTCTTTGGCAGAAATTAGCCATAGAGCAAAAGATTTCCAGCCTGTTATAGACGAAGCAGTGGCACTTATTAAAGAGCTGCTTAATGTTCCTGAAGGTTACTCTGTTCTTTTCTTAGGCGGCGGAGCTTCTTTGGAATTCTGCATGGTACCTTATAACTTCCTTATAAAGAAAGCTGCTTATTTAAATACTGGTGTATGGGCAAAGAAAGCCATGAAGGAAGCCAAACTGTTTGGCGAAGTTGTTGAAGTGGCTTCTTCAGCTGATGCAAACTTTACTTTCATTCCTAAGGGTTGGACTTGCCCCGATGATGTTGACTATCTGCATATAACAACAAACAACACTATTTACGGAACTGAAATCCGCAAGGAACTTGATGTAAACGTTCCTATGATTGGTGATATGTCTTCAGACATTTTCAGCCGTCCTGTAGATGTTGCTAAATATAAGTGTATATATGCCGGTGCACAGAAGAACTTGTCAATGGCAGGTGTTACTATCGTTATCGTTAAGGATGATGAGCTCGGTAAGGCTCCGAGAGAGATACCTACAATGTTGAACTACCAGACTCATGTTGAAAAGGGCTCTATGTTCAATACTCCTCCTGTTGTTCCTATTTATACTGCTCTCGAAAACCTCCGTTGGATTAAGAAGATGGGTGGCGTAGAAGCTATGGATAAATTGGCTCATGAGCGTGCTGATATCGTTTATTCTGAAATCGATAGAAATAAACTGTTCCGCGGTACAGTTAATGCAGAAGACCGTTCATTGATGAACATCTGCTTCGTTATGAACGAGGAGTATGCTGAACTTGAGAAGCCGTTCTTAGAGTATGCTACTTCACAGGGTATGGTTGGTATCAAGGGCCATCGCTCTGTCGGCGGATTCCGTGCAAGTTGCTACAATGCTCAGTCAATAGAGGGCGTACAGGCACTTGTTAAATGTATGAAAGACTTTGAAGCTCAGCATTAATGCTGTAGCAGACAAAATGAAATGGTGTGTCGCTTGAATAAATGCGACATGCTGAATATGCAAGAGAAGCATATCGTCGGCGAGGGTTGATTATCATATAATCTCTGGCATGGTGTGCTTCTCTTGTTCATTAAAGTATTTTGGTCTTAACCTTAAATTTTACAAACAACAATTTAATTAACAACGAAATGAAAGTATTAGTAGCAACTGAGAAACCCTTTGCAGCTGTTGCTGTTGAAGGAATAAAGAAAGAAATAGAAGGTGCAGGCAACGAACTCGTGTTGCTTGAAAAATATACAGATGTAGCTCAGCTTCTTGATGCCGTTAAGGATGCTGATGCTATGATTGTACGTTCTGATAAGGTTACTCCGGCTGTGTTGGATGCAGCTAAAAATCTTAAAATAGTAGTACGCGCCGGTGCTGGTTACGACAGCATTGATACAGCTTATGCTAAGGAAAAAGGTGTAATTGTAGAGAATACTCCTGGACAGAATTCAAATGCCGTTGCAGAACTTGTATTTGGCTTAATGGTTTATGCTGTTAGAAATTTCTATAATGGCAAGGCCGGTACAGAGCTTATGGGCAAGAAACTCGGAATTTTGGCATTTGGTAATGTAGGCCGTAATGTGGCTCGAGTTGCTAAAGGCTTTGGAATGGACGTTTATGCTTACGACGCATTCTGCCCGAAAGAGGTTATTGAGGAGGCTGGCGTTAAGGCTGTTGATTCTCAGGAAGAATTATTCAAGAACTGTGATGTCGTTTCTTTGCATATTCCTGCAACTCCTGAAACAAAGCAGAGCATCAACTATAATTTGGTAAATATGATGAAGAAGGGTGGTATGGTAGTAAATACAGCCCGTAAGGAAGTCATCAATGAACCTGAGTTGATAAAGCTTATGGAAGAGCGTACAGATTTGAAATATATTACAGATATTAAGCCTGATGCAGATGAAGAGTTTGCTAAATTTGAAGGACGCTATTTCAGCACTCCTAAGAAGATGGGTGCACAGACTGCTGAGGCTAACATTAATGCTGGTATTGCTGCTGCAAAACAGATTAATGCTTATTTCAAGGATGGTTGCACAAAGTTCCAGGTAAATAAATAATTATTGATTTCTTAACTGTAATATAGAAGGAATAATATTATGGCTAAAATTAAACCATTCAAAGGTATACGTCCGCCGAAACAGTATGTAGAGGAGGTTGAGTCTCGTCCATATGATGTGCTTGACTCAGAAGAGGCACGCGTAGAGGCTGGCGATAACGAAAAGAGCCTTTATCATATAATTAAACCTGAAATTGATTTTGAACCGGGTACAAGCGAATATGATCCGCGTGTATACGAGAAGGCCGCAGAGAACTTTAAGAAATTCCAGGATAAGGGATGGCTGGTTCAGGATGATAAGGATAATTATTATATCTATGCTCAGACAATGAACGGAAAGACACAATACGGACTCGTTGTTTGTGCTTTTGTTGATGATTATCTTAATGGTGTGATTAAGAAACACGAACTCACTCGTCGTGACAAGGAAGAAGACAGAATGAAGCATGTTAGAGTTAATAATGCAAATATTGAACCTGTATTCTTTGCTTATCCAGACAATACCGTATTAAATGATGTAATTATGAAGTATGCTCAGACGGAACCTGAGTATGACTTTATTGCACCTATTGACGGATTCCGTCATCAATTCTGGATTATCTCTGACAGCAAGGATATTGAAGTTGTTACTGAGGAATTTGCAAAGATGCCTGCATTGTATATTGCAGACGGTCATCACCGTTCTGCTGCCGCTGCTTTGGTTGGTGCAGAAAAGGCAAAGCAGAATCCGGATCATAAGGGTACTGAGGAATATAACTACTTCATGGCTGTTTGTTTCCAGGCTTCTCAGCTTACAATTCTTGATTACAACAGAGTTGTGAAAGACCTTAATGGTCTGAGCTCAGAGGAATTCTTGAAAGCATTGAGCAAGAACTTCGACGTAGTAGAGAAAGGTGCAGATATTTATAAACCTGATCATTTGCATAATTTCTCTCTTTATTTAGATAATAAGTGGTATAGTCTTACTGCTAAGCAAGGTACATTTGATGACAAAGATCCTATCGGGGTTCTAGATGTTGATATTTCTAGTCGCTTGATATTGGATGAAATATTGGGAATAAAAGATCTCCGCTCAGATAAACGTATAGACTTTGTGGGTGGACTTAGAGGTCTTGAAGAGTTAAAGCGCCGAGTTGATAGTGGTGAAATGCGTATGGCATTGGCTCTTTATCCTGTTACTATGCAACAGATTATGGATATTGCAGACAGTGGTAAGATAATGCCTCCTAAGGCTACTTGGTTTGAACCGAAATTGCGCTCAGGACTTATTATTCATAAACTTGTTTAAAGAGAACAAACTTAAATTTTTTAATATAAATACACCAGCTTAATGGGTATTGATGAATTTAAGACAATAACGAATGTTGGCGAGGGAACTTATTCTGAAAAGAGGAGTAAGTTCCTCGCTTTTTCACATCATGTGGAGTCTGAAGATGATATAAGGGAGCTGTTGGCTTTTTATAGGAAGAAGTATTTTGATGCTCGTCATGTCTGTTATGCCTACATGTTGGGGGCTGAGCGAAAGATTTTTAGAGCAAATGATGACGGAGAGCCAAGCAGCACAGCAGGTAAGCCAATCCTTGGGCAAATTAACAGTAGTGGATTGACAGATATACTTATTGTCGTTGTTCGCTATTATGGTGGCGTTAATCTTGGTACTGGTGGACTGATTGTTGCATATAAAACAGCTGCGGCTGCAGCAATAGAGAATTCTGTTGTTGAAACTAGGCAAGTTGAGGAAATTATTACATATAACTTTCCATATGTTATGATGAATAATGTTATGAGAGTTGTTAAAGATATGAAGCCTAGAATATTATCTCAAACATACGATACTACTTGTGAGATTAAGTTAAGTATACGTTTGTCTGAAGCTGAAATATTGAAAGCTAGACTAGCAAAACTTTCTTTTGAATAACCTGGTTTTCATATTATATCACACCACGAGAACATTTATGTTTAATGACTTTTGATCGGCATAAAAGTTATACAAGTTTTGAACATATTTGCTTTTTTCTTTGTTATATAAAAAAATAGTATTACCTTTGCGGTGAGTTAGAAAAGAAAACTTTAAACCTTGCAGTTGGTTTTCTGCATTTGATTTGAGTTTTCGTTAATGGAAGATTGGCAGAGTGACTGAATGCGCTGGACTCGAAATCCGGTATACCCATTTACGGGTATCGGGGGTTTGAATCCCTCATCTTCCGCTTTAAAGCAGATATATACATGTATATCTGCTCTTTTATTTTTTTGTAAGTCCGAGTAACCCCAACATTGTTCGACACCACAATATAAGTTTTACTAAAAAAAACTATTACTGACATAGAATAATATTTTTGAATCTCTATTTTTTTATATTTAATTGCTTTTAGATTTTATGACTCCATAGAAATTTATTTGGAATGAAATTCTATGGAACCAGTTTGCAGTTTTCTTCCTTAGGAATACAAACACCTTTAAATTCTGCCGTCGGTCTTTGGTTTTTGCCATTAGCGTATGATTTTCATCCATCTTTACCGGTCTTTTTTCCCGTTCCTGTGTCATAAGTCTGCTTATTTCTTTTGTAAAATATAATAATGTGAATGGTGTAAAATCTGCACTCAATATGTAAACGACTGTTAAAATCAGTCTAAAATTAAAACTTTTTTCAGAAAACATTTGGCGGTTT